>Ga0209056_10000216_pt1 | contig 63646 bp, 60 predicted proteins | sample GraSoiAngelo_114_FD_185876 | JGI IMG/M metagenome (GOLD analysis project Ga0209056, IMG submission 185876) | Grasslands soil microbial communities from the Angelo Coastal Reserve, California, USA - 14_0903_13_40cm (SPAdes) (version 2) | ecosystem: Environmental > Terrestrial > Soil > Grasslands...
AAGGGGAAACACGTCGAGCACTGGCTGAACGGCGTGAAGGTCGTTGAGTACGAGCTGGGAAGCCCCGACTGGAACGCCAAGGTCAAGGCGAGCAAGTTCGCCGGTCACCCCCACTTCGGGCGCAACCCCACCGGCTACATCGGTCTCCAGGACCACGGCGACCGGGTGACCTACCGCAACATCAAGATCCGGGTGCTGCCGTGAGCGTGCGTGCCAGGCTGTCGGCGATGATGTTCCTCCAGTTCTTCATCTGGGGCGCCTGGTACACGACGATCGCGGTGTACATGAACCACCACGGGATGGAGACGCTGACGCACTGGCCCTACACGGTGAACCCGATCGCGGCCATCGTCGCGCCGTTCTTCCTGGGGCTCGTCGCCGATCGCTACTTCGCCACCGAGAAAGTGCTGGGCATGCTCCACCTGCTGGGCGGTGTGGTGATGTTCACGGTGCCCCGGGCCACGGGCGCGCCCGCGGTGTTCATCCTCCTCCTGTTGCTCTACAACCTGTGCTACATGCCGACCCTCGGCCTCGCGAACAGTCTCGCGTTCCACCACATCCAATCGCAGGAGAAACAGTTTCCTCTGATCCGCGTGTTCGGCACCATCGGCTGGATCGTCGCCGGGCTGTTCATCAGCCTCGTCTTGGGCGGCCTGATGGCGGCCGTCCCGGAACAGACGGCGCTGCCGCTCTACACCGCGGCCGGGGCCAGTGTGCTGCTCGGCCTCTACAGCTTCACGCTGCCGCATACGCCACCGCCGGGCGCGGGACAACGCGTCTCCCTGCGCAGTATCGTCGGCCTCGACGCGCTGGCGCAGCTCGGCGACCGCGCCTTCTACGTCTTCATCGCCGCCTCGCTGTTACTGTGCATCCCGCTGGCCGCCTACTACAACTTCACCCAGATCTTCCTGGGCGAAGCCGGCGTCAAGAAGATCGCGGCGACGCAGTCGCTGGGACAGATGTCCGAGGTCGTCTTCATGCTGCTCATGCCGCTCTTCTTCGCGCGACTGGGCGTGAAGCGGATGCTGATGGCCGGCATGGCTGCCTGGGTCCTGCGCTACGCGCTGTTTGCGATCGCGGCGCCCAACGCGGTCTTCTGGCTCATCATCATCGGGATCCTGCTCCACGGGGTCTGCTACGACTTCTTCTTCGTGACCGGCCAGATCTACGTGGACAAGAAATCGACACCCGCGGTGCGCGGCCAGGCGCAGGGATTCCTCGTGCTCGTGACCTACGGCATCGGTATGCTCATCGGCGCACAGGTGGCCGGCAACGTGTACAACCGGCTGCTCGGCGGCGCCGCCGGCCTGACCCTCGAGCGTTGGCCCAGCTTCTGGGTGCTGCCCGCCGGGTTCGCCGCGGTCGTCCTGCTCCTATTCGCAGCGCTGTTTCGCCCCGGTGGCGCGCGCGCGCCCGAACTGGTGGCGGCCGATTGAGGAGCGTCACATCATGCCACGCAAGCGCATCTCGAGACGGAAATTCGTCGGCGATGTCGGCGCCGGTGTGGCATTCGCCATCGTGCCGCGCCACGTCCTGGGGCGCGGATTCCGGGCGCCGAGCGATAAGCTCAACGTCGCTTGCATCGGCGTCGGCGGCATGGGCCGCAACGACGTGAAGGGCATGGAGGGCGAGAACATCTACGCGCTGTGCGACGTCGACTGGAAAATCGCCGAGGACGCCTTTCAGAGCTACTCCAAGGCGAAGCGCTTCCGCGACTACCGCGAGATGCTCGACAAGGAGGCGAAGAGCATCGACGCGGTCACGGTTTCCACGCCCGATCACTCGCACACGGCGGCCGGCCTGCTCGCCATGAAAGCAGGCAAGCACACCTACATCCAGAAGCCCCTCGCGCGGACCATGGGGGAGATCCGCGTGTTGGCGGAATACGCCCGCGGTCACCCCAAGCTCATGACGCAGATGGGGAACCAGGGCCATGCGCGCGAGGGGACGCGCCAGATCCGCGAGTGGGTGGAGGCTGGCGCGATCGGCACGGTGCGGGAGGTGCACTTCTGGACGAACCGCCCCATCTGGCCGCAGGCCATCGAGCGGCCGCTCGAGGAGTACTATGTCCCGGCCACCCTCGACTGGAACCTCTGGCTCGGGCCGGCCCCGGAGCGGCCGTATCATCCCGCCTACGCGCCGTTCAAGTGGCGTGGCTGGTGGGACTTCGGCACCGGCGCGCTGGGCGACATGGCGTGCCACATCATGGATGCCGCGTACTGGGCACTGGATCTCGGGCTTCCCACCCGCATCGAGCCCGAGTCGACCCCGCTCTTCAAGGAGACGGCGCCGGCGGGCTCGCGAATCACGTACACGTTCCGAGCCAAGGGGACCCGCCCCGAGGTGAAGGTGGTGTGGCGCGACGGCAGCCTGTACCCCGCGCGACCGCCGGAGGTGGCGGACGACGCGCCTTGGCCGTTCGACCGCGGCGGCGGGCAGCTGTGGATCGGCACCGACGGCAAGCTCGTGGCCGGCACGTACGGCGACGACCCCAAGGTGCTCGACCCCGCGAAACAGGCCGACATCGTCGCCCACCCCCCGGCCCAGAAGTACCCACGCTCGCCGGGCGTCTACCCGGAGTGGATCGCCGCCTGCAAGGGCGGCGCGCCCGCCGGCTCGACGTTCGACGGGCACGCGGGGGGGCTGACCTCGATGGTGCTGCTCGGGTGTCTCGCGGTGCGGCTGGGCCGGACGCTGGAGATCAATCCCGAGACCGGGCAGGTGACGAACGTGCGGGTCCCGGAGGAGTACGTGCGGCCGACCTACCGGTCGGGGTGGACGCTGTAGCGCATGGTGAACGGACTCGCCGACGCGCTGACCCATCGCCCGCTGCTCGCTCTCGTGACGCTGTTCGGCGCCGGACTCGTCACGAGTCTGACGCCGTGCATCTATCCGATGATCCCGATCACCGCGGGGATCCTTTCCGGGGCGAGCGCCGGGCAGCCGTCGCGCGCCCGCTCCGCGCGGCTCACCCTCGCCTACGTCACCGGTCTGGCGCTGTTCTACGCGATCCTCGGTCTCATCGCCGGGCTCTCGGGCTCGCTTTTTGGCACTGTGAGTGCGAGCCCGTGGGCGCGATTCGCGATCGGGAACCTGCTGCTGGTGTTCGCGCTCGCCATGTTCGACGTCATCCCGGTCTCGGCGCCGCAGCGCTTGATGCGGTGGGCGGGGGGGCTCGGCGGGGGATCGTACCCGGCGGTCTTCCTGCTCGGGGCCACGTCAGGGATCGTCGCCGCGCCGTGCGGCGCTCCGGCCTTTGCGGCGGTGCTCACGTGGGTCGCAACGACGCGCAGCGGGGTATTGGGATTCGTGTACCTCTTCGTGTTTTCGCTCGGCATGACCGCGCTGCTCGTCGTCGTAGGGCTGTTCTCCGGAACCGTGACCGGGCTCCCCCGGGCCGGCAGCTGGATGGCGTGGGTGAAGAAGCTCTCCGGAGCGGTGCTGCTCGGCATGGCGGAGTATTACTTCATTCAGATGGGAAAGGTATTGTGACGACTTACGGCTGGACGCTCGGAGCCGCGCTCGCGATCGCGGTGGCCCCCCCTGCCGTGCTCGGGGCACAGGACATCGGTCTCCCCATCGGTACCAGGGCCCCTGCGGTCACGCTCGAGGACTTGGACGGGAAGCCGGTGGACCTGAGCCGCTACGTCGGCAAGCAGCCGGTGCTGCTGGAGTTCTGGGCCACGTGGTGCCCCCTCTGTAAGGCGCTCGAGCCCGCGCTCGCGGCGGCGCACGCGCGCTTCGGCGGCACGGTGCGGTTCGTGGCGGTCGGCGTCGGTGTGAATCAGACGCCGGCCTCGATCCGGCGCCACCTCGCGGATCACCCGCTGCCGTTCCCTGTGCTGTTCGACGCCGGCGGCGCCGCCGTGCGCGCCTATCAGGCGCCCACGACGTCGTACATCGTGGTGCTGGACAAGGCCGGGAAGGTCAGGTACACCGGCGCCGGCGCGGAGCAGGACGTCGCGACGGCGCTCGAGCAGGTCGTCGGGAACTAGCCCGTCTACTCTCCCTCGGCTGGCTTGGGCGTGATCCGATCGATCGCCGCCGCCAGCTCCTTGTACGACTGCGGGTCGATCTCCCGGAACGGCGCCATCACGTGCGCGATCTTGCCGTCCGGTCCCACCACGAAGAGGTTGCGGTTGTCGAGCCCGAACTTGGGGTTGTGCGCGCCGTACGTCTTGCCGATCACGCCCCCGCTGTCGCTTGCGAACAGGTAGGGGAACTGGTCGTCCCGGGCCCATGCGGCGAGCGTGTCCGCGAGATCCACGCTGATGGCGATCAGGACCACGTTGCGGCCGTCGTGAAACAACTGTGCGTACTGATCACGGTACGCATGCATTTGGATCGTTCAGCCCTTGGTCCGCGCCTTATAGAAGAAGGCGAGGACGACCGTTTTCCCTTTGAAATCGCTCAAATGGACCGGGGCCTTGAGCACGCCGTACCGGGTCGCGCCCGGGAGCGTGAAGTCGGGCGCGCTCACTCCCACCGCCAGCTCGGCGGCGGGTGCTGCCGGCTGTTGCGCGCGCGCTCCCGGTGCCGCGAGCGCCGTCCCCAGCGCGCCGACCAGGGCGAATGTGATACGCTTCATGGGGCCTCCTCCTCCCTTTGTGGGCCCTCAAGTTACGTAGGGCCCACGCTCGGCGTCAGGGCGCGAGGCAGGGGGCGGAGTGCTCAGTTCCCGATCGGTCGGTAATTGACGTCCAGCACCGCCAGGCGCTCGAGATGCGTGGTGAGCCGCCTGGTAAAGTCGACGTAGTCCCGCGCCTCGCGCGGCGTCCACAGCACTTCGGCGAGGGCGCACGCCCGCGGGAAGGCCATGTATTCGAGGCGCTTCGCGTCAGGCATGTACTCCGTCCACAGCTGGCCCTGGCCGCCCAGCACCCGCTTCGCTTCGGCCGCGGCAAGCGCCGCGGGGATCGGTTCGAACGCGTACACCGTGTCGAGCGGCAGGAAGCCCCCGATCGCCAGCGGCTCCGTCGTCGTGTCGGTGGATTGGTAGTAGTCGAAGTAGGTGTGGGAGGTAGGCGCCATCACCACGTCGTGCCCCGCCCGGGCCGCCGCAATTCCGCCCTCCGTGCCCCGCCACGACATCACCGTCGCATTCGGCGCGAGGCCCCCCTCGAGGATCTCGTCCCAGCCGATCAGCCGGCGACCGTGCGACGTCAGGAACTCGTCCATCCGGCGCGTGAAGTAGCCCTGCAGCGCCTCTTCGTCCTTGAGGCCAAGCTCGCGAATCCGAGCCTGCGCCAGTGGGCTCGCCTTCCATTGTGCCTTCGGGGCTTCGTCGCCGCCGGTGTGGATCCAGCGTCCCGGAAACAGCCGCATCACTTCCGTGAGGACGTTTTGCTCGAACGCGATCGTCGCGTCGCCGGGGTTGAGGATGTTCAGATCCACGCCCCACGCCGTGAACACGGGAAGCGTGTCACTAGTGTTGCCCAGCTCGGGGTAGGCCGCGATCGCGGCCTGGGAATGCCCCGGCATTTCGATCTCCGGCACGAGGGTAACGAACCGCGCCCGCGCGTACGCCACGATCTCGGCGATGTCGTCCTGGGTGTAGAAGCCACCGTGCGGCTGGCCGTCGAAGCGCCACTTCGTCGAATCGTCGTCCGGCCGCCCGACGATCGTCTGCCGCCGCCACGCGCCCACCTGTGTGAGGCGTGGGTAGCGGCGGATCTCGATCCGCCACCCTTGGTCGTCAGTCAGGTGGAGCTGTAAGCGGTTGAGCTTATGGAGCGCGAGCAGATCGATGACCTTCTTCACGAACTCCTTCGGCATAAAATGGCGCGCCACGTCCAGCAGGAGACCGCGCCACCCGAATCTCGGGTAGTCTTCGATCGACACCGCGGGCATCGTCCACGCGGTGGCTTCCACCTTCGCCTGCCGCAGGATCGCGGTCGGGAAGAGCTGGCGCAGTGTCTGGATGCCGTAGAACGCGCCCGCGGCGCGGTAGGCGCGAATCGCGACGCGGGACGGGCCGGCGTCGAGCCGATAGCCCTCGTCGCCGAGGCGGGCGAGGGAGGAGTCGAGGCGGAGGGAGATCACGTGCGTCCCGGCGGGCGCGGCGGTGCGCACGGCGAGCCGCAGACCGGTGGCGGGAAAGAGGTAGTCACCCAGCAGCTCGCCCAGCGCTCGCAGGGCGCGATCGGTCACGATCACCGTGCCGGCCCTCAACGTGAACGCGCCCGGCTGCACGGTGACGTGCGCCGGTCGCGGCACGACGGCGGGCACGGAGTCCGAAGCGAAGGCGATGGCCAGCGCGGCGAGCATCGACATGATCCTACTCCTGGAGGTCTCTGACCCAGACGTCCCGGTAGCGGGTCGGGTTACCGTGGTCCTGAAGGAAAAGCGGCAGCCTGTCCGGGTGCGGCTCGTAGCGCGCGCGCTTGGCGTGCACGGTCCAGCCGCTGATGATCGTATTGTCCTGCACCAGCACCCCGTTGTGCAGCACGGTAACCCGCGCCGAGTCGCGCACCGTACCATCGGACGCGAACCGGGGGCGGTGGAAGATGATGTCGTAGGTCTGCCATTGGCCGGGGGGTCGGCTGGCGTTCACGAGCGGCGGCGTCTGGCCGTACACCGCCCCGGCCTGGCCGTCTGCGTACGTCTCGTTGTGGTACGAATCGAGCACCTGGATCTCGTAGTGCGTCATCAGGAACACGCCGCTGTTGCCGCGCTCCTGGCCTTCGCCCTTCGGCGGCGTCGGCGTCGCCCACTCGATGTGCAGCTGCATGTCCCCGAATCCGCGCGCGGTGACGATCGATCCGGTGCCGGCGGCGACTTCCATGTAGCCGTCGCGCACGACCCACTTGGCGGGCGTGCCGTCCGGCGACCGCCATTGCGAGAGATCCTTGCCGTCGAACAGCACGATGGCATCGGACGGCGGCGGCACCGGTGGCCGCTCGGGGCCGGGATCCACCACCGGCGGCCGGGGGCGGTCGAGAGAATGCACCGGCCATTGCTGCGCCGTCATGGGCGCCGCTGCGGCGACGAGCGCTGGTAGCGCCAGCCAACCGAATGCGGAATGCGGAATGCGGAGTGCGGAATGTAACGGTGAGGGTCGCGCGGCGAGCGACTTTTCATGGCAATTCCGCATTCCGCATTCCACACTCCGCACTCGTCTCAAGGTTTCCACGTTCCCTTCGCCACCGCCGGCACGAACCGCTCGATGCCCGCCGGCGGAAAGTCGAGCGTCTTCCCCTGCTCGGCGCTCATGTACGCCGTCATCAGGAGCTTCACGACCTCCAGCCCGTCGTCGAACGTCAGTCGCGGAGCCTCACGACCGAGGAACACGCGCACGAAGTGCCGATCTTCCGCATCGTAGCCGTAGGTCGCCGACTCGCTCGTCACCACGGGCATGAGCCCCATCTCGGCGTTCTGCTTCTCGACCAGGTCCTCGCCCGTCTTTCCCTTGACCTCGCGGCTGAAAAACAGCTTGAGCCCGCTGTCGAGCGTGTTCCACGACATGGAGTATTCGGGGCCGAGCAGCTCGGCCGAGAGCCGTAACCCGGCGCCGACGAAGCTCCAGGACGTGGTCGCTTCGCCGATCACGGTGGCGCGGTCGTCGGTCTCGAACTCGATCACGACGCTCGCAAAGTCCTCCGACGGGGCCTTCCTGTAGTCCACGTCCTTCCCCATCTGCTGCTGCAGGCGCTTCGCGTACGCGGGACGGCTCCACTTGAGGCTCGCGATGTGCCCCGTCACGCGGGCGGGGCGCACGGAGGCGAGCGGCGTGCCGGGCTTTGTCAACAGGTGCCGCACTACCAGCGAGGAGTGACACATCATGTCGTTCAGGACCCCGCCGCCCTGGAGCTTGCCCTGCCAGAACCAGGGCATGTGAGGTCCGCTGTGCTCCTCCGCCGCCCGCGCGAGGTAGGGGCGGCCGGTGAGGGCGGCGCCGCGGGCCCAGATGATCGCATGCCCCTGCGCCACGGCGGGCGCGAATGCCTGGTTCTCGAGATAGCCATGGGCGATCCCGGCCTTCTTGGTGAGCTCGAGGACCCGCTTCGCTTCGGTGACGTTGCGGCCGAGCGGCTTCTCGCACGCGATCCCGCGGAGCTCGCCCTTGCCGCGCGCGACCGTATCGGTGATCTCCTCGAAGTTCTCGATGCGCGCGAAGTTCGGGCCGCACAGCCACAGCGCATCGATCGCGGGGTCGGCCACCATCTCCGCCAGCGCACGGTACGGCTTCGCCTCCCCTACCTCGAGCTTCCGTGCGACGGCGGCCATGTCTTGGGCGTGCTTGTGGTTCGGGCTCCACACGCCCAGCACGTCCGCATCCCGCACGCTCTGAAACGCGAGCAGATGAAACCGGGCATTGAACCCGCTGCCGACGAATCCGATGCCCAGCCGCTTGTCAGTCATGACGCTCCCCCCCGTCCCTCGTCCCCCATCCCGTTAGTACGTCACGCCGAGCTTGGCGAGCGCCTCCGGGGGACAGCCCTTCCACTCGGAGACGAACGTGTTGCCGATATAGCGCAGATCCTGCACGCCGATGCGACTGGAGAAGAAGCCCGAGGCGGTGAGGTCGCGGAACCGGTTGAAAAAGGCCACACCCGCCGCGTGCTCGGGCTTCGCCTTGGCCGGCCACGCGACGGCATCCAGCACGGCACTACGCTCCGCCGTCGTGCAGACGACGAAGGTCTTGCCGTAGCGGTCGGCGCACTCGTGGTCGAGCCAGGCGAGCCCGCCCCGCACGGGGGTTTGCAGATCCGCGTCGTCGCCGAGCATGAAGTCCATGAATTCCGGCACGCCGGCCTCGGTGGCGCTGCCCGAGCGCTCATCCTTGGGAATGATGAGGTCCACGAGCAGGCGTACCGTGTCCCACTCGTGGGGCGTGAACTGCTTCGGCTCGTATGAAATGCCGCGGGCGAGCGCCTCACGCGCCCGGGCCGATGCCTCGCGTACCGATTCCGGCGTCCAGCGGAACGCCGCGGCCAGCGGCGCAGCGGCCAGCATTCCGATGACCTCGCGTCGATTCATGTTAGTCATACCAGACCTCGGCTGTGGGGACCGGATAGGCGCGGCAGCGGGCTTCGCCTTCGGGACTGCCCGCTCCCGCGCCTGCGGCGCGGTGTCGCGGCGAGTCCGGGGCCGAGGGGCGCCCCCGCAGGCGAAGACGCGAGGGGTGGAGGGGTGTGGTTGTCAGGCGTCCAGAGCCGAAGGGGGCGCCCCTCGGGTCCGGACGTTCGAAAGTCGTCACAGCGTGCCCTTTTTCATCTGATCGGTGATGTAATCGCTGGTCCGCATCGACAGCGCGAGAATCGTCCACGTCGGGTTCTTGTCCGCCTGCGACACAAAGGGCCCGCCGTCGGCGACGAACAGGTTCTTGCAGTCGTGCGCCTGGCACCAGCGGTTCGTCACGGAGGTCTTCGGGTCGTCCCCCATGCGGGCCCCGCCCAGCTCGTGGATGATGGTGCCGCCTGCGGCGATGCCGTACCCCTGTTCTGCGGTCGGCATCGGCGAGAACACCTGACCACCCATCTCCGCGATGAGCGCCCGGAACGTCTCCTGCATGTGCTTCACTTGCTTGTATTCGTAATCCGCCCATTTCCAGTGGAACTTGAGCACCGGGATGCCCCAGCGGTCGAGCGTGCGCGGGTCGATCTCGCAGTAGCTGTCGTCGTTGGGGATCATCTCGCCGCGGCCCGAGAAGCCGATCGTGGCGCCGTAGTAGCGGCGGTAGTCGTCCTTGAGCTGCTTGCCGTAGCCGCCGCCGGAGGGGTAGCGCTGAATCCCGCCCAAGACGCCGTAGGACGGCACCTGGGTGCCGCCCCAGACCTCGATGTGATAGCCGCGCGGGAAGTCGAGCTTCGCGTTGTCGAGCCACCACGGCATGTACAGGTGCATGCCCCCCACGCCGTCGTGGTTGTGCGGTACGTGGTCCATCATCTTCGGGATGAACCCGCCGACGTCCGTGCCGGTCGTATCGGTGATGTACTTGCCGACGGTGCCGCTCGAGTTCGCCAGGCCGTTGGGGAACGGGGACGACTTGGAGTTGAGCAGCAGGCGGGCGGTCTCCAGGGCGCTCGCGGCCAGGACCACCACTTTGGCCCGGACTCGGGCGTCCGCCCCGGTGGTCTTGTCGACGTACGCGACGCCGGTGGCGCGGCCGCTCGCATCCACCAGCACCTCGCGCGCCATCGCGTTCGTGAGGAGGGTGAGCTTCCCCGTGGCGAGCGCGGGCGCAATCAGGACGTTGGTGGCGGTGAAGTTCGCGTTGACCCGGCAGCCGCGGTTGCATTGGCCGCAGTAGTGGCACGCCGCCCGTCCGTTCAGCGGCCGCGTGAGGATCGAGAGGCGTGCCGGAATGCAGGTGACGTGCAAGCGGTCGGCCGCCTGCTTGACGAGCAGCTCGTGGCAGCGGGGGCGTGGCGGCGGCAGGAACACCCCGTTCGGCTCGTTGGGGAGGCTCTCCTTGCTGCCGAAGACGCCGATGAGCCGGTCCACCTGGTCGTAGTACGGTGCGACGTCGTCGTAGGAAATCGGCCAGTCGTCGCCCAGACCATCCCGGCTCTTGCGCTTGAAGTCATACGGCCCGAAGCGAAGGGAAATGCGGCCCCAGTGGTTGGTCCGGCCGCCGACCATGCGAGCCCGCCACCAGGCGAACTCGGTGCCCGGCGCCCGCGTGTACGGCTCGCCGGGGATTTCCCACCCGCCGATGCAGGCGTCGAACTCGCCGAAGGGTCGGTCCGTCGTGGATTTCCCGCGGCGCGGCGACTCGTACGGCCAGGTCAGCATCGCCGAGTCCTTCGCATTGTCCCAGGGCTCGCCGGCCTCGAGCACCACCACCTCGGCGCCGGCCTTCGTGAGCACGTAGGCCGCCATGCCCCCGCCGGCCCCCGAGCCGACGATGCACACGTCGTAGACCTTCGCTTGCCGGTACACCGTCATGCGCGAACCCGCCTTGTTAGACGTTGCACACCGCCACCGCCTCACGCAGCGAGGTGAGCGGATCGCGGGTGGGGACGAACTCGTGCGCTACGAACCCCGCGAAGGCGGTGTCGGCGATGGCCGATGCGACCGCGCGCCAGTTCAGCTCCTGGGTGCCGTCCAGCTCGTGGCGGCCGGGCACGCCCCCGGTGTGGAAGTGCGCGATCCACTCCCGGTTGTCACGGATGGTGCGGATGATGTCGCCTTCCATGATCTGCATGTGATAGATGTCGTACAGCAGCCTGACGCGCGGCGAGCCTACGGCTTTCACCACGGCGACCCCGAAGGCTGTCCGGTCGCCCTGGTAATCGGGGTGATCCACCTTGCTGTTCAGGAGCTCGAGGCAGATCGTGACGCGCTGCTCCTCCGCCTGCGCCTTGATCGCGTTGAGCCCCGCGACACAGTTGTCGATCGCCTCGCCGTCGCTCTTGCTGCGACGGTTGCCGAACATGGCGATCACATTCGGCACCCCGTGGCGCGCGGCCACCGGAAGCGTCTCCTCCAGCTCCCGCAACAACATCCGGTGGTTCGCCCGATCGTTGAAGCCCGTGGCGATGAAATCCCGGCGCGCGGTGGGATAGCCCATGGAGCACACGAGGCCTGCCTCTCGCACCGGGTCCCAGTCCTCGGGACCCAGCAAGTCGATGGCCGCGAGGCCCATCGCGGCGGCGGCGCGAGTGAACTCGGGCAACGGGATCTGTCTGTAGGGCCAGCGCGAGACGGACTGCTTGAGGCGGCCGGGCGGTCGGGCGGTCGGGCGGTCGGGGGCAACGGCGCCCCGCTCTCGTGACAGCGCCAGCCCGGCTACGACGCTCGCCGAGACCGCAATCGCCTCACGACGGGTTACCGTCCGCCCGTCCGCCCGCCCGGCTGACCGCCGCATTTAGAATTCGAGCCGCTTCAGGTACTCGTAGCTGGCGCGAATCGAGACGAAGGCGTCGGCCGGCTCGTCGTGCTCGACGAAGAAGTGCTGGATTCCCGCCTGATCGCGCTGCGCGAAGATCCTCTTGAAGTCGATCTTCCCCGCGCCAACCTCCACCATGCGGTGGTCGGGTGGGGGGCCTGAGTCCTTCACGTGGACCATCGGGAAGCGTCCGGGCCAGCGCGCGAAATACGCCAGCGGATCCTGCCCGCCCTTCACGATCCAGTACAGGTCCACCTCCAGCTGGACCAGGTTGGGATCGGTCTCGGCGAGCAGCACGTCGTAGGGCAACTTTCCGTCGAGCGGCGCGAATTCGAAGTCGTGGTTGTGGTACGCGAACTGGAGCCCTGCGGCCCGCGCCTCCGTCGCGGCGCGGCTGAGACGTTCCGCCGCGCGCTTGTAGTCGTCGAGCGTGCGCCGCTCTTCCGGGGGGATCCACGCGATCACGAGGTAGCGGTGCCCGACGATGGGTGCGGCGTCGAGCGCCCCACGCCACTGTTCCGGCGCGAGCGACACGTGCGACGAGGGGGCCGAGAGCCCGTGGTGGTCCAGCAGGGCGCGCACGTCGCGCGGGGTCCTGCCGAAGTAGCCCGCGAACTCGACTTCCCGATAGCCGGTCGCGGCGACGCGCGCGATCGTCCCCTCGAAATCCTTTTCCATCTGGTGGCGCACCGTGTACAGCTGCAGCCCGATGCGGTCGAGCTTGCGCAAGGGGGCTCGGGGATCGGGTCTCGGGGTTCGGGGTTGCAACACCTGCCCCAGCGCCGCCGCACCCAGGGTCCGAACGAAGTCGCGCCGCTCCATCATCGTTATGTCCTCCCCTAGTCCCGAGTCCCGAGCCCCGATCCCCTAGAGCTCGTTCCGCTTCATCGCTTCCACTGCATACGCCGCCGCGCGCGCCGTGAGGGCCATGTAGGTGATGGACGGGTTCTGGTTCGCCGACGAGGCCATACAGGCGCCGTCCGTGACGAACAGGTTCTTCACGTCGTGGCACTGGTTGTGGGCGTTCAGGACCGAGGTCTTCGGGTCGCGCCCCATCCGGGCGGTCCCCATCTCGTGGATCGTGAGGCCGGGCGGGTTGTCGTCCACGAACGGCGTGATGTCCTTTGCCCCCGCCGCCTCGAGCATCTCCGCTGCGCTGACCGACATGTCGTGGAGCAGCTTGCGCTCGTTGTCGCTCCACTCGCAGTGGATACGCAGCGCCGGGACCCCCCAAGCGTCCACCTTCTCGGGATCGAGCTCCACGTAGTTGGTCGGGCGCGGGAGGCACTCGCCGAAGCCGTACAGCGAAAATCCCCAGGGCCCGTGCGCGTGCAGGGCGCGCTTGAGCTCCACGCCGAAGCCCGGCTGCGAGGCTGCCCGGCGCCAGTCCGCGCGCCCGCCGCCCCCCTGGAACCCGTAGCCTCGCAGGAACTCGGGATGCGGCGTCTTCACATTCCGGAACCGGGGTACGTAGATCCCGTTGGGACGGTTCCCGTGGACCGTGCGATCTTCCATGCCCGGGATGGTTCCGTTCGCCCCGCCGCCCATCGTGTGGTCCATGAGATTGCGACCGAGGGCGCCACTCGAGTTGGCGAGCCCGGTGGGGAAGCGACCCGTCTTGGAGTTGAGCAGGATGCGCGTCGACTCGAGTGTCGAAGCGCACAGGAAGACGATGCGCGCGCGGAACTCGAGGGGCTGTCGCGTCTGCCCGTCGATGACGCGCACGCCCGCGGCGCGGTCGCGCTGCTCGTCGTAGATCACACTGTGCACGACGCTGTAGGGCCGCAGCGTGAGGCGACCGGTGGCGCGGGCTGCGGGAAGCGTCACCCCGATACTGTTGAAGTAGGAGTGCGTGATGCAGCCGCGCTCGCAGGGCCCGCAGTAATGGCACGCCGCCCGGCCCCGGTGCGGCGCGGTGAGGATCGCGACCCGCCCGATCGTCACGACCCGCTCGGGGGCGAACCGCTTGGCCACGGCGTCCCGGACCACCTGCTCGGCGCAGTTGAGCGCCATCGGCGGGAGAAACTTGCCGTCCGGGAGCTGCGGCAGGCCGAGCGCTTCGCCCGAGATCCCGATGAACGCCTCCACGTAGTCGTACCACGGCGCGATGTCGGCGTAGCGGATCGGCCAGTCGACGCCGAACCCATCCCGCGCGTTCGCCGCGAAGTCGAGGTCGCTCCAGCGGTACACCTGCCGGCCCCACATGATCGACTTGCCGCCGACCTGGCGGCCGCGGATCCAGTGGAACGGTTTGGCGGGATCGAAGGTGTAGGGGTTGTCGCGGTCGTTGACGAAGAATTTGCCGCTGTACTCGTTGCAGGCGTAGCAATGGCGCTGGATGAACTGATCGCGCTCGAGCGCCTTGCGGTCGCCGAAGCCCCGGAACGTCATCGCCCACGGCGGCACGTGCTCGACGTAATCCCGGGCGGGATCGATCGGCCGGCCGGCCTCGAGCACGAGCGTCTTGAGCCCACGCTCGCACAGCTCCTTCGCCGCCCAACCGCCCGTGATGCCGGACCCGACGACGATGGCGTCGAAGCTCGGCGCGGCCATCAGAAGTCCCCAGGGGCCGCGTGCCAGCGGCCCGGCTCGGCGCACCCGTCAAACGAGCCCGGGATCACCTCGTAGTGCAGCTCGGCGGTCGCCCCGACCTCCGACGTGCAGTAGCCGTACACCGTGAGGAACTTCATACGCTGGAAAAAGGGCGGCTGCGCGTCGGTCTTCCCCTGGGGATGCGCCTGTGCCTCGGCGTCGAGAGCGGTCAGGATCGCCGCGCGCTGCGCCTCGGTCGCGGTGAGGAAATCCGTGGCGGACGCGGCGCGGGCACGCGCGTCCACGTCGCCCAGTGCCTCGAGGAATTGCTTCCGGTCGTCGTCCGGGGCCCACTCCGCGAGCAGCAGATCGATGAACCGGTGCACCTCCGCCGCGCGCGCGCCGGGCGTGTCCGTCGCGGGGATGATCATTTCCGCGATCGTCGCGACGGTCTCGCGCTGATGTGGGTCCAGCACCTGGAAGCCGCCGGCGCGCGCGCGGCGGTGCACGCCGCGGCCGACCGCGAACAACCTGTCGGTCGACCGCCCGGCCAACGCTGGCAGCGCGATCGTGGCGGCGAGGGAGCGGAGCAGGTCTCGGCGGTTCATGGAGCCCCTGAAGAATCGGCCAGACCCAAGGAGTCCGCTAGATGGTGGCCGGGCGTTGACAGGCGACCCGGCTGTTGTATGTTTATGCATCCTTCTGCATAAATCGACAGGGAGCGCGCCATGGGGCCGTTGGTGGTACTCGCGTATTCGGGTGGGCTCGACACGTCGGCGATCGTTCCCTGGCTGCGCGAAAAATATGCCGCCAGGGTCCTGTGTTTCGCGGCCGACGTGGGGCAGGGGCCGGGCGAGCTCGCCGGCCTCGTCGAGAAGGCCAAGCGCTCCGGCGCGGTCGACTGCGTCGTCCGAGACCTGCGCGAAGAGTTCGTTCGCGACTTTGCGTTTCCCACGCTCCGCGCCGGCGCCGTGTACGCGCGCACCTATCTGCTCGGCACGGCCATGGCGCGACCGGTCATGGCGGCCCATCATGTCGCACTCGCACAACAAGTCGGCGCGCACGCGCTGGCCCACGGCTGCACCGGTAAGGGGAACGACCAGGTCCGCTTCGAGCTGACCTACGCCGCCCTCGCGCCCGAACTCCGGGTCATCGCCCCGTGGCGCGAGTGGCAGTTCAAGGGCCGCGAGGATCTCATCGCCTACGTGAAAGCCAAGGGCGTGCCGGTCCAGGCCACTGTCGAGAAGCCGTACTCCACTGACCGCAATCTCTGGCACTGCTCTCACGAGGGTGGCATCCTCGAAGATCCCGCGCGCGAGCCGCCGGAGCACATCTTCGTCCTGACCAAAGATCCGCTCGAAGCCCCCGACCTCCCGGTGGTCGTCGAGATCGGCTTCGAGGAGGGGACGCCCGTCAGCGTGAACCACGTGCCGATGGGCCCGGTGGAGCTGCTCGAGTCCTTGAATGCCACGGCGGGCGAGCACGGCGTCGGCCGGGCGGACGTCGTGGAGGACCGGCTGGTCGGCATGAAATCGCGCGGTGTCTACGAGACGCCGGGCGGCACGCTGCTGCATGCGGCGCACCGCGAGCTCGAGCAGTTGGTGCTCGACCGGCGCACCCTGCGGCTCAAGGACGAGCTGGCGCTCCGCTACGCCGACTTGGTGTACGACGGCCGCTGGTGGACGCCGGAGCGGGAGGCGCTCGACGCCGCGGTCGCGAGCACCCAGAAGCGCGTCACCGGCGCGGTGCGGCTGAAGCTCTTCAAGGGCGCCCTGACGGTCGCGGGGCGGGAAAGCCCGTACGCGCTGTACCAGCCTTCGTACGCCACCTTCGGCAAGGACAACGTCTACGATCAGAAAGATGCCGAGGGGTTCATCCATCTCTACGGCCTCTCGATCCGGATCGGGTCCGGTCTCGAGGCGGCGCGCCGCCAGCCAGAAGTCGGCGCGGCGGCAGACTGATGCCGCGCCAGCCAACCGAGACCCCGGCCCCCCCCCCGACGCCGGCGCCGGCCGCTCCCGCGACGGCCCACCAGATGTGGGGTGGCCGCTTCAGCCTCGGACCAAGTGAAGCGCTCGACGCGCTGAATCGCAGCCTGCCGGTGGACCACCGGCTCTGGCCCCAGGATGTCGCCGCGAGCAAGGCCTGGGTCCACGCGCTCGGCCGGGTCGGCGTGCTCACGCCCAGCGAGGAGCACCAGCTGCTCGAGGGCCTCGACCGCGTGGCGGAGCGGCTCGCCGATGGTGCCGCGGTGGGTGCCCCGGACGAGGATGTGCACACCCTCGTGGAGCGATTGCTGTACGCGGAGGTAGGTACCGTCGCCGGCAAGCTGCACACGGGCCGGTCGCGCAACGACCAGGTGGCGACCGACCTGCGGCTCTGGACCCTCGGGGCGATCGACCAGTTGGACTCGGACCTCGCCGCGCTCGGACGCGCACTGGTCGCGCGCGCGGAGGATGGCGTGGACGTCCTGTTGCCCGGCTACACGCACGGCCAGCGCGCCCAACCGGTGCGCTGGGCATACGTGCTGCTCGCGCATGCGTGGCCGCTGGTGCGCGACCGCCAGCGCCTGGCGGATGCCCGGCGCAGGGTCGCGGAGTTGCCGCTCGGATCCGGGGCGCTCGCGGGATCGGGGTTTGCCGTCGACCGAGTGCTCCTGAAGGAAGCACTCGGTTTTCGCTCGGTCTCCGCGAACGCGTTGGATGCGACCGGCGACCGCGACTTCGTCGCCGAAGTCTTGTTTGCACTGACCCTCGTGGGCACGCACCTCTCGCGCCTCGCAGCCGAGATCGTGCTCTATACGAGCGCGGAGTTCGGCTTCGTGCGGCTATCGGACGACTTCAGCACCGGCTCGAGCCTGCTGCCGCAGAAGCGGAACCCCGACATCTTCGAGCTGGTGCGGGCGAAGTCGAGCCGGCTGCTGGGCGACCTCGTGGCGTTGCTCACGACCCTGAAAGGCCTCCCGGCGGGGTACAGCAAGGACCTCCAGGAGGACAAGGCGCTCCTGTTCGACGGATTCGACACGCTGGCACTGGTACTGCCGGCCGCGACGGGAGCCGTCGCCGTGCTGAGCGTGGACGCCGAGCGGATGCGGGCGGCGCTCGATGCCTCGCTGCGCGCGACGGACCTCGCCGACCTGCTGGTGGAAGCCGGCGTGCCGTTCCGCGAGAGCCATGGCCTCGTGGGTCGTCTGGTGCGTGAGGCGGAGCGCTCCGGCGTGCCGCTCGATCGCGTGCCGGGTCCGGTGGCCGCCGGAATCCATCCCGCGCTGGCCGCGGCGCTGTCCCAGCTGGGAACGTGGGAGGACTCGGTGGAGAGCCGGGCCACCCCCGGGGGGGCCTCGCGGCACTCGGTGGCGGAGCAGCTGGAGGCGTTGCGCCCCGCATTCGCTGAGGGTGGAGGGCCTTAACCCAAGGTCTTGCCGCGCCTTAGCAGGTTGTGTAGCATACGTGGCCGTCTGGCTCAAAGCCGTGAGCGAGACGGCCGCTTTTCACCGAGGGAGTCCCTTGCGCTGCCTAGCGCTCAACGCCTCATTCGAGCCCCTCACTATGGTGCCCGTGCGCCGGGCCCTGCGGCTCGTGATCGACCGCAAGGCGGAGATCGTCGAGGCGGAGGGACCGGTCGTGAAGAGCGAGCGCCTCGCCATCCCGCGGCCGGCGGTCATCCGGCTGGTCAAATTCGTCCATGTGCCGCGCCGGTTCCGCCGCCAGGTGACCAACACGTTCCTCTTCGCCCGCGACAACTACCGGTGCCAGTTCTGCGGGCGGAGCCAGCAGGAGCTGCGCCATCGGGAGTGCCTCACCCGCGACCACCTGGTACCGCTGTCACGGGGGGGCACGAACGGCTGGAGCAACGTCCTCACGGCGTGCTCGAGCTGCAACACGCGGAAGGGCAACCTGCTGCCCGAGGAAGCGGGGATGCACCCACTGCGGCCGCCGTTCGAGCCGCATTTCGTGCACCTTGCGTGGGCGGTGCGGCGCCTCACCTCTATCCAGTCCAAGTACATCCGGCTGTTCTACGGCGGCGAGGTGCTCGCGACCCTCGAGGCGCTGTGACCCCAAGGCTGCCCTGGATCATCGCCGGGCTGGCGGGGGCGGCGGTTGCGGGGTTGCTCGTGACGAAGCGCGCGGGCGGGCTGGTCGTGCACCCCGAACCTCGCCCTGATGTGACCGCCGAGCGGGTGCTGCCCCCCAGCCCGGTGCTGCATACGCCCGGGGCCGCCGAAGCGTACGCGGCAGCGCGCAGCGCTCCGCAGGTGCTGGACGGCGTCCATTGCTATTGCGAGTGCGCCAAGCATTTCGGGCATCGCTCGCTGCTCACCTGCTTCGAGTCCGACCACGGCTCGCGGTGCGACATCTGCATGGGCGAAGCGACGCTCGCGATGAAGCTCGCGTCCCAGGGCAGCTCGCTGGACGTTGTCCGCCGCGCGATCGACCAGCGGTTCGGCCCCTAGTTCTCCCCGCGGCTGAACGTCTCAGACCGCGCCTCAAGGGTGAGCCGTGGGAGGCCGGCGATCCGCACCAGCAGCCGCTGCGCGCCGCGGGCGAGCGCGCCGCCCAGGTTGCCGCCGCCTGAGACCGCCGGGCTCACGTCCCCCTTGAGCCAACGGGTCAGCTCTTCCAGGTCTGTGTCGTTGAGCGTGGTCACTTCGACGCGACAGAGGAAGTAGAAGTTCCCCGAGCTTTTGGCCTTCAGGTTGACGCGGTAGGGGAGCTCGAGGGCGCGCTCGAGGTCCTCCGGCGTGCCGTACCGGGCCACGCTGCCGCCGGTGCGGATCAGCACGAAATCGTCGGCGAGCGGATCGTGACGCGCGACCGCGTCCCACGGCGCCTCGCCGATGTACTGATCGAACCAGCCGGAGCGGGAGCGCCACAGCTCGAGGCGGTAGTGCAGCCGAAGCGGAAATCCGGAGCGCAGGAGGCCGACGAACTTGCCGTCGGCGAGGAGCCCGGTGGTTTGGACCCGGGGGGCGCCGCTCTGGATGATGACCGTCAACGCGGGCGCCTGCGCGGCGGCCCGAGAGACCGTCACCGCGCCGAGCAGGGCCAGGAATGCGAGGCCCGACCTCACCTCAGAAGCGGTGGTCGAGTCGCAGCGTGAATCGCAGGGGCTCCCCGGCCGTCACCGCCTTCGCCACATACATGCCCAGCCCCCCCCAATCGATGCCCAGGCCGAGGTCGGCGAGCCAGCTGCCGAGCGTCGGGAGCCGATCGGCGGGCAGTCGACCGGGCCCGCCGCCCACGAGCCACGCCTGTCCCGCATCCGCGAGGACCACGAGGTCCGGGCCCTGGAGCGTGAAGAGCGACTTCGCGCGTTCGTCCTCGGGGGCCGAGGAGCCATACGACCAGTGCAGCGCGAGGTGACCGCGGTACTCGGCCTGGGCGAGGATCACGCGGTCGCACGCCGCCAGCCGGGTGCCCCCGAACGCGGGGTCGATGATGTCGCCGTTGCACGCGCTGTGCCGAAACCCGTAGCCCGCGAGCGGATCGGCTCCCCCCGTCGACAGCCGCTGTTGCAGCGGCAGGGGACCGCCACCGATCCAGCCGCCGGCGAAGAGCCGGAGGTTCACGCGTCCCGACGGGCTCACTCGCGTATAGCGGCGGAAATCGAGGAACAAGCGGCTGAAGGCGTAGGAGCCGTCGGTCGGGATCGACGCGCGCACGGCCGCCGGTACTCCGGTCTGGGGGGTCACGTCCTCCGAGCGCGAGTTCTCGAAGCGGGCGCGCAGGAACCAGCCGGCGGTCGGGTCGAGCCGATCGTTGCGGGTGTCGAAGGTGACCGTGCCGGCGAGCGTCGTGTAGTGCCCGTCGTCGATCGGCGGGTTGGGGCGCCAGGGTTGGCCGTTGCGGAACACCGTCCAGGGATCGCGAGCATTGACGGTCGTCTGCCAGTCGTGCCGCGCGTCGATGTCGAGGCGGAGCGACCGCTCGGGCTGGACGAAGACGCGGCCCGCGATCCCCTTGCTGAGGTAGTAATCGCGATAGTCGCGCTGGAACAAAAACGCGGCCCACCCGACTTCGCCGCCGCGCAGCCCCCAGTCCTCGACCGGCGCGACGTCGTCGAAGGCGCGGAGCTCGATCCCGTAGGCCGGCGTCTCTCCCGCGCGCAGCTCGGCGCGCAGCTGGTAGCCCAGGTCGCTCCGCTTGTCGGTGAAATCCCCCGCCGTGCGGAACACGCCCAGCGCGTCGATCCGCAGGCGCACGTTGCGGTGGAGTTTCCAGTCGAACAGCGGCCCGAACACCACCGGCAGGCCCTCGACCCGGTTGAAGGTGCCGCCCGTGGCGAGCGTCAACGACGACCGCGAGTCGGCCGTGCCCCAGGACTTCTCGATTCCCAGCCGCCGGAACCAGCGGCGCAGGTCCGGCGGGGCGAGCGCGATCTCGTCGCCCTTGGTGCGGTAGGCGAGCGGCGCCGTGTACACGCGCACGTCGCCGGCGACCGCGGCCCTCGAGCTGTGCGCCACCGTCCCGCCGACCACGATCACGTCGCCGGTGACCACCGCGCCGGAGTCGAGGATCGCGTCGCCGTTGATGACGAGCAGCGTGCCGTCCACGCGGCCCGCCACGACCACGGTGCCGTTCCGCACGGCGACGTCGCCGCGCCACTCGTTCCCGTGCGGCAGGCGCGAGCGACCCACCAGCCGGGTCGTGGTGGCCGCGTTGTACCGGCGCACCGCGTCCTCCGCGACGGCATGGGGCAGCTCGGGCGGCGGGACCATGATGCCCGCGCTCTCGGGCTGGATCACGATGGCGGTGTCCTGCGCGGCGGCGACGGCGGTGCCGAGCGCACAGAGAACCACGAGCACGAGAGCGCGCATAGCGGGCATCCTGGTTGGGGGCGCGGGAGGCGGGTGCATGGGCTGTGCCGCCCCCCTCGCCCCGCGAGGGCGGACGCGGAGCACGGCGGCGAGCGATGGCGCGGGCGCAGGGCCCGCCGGTCGTGTCATCCCGCCACGTTCCGCGGCGGCTCGAGGCCGAGCCGGCGCATACGGCGATACAGGTTCGCGCGGTCCGTCGCGAGCTTGCGGGCCGCCTCGGCCACGTTGCCCCGCGCCGCCGACAGTGCCCGCGCGATGAGCGTGCGCTCGAAGCCGTCGAGGGCCTCCGCGAGCGCCACGTCGCTCCAACCCTCGCTCGGCGCTGTGGAGAGAGGAGCGCCGTCTCCAGGCACCACGCGCGCGACGTCGTCCCCGGTCACGACGTCCCCGCCGGCGAGGATGGCGAGCCGCTCCATGAGGTTCGCCAGCTCGCGCACGTTCCCGGGCCAGGGGTAGGAGGCGAGCAGCTGCACCGCACCGGCGTCGAATCGCACCGACCGGCCGAGCCGCGTCGCCTGGCGGGCGGCGAAGTGCTGCACCAGCGGCGGAATGTCGTCGGGACGCTCGCGCAGCGGCGGGATGTGGATCGGTAGGACGTTGAGGCGGAACAACAGATCTTCCCGGAACTGGCCGTGCAGGGAGGCCTTCGCGAGATCCTTGTTCGTCGCCGCGATCACCCGCACGTCCACGGTGACCGGCTTCTCGCCGCCGAGCCGCTCGATCACGCCGGACTCGAGCACGCGCAGCAACTTCGCCTGGGCCTCGGGCCCGAGGTCGCCCACCTCGTCGAGAAACAGCGTCCCGCGGTCCGCGAGCTCGAACCGCCCCACGCGCCGCTCCGTGGCGCCGGTGAACGCGCCGCGCTCGTGGCCGAACATCTCCGACTCGACCAGGTCCTTCGGGATCGCCGCGCTGTTCACGCACACGAAGGGCTTCGCCGCACGCCCGCTCTGGCGATGGATGGCGGAGGCGACGAGCTCCTTGCCGGTCCCCGATTCGCCGGTGATCAGCACGCGCACCTCCGTGGGTGCGACCCGGGCGATCAGGTCCCGCAGCTGCTCCATCGCCTTGCTCACGCCGACGAGCGGGTCGGCGTGCCCCAGGGCTTCGTGCAGGCGCCGGTTCTCGGCCAGCGTACGGGACAGCTCGAGCGCGGCCCGCAGCGTCGTGAGCAGGCCCTCCGGGGTCAGCGGTTTTTCGAGGAACTGAAAGGCACCCAGCTTGGTCGCCCGGACCGCGTCGGCGAGGTTCGCCTTGCCGCTCATCATCACCACCGGCAGGTCGGGCGCCACGCGCTTGAGCTGCTCGAGCGTGGCGAGGCCGTCGGGCCCGCCCGGCATCATCAGATCGAGCAATACGGCATCAGGCGCGTCGCGCTCCACCGCCGCCAGCCCCGCGCTGCCGTTCGCCGCCTCCGCCGTCTCGAACCCCTCCGACTCGAGCAGCGCCGCCACCATCTTGCGGATGTTCGTCTCGTCATCGACCAGCAGGACGCGCGGGCTCACGCGGCAGACAGCACGATGGAGAACGTGGCGCCGCCGCCCGGCGTCTCCGCCACGGTGATGCTGCCCTTGTGGGCCTCGATCGTCTGGCGCACCAGGGCGAGTCCCAGACCCGTCCCGTCCTGTTTGGTCGTGAAGTACGGCTCGAACACGCGCTGGCGCAGGTCGTCCGGGATCCCGGCCCCATGGTCCGCGATCGTTACCGCCAGCCCGTTCCCGTCCCGGCTCACCGCGATCTCGATCGACCCGCGCCCTCCCATCGCCTCCGAGGCGTTGCGCAACAGGTTCGCGAACGCCCGTCGCAGCGGATCGTAATGCCCGAGCAGCTTGCAGGGCTCCCCGTTGGCCCGCACCGACACGTCCACCTCCGAGGGCACGGCGCTCTTGCCGAGGTCCACCAGGAGGTCCACGAGATCCACTTCGCTCTTCGGCCCCTCGGGGAGGCGCCCAAACTCGGCGAACTCCTTCGCGAGCTGGTCCAGCCGCTGCGTCTCCGCCGCCAGCACTTCCACCGCCGTCACGGTCCGACCGTCCGCCTGTCCGACTGTCCGTCCGACCTGGTCCACTGCGATCCGCATGGCCGTGAGCGGATTCTTGATCTCGTGCGCGACGCGGCGCGCCACCTCGCGGAACGCCCGGAGGCGCTCCGCCTCGAGCTCGCGCTCGCGCGCGGCTTCGAGCGCCGTCGCGAGCTCGCGCAGCGCCTGGCGCAGCGCTTCGAATTCCGGAGCCCCGCGGGTCGGCGGGCCCGCCGGCAACGGCATGCGCCGCCGGATCAGCCGCGTCCAGCCCACGAGCTCGTCGATCGGACGGGAGAGCTGGCGCGAGAGGTGGCCCGCCACGCGCACGCCCGCGATGACCGCGAACGCACCGAGCACGAAGACGACCGCCGCGAAGCCGCCGGCATAGTAGCGCAGGTACGTCTCCGCCCGGCGCGCCAGGGTCACCGAGTTGGAGAGCTGCTCCAGATGCTCCCGGAAGGCGGCCCGCTCCCGCGCCGAGAGGTGGGTCGTGTCCATCCGGTCCACCATGAGGCGCGCCGACGCCGCCATTTCCTCGAGTGCCACCCGCGCTCCCGCCGAGGGCGCCACCGTTCGCACGGCGAGCGCCCAGCCCGCGACGGCCAGGACGGTCGGCACGGCGGTCAGCGCCACCAGAATCACGAAGATCCGCTGGCGGAAGGGGAGGGGCATATTTGTCGGGGCAATCTAGGGCTTTGGTGCCCGTGTGACAATTCGACACAGAGAAAGACAATGCGGAATGCGGAATGCGGAGTGCGGAATGTCAGGGCCACCGTCGGAGCGCGACATCCGGGTTCGACACAGTCTGATCAATTCCGCATTCCGCATTCCGCAATTCCGCATTCTCCCGGAGGGCCGATGACATCCCACACGCACTATCTGTGGTTCACCACCAAGGCGCGCCAGGAAATCATCGACATCACTGAGCAGGTCGCCGAGCAGGTCACGCAGAGTGGTGTCGCGGAAGGGCTCGCGCTGGTGAGCGCGATGCACATCACCGCCTCCGTCTTCGTGAACGATCACGAATCGGGACTGTGGGCCGACATCCTCAAGTGGCTCGAAACCACCATCGCCCCGTGGGACCCCAAACGCTACCGGCACAATGAAACGGGGGAGGACAACGCCGCGGCCCACCTGCGGAGCCTCACGATCGGGCACGAGGTGATCGTCCCGATCACGGGCGGTAAGCTCGACCTAGGCCCGTGGCAGCGGGTGTTCTACGGCGAGTGGGACGGGCAGAGGAAGAAGCGCGTGATCATCAAGGTGCTGGGGGAGTGATGACTGCGACCCCGTAGCGGCAGGGATTCACGCGGCAGCTCGCCATCACGGCCTTCACGCGGTAGGACGCCGTCTCCCGCGGTGTCAGTTGCGTGACCGGGGCATTACCGCTCGCGCGGTCGGCCGCAAGGTCATGGCTGCTCAAATCGGACAGCACGAGACCCAGGTTCGAGCAGTCCTCGTCGCAGGTTCCGACGACGACATACGAGATTCCCGCCCGGAGCGTCAGCGTGAACGACTCCGATTCGTCCGTGTTGAGCATGCCGACGTGCGTGGTGAGGGCCTTCCCGATTCCACTTGCACCCAGGGACGCGGCGGCCCGCTCGACCTGCTCGTGCACCTGCCGCTCCCACCGGTCCACCTGTGCGCGCGCCGGAGTCGCCAACAAGACCGCGGGCCAGAACGCGATGACCACAGCTCGAACGTTCATCCGACCTGACGCCGCGCCGCGCTCAGGGCCGCGGCGATGATTGCCGCTCCGGCGAGCAGGATTCCGAGCGCCGCGGCGGCGAGGGGCGCGGCGGCGCCCAGTGGCAGTCGTGGGACGAAGCGTCGTTGCCAGCGCTCGGTCCAGTCGCCGACCGGCATCCTGAGGGCGACCGTGAGGGCCGTCTCGACGGGCTCCGTCGAGTTCCAGAAGCGCAGGAATCGATCGTGACCCACCTCGCGGGCCACATCACCGAGATATCGCGAGCTATACGGGAGGCGCTGCTCGCGCCACCACCACAGATCGGCCTTAAAGAGTCGGGGCAGGGAGTCATCAAACGGGTCGCCTGAGCCGGCGAGCACGGCCGTCCGACAGCTCGCGGCCCGGCCGCCCAGGCAGGCGATCGCTGCGATCGGGTACGCGTAGACGCTCCGCCACTCCCAGCGTTTACTGTCGCGGTTCCTCACCAGCCATGAGTATGCAGGTGGCTCTGGCCGCTTCCGGTCCCAGTCGGGGAAGCGGGCCAGGTCGTAGGTTCGCTTGGTGAGCCAGCGTCGTACCGTCTGGCCCGGTACTCCGTACGCGGCGAAGAAGGCGCACTGTCCGAGGCCGTTCCGCAACCAGTCTTCGACCTGTCGGCTTCGCGCCGGTGGGTTTCCCGCGGTGAGCGCGCCCGTCCAGTACCACGGAGAGATCAACGCCACGCAGGTTGCACGGTCGGTCGAATCGGGGAGCAGGTAGCCCCCGTCGCGCGCTGCCTTCGGCGTTTCGCGGGTCGGTGTCGCCCGATGGCGCCAGAAATCCACGACGACCCCGACCGCGACCTTGCTGAGGCCGAGCCCCAGCTGGCGCCACACCGTGTCAAGCGCCGCTCTCACCTGCTGGCGAGCCGATTCTGGGATCGTGTCGGGCGCGTCTATGAGCAGCGCGGCGCCCGGCTGATCGCTGTCACGCCGCCGGACGAGTTCGGGCTCGAGCTGCTGCCGATACTGCGCGAGGCGCAGCGCCAGCTCGGCGGCGCGCCATTGATCGGCGATGCCCTGCGCCCGCAGGCGCGCGGTAGTCGCTTCAGGCCGCCGGTTGCGTGACTTGGGCTCCGGCGTGACCCCGCGGGGTGGGACGTAGCCCAGGGCGATGACGCCGCACGCGACGAGCGTGGCGGCGAGCCACCATCTCAGCTCACGCGCCATCTCGAGCTCCGCAAGCCGCACGCGGCGAAGAGAGCCGTCCAGCCGAGGACGACCCAGACGCCCCGCGCGGGCAAGGTGACGGGCCTGGGGCGAGCGGCGAGGATCTCCGCCCGCCACCTCGAGAGCAGGGAGTCGACGGGGACGCTGGCGGCGCTCACGAGTCGGTCGGCAATCGGCCGGCCCGCGCTCGCCACGAGGCGGTGGTACGCCTCTCTCCCTCCCAGCCGCAATGCGAGGTTCGCCAGTGTCGCACGAGCATCGTAGGTCACGGGCTTGGGGAGCCCCCCCGGCGGCAGCGAGTGCAGCAGCTGGGTACACGCCGAGTCGCTCCCCCTGGCGCACGCTTGCAGCGCCGGCCGCTGGGTCTCGCGATCGAAGTACGAGCCGAACGACTTGAGGACCAATGAGCGACGCTCTGGGGCACTCGGGTACCAGCGAGGCAAGGGATCCGCCGTGTCGACCAGATCGAGCGCGTCGCGGCAGCCGCTCAAGTCTCCCAGGAAGCAGCGGCGGGCAGCCTGCGAGGGCGCTGTCACGAGTTGCACGTACACACCGGCACGCTGCACGTCTGCCTGGATCGGTGGCAGGACCGGGCCGCCCAGCCAGTTCTGCCACCCGGTGTCGGGTCGCCCGATCGGCACGTTTGCCAGGAGCAGCCATGTGAGCGATGCGACGTCTCGATCCCAGGTGATCTCGATGCCGCTCTGAATCGGAGGCCGCTGCACCGTGGTGTCCGGATCGACCGCGACGATGGCGTACGGCCGTTGCTCGAGCTGGTGCGCCTCGGCACCGTACAAGCTGTCGATCACCGGCCAGGCGCGGGCGGCCGCCTCACGCAACGGCAAAGGGGACGGGTTCGTCACGATGGTGAGCGCTCCCACGCGGATTGTATCTCGTCCCGCCAGCGCCCGCACCCGCTCGAGGCTGTCGATCGCGTTCGCGACGGCGTTCGCGCGGCGCCACTCCCGGGCCAGGCTGTCGGCCCGGGCGTGGAGCCGCGCAAGACTCTGTCCGTGGAGCGCTGCCGTCCCTGCGAGGCTGAGCAGCGACAGCCACCAGCAGGTGCTAGACATCGATGAGCATCCAGCGGCCGGTGAAGATCGCGAGCGGCCCCGGCCAGTCGAGGACGACGACCTGCAGCCTGCCGAACAAATCGAGCTCGAGATTCGCGACGCCCGCCAGGATCTGCACGAGAATGATGCTTCCCAGGATCCCGAGAATGATCCCGGCGGTACGTGCCGTGCCGGCGGAGACCGCGAAGAACACGGCGTAGGCGACGAGGACGGCGAGCGCGAAGCGGACGGCGAGCGCCACCGGGTATCCCTGAAGGCCCGGGGGGATCGTGGCGCTCCAAGTGGCGAGCAGCGCGCCGGCCACCACCGCCACGATCGGGGCCGCGAGGAGAGCCGTCCCGGCACCGAAGCGCAGCGCGACGTAGCGCCACCGCGGCACGGGGAGGGAGAGCGCGTGGACGTGGCGCCCACGATGATCGGGGGCCCAGGTGGTAATCGCGACGAGCAAGCCCAGTCCGGCGGCGAGGACCGGGTACAGGACTCCCCAGGACTGCACGGCCTGCAGCAGCTCGCCAGCCGCGAGCGCGCTGCGGTCCCCGCTCGCCGCCCCCTGTAGCGACACGATCGGCAGCGCGAACCCCGCCACGCTACCGAGCGCGACGATGAGCCGGGACCACTTCCATTGACTGTACAGAATCACGCGAAACATGATGGCCTCCTAGCCGCGCGGGCTGCGGAACGTGCGAAGCAGCTCCACGAACCCTTCTTCGAGGTCAAGGTCGATCACGTCGTTGAGCGCAGCCCCGATGGTCTCGAAATACGCGGCCATGCCCGGCTCCCAGTCGCGCACCACCCACGTCTCGGCCCCGCCGTTCGCGTGCTCGCGGGCGAGGAGCATGAACGGCGCACCGGCGGCGGTGGGGGGCGCGCCGGCGACCCGCAGCCGCTTGATACCGTTTTTGAAACGCTCCATCGGGACCTCGGTGACCAGCCGGCCGTTGTCCATGACGCCGATCCAATCGCAGAAGCGCTCGAGCTCGTGGACGAGATGACTGGAGATGAAGACCGTCGCCTGTCGTTGTGAGACGTAGTCGAGCAGGGCGGACAGCACGTCCCGTCGAACCACCGGGTCCAGGCCATCCGTCGGCTCGTCCAGCACGAGCAGGTCGGGCCGCTGCGCCAGGGCCAGGAGCATCATCACTTTGCCCTTCTCTCCTTTGGAGAGCCGCCCAAACGGTTGACGCTCGTCGAGGTCGAACTGGCGCACCAGCCGCTCCGCCCACGGTCGATCCCACGTCGGATAGAACGCGGCTTGAAACGCGAGCGTCTCGCGGACGGTGAGGACAGGATCGAGATGCGGCTGCTCCGGCACGTACCCCACGCGTGCCAGGACGCGCGGCGCGTGGTCGGGGATCGCGTCCCCCAGCACCGTGATGCGGCCTGTCAGCGGGCGCAGCAGCCCCAGCGCCAGCCGGATCGTGGTGGTCTTGCCGGAGCCGTTGGGGCCAAGGAAGCCGTAGATGGCCCCGGGCGGGACGTTCAGGTCGAGCTGCTTGATCTCGAACGTCTTCCCCGCGCGATAGTGCAGCTGTCGGATTTCGATGATGTTGGTCATGCGGTGCCCACTCCGATCTCGTCCGCGATCGCCGCCTGCACCTCGTGCAGTGACACGCCGAGTCGCCCGGCCTCGCTCAACATCTGGCGTACCAGGGCCGACGCCTGCCGCGCGCGCTCGCGCGCGGCAGCTCGTGCAGTGACACACCGAGTCGCCCGGCCTCGCTCAACATCTGGCGTACCAGGGCCGACGCCTGCCGCGCGCGCTCGCGCGCGCGGCTTTCGGGCGCGACCTCGCGCACGAACGTTCCTGCGCCCTGCCGCATCTCGAGGAACCCTTCGCTCTCCAGGTCGTGATAGGCCTGCACAACCGTGGCGGGGTTCACGCGCAGCTCTGCGGCGAGGTGCCGCACGGAGGGGAGTGCCGCGCCCGGGCGCAGCTCGCCCGCCGCGATCGCGACCCGCAGGCGGTTCGCGATTTGGGCGTACAGTGGAGTGGGGCTGCGGGGATCGAGTTTGTCGAACACGATATCGCTGTGTGTACTGTTGTTATAGTACAGTGATACAAGCCGCCGGCGCTGTCAACTCGGGGGCTCGCATGCCAGTGGCCCTTACTCCGCAAGTTGTTTATTTTCAAAGACTCTGAACGTTGTGAGGGACGTGGTAGACGTGGCGGCAGATCATCTGGCCGTGCTCTTCGCGCACGCCGCGCGAGAGCATCCTGACCGTGAGTTTTTGGTGTTCGGGTCGCGCCGGATGACCTACGCGCAGGTCGAACGGGATGCGGTCGCGCTGGGCGAGGCGCTGGCGGGCCTCGGCGTCCAGCCGGGGGATCGGCTGGCCGTGGATCTGCCGAACTGGCCGGAATGGGTCGTCACCTTGCTCGCTGCGGCGTATCGCGGCGTCGTGCTGGTGCCCCTCGACCCCTCACTCACCGCACACGAGCTCAAATACCAGCTGCGGCATGCCGAAGTGCGGGCGGCCGTCGTGGCCGAAACGTACGAGGGGTCGGATTTCGTCGAGCTGTACGACGGGATCCTCCCCGACTTGCCGGAGCTGCGCGCGCTGATTCTCGTGGGTGCGACCGATCGCTGGTTGGACGACCGCGTCTATCGCTACGCGGACCTGGTATCGAAGCGTCCGGCGACGCCGGGAGCGATCGCACCGGGCGACCCGGCCACCCAGCCGCTCGCCATTCTGTACACCTCGGGGACGATGGGGAAGCCCAAGGGCGTGGTGCTGTCGCACGCGAACATCAGCCTGACGGCGCGCGCCTCCGGCCAGGCACTCGGTCATACCGGCGAAGACCGCGTGCTCGGCGCAGTGCCCGTGTTCACCATCTTCGGGATGCATGTCGTGGCCGTCACGATCACCGCCGGGGCGACGCTGGTGCTGCAAGAGCGGTTCGACGCCGCCGGCGCGCTGGCGTTGATCCGGCGTGAGCGTGTGACGGTCGTGCACGGCGTCCCCACGATGTTCGAGCTCCTCATGCGCGATCCCTCGTTTGAGGAGTCCAAGCCGACCACCTGCCGCTCGGGGCTCGTCGCGGGAAGCCCGGTCTCCCCCGATCTGGCCCGCCGCATTCGGCAGTGGTGCGACGTCCAGATCGCCTACGGGCTCACCGAAACGGGGCCCACGGTGACGGTCACCCGGTTCGGGGATTCGCCCGAGCGGCGGACGCACACGGTCGGCCAGGCCATCCCGGGCGTGACGCTGAAAGTCGTCGATTTGAAGAGCGGCGTCCTGCACGGGCCCGAGGCGGTGGGCGAGCTGGTGGTGAAAGGACCGAACGTGATGCTGGGCTATTACCGGATGCCCGGCGAGACGTCGCGGTCGCTCACCGCCGAGGGATTCTTGATGACGGGCGACCTCGCGATCCTGGACGAGGACGGCTACGTCAAGGTCGTGGGTCGCCGCGCCGAGGTGATCATCCGCGGCGGCTACAAGATCTATCCACGCGAGCTGGAGGACCTCCTCCGCACGCACCCTGCCGTGGGCGACGCTTGCGTCGTCGGCATCCCCAACGAAACGCTCGGGGAGCTGATCTGCGCGTGCGTCGTGCCTACGGAGGGGTCCATCGTGACGGGCGACGAGCTCAAGGACTTCTGCCGTGACGCCGTTGCCGACCACAAAGTGCCCGACCTGGTGCGCTTCTTCGACACCTTCCCGCTGACCGGAAGCGGGAAGGTGAAGCGACGGGAGCTCGCGCAGGTCGTCGGCCTGGAACTGAGCGCAACCACATGACGCAACCGCCGCAAGCCCACTTGCCACGAACGGTTCACCACGAACCCCCCGCCCACGCGCCCAACGCGGCGCTGATGATCGACTTCGACAACGTGACGATGGGGATCCGCTCGGATCTCCAGTCCGAGCTGCGACGCCTGCTGCAGTCGGACATCATCAAGGGGAAGGTGGCCGTCCAGCGCGCCTACGCCGATTGGCGCCGCTACCCTCAATACATCGTCCCGCTCGCGGAATCCTCGATCGACATGATCTGGGCGCCGGCGTACGGGTCGAACAAGAAGAACGCGACGGACATCCGCCTCGCCGTCGACGCCCTCGAGCTCGTCTTCACGCGGCCCGAGATCGGCACGTTCATCCTGCTGTCGGGAGATTCCGATTTTTCCTCCCTCGTGCTGAAGCTCAAGGAGTACGGCAAATACGTCATCGGCGTGGGGATCCGCGAGTCGTCGAGCGACCTGCTGATCCAGAACTGCGACGAGTACTACTCCTACAACGAACTGGCCGGTCTCACGAAAGAGAGCGACGTCACGCACGAGCGGCACGATCCCTGGGAGCTCGTGATCGAGGCCGTGAAGCAGATGACCGCGCATAGCGACGTGATGCGGTCCGACCGCCTCAAGCAGGTCATGCAGGAGATCGATCCGGCGTTCAACGAGAAGGACCTGGGGTTCTCACGCTTCTCGAAGTTCGTGGTAGAGGCGGCGCACAAGGGCCTCATCGCTCTCACCAAGCTCGACAACGGCCAGTACGAGATCGGGCTGGGCGCCGGCGTGCCGGGAGCCGCGGCTCAGCCATCGGGGATGGGGTCCTTCGACCGACCCCGTGAGCGCGAGCGCAGCGAAGGCCGTGGTCGCGGCCGCCGCGGTCGCGGAGGGAGCCAGGAGGGGCGCGAGGGCCGCGAGGAGCGGGTGCCGGAAGAGCCGCCCGCTCCCCCGGCGGTCGCCGCTCGAGAGGAGCGCCGCAGCGCCTTCTCCCTCGACGGCGCCTTTGGCCTCATCAAACAGGCGATCGGCCGGTTGGGCGGGGAGTCGCGCCCCGTGAGCGCCCAGGAGCTCGGCGAAGCCATGGCCGAGATCAAGGGTGACGACGAGCCTGTCGAGCCGGCCCAGGTGCAGAAGCTCCTGCGCCAGGCCCACGACCGCGAGCTGATCGACCTCGCCAAAGAGGGCGACGGAGCGTACACCGTCAAGCTGCGGGACGCGACCCCGTCTGCAGACACACCGCAGGCCGAGCCCGCGGCCGTCACCGATGCCGACGAAGCGCTCGATCCTCCGATGCCGGAGTCCTCTGCCCCGCCATCGATGCGGTCGGCGAACCTGCCCGCCGCTGGTATTCCCGCGCGCAGCGCTCGGTTCCGTCGGGGTTCGCGTGGGCCACGGGTGGCGCCCCCCGAGATCCCGAAGATCGGCGTCGTCGAGATGGACCCGAACTTCAAGCCTCGGATCGAGCTGCTGCCGCCCAAGCCTCCCGTGGTGCCCGAGCCGCTCGGCAGCGATAGCGCGCCCGCCGGCCCGCCAATAGGCGACGACGAGCGACGCGAGCGCGGTGGCCGCGGCCGCGGTGGGCGCGGTCGCCGTGGCGGGAGTGGCGGCGCAGCCGGCGCGGGCCGCGACGATCGTGACCGCCCCGAGCTGGGCGAGCGGCCGGAGCGAGGAGAACGGGGGGAGCGGGGTGGCCGGGGCCGGCGCGGTGGTCGCGGACGCGGCGGGCGGGGTCGTGGGGCGGGAGGGGAGGGCAGGGGCGAGCGTGGGGATCTGGTGGGGCGGGATCGCATCGAGCCCCGAGAGGCCCCGGAGCCGCGCACCGCCAGGGCAGAGCCCGCTCAGCCTCCCGCACCCAAGCCGCCGCCGCGTGAGCCTGATGCTGATGTCGATACCGGGGGCGAGTCCTTCTGGTCGAAGGTGAAGCGCGGGCTCACTGGCGGGACGTGAGCAGCGCTGCGCTGCCGGCGTCGTTCTACGCGCGACCTACTCCCGAGGTCGCGCGTGGGCTTTTGGGACACGTTCTCCTGAGCGAGCTCGGGGGCCGCCGCACCGCCGGCAGGATCGTCGAGACCGAAGCGTACCTCGGCACCAATGACCCTGCATCGCACGGCTATCGCGCCCGCCGCACCCGCCGCAACGCCAGCCTGTTCGAGCGCCCAGGCACCGCGTACGTCTATTTCACCTATGGGATGCACTGGTGTCTGAATGCCGTGACCGAGCGCGTGGGGCTTCCCGCCGCCGTCCTCATCCGCGCGCTCGAGCCACTCGAGGGACTGGCGACGATGCGGCGGCGGCGCGGGGGCGCGCGCGTCGCCGACCGCGACCTCTGCTCGGGTCCCGCCAAGCTGTGCCAGGCCCTGGGCGTGACCGGTCGCCACGACGGCCTTCCGCTGACGCGTGGCGCGTTGCGCATCGTCCGCATTCAATCACGACAGCATCACGCCATCAGTGTGACATCGCGTATCGGTATCACCCGCGCCGCCGATTGGCCGCTGCGGTTCCTGATCGAGGACTCACCATGGGTCTCCCGCTAGGACTGCTGCTCGTGCTCCAACAGCCCATCATCGTGGACGGCCACATCGACACGCCGCAGCGCATGCTCGACATGAAGGCCGATATCACGGCGCGGCTCCCCGACGGGCACATCGACGTCCCGCGCATGCGCGAAGGCGGGCTCACGGCCGCGTTCTTCTCGATCTGGGTGGACGCCCGCTATGCCCGGGGCACCGCTTTTCGGCGCGCCCTGGACCTGATCGGGGCCGTGCGGGCGCTGGCGGACAGCAACCGCGATGTGGAGCTGGCCACCACGGCCGCTCAAGTCCGGGCCGCAGCGGCTCGAGGCCACATCGCGGCGCTCATGGGGGTCGAGGGCGGGCATGCGATCGAGAGCTCGCTCGAGAAGCTCGACTCGCTGTACCGGCTCGGCGTGCGCTACATGACGCTGACCTGGAACAACGGGAACGACTGGGCGGGCTCGTCCACTGACCCCGAGCGGCACGGCGGGCTCACGTCCTTCGGACGCCAGGTGGTGGGACGGATGAATCAGCTGGGAATGCTGGTGGACGTTTCCCACGTGTCCGACTCGACATTCCGGGACGTCCTGACCATCACCACGCGACCCGTGATCGCGTCGCACTCGTCGTGCCGGGCCTTGGCGCACCACCCGCGCAACTTGAGCGACGAGCAGCTCCGGGCCATCGCTCGGAACGGCGGCGTGGTGGGGATCAACTTCTATCCTGTGTTCCTGGACGAGCACTTCCGGAACCAGTACGAAGAGATGCGTCGCCGGTTGAAGCCTCAGACCGACTCGATTCGGGCGCACCACCGCGGGCGTCCCGGCGAGTCGGCGTTCGAGGTGGACAAATTCGTCGGCCAGCACGCCGAGAGCCTCGACGTCCCCACGATCGACCGCCTGCTGGACCATATCGATCATGCGGTGCAGGTGATGGGGATCGACCACGTCGGGCTGGGCAGCGATTTCGACGGGATCAGCGTGCTGCCCCGGCCCATGAAAGACGCGACGTCACTGCCCGAGCTCGTCCGGGCCCTCGAGGCCCGCGGCTACTCGGACTCGGACGCCCGCAAGATCCTGGGCGAGAACTTCCTGCGGGTGCTTACTGCCGGTCCGTGACCCCTTCCTTGGAGCTCCCGAACGAGTACCGGACCCCGCCCTGAAACGTGTGGGTCGTCCCCTGGATCAGGAAGTTGGCGGCCGCCGATGTCAGGATGTAGTGGCCGTACAGCGCCAGCCGACCCTGCTTGATGTCGACCCCGCCCATCCACCAGAAAAAGGCCTTGGTCGCTGCCCTGTCGGCCTCGTCCTGGAGCTGGCCGAGGTCCGAGCCGCTGCAGGTCGCACAGCTCACCTCGACGTTCAAGGCTTCCATGATGGCGAACCCGCCGCCTGCGAACGGCTCCACCCGGAGCTGCGCGGGGAACGCCAGGACGCCGACCATGATGCGGCGCAGGTTGTCGAACTGAACGTTCCCTGGGGTCACCGTCCCGCTGGGCTCGACGACGGTCACATGGCGGGCAGAAATGAAGAGCGACTGCTCGAACGACGCGTACAACGCCGTCCGCTTCCCCGTGATCAGCCAGTGCCCGCCGAACGTCGGCTCGAAGGAGTAGCTGTCGAAGTTGGTGCGGAACACCAGGATGCCGGCTTCGCCGCCCCAGTACCACTTGTGCTGCCAATCGCTCGAGCGCTGCTCGTAGCTGGGACCGCCCCGCGGCCGCGCTTCGGGGACCTTGCCGCCCGCTGCGAGGATCGAGTCTCGCTTCTCCTTGGGGACCTCGGGATACGGGGCTTCGCGATGGCTTGGCCCGAGAAAGAATGACAGCCCCGCGGACCCGACGAGCTGACCGGCCCACTTGTTGCCGCCGGGGAACTGGGTGGTGGGCGCGTAATAGGCGCGCGCCTCGAGGCGCAACGCCGCCCGATCCGAGATGAAAATGCGGTCGCCGATGGCGGCATGCGCTCCAACGTCCCGGAAGCCCCCGGTGCCGCTGCTGTTGAAGTCCATGGCCGAGTAGCCGCCCAGGATGTAGAAGCTCTTCTCGGAGCCGAAGTTCAGCACGAGGCTCCCCGACGCGAACCACACCGGGAAATTCGCCCCCCCGGACGTCGAACGGGGTCGCTGGTACAAGCCGTCGCCCTCGATCCCCAGCCAGTTCGTGATCCAGAAGCCGATCCGGCCCCCGCCCCCGATCTGGTTGTCGAACAGGAAGGCGCGGTCGAACCGCGTGTAAGCTGCGAACCCGCCGACCTCGAACTGAAACTGGTGCTGGGCCTCGAGGGTGGCGGCCCCGCCCACCAGCAGCACCGCGATGACCGTGACTACCCGCATGGGACGACTCCTCGATGGTCAAAAAGCGACCCCCAAAATAGGGAATTCGTCCGGAAAACGCGATAGCCCTTCGCTTTAAGCCTCTGAGGCTTGAAAGTACTTGAAGGCGATACCGAAGATATACCGAAACGTAGGGTACATTACGACCTACCAACCCTGGATCGCGGGGGGATCCGACTTAGCTGTCCTTCCGTCCGCTGCCGCCCAGCAGGTACGACACGCCCACCGTACCAGTGAAGTGCCCGATCCAACCGCTGGCCATGCCGCCCCCCGGGCCGCGGTAATAGGCTCGCGCCTCCAGACGGAGTGCCACGTGGTCGTCGACAAAGAAAATTCGCTCGCCGAGCCCGCCGTGGAGCGCGTTCAGCTGGGAACGGTACGGTAGATCAGGCCCCATTTGGAGGCGGGAATAGCCGCCCAGCACGTAAGCGCTTCCCGAGCTGATGACCAGGCTCGCGCTCCCGAATACGGCTGTGGTCTTTCCACCGCCGCCGGACTTCGAGAGCGGCTGCGCCACGTTGCCGTCGACTTCGAGACTGAAATGATCGCCGACGAAGAAGCCGAGGCGACCACCGACACCGAACTGGTTGTCGAGCTGGAGCCCGCTGTCGTACCGCGTGTAGCTTCCGAACCCGCCGATCTCCACTTGGCCGCGGCGCTGCGCGCTGAGGGACCCGATCGCGCTGGCGATCAGCAGCAGCCAGACAACAGTGAGCACCCGCATAGGAGGACTCCTTGGGTGAGGACTCCGTGCAACATCTTTGGGTGAGGACTCCGTGCAACATCGATACGGGCGCCCCCCAAAATAGGAGTTTCCCTCGGAATGCGCGATATGCCCCGAACCCCTACCGCAACGGCACGTCTCAGATGAGCCCCAACTTCGTTCCTACTCGCTTGAACGCCGACAGGGCGAACTCGAGATCATCGCGAGTGTGCCCAGCTGAAAGCTGACAGCGGATTCTGGCATGTCCTTGCGGTACAACAGGATAGCCGAATCCGGTCACGAACACGCCCTCGTCGAGGAGCAGCTCGCTCATCTTGATGGCTTTGGCGGTCTCCCCGAGAATGACGGGGACGATGGGCGTTTCACCTGGCAACGGCTTGAACCCCAGCGCGACCAGCCGCTCGCGGAAGTAGCGGGCGTGCTCCTGCAGTCGGGCCACCCGCTCAGGGTGCTGCTGGACATGGCGCACGGCAGCGAGCGCGCTGGCCGCCACCGTCGGCGGCAGGGCGTTCGAGAAGAGCTGCGGGCGAGAGCGCTGTGTGAGGTAGTCGGCAAGCGCGGCGGGCCCAGCCGTGAAGCCGCCCGCCGCACCGCCGAGCGCCTTCCCCAGGGTCGACGTGATGATGTCCACCTGACCGACCATGCTGTAGTGCTCCGCGGTCCCGCGCCCCGTCCGGCCGAGCACGCCGGTGGCGTGCGAGTCGTCCACGGCCACCACCGCATCGTATTGCCGGGCCAGCGCCACGATATCGGGCAGCTTGGCGATGTCGCCCTCCATCGAAAACACGCCATCCGTGAACACGAGCTTGAGACGGGCGTCCTTGGCTGCACGAAGCTTGTCTTCGAGGTCGGCCATGTCCGAGTGCCGGTAGACGGCCGTCTGGCACTTGGTTATGGCTTTCGCGAGCCGGATCGAATCGATGATCGATGCGTGGTTGAGCTGGTCGGAGATCACGATGTCCTGCTCGCCCAGCAGGGTCGGGACGAGTCCCTCGTTCGCGTTCCAACAGCTGACGTAAGTGAGTGATGACTCACACCCGACGAACCGGGCGAGCGCCTGCTCGAGCTCGCGGTGAATCGTGAAGGTCCCGCAGATGAACCGCACCGATCCCGTCCCCGCGCCGTAGTCGTCGAGGGCGCGTTTGCCCGCGGCGACGACCTCCGGCTCGTTGCACAGACCGAGGTAGTTGTTGGACGAGAGGATCACGACCTCGCCGCGCCCTTGCATCTTGCTTCTTGCGGCTTGCGGCCCCTCGAGGCAGTTCAGGCGCTTGTAGACCCCGTCCTGCTTGAACTGCTCGAGTTCGGCCTCGAGCCGGGCGGCAAGGCTCATGCGATCTCCAGGATGATCTTGCCCGCATCGCCCGCGCGGATGGCGGCGAGGGCCTCGTCGATCTTCGCGAGCGGAAACTGGTGTGTGATCACCGGCCGGGGGTCGAGCAGCCCGGTAGTGAGGTAGCGGCGCATCTGGTGCCACGTCTCGTACATCTTGCGGCCGATCACGCCGTACACGGTGATCCCCTTGAAGATGATCTCGCTGGCGAAGTCGACCGGTACCTCGCCTTTGGGGATGCCGAGCAGCTGGACCCGTCCCCCCAGGCGCACGGCGGCGAACGCCTGGTGCAAGGCCGACGGCACGCCCGACATCTCGCAGACGAGGTCGGCGCCCTCGCCGCCGGTCTCGTCCAGCACCGTGCGCACCACGTCGTCGGTGGCGGCGTTGATCGTCACGTGCGCCCCCATGCGGCGCGCCAGCGACAGCCGCTTCGCGTTCACGTCGGAGGCGATCACCTTCGCGGCCCCGGCAGCGCGCGCAATGCCCACGGCGAAGCAGCCGATCGGCCCGCACCCCACCACGAACACGGAGCTGCCCTGAATCTCGGCGCTCAGGACCGCGTGGAAGGCGTTCCCCATGGGGTCCATGATGGCGCCGACCGTCGTCGGTACGCCGTCGAGGGGCAGCACGTTGGTGGCGGGCATGGCGATGTACTCGGCGAACGCCCCGTCGCGATCCACGCCGATGATGCGGGTGTTCTTGCAGATGTGGCTGTTCCCGGTGCGGCACTGGAGGCAGCGCCCGCACACGATATGGCCCTCCGCGGTCACCAGCTGGCCGGCTCGGAGCTCGGACACACCGTCGCCCGTCGCCACGATCTCTCCGGCGAACTCGTGGCCCACGACCAGCGGCGGCTTGATGCGGCCCTCCGCCCACGCGTCCCAGTCGGCGATGTGCACGTCGGTGCCGCACACCCCGGCGTGCCGCACCGCGATGAGCACCTCGCCCGGGCCGGGTGTCGGCTTCGGAACCGACACGACTTTCAGCCCCGGGGCGCGTTTCTCCTTGACAATCGCTTGCATCGAAGACCGGGAAACGGGAAGCGGGAAACGGGAAACGTCAGAAGATGGACCGCGTGAAGCCTCCGTCCACCTGCAGCACGGCGCCGGTAATATAGCTGGCCCGCTCGGACGCGAGGAACGCGACCGCGGCCGCGAGCTCGTCGGTGCGGCCCATGCGGCCGAGCGGGATACCGGCGACCATCTCGCGCATGACGTCCTGCGACGCGCGCTGCTCGCGCTTCGCGCGGGTCTCCGTGAGCTCCGTGATCCGCTCCGTCGCGATGAAACCGGGACACACGACGTTCACGGTGATCCCCTCGGCGGCGACCTCGTCGGCCAGGGCCTTCGCGAACCCCAGGACGCCGGCGCGCGCCGTGGTGGAGAGGATGAGCCCCGGCAGGGGCTGTTTGGCGGCGACGGACGCGAGGCAGATGATGCGGCCCCATTGGAGCTTCCGCATGATGGGCACCGCGGCGCGAGCGAGATGGACCGTGGACAGGAGATTCAGCTCCACGGCGCGGTGGAAGGCCTCGGCCGGCTGTTGGGTGAACGGCGCGGCCGGCGGACCGCTCGCGTTGCAGAACAGCACGTCGAGACGGCCCATCTCGTGGTGCACCCGCTCCACCACGCCTTCGGCCTGCGCAGGGTCGCCCACGTCGGCCACGAACGGCATCACCGCCTGGGCTGCCTCGGAGGAGAGCTGCTCGGCCACCTGTCCCACGGAGTCCTCGTGGCGGCCGTTGATGGCCACGCGCGCGCCCTCCTGTGCCAGTATCCTCGCTACGGCGCGCCCCAGCCCCTTGGTGCTGCCGCATACCAGAGCGACGCGGCCCGCGAGACCGAGATCCATTCGAAAAATCTACGGCGAAGGGAAAGCGTCGGTTAGGGTGATCGAATGCGGAATGTGGAGTGCGGAATGCGGAAGGTCAGCGCGGAGGTCGCTCGCCAAACGACCTGCCATTGCAATTCCGCATTCCGCATTCCGCACTTCGCATTTCTCTTCAGTGCGCGACCGCCACGTGCGCGGCTTCAAGCCGCACCGCGCAGCACTTGAGCTCCGCCATCTTCGCGTACGGATCGAGCACCGGATTGGTAAGCAGGTTGGCCGCCGCCTCGCGGAAATGGAACGGCACGAACACCTGGCCCTGCGCCACGCGCTCGGAGATGCGGCACGAGCTCACCATGGTGTTGCGGCGCGAGGTCAGCCGCACGAGGTCGCCGTCCTCGAGCCCCAGCTCGCGCGCGTCATCGGGGTGGATCTCGACGATCGGCGTGGGCTCGCGCTGGTCGAGGCCCGAGGCGCGCCGCGTCATCGTGCCCGTGTGCCAGTGATACAGCTGGCGCCCCGTGTTCATGACGAATGGATACGCCTCGTCGGGGAGCTCGACGGGCGGCGCGTACTCGACGGGAACGAAAGTGCCCTTCCCGTTCGCTGTCGGGAAGCGGTCGTCGAAGAGGAACGAGGTCCCGGGAGAGTCGTCCGTCGGCACCGGGTACTGCAGTCCCGCCCCTTCGAGCCGCTGGTAGGTCACGCCGCGCCACGATGGAGTCACCCGCGCGATTTCCCGCATCACCTCCTCGGCCGTCTCGAAGCGGGTCTTGAGCCCGAGGCGGTTCGACAGGTCGATCAGGATCTCGAGGTCGCCGCGCGCCTGCCCCGGGGTGGCCACCGCCTTGTGGGCGAGCTGAATGCGGCGCTCGGTGTTCACGAACGTGCCCGTCTTCTCGGCGAAACTCGAGCCGGGAAGGACCACGTCGGCATAGCGGGCCGTCTCCGTGAGGAACAGGTCGTGCACCGCGAGGAATTCGAGCTCCTGGAACCAGCGCTCGGCATGCGCGACGTCCGGGTCGGAGATGACCGGGTTCTCGCCCATGATGTACATCCCCCGAACGCCGCTCTCCTCCTTCACGATCTCGGTCACCATGAGCCCCTCCTTGAGAGAGAGGGACTCCGCCGGGACGCCCCACGCCGCGGCGTACTCCGCGCGGTTCTTCGGGTCCTGGACCGGTCGGTAGTCGGTATACACGAAGGGAATCGCGCCGACGTCCGACGCGCCCTGGACGTTGTTCTGCCCCCGCACCGGCATCATCGCGGCACCCCAGCGCCCGATCATCCCGCAGGCGAGCATGAGGTTCAGGAGCGACGTGACGAGATCCGTCCCGTTGGCGTGTTGGGTGAGCCCCATGGCCCACAGCGTGCTGGTGCGCGGCCCCTTGGCGTAGATCTCCGCGGCCCAGCGGATCCGGTCCGCGGGGACGCCGGTGATCTTCGCGGCCACGTCCGGCGTCATCGCCTTGACCGACTCCCGCACTCTGTCGAAGGCGTGCATCCGCTCGGCGACGAACCGTTTGTCCTCCAGGTCCCGCATGACGATGTGATGCAGCATGGCGTTGAAGAGCGCGACGTCGGTGCCCGGCTGCATCTGCAGGTGGATGTCCGCCCGGCCCGCGAGCTCGGTCTTGCGGGGGTCGGCCACGATGAGCGTCGCGCCCCGTTCGTGGGCCCGCTTGATGGCGGCGCCGAACACGGGGTGCGATTCGGTGGTGTTCGCGCCGGCGATGAAGATGACGTCGGCGGCGTGCTCCACCTCGCGCATCGAGCCCGACGCCGCCGAGGTGTTGAGCGCGCGCTGCATTGCCGCGACCGACGTGGAGTGGCACAGCCGCGTGCAGTGGTCGATGTTGTTGGTGCCGAGCCCGGCGCGGAACATCCGCATCATGAGGTAGTTCTCCTCGTTCGAGCACTTGGCCGAGGAGAAGCAGGCCAGAGAAGCGGGGCCGCGCTCGCCCTTCAGGCGCAGCAGCTCCTGCGCCGTGAGCTCCAGCGCCTCCTCCCAGGTGGCCTCGCGGAACGGCTCGTACCAGGACGGCGGGGTCGCCACGCGGTCGCGAATGTCCAGGTCCACCCGCTCGAGCAGCGGCAGGTCGCGCACCGCCTTTCCCGCCGAGCGCGGCGGGCCCGCCGGCTTCGAGTTCTGGCCCTCACCCTCGATGGTCTGCCACGGCCCGCCCCGGCGATTCTTCCCCGTCCGGCCGCGCCAAACCCAGCGGCCCAGCTCCTTCTCCCAGCCCTTGCGGATCAGCGGTTTCGTGAGGCGATCGCGGTGCTGGGGAAAGTCGTAGCCGAATCGGCCTTTGACGCAGGTGGAGCCCTGGTTGGGAGTGTCGAGCTCGATGTCCGGTGAGGTGACGCGCATGACCTGGTCGCCGGCGACGTGCAGGTCCACCTGGCAGCCGACGCCGCAGTACGGACAGACCGAGCGGACCGTCTTGTCCGGATGGCGGATCTTCTCCGGCGCGAACCGCTCCCGCGGCATCACCTCGAAGATCGCACCCGTCGGGCATACCCGCACACACTCGCCGCACCATGTGCAGCCCGCCTTGTCCGGGTCGCCGTCCGCGCCCACGATGATCTCGGTGTGCTCGCCCCGCTGGCCCACGTCGAGCACGCCGACCACTTGGATGTCCGCGCACGCCCGCACGCAGCGCGTGCACAGGATGCACGTGCTCATGTCGTGTCGGATCATCGGGTCGCCGGGCCGCTCGTCACCGTGGCGCAGGACGAGGTCGCGCTCCCCGACGGGAGTGGGAACGACCCCGTAGCGCACGACGTACTCCTCGAACTCGTTGCGGGATCGCGCCCCCCCGCGGTGGCCGTTCGTCAGGTGATCGCCCGGGTAGCGCTCGAGCAGCAGCCGGAGCACGCCCTTGCGGCTTTCGACAGCCGCATGGGACTCGGTCTGCACCACCAGGCCGTCCGCCACCTTGGTGGCGCAGGCGGGGAGCAGCTTCGCTTGCCCCTCGACCGACACCAGGCAGATGCGGCAATTCCCGACTACCGGCAGCTTGGGATACCAGCACAGAGTGGGGATGTCCAGGATCCCCGCGGCGCGGGCGGCTTCGAGGATCGTTTGTTCGGGGTCGGCGGTGACCGAGCGGCCGTTGATCGTGAGGGTGGCCATGACCCTTGAAGCTTAGACCCGGCCGGGGGGCCCGGCAACCGGCCGCCGGGCCAACTACCTGGTTTGCAAAGAGGATACGTGCTGAAACGCGAAGGGCCGGCTCTGGGCCGGCCCCGCTCGCGCGTCAGTCGATGTGCTCGGGCAGATGACGGTGCGTGTGATCGCCCGTCCCCCCCTCGGCCTCGTCCGTAAACCAGCAGTAGGCCCAGATCTTCGCCGGGCGCAGCATCTTCCGGCCGGCCCGTAGAATGATACCGATCGGCTCGTCGTCGTCGAGAACTAGGGGAAGGCTAGTCATGGTCGTCCGTTATCCGTTATCCGTTGTCCGTCGCCCCTAGCAAGTCGCCTGCCGCAGGGGTTGTCTGGTTAGTTATTTACGGACAACGGAGTACGGACGACGGACGACAGACGACGTCGCCCGAGTCTTCACTCCGACACGTGTACAGCCGTGTCCAGCTGACGCTCCGGTTTCGTCGCCGTGAACCCGGCGCTCGCCTTGCTGCGGCGGCGGCGGACGATTTCCCAGCCGCCGTACTGGGCCTGCAGCGCCTCGGGGGCGAGCGGGATCACCTCGCGCGCCGCCGGGCTGGGGAGGATCACGTGCACGCCGCCGGGGCGCGTGCGCACTTGCAGCTCGGCCAGCAGCGCCTGCCGGTCCCGCGCGCGCGCCGGCGCGAGGGCGGCGGGATCGATGAGCACCAGGCTCGGCGCCACGTCCGGGAACCAGCTGCCGAAGGTGACGACGAGCGCCTGGAACCGCCCGGCAAGCTCCTCGGTGACGGCCCGGCTCTCGGCGGCTTCGACGGCCCCGAGGTCGTGATCGACGAGGAAGACCTCGGCGTCGTGCGCCGCGATGAACAGGGCGGCGGGAAGCGCGGCGGCGCCGACCACGAGGGCCAGGTCGCCAGGCTCGAGGCGGCGCACGGCGCCGACGAGCGGGCCATCCGATTCGAGGCCCCAGTGCGTGGGGGCGCGCTGCGCCGCGCGCAGCGCTCGATGCTTCTGGCGCCAGCGCGGGAACGAGGGCAATCGCAGGCGCCGGGCGATGATGCGATCGACGTGCTCGAGCAGCAGCACCTCGGTGAGGAGGTACTGCCCTGCGGCGCTCTCCTCGAGCTCGCGTACCGCCTCGTCGCCGATCTCCAGCAGGTCCGCTCGTGTGAGCGCGTTCTTGTACTCCTCGATGCGCTGCAGCAGGAACTCCTGGTACTCCTGCTTGAGCGAGCGCGGCGGCCGCCGCGTGGTCCGGGAGCGCTGGTCCCCCGAGAGGCTCAGCATGGCTCGACGTGCACGGTGACTTCGTGCAGCCGCAGGTCGCGCTTGAGCCGCTCCTCCACCTGGTCGGCGATGGCGTGCGCGGACTCCACGTCCGCGTGACGGTCGACGCACACCGTCACCTCGGCGTAGCGCAGGTCGGAGGGCCCGCGCGAGCGGATGCCGTAGGCGCTTTTCACGCCCGGGACGGCCTGGGCGGCGTCTTGGATGTCGCGCGTCGGGATGGCGCGCTGGTCCACGAGCACCGGCACCGTGCGCGCGAGGATGCGATAGGCCACGAGCACGATCGCCAGGGCTACGATGATCGCGACGGTCGAATCGGCCCACCACCACCCCTGTCGCGTGAGCAGGATCCCCACGAGGATGCCGACCGTGATGAAGACATCGGCGCGGGTGTGGGCCGCGTCCGCGACGAGCAGCTCGCTGCCGAGCTCGATCCCGCGGCGGTGCTCGTACCACGTGATGAGCAGGTTCACGCCGAGCGTGAGAACCAGCAGTGCCAGCTGAAAGTCGCTGACGTCGACCCGATGCGTGCCGCTCACGAAGTGATTGACCGCCCCTCGCACCAGCTCGAAGCAGGTGATCGACAGGAATCCCACGATCGCCAGCGCCCCCAGCGTCTCGAACTTCCCGTGACCGTACGGGTGGTCCTCATCGGGCTCCTTCGCGGCCACCCGCACGACGATCAGGGCGAGCACGTTGTTGAGCGCATCCACGCACGAATCCACCGCCCCGCCGAGCACGGCGAGGGAGCCGGACGTGAGCCCCACCGCCAGCTTGACCCCTACGACCGCCAGGTTGGCGACGAGGAGGCCGATGAAGACTCGGCGGACCAGGGCGGACGCCGGCATGGACAGGACTGCAAGGTTGTAAGGGACAGCGGTTTAGTCAACGGCCCGGAGGAGGGCGCCCTTCAGGTAGCCGGTCTCCGGTACGGTGACCAGCTCCGGGTGGTCCCGGCCCGCCCCGGTGACGGCGAGGATCTGGAGGCGGCGGCCCGCATCCCGGGCGGCGTCCCCCAACATGTCGAGGAAGACGGCCCGGCTCACATGGTACGAGCAGGAACAGGTGAACAGCACCCCGCCGCGGGCCACGAGGCGCATGGCGCGGAGGTTGATCTCCTTGTAGCCGGCGAGCGCCCGGGGAACGCTCTGCTTCGACTTGGCGAACGCCGGGGGGTCGAGCACGATCGTGTCGAACAGCTCTTCCCGCCGCTCCAGTTCGCGCAACAGGTCGAACGCGTTGGCCTCGCGCCAGGTGATGTTCGTGAGCTCGTTGAGCACGGCGTTCTCGCGCCCCCGCGCCAACGCATCGGCGCTCGAGTCCACCGCCATCACCTCGCCGGCGCGCCGGGCGAGGTGGAGCGCGAACGAGCCGTGGTAGGTGAACAGGTCGAGCGCCCGGCCCCCGCCCGTGTGCTCCCCCACGAGGACGCGGTTCTCGCGCTGGTCGAGGAACGCCCCCGTCTTCTGACCCGTGCGCGGTGCGGCGACGTAGCGCACGCCGGCCTCCTCCACGGCCACCGTGTCCGGGACCGTGCCGCGCGCCGGCACGACCTCGAGCGGCAGTCCCTCGTGGCGCCGCACCGTGGTGTCGTTGCGGAGCAGGATCCCTTCGGGGGCGAGCGCGGCGCCGATCCCGTCCAGCACGTCCGCACGCACCTGCTCGAGGCCGGCCGAGAGCAGCTGCGCCACCACGTACGGTCCGTAGCGATCCACCACGAGGGACGGCAGCCCGTCCCCTTCGCCGTGGACCACGCGGTACGCAGTGGCCGGGATGCCGGCCCGCCGCCGCACGGCCGCGGTGATCCGGTCGGCCCACCAGGTCGCGTCGATCGGCTCGCGCCCGGTTGTGAGCAGGCGCAGCCGGATTTCCGAAGTGGGGGAGTAGAGGGCTTGACCGAGGTGCCGCCCGCGACGGTCGGTGACGCTGGCGACGCCGGGTGTCTCGCGCGGCTCGTCGTAGAGGTCGGTGCGATAGATCCAGGGATGCCCCGCTTGCCAGCGCGCGGCCCCCTTCGCGGACACGATGACGGAACGCGCCGTGACCGGACTGTCCGACCGTCCGACGGTTCGGCTGTCCGTCACTTTTTCCGGTCCGGGCGCAGCTTGGCCGCGTCCCGCAGATACATATGTTTCAGCTCGCGCTGCGGCTTCGCGGTGTAGAAGTGGAGCAGGACGCGGATACAGCGCGGCACGCCGTCGGGCACCGCGACCTCCGCCGCGCCGAGCAGAGGCACATCTTTCCAGCCGAGCAGGCGCGCGGCGCGCGCGGGGTACTCCGCGGTGAGGTCCGGGGATGACGTGAAGATGGCGCTCTCGACCTCCTCGGGCCGGAAGCCGTTCGCGTCCTGGAGCGCGCGCAACAGCTCGGCCGTCGCGTCCAGGATTGCCTGGCCGGTGTTCGCCGCGGCGGTGGTCGCGCCGCGCAGTCCACGCAGGGTTTTGCTCATGGCACTAGGTCGTCAGTTGCGCTTGATGGTGATCACGGACTCGGGGCTTCTCAAGGGACCCGATCCGGTCGAGATGTGCCGCCGAGCCGCGGCGGGCGGGGAAGGGGCCACCATCATCCAAGTGCGCCTGAAAGATGCACCGCCCCGCGAGGTTCTGGCGCTGGCCCGCGCGCTCGTCGGCGCGCTCGCGGTGCCGGTGATCGTGAACGACCGTGTGGACGTGGCGCTCGCGGCCGGCGCGGCCGGGGCGCACCTCGGCCAGGAGGACCCGCCCCTCGACCGGCTCCGCCCCCACGTGCCGCCCGGCTTCCTGCTTGGCCTCTCGGTCGGCTCACCGGCCGAGGCGGAGCGGGGACGCGCGTGGCCCGCGGACTACTGGAGCGTCGGTCCCTGCTTCGCCACCGCGAACAAGTCCGATGCCGGCGCGCCGCTCGGGGCCGAGGGATTCCGGCGACTCGCACAGCTCGCCCCCGCCGGTACGCCGGTGATCGGGATCGGCGGTGTTACCGTGGCCAACGCGGCCGCCGTCGTGCGGGCTGGGGCGGCCGGGGTCGCGGTCATCGGCGCGGTGTGGGGAGGGGGGGCTACCGACCCTGGCGCTGCGGCGCGCGCGCTGCGCGCCGCAATTGCTTGACGCGCTGGATGGCGGCCAGGTGCTCGGCGTAGGTGGCCGAGAAGATGTGCTTGCCGTCGGGCTGGGCCACGAAGTACAGGAACGGCACGTCGGCGGGATAGAGCGCCGCGACGAGGCCGGCGCGGCCCGGCTGGCCGATGGGGCCGGGCGGGAGCCCGGCGTGCAGATACGTGTTGTAGGGTGAGCGCACCGCCAGGTTCTTCTCCCACACTCTCCTGAGGCGCCGTCCATAGGCGTAGCTCACCGTCGGGTCGGCCTCGAGCCTCATCCCCCGTTTCAGCCGGTTGTGGTAGACCGCGGAGACGAACGGCCGGTCGGGGTCGTAGCGCACCTCCGCCTCGACAATCGACGCCAGGGTGACGAGTTCGTGCCGCGAGAAGTGCAAGGAGTCGAGCCGGGCCTGCCACTCCGGGCTCCACTGCTGGGTGAACTGGTGCGTCATGACGCGGACCAGCTCCCGCGCGCCGATGCCGAGCGGCAGCAGGTACGTCGTGGGGAACAGGTATCCCTCGGCGCTGGGCGCCTCGGCGGGAAGACCGACGCTGGTCAGCAGCACGGAGTCCTCGGCGGCCGCCAGGAAGGAGTCCCGGGGAATCCTGAGCTGGCCCCGGGCGAGGTCGGCCACCTCGGCGAGCCGCAAGCCCTCTCGCACGGTGAAGCGTTGCTCGACCCCCCGGCCGCGCTCCAGCGCCGCGACCACGTCGGACCACGACTCGTTCTGGCGCAGCAGGTACACGCCGCTCTTGAGCGAGCCTGCCAGCCCGCGCAGCCTGGCGTACAGCCGGAACGAGCCGGGATGGTTGATCACGTGGTTGGCGGCGAGAGAGTCGACGGCGGCGTCGAGGGTGGAGCCCGGCGGGATGGTGACGGTGACGCGCGGGCCGTCGGCGGCACCGCACGCTCCCGCCGCGCAGACCAACAGAATGCGGAATGCGGAATGCGGAATGCGGAATTTACGTGCGAAGCTCGTGCCGCCATTCCGCACTCCGCACTCCGCATTCCGCATTGTCACAACGCGGAGCCCCGTTTCGCATCCAGATAGTGTTGCAGCAATACCGCCGCCGCGAGCGCGTCCACGTCGTCCTTGCGGCCCCTGGTCGACCCGCCCATCGCGCGCACGGCCTGGAGCGCGCGCGCCGTGGTGAGCCGCTCGTCCCACAGCTCGACCGGCGGTCCCGCGTGGCGCGCGATGTCGGCGGCGAGCACCCGCACGGCCGTGGCCGCGTCCGCTTCGGCCCCCTCCGGGTCGAGCGGCAGGCCGACCACGATGCCGGTCACGGCGTGGTGCTCGAGGAGCGTGAGAAACTCGCGCATCGGGAAGCGCTTGCCGATGCGGCGGGTGAGCGTGGTCAGGGGCTGAGCGAGCGTGCGAGTCTCATCGGAGAGGGCGAGGCCGATGCGGCGCTCGCCCCAGTCGACGCCGAGCAGCCGGCCCTCGCGTCGGCCGCCCGTCACCCCTGCGCCATGGTCGCGAAGAATTCGTTGTTCGTCTTCGTCCGCTTGAGCCGCTCGAGCAGGAACTCGATCGCTTCGACCGGCGGCATGTCGGCGAGGAAGTTGCGGAGCAGGTACACCTTGTTGAGCTCTTCCTTGGAGAGCAGGATCTCTTCCTTGCGCGTGCCGGACCGCTGCACGTCGATCGCGGGGAAGGTGCGGCGCTCGGCGATGCGACGGTCGAGGATCACTTCCATGTTGCCGGTGCCCTTGAACTCCTCGAAGATCACCTCGTCCATGCGGGAGCCGGTGTCGATCAGGGCGGTCGCGAGAATCGTGAGCGAGCCGCCGCCCTCGATGTTGCGCGCGGCGCCGAAGAAGCGCTTGGGCTTCTGCAAGGCGTTCGCGTCCACTCCGCCCGACAGGATCTTGCCCGAGTGCGGCACGACCACGTTGTGGGCGCGGCCCAGGCGGGTGATGGAGTCGAGCAGGATCACGACATCCTTGCCGTGCTCCACCAGGCGCTTGGCCTTCTCGATCACCATGTCGGCCACCTGGACATGGCGGTCGGCCGGCTCGTCGAACGTGGAGGAGATCACCTCGACGCTCGGGCCTTTGACGTTCTCCTCCATGTCCGTCACCTCCTCGGGCCGCTCGTCGATCAGCAGCACGATGAGGTAGACCTCGGGGTGGTTCTCGATGACGGAGTTGGCGAGCTTCTGGAGGAGAATGGTTTTGCCGGCCTTGGGCGGCGAGACGATGAGGCCGCGCTGGCCCATACCGATGGGGCTCAGGATGTCCATCACCCGCATCGACAGGTCGCCGTCCTTGCGCTCGAGCTTGATACGCCGTTCGGGGTAGCGGGGCCGCAGGTTGTCGAACGCGACCCGGTGCTTCGCCTTCTCGGGCTCGTCGCCGTTCACCACCTCGACCTTCAGCAGAGCGAGGTAGCGCTCCCCCTCCTTGGGCGGCCGCACCTGGCCCATGATCGTGTCCCCGGTGCGCAGGTCGAACCGCTTGATCTGGCTCGGAGAGACGTAGATGTCGTCGGGCCCGTACAGGTAGTTCCAATCGGGACTGCGCAGGAAGCCGTAGCCTTCGGGAAGGATCTCGAGGACCCCCTCGCCGCGCAGCACGGTGTCGGAGTCGAGCAGGGACTGCTCGATGCGGAAGATCAGGTCCTGCTTGCGGAGCCCTGAGTAGTTGGTGATGTTCAGGGTCTCGGCCATCGCGTGCAGTTCCGCGACGGATTTTCTCTTCAGTTCAGCGATATCCACGTGTGCCTTTGCTCCGTAGTTCTACGGCGGGCGAGACCCGGGGTGGGGAAGTGAACGCGTCGAAAATGGAATCAGGGAGTTCGAAGGAGTGCGAGAGAGCTATAGTAGGGTTCCCCGCACCGCGAGTCAAGGGTACGCCGTGGACCTGAGCGCGTTTCTGGTCGCGTGGCGGACGACGTCCCTTCCGGATCGGGAAGTCGTTGACGCGCTTGTACATCCAGCCCATGCCGGCCCCTCCCCGGCGCTCGCCGCGGTGCTCGCCCACTGGCCCGGCAGCTATTACTGGTCGGACGAGCCTGACGGCCGCCACCTCGTTCTCACGCGACCGCTCGCCCGGCGCCGCGAGCGCTGGGCCCCGCACGTCGTTCTATTTCTCGCCACTCTTTACACGATCACGTTCGCCGGTGCCGTCCTCGCGGGCGGGATCCCGTATTCAGGTCCGCTGGCGTTTTTCACGAGTGGTCACCCCGGCTATCCAGGGTTTCTGCACGCCTGGTCCACCGGGCTCCCGTTCTCGCTCTCGCTTATCGCCATCCTGTTGTCGCATGAACTGGGGCACTACGTCGTGGCGCGACGCTACCAGTTGGACGTGTCCCTGCCGTACTTCATCCCCGTTCCCATCCCGTCATTCATCGGCACCATGGGTGCATTCATTCGCCTCCGCACCGTCGTATCCGACCGGCGCCAGCTACTCGACATCGGCGTTGCCGGGCCGATCGCGGGATTCCTGGTGGCGCTGCCTCTCCTGGTCCTCGGGCTGACGCTGAGTCATGCGGCCACTCCCGAGGAGGGATTCCACGGGCTGGTCGTGTATTTTGGCGGCGCTCCGCAGATTCCCCTTGGGGACTCGCTGGTGAGTCTCGCGCTCCGTCGGCTGCTGCTCGGTCACGCCGTGACGATCAACGTGCATCCGGTGGCGTTCGCCGGCTGGGTCGGAATGTTCGTGACGATGCTCAACCTGCTGCCCATGGGCCAACTGGACGGAGGACACATTCTCTATGCGCGGCTGCCGCAGTGGCACCAGCGCGTCGCTCTCGCGTTCTGGCTGCTGATCGTCGCGCTCGGCACGTTATGGATCGGCTGGTACATCTGGGGTGGACTAGTGCTGTTGTTATCGCGGGGACGTCTCGGTCATCCCCCGGCCCTCGACGCGCAGCGGCCGCTGCCGGCATCGCGCCGCCTGCTCGCCTGGGCGGCGTTGTTGCTCTTCGTCATCACCTTCGCGCCGGCGCCATTTAGAATCTGAGGGAGCAGGGAGCCGGGAGCCGGGAGCCGTACGCTCCGCTGCACCGCAGGGTCCCGCCCCCTGTTCCCCGCTCCCTGCTCCCTTCCGTATTGCGTAAGTCGCCGACCCTTATATCTTTGCATAAACCAGCCCTAGGGTCAGCATGCCCGGACAGCCGGCACGCTACAACGCACCCGATTCGCCCGAAGCGGTCGTCCACGACCTTCCCCCCATCCGATTCGACGGACAACTCATCGCCATTCGCCTCCAGGTACGCCGCTCCGAGGACGGGATCTGGCGCGGGCGGGTGCTGTTCGGGGCGGCGGACACGGAGGCGGAGCGCTCCACCGCGGAGATCTTCTGCGCCACGTCGGAGCCGGACCTGTGGCAGGCGGTGCGGGACCTGCGGGATCATCATTTGCGCGATCTCTACCGCTCGCTGCTTTAGATGGTCGACGCGCTGGACCCCATCAGGAAGCTCCGGCACGACCTGTCGAACCCCCTGGCTGCGATCCTCGCCGAGACCCAGCTGCTCCTGCTGGGTGCCGACAAGTATGACGCGGACACGGTCGCGGGCCTGAAGCAGATCGAGGCGCTCTCGCGCAAGATGCGCGACATCCTCGAAGCCCTGGACAGATGAGCCGGTGAGTCGGCCGCACCGGCCGCGATTCTCTCCTCCCGCGCGGTGGTGGTGCCGCCGCCGGCTCAGCGTGGGGTCGTGCCGGTGGCTGCGGTGGCCGCCGCGGCGGGCGCAGCTGCGCCGGCCCTCCCCCTGAGGTAGGCCCACCCGCTCGCGAAATAGCACACCAGGAGCACCGCCGACGCGCCGCTGACGGCGAACTTGTAGGCTGGAGCGGCGTCGCTCGCTGAAACCAAACCCTCGATCGCGCCGGCCACCGTGAGCAGGCACACCACCGATCCGACCATGCGCAAGGCGACGGCGCCTTGGAGCACGAGGGCGTCTTTCCGGGTGAGGTCCCCGGGTGCGACCAGGGCTTGGGCCAGGCGGAACCCCGCGCCACCGGAGACGAAGACGGCTGTCAGCTCCAACACGCCGTGCCCGGCGATGAACGTAGCGAGGTAGCCTGCGGCATGGTGATTCGCGAACACGCCGAAGCCGACGCCCAGCGAGAGGCCGTTGTACACGAGGGAGAGCACCGTGAGGACACCCACGACCAATCCGCCGGCGAGCGCCGCGAGACACACCATGATGTTGTTGCTGATGATCCAGGAGGCGAGCACCGGTCGGTCTTCGTTCTCCGCCTGCGCGTAGCCGATGCCGCGGGCCTGGCGCTCCGCCGCCTGCTCGGCGCGACTCACCATGACCGGCGGGGCGATCTCCTCGGCCAGTTCGGGCCGCTCGCGCAGCACGGCGTAGCCCACGGCCGCCGGGATCGTGAACAGCAGGCACGCGACCAGCACGTAGCGCCACGATTCCACGACCGCCGCCGGGAAGTCCCGTAAGACGTAGGGCGCGATCGGCAGGCGTCCGCGCGACCGGGCGCGGTAGAGCGCGTTGTGGCCGGCCGCGACGAGGCGCTCCAGGTATGCGACGACCTCCGGGCTCACGCCGTAGGTGCGGGCTCGCGCCAGATCGGCGGCGACCTCGCGATAGCGGGCCGCGAACGCCGGGATCTCCGCCGCGGCGAGAGCGCGAAGCCCCGCCCGCTCGATACGCGCGGCTGTGCGACGGAACGCCTCCCAGGCATCTTGCTTACGCGCCACGAAGCGCTCGGCCGTCACCGTGGTGCGTCCCGCGCCGCTCGCGGCCCGGGTCGCGAAGCGACTGCGTCGTTTGCGGCGCTCCTCGTCGAACAGCGCGACCAGATACTCCTGCGGATCGGTGGTGCGGCGCGGCACCCGGGTTTCGAAGCGACGGGCGAGCTCGACGGTCATCCGCACTTGTACTTCCGGCGTGAGGTCGCTCAGACGCGCCAGCAGCCGGTCCAGCAGCCGGAATTCTTCCTCGGAGAGCTCCGGCGGTCCGACCTCCACCGGGTCCTCGCCGGCCCGCGCGGGTGGGGCGAGTCCCCACTCGGTCGCGTGGTCGCGGACCACGATGGTGCCGGCGGCGAGATCACCGAGGCGCTTGTTGCTGCGATGCAGCAGCATCGTGAGCGCCGCGGGCAAGAGCAGGCCGGCGTACTCGGCCGCCCGGACCAGGTTGCGGAGGGCCGCCGCAGCCAGCGTGATCGGGCGCCCCGTATCCATCACCACGCGGATACCGAGCAGGATCTTGCCCGGCGTGCGACCGCGGTTCAGGCCCTCGAACAGGATATAGTACGCGAACAGCGCGAAGCTCAGCAGGAGGTAGATCAGCGCACTGGCCCACCGTCCCAGCACGGTCTTGAGTCCCAGCTGGTCGGCCGCGATCTGGAGTGGCACGAGGAGCAGCGAGATGAGGACGACGTCCGTTATCGCCGCCGCCGCCCGCGAGCCCAGCCCCGCCAGCTCGAACCTGACCTCCACGTGCTCTGGCGTTTCCACCCCGTGCTGCTGACGCAGATCAGGCGGGCCGGACGGGATAGGGACTCGCGCGGGCGCAGTCACGTCCTCATCTTATCGCTGTCCCTCCGCGGGAGCGAGTGTCGATGGCTGATCTCAGGCCCATGGGTGTCGGGGAAATCCTCGACGGCGCGCTTACGATCTACCGCCGCCATTTCATCACCTTCCTGGCGCTCGGCATCATCGTGTTGTGGCTGCCCGTCGTGCTGTCGATCTACGCACAGCTCTCCGGTCCCCAGGGGCACACCGGCATCTTGTTCCTCGCGGCCATCCTCCAGTACTTCGCGGGTCTGCTGCTTACGGCGGGCGTCATCCGCGTCATCTCCGACTTCTACCTCGGTCGCGAGTCCAGGCTCACGCAGGCCCTCGCGCTCGGTGTGCAAAAGGTCTGGCCGCTGTTCGTGGTCGGGTTGGGCAAAGGGGTCCTGCTCGGACTCATCGTCTTCGTGCTCGGGATCGTGGCGGCGATCTCCATCCCGATGCTCACCAAGACCGGCGCGCTCGGCGGCATCGTCGCCCTTGCGCTCCTCGCCGGCGCGTGTTGGCTCGCGGCGTTCGTGGCGTGCGGCTACGGCGTCACGACCCAGGTCGTGGTGCTCGAACCACTGGGCTCAAGTTTCGACGCGTTCGGCCGCTCGTGGGACTTGACCCGCGGCCGCAAGCTGAAGGTGCTCGGACTCGCCCTCGTCGCGTTCATCCTCGTGGGCGTTCCGTCGGCCGGCATCGGCGCCCTGGCCGCCGTCCTCCGGTTCTCGTCCTCCACGACGGCTGCGGGCCTGCTGGTGCTCGCGGCCGTCCTACCGGTGATCCTTACGCCCGTGCTGCCCTGTGTGTTCACGTTGATGTACTACGATCTCCGGGTGCGCCGGGAAGCGTTCGATCTGGAGCTCTTGAGCCAGCACCTCAGCGCCGGGTGATCGGCGCGCGCTGGCGGCCGACGCAGCAGTGAGCGCGTCCTCCCTCGGGTGGGTTCAGGGCGTGCCGACGGATTCCGTGCGGCAAGCGGTGCGGGAGGTGTTCGCCCGGTCCGAATACCAGTGGAGCGCGCGGTCTCATCCGCTGCGATGGTTGGAAGACTGGTGGCGGAAGCTGATGTCCGCCCTGGGTTCGCTCGACACCAGCCACCCCATCCTCTCCCGGGTGATCTTCTGGGCCGCCGTGGTGGCGTTGCTGGCCATCCTCGTGCACTTCGGGTACGTGGCCTGGCGCATCTACCGGGCGACCGTGCGCCCGCAGGGCGCGTCGACAGCTCCCACGGGCATGCGGCTCGAAGACGCCCGCGCCTACCGCGAGCGGGCCGACGCCCTGGCGCGCGCCGGGCGGTACACCGAGGCGTTGGCCTACCGGTTCATCGCGTTGCTGCTGGAGCTGGAGCGCGCCCGCGCCGTGCAGTTCCATCCGTCGAAAACGCCGGCCGAGTACATCGGCGAGGCGCGGCTCGACCCCGAGGCCCGGGCGTCGTTCGTCGGTCTCGTCGAACGGCTGTATCGCCATGTGTTCGGCGCCGAGCCCTGCGACGCTCGTGCGTACGACGAATTCGGGGCTGCCGCGCAGTGGGTCACCCAGCATGTCGCGTCGGCCTGAGCTCGCCCTCGTCGCGCTCTTCTTGCTGGCGGTCGCCGGCGCGATCGTCGCAGGGCTGCGGAACACGTTGGGGGGGGCCGAAGGAGGGCCACCGTCTGCCTTTCTCGCGGGGCCGGACGGCGCGAAGGCCGTCTACGACGTGCTGCTGCGCCTGGGTCGGCCGGTCGAGCGACGCCGCACGCCGCTCTACGACCTCACCCGTGTCCGGCGGCCTCCCGTGCTCCTCGTGGTCCTCGATCCGCCGGACGATCTGACCGCGGCCGAGCTGGAGCAGGTGGTTCGGTACGTACGGTCCGGTGGGGCGGTGCTCGCCGCGGGCGACGGCGGGGGGATCACGCGCTGCACCGGATGGGACGCGGACGCCGTGTTCCTGAAAGGCTATGCGGGGGACAGCCAAACCGTGCAGCAGCCGGTCTCGGCCCTCGAGCTGCCCTCCGTCACGGCCGTGCTCCGGCCGCTCGATTCTCTGCTCACGGGGCAAAGCTCGGATACGAGACGCCGGGTGCGCCGCAGTCTAGACCGCGAATCCGGATGCAGCGGTCTGGCGGTGGCGGAGCAGGACACGCTGCTGCGGACTGAGCACGGGAAGCCGGTGATTCTCCGGCTGCGCTATCCTGGTGGCGGCATGGTGACGCTGGCGGCGGACCCTGGGTACTTTCGCAACCGCGCCTGGCGGACCACGGACGTGCCCGCCTTCGCGGTGCCGCTGCTCACGCCGGCCACGCGGGGGAGAGTCACCTGGGATGAGTACCACCAGGGGTTCGGGCGCGGCGGATCACTCGAGGGCGCGGTGCTCGACTGGCTCGCGCGCACGCCCGCGGGCTGGGCGCTGCTGCAGCTGGCCGCCGTGGGTCTCGTGGCCCTCGCGGTCGCCGCGGTCCGGTTCGGGCCGGCGCGCTCGGTCATCGATCGCCGGCGCCGGTCGCCGCTCGAGCATGTCGAAGCGCTCGCTGTGAGCCTGCAGGGCGCGGGCGGCGTGGACACCGCGGTGGCGCTGATCGTGGCCGGGCTGCGACGCCGACTCGGGCGGGCGGGCGTGGTTCAACCCGATGAGCAACGCGCCTGGCTCAGCGCGCTCGAGCTGGCGCTGCCCACGACGCGCGCGCGGGACGCCGTCCGCCGCCTGCAGCAGGCCGAGACCCAACCCGGCGGCGCCGAGCGCGCCCTCGTGGCCGCCCAAGCCTTGGAGGACGTGTGGGAGGAGCTTCGCCCGCAGACGATGCACGCCGCGTCGTAGAGGCGCTGGACCGCGTGGTGCTGGGACAGGCCGCGGCTACCCGCGAGGCGCTGGTGTGCCTGCTGGCCCGGGGACACGTCCTGCTCGAGGGGGTACCCGGCACCGCCAAGACCCTGCTCGTGCGCACCCTGGCGCTGGCGCTCGACGTCAAGTTCCAGCGCATCCAGTTCACCCCCGACTTGATGCCCGCCGACATCACCGGGGTCACGCTGCTCACCGGCGCGCGGGAGTTCACGTTCCGGCCGGGGCCGATCTTCGCCGATCTCGTGCTCGCCGACGAGATCAACCGCGCACCGGCGAAGACGCAGGCGGCGCTGCTCGAGGCGATGCAGGAGCGCACCGTCACCGTGGACGGCGTCGGGCACCCGCTGTCCGCGACGTTCACCGTCTTCGCGACGCAGAACCCCGTGGAGTTTGAGGGCACCTACCCCCTGCCGGAGGCCGAGCTGGATCGCTTCATGATGAAGGTGCTGGTGGGCTATCCCGATGCGGCGCACGAGCAGGGGATTCTGGCGCGCACGGTGGCGGGCTTCGAGGCGGATCGACCGGCGACGTACGGCGTGACGCGCGTGACGGACGCGGCCGGCCTGGAGCGATTGCGCGCCGCCGTCGAGGCCGTGCGCGTCGAGCCCCAGATCACCGCCTACATCACGGGCATCGTCCGGGCCACGCGGCAGGCGGCCTCGCTCACCTTGGGGGCGAGTCCGCGCGCGGGGGTGTCGCTCCTCAAGGCGGCGCGCGGGGCGGCGCTGCTGGACGGACGCGACTACGTGATCCCCGATGACGTGAAGCAACTCGCGCCCGCCGTGCTGCGGCACCGTGTGAGCGTCGCCCCGGAGCTCGAGCTCGAGGGTGTGACGCCGGACGTCGCGCTGAAGGCGATCCTCGACAAAACGGAAGTACCCACCACGTGACTCTGCTTCAGTGGCTGGCGTATGTCACCGCCGTCGGCGGATTCTGGGGTGTGTGGTATCTCGTCGGCGCGTGGGCTGGCATCTTGTGGACCTGGCGTGGCCTGGCGGCTGGCGTCGCTGTCGCGCTGTGCGGCGTGCTGGGCGTCCGCTTTCCCTGGGCCCTCGACGCGATGCTCATTGCCGACGTCGTGCTCATCGCGGCGGTCTGGCTGGATGCCGCACTGGCAACACGGCCAAGCGCGCCGGGAGTCAGGGTCTCCCGCGACGCACCCCTCGCATTCTCGGTAGGTCGCGCGGGCGACGTGTCCTATCGCTGGGTCAACGCGACCGCCCGTCGGGCGCGTCTGCACGTCCGGGAGGTGCGCCCGGACTTGCTCGGGGGCACACAACCGCCTCGACCGGTCACCGTGCCTCCGCGCGGCGACACGCGCGACGCGGTGTCGGTGCTCCCCGTGCGGCGCGGCCGCGAGCAGGCGGACGGCGGGTTTGCGGTGGACTCGATCGGGCCACTCGGCCTGGGCCGCCGCCGGGCGGCGATCGCGCTGCCCTGGGATGTCGCCGTGTACCCGCCGCTCGTGACGGTGCGGTTGCGCGCGTCGGTGGCGCGGGCGCAGCGACGTCACGAGCAGGGGATCGCGCCGCTGCGCCGGCTGGGCGAGGGCCGCCTGTTCGAATCGCTGCGCGAGTGGGGGCCGGGCGACGACCTCCGGCACATCGACTGGAAGGCCACGGCCCACCGTGGGAAGGTCATCACCCGCCAGTACGAAGCCGAGCGCCGGCAGCACGTGCTGCTGGTGCTCGATCTGGGGCGGCTCATGACCGCCGAGGCGGCGGGTGTGTCGCGGCTCGACTACGTGGTGCAGGCGGCGCTGGAGCTGGCCTATACCGCGGTCCAGCACGACGACAACGTCGGCGTGATGGCGTTCGCCGACGGTGTGCAGCACTTCGTGGTCCCCCAACGCGGCCGGCTGGCGCTGCGGCGTGTGCTCGACGTGCTCGCGCGGGTGCAACCGAGGCTCGTCGAGCCCGACTACCCGGGCGCGTTCCGCTACCTCGCGGCCCGCAACCGCAAGCGCGCCCTCACGGTGCTCTTCACCGACGTGATCGATCGGTTCGCGTCGGACGCGCTGGTGGCGAACGTCGCCTCGCTCCGGCCGCGCCACCTCCCGCTCGCGGTCACGCTCCAGAACCAAGAGCTGAACGCGGTGGCGGCGCTGCGGCCCGCCGTAGCGCCCGACGCGTTCCGCAAAGCGGCGGCCGAGGAGCTGCTGCGCGCCCGCGAAGAGGCGCTGGGGCACATGCGACGCGCCGGGGTGCTGGTGCTCGATGTGCCGCCCGAGCGGGCGGCCGGAGCGGTGGTGGCCAAATACCTCGATCTCAAGCGCCGGGGACGCCTCTAGGCCGGGTGGCTCATTTGGGTGTCCAGCCCGGCCGTTATTACATTGACTCCCACCTCCGCCGGACTAAGAGCGCATGCGACGCAGTCGCGGTGTTGTCGCCCTGACGCTGGTGATCTTGAGTGCAGCCGTCGCAATGTGCGTCTTTCCGACGGAGCGCGATGCCGACGTATTCGTCACCATCGATTCCCTCACGGTCGACACCATCAGCCGCCCGCCCACGAGCGTGGGGCCGCTGGTCGTGATTCGGGGGGACGAAGGCGACGTCCACGCCACCGCATGGCACCGCCAGTCGGGGGGTCCGTCCGCTCCCCTGCCCAACATCAGCTTTCGCTGGTCCGTAGCGGACACCACGCTGGCGCGTATCGATGCCACGACCGGTCATCTCGTAGCCATCAAGTCCGGCATCACGCAGGTACGTGTGGTCGCGACGAACTTCGACGCGGGGGCGACCCCTGCCACGCTCGCCATTCGGGTGTCGGCCCCGCTGGCCATCGACAGCATCCGCCCCGACACCGTGAGGTACGGAGAAATCGCCACCGTGTACGGGGTGGGTCTGCTCGACACGCTGGGGGTCGTGCTGTCGATCGGCGACGGAGTGCTCATTCCGGTGCCGTTTACCGACACGCTGAAGGCCAACGGGTCATCCCAAATCAGCTACTGGGTGCCTCCGCCGGCGCACACGGCGCCCCTGTCCTACATCGCGTTCGGAGCGGGAGTGTTCGGGTCCACGCCCGACACGGTGGGCGTGATCCGCCGGGATCTCTACGAGCCCAACGAGATCGCCCCGACCCTGATTGACCTCGAGACGTCGAAGCCATTCCCGGGGACCCTGCTCGACCCGTTGTTGTTCCTGAATCCGGCGTTGGCGTTCGAGCCGCTACCGCGCGACGTGTTGCAGGGCGCGGATTGGTACCGGCTGCGGCAGCTCACGCCGCGGGACCTCACTATCGTCCTCAGCTCCTCTGTGGCGGGTACGTTCCAGACGTTCCTGACCGATCAGCTGACATTCCAGGCGTCCGATACGAGCTATCACATCGGTCCCGATTCCTGGACGTTCGGGCCTCAGTCCCACTCGTGCCACGGTGCCGCTTTCGGGCCCAAGGAAGCGCCGGCGGAGTCCACCGTCGTGGCGCTGCACGACTTCCCCGCGGGGTCGTTGGACGCCATCGCGGTCTACAACCAGCCGGGCCGGTACGCACTGGTCGTGTATGAGGGGTACGGGACCACCGGGAAGGGGATCGTCCGCGATGCCCACGAGGAGGACGACTACTGCACGGCGGCCGATGCGAAGCCCGACCCACTACCGTTCCAGAGCGCGACCCTGACGATCGACAATCCTCACGACGTCGACTGGTTTCGCTTCAGCTTCCCTGGCGGCTTCTTTCAAGCGCGCACCACCGCGCCCGCGTCCGCGGTGGCGGACCCGAGCGACATCGATCTCTACCTGTTGCGGGTCCCGAACGCCGGGGACACCGCGATGACGGTCGTGGCTAGCTCCGCTCGCCCTGGGTCGGACGAGAACATTCAGCCCCTCCTCGGCCTGGCCGCCGGGCAGTACTACCTGGTCGTGACGGACTTCGCCGGCGTGCCCACGCGCTATTCTCTCTGCTTCGGTTCCGGCAGCTGCGTGCCCCCGCCCGCACCCCCGGCGCCCTCCCCGGCCGAGCGCCAGGCGAGCGTCACGCGCCGCGCTCGTCTCGAGGCGGCGATCCGGCGAGGCGGCCTCCATGTTGCGCCGCTCCATCCGGGCAAGACGCTCCGATGACCAGCCCTGTCGTCGAGTGCTTCCGCTGCCACACGCCGATCCCTGAGAACAGCAGGTTCTGTTCGTCGTGCGGCGCGGACGTCTCGGGCGGCGACGGGCCCACCAGCACCAGCAGCATCGACATCGTTCGCGAGCGGCTGCAGCGCATCATCGAAGGCGAGTACCGGATCGAGCGCTTGCTGGGCAAGGGGGGAATGGGCCAGGTCTTCCTGGCGCACGATCTGACGCTCGAGCGCGAGGTCGCGATCAAGGTGTTGCCGCCCGACGTCGCCCAGGACGACCAGGTGGTGCGCCGTTTTCAGCAGGAGGCCAAGACCGCCGCCAAGCTCGACCACCCCAACATCATCCCCATCTACCGTGTCGAGAGCGAGGGCGGGCTCAATTACTTCGTCATGAAGTACATCTCGGGCACCTCGCTCGAGGATCTGCTCGACAAGAAGGAGCCGCTCGCCGTGCCCGAGATCCAGCGGATTCTCTGGGAAGCGGCTTGCGCCCTGGGGCACGCTCATCAACGCGGGGTGGTGCACCGTGACGTGAAGCCCGCGAATATCATGTTCGACCACGACGGCCGCGTGATGCTCACGGACTTCGGGATCTCCAAGGCGCTCCAGGCGGCCACAGGACTTACGGCGACTGGGATGATCATCGGCACGCCGCACTACATGGCGCCCGAGCAGGGGAAGGGCAGTCCGGTGGACGGCCGCGCCGACCAATACTCCCTGGGTGTGGTGGGCTACCGCATGATCACCGCCGAGCTGCCGTTCAGCGGCGACTCGGTGCACACGATCATCTACAAGCACATCTACGAAGAGCCGCCGCTCGCGAGCACCAAGCGGCCTGGCATCCCCGGGGCGCTCACGGTGGCGATCTCGCGGGCCCTGGCCAAGGAACCCGACCAGCGTTTCCCCACGATGGAGGACTTCGCCACTGCCGTCTGGCCGGAGCAGCCGGTCGCGTCGCCCGCCAAGTCCCGGAGCGCTGCTCGGCCGCGCGCTCGGGCGACCGCCGACGCGCCCACCGAGATCACGGGCGCGCCTACGACCCCGCTCCCCGCCGCGAAATCGCGCAGGCCCGCGCCCACGCCCGCGCGGCGCCGGTCAAGGCTACCTGCGGTGATCGGTGTCGCGGTGGTGGTCGCGGGCGTGGTGGGATATTTGGCACAGAAAGGGAGCAGGGAACCGGCAGCCGTCCCTGCTCCCGGCTCCCAGCTCCCTGCTCCCCGGGTCGACACCGTCCGTGTGCCGGCGCAGCCCCGGGCGAAGCCGCGGCAGGCGGCGCCGGCGGTCGAGGCGCAAGGCTTCCTGACCATCGCGGCTGACCCGTTCGGCCAGGTCTACATCGACGGAGTCGATGCGGGCCAGACGCCGCTGGTCGAATACGCGGTGAAGCCCGGCCGGCACACGATCCGCATCGAGCACGCCGGCTTCAAGACGATAACCGAAACCGTGCAAGTGGACGCGAGCAACACCGTCCGCAAGCGCTACACCCTGCTCCCGGAGTGAGCCGTATGACCCGGCACCTCCACGTCCTCGCCCTGCTGGCGGGTCTCGCCGTGCCGGCGGCCGGAGGCGCGCAGACGGTTCAGAACGCCGCGCTGCGCCGCGCGCAGCAGGCGTATGACAACCTCGAGTATCGTCAGGTGGTGTCGCTCGCCCAGGCCGCATTACGCGAGCGCCTGACGGGGCCCGAGCGCGCCCGGGCGTACGAGCTGCTCGGCTTCACGTACGGCGCCATGGATTCGATCCTCAAGGCCGTGGATGCGTTCAAGCAGGTCGTCCTGATCGATCCGGAGCGCCAGCTCGACCCGAACCGCGTGTCGCCCAAGGCGTACAGCGCGTTCGACGTGGCGCTGCGTCAGGTGCTGCTCGTGCGGCAGCTGCGCGTCGACAGCACGAGCTTTGTCGGAGGCCGGGGGGCGGTGCCCATCCGCTTCACGGTCACCCAGCCCGCGCGGGTCGTGACGCGGGCGATCGGGGGGGGTGGGGGTGGCAGCTACGTGATCGACTCGGGCGCCTGGAACGGTCAGGTGAACTTGAGCTGGCCCGCACGGCTCGCGAACGGCGATCCGGTGCCGGCGGGGAATTACACGGTGGTCGTCGAGGCGCGGCTCGGGCAGAACACGTCTTCTGCCTCGCAACCGGTCCGCGTGAGCCACGGCAGCGTAGATACCCTGCAGTCCCTCACGAGCCTGCCCGGCTACCAGTACCTGCCCGAGACGGAGGTGCCGCCGCAGAGCTGGCGCCCCCTGGGGCTCGCTTTCCTTTATACGGGGGGCGCGTTGGTCGGCACGCTGGGGCTCGAGAGCTCGAGCCTCGGCTCGAGCTCGAAGCGGGAGCTCGCGGTGGTAGGGGGCGCGGCGCTGGTCACGGGCTTCGTCATGACCCTGCGCAAGCCGGCCCCGCGGCCCGCTGCGGCCAACATCCTGTACAATCGGCTGCTGCGCGACCAGATCGCGCGGCGCAACCAGGACATCGCGAAAGAGAACGTGGCCCGGCGCCAGCAGGTGCAGCTCACGCTCGTGCCGTTGCCGAAGCCGAGCGGAGCGGGGCCCCGGTGAGCCGCGCGGCCGTGGGCGTCGCGCTGCTCGTCTTGGCTTCCCCGGCCGCCCCCGCCCAGCGGGTCACGGCGATCGTCGGACCGCAGTTCGCGCTAGCGAGCTATCGCGAGGTGGCCTCGGGGCTCCGCTATCAGGGCAGCGGGTTCGGCGGCGCGCTGTCCGCTCGCTACCGGAGGCTCTCGGCCGAGGCGAGCATCGTGCGTCTGACGCTCGACCCCGCCAACGGGAGCGCGGCGACCAGCGGCTTCACGGCGACCGACGTGAACGCGTGGGTCGCCTATGACGTCGCGACGTACGCGAGCGTAGAAGCGGGATTCATCCGCCGCACCGCGGATCCGGAGTTCGACGCGCAGTCGGTGGGGGCGGTGCGCGTCGGGGCACGGTCGTTCTACGAGATCGGGCCGGGGGCCACCGTGCTGTTCCGGGCGAACTACCTCGCCGCCCCGAAGTTCTCGGGCGGCGGCCATGCCGGGTTCTCGATCGACCTGGGGCTCGGCCTCGACGTCCGTCTGGCGGGGCGCCTGCACGGTACGGCGGGCTACACGTTCCAGCGGATCAATCGGAAGACGAATCCCGGTGGGACCGGGGAGATCGACGCGCCGATGCAGGCGACGGTGGCGCG
>Ga0209056_10000217_pt1 | contig 63606 bp, 55 predicted proteins | sample GraSoiAngelo_114_FD_185876 | JGI IMG/M metagenome (GOLD analysis project Ga0209056, IMG submission 185876) | Grasslands soil microbial communities from the Angelo Coastal Reserve, California, USA - 14_0903_13_40cm (SPAdes) (version 2) | ecosystem: Environmental > Terrestrial > Soil > Grasslands...
TCGGTGATACGGAACTCGAGGAACGCGGTCCGCTGAATCACGCCCTTGGCCCGCGCCGGATCCTTCTCGCCGGCGAGCTCGACGATCAGACGGTTGTTGCCCACCACCTGCACCACCGGCTCGGTGACGCCGAACTCGTCGATCCGGGTGCGCACGACCCGCTCGGCGCGCCGGATGGCGTCGGCGGGGTCGGGCACCGGCCCCTTCGACTGGTCGACTTCGAGCGCGAGGTGGATCCCTCCCTGCAGATCGAGGCCGAGGTTAATGGGGACGCGCCGGACGGTCGTGTCCTTCATGCGGCCGGTCGCGGCATCGCGCACCCGCTGCGTGGCGTTCGTCGGGATCAGCGCCCAGACGCTCAACACCAAGAGGATGCCGATCGCGATCAGTCGTGAGCGCACCGTGTACAACATCGTGTCCTCTACCCGTTGAGGATCGAGCGCGCCGCGACGGCGTCGCGCTCGATCTGGTCGACCAACACCTGGCGCGACGGGAACGTCTGCACGTCCCGCAGCCGCCGCACCCACTCCACGGTGACGGTTTCACCGTACAGGTCACCCGCGAAATCGAACAGATGGGCCTCGAGAGCGCGAGCCGTCACCCCGAACGTGGGGCGCGGACCTTGATTCATCACACCCCCATACCGTTTCCCGTTTCCTGTTTCCCGTTTCCCGACTTCCACCCAGACGGCGTACACCCCGTCCGGCGGCAGCAGCTTGCGGGGATCGGGCGGCGTGAGATTGATGGTGGGGACGCCGATCGTCCGGCCGCGCCCCGCCCCGCGCTCGACGGCGGCCCGCAGGCTGTAGCGGCGTCCCAGCCAGCGCTCGGCCGAGGCCAGGTCGCCGTGCGCCACCGCCGTGCGGATCAGCGACGACGAAATGGTCTGGCCATCGGTCACGGCCGTCACCACCTCCATGGCGAACCCGTCCTGGCTGGCGAGGCGGCGCACCAGCTCGATGTCCCCGGTGCGCCCCCGTCCGAACCCGTGATCGTACCCCAGCACCAGCGTCTGCATCGCGAACCGCGCCCGCAACACGTCCCGCACGAATTCCTCGGGGCCGAGGCGCGCCAGCTCCGGGGTGAACGCCAGCAGCTCGATCCGCTCGACGCCGAGGGCGGCCGCCTGCACGCGCTTCTCATCAGGCAGCGTGAGCAGGCGCGGCGCCGCGCTCGGGTTCACCACCTCGAGCGGGTGGGGATCGAACGTCACCAACAGGCTCACCAGCCCGCGGGCCCGGGCGCGCCGCACCACGTCGTCGAGCACCGCCTGGTGCCCGCGGTGAATGCCGTCGAACGTGCCGACCGTCGCGACGCTGCCGCTCACTGCTCCGCCACCACGACGCGGGGCTTGAGGACATCCCCGACCCGCTGCGCGATCGCCACGAGCTGACCATCGGCGAAGAGCGCCACGCTGCCCGCATCCCGCCTCCCGCATCCCGCGGGCACGGCCCGACCGTGAATCACGGCGGCCCGCCCGGCCTCATCCAGGTCCCGCCGCGGCAGGCCACCGACCAGCTCGGCGGGCTCGCGCAGGTCGCCGGCCGTCACCGCCTCCGGCGCCACGGCCGCTGCCAGCCGGTACGGGCCGACCTCGGTGCGCGTCAGGGCCGCGAGATGCGCGCCGCATCCCAGCGCCTCACCGACGTCGCGTGCCAGGCTGCGGAGGTACGTCCCGCCGCTCACCCGGGCCCGGAACGCGACGTCGGGCGGCGCGCAGCGGACGAGCACGAGCTCCGCGACCTCGACGCGGCGCGCCGGGAGCGCGACGGTTTCGCCCCGGCGAGCCCGGCGGTAGGCGCGCTCCCCGGCCACCTTGACCGCGGAATAGGCGGGCGGCCGCTGGTCATAGGCGCCGCGGAACGTGGCCAGCACGCGCTCGACCTGCCCCGCATCGATGTCGCGCCACGCGTCCGAGGTCGCGACCGGCACGCCCGTCGCGTCGTCGGTGCTGGTGGTGGTGCCGAGCCGGATCACCCCCTCGTACGCCTTAGTCCACGCCGCGGCGAACGGCGCGAGTCGCGTGGCGCGCCCCACCACGATCACGAGCAAACCCGCGGCGAAGGGATCGAGCGTCCCCAGGTGACCCACCCGGTCGGTGCCGAGCGCACGACGCACGGTATCGACGACGTCGTGCGAGGTGGGCCCCGCGGGGCCTCCCGGCTTCACCACGAGCGCCACGCCCGAAATCAGCCCGCGCCCTCCTTGAGATCCCGCAGGACCTGATCGATGCGTTGCGCGTGTTCGAGTCCGCGATCGAGCTCGAAGTGCAGCTCGGGCGTGGTGCGCAGCGGCAGCTCCTTGGCGACCTGGGCGCGGAGGAAGCGGGCCGCGCTCGCCAGACCTTCGAGCGACTTCGCCTTCTCTTCCTCGCTTCCCATCACGCTGACGCGCACCCGGGCGTGACCCAGGTCGGCCGAGACGTCCACCGCCGTGACGGTGACGAACCCGACGCGCGGGTCGCGCACGTTGCCGGTGAGAAACTCGGCCACGGTCTGGCGGATCGCCTCCGCCACGCGCTCGGGGCGGTGGCTCGGTCGTCGCATCATGTCAGAAAAAGCTCGTGCTCGTGTCCACGATCCGGGCGCCGTCGGCGGCTTCCACCAGCTGGTCCGCCTCCCGCAGCACGCTCTCGGCGTGCCGGCGGTCCGTCGCCACGACGCACGCCGTCAGCTCGGCGCGCTGCCACAGGTCATGATGGGCCGTCTCCGCGGCCGAGACGTTGAAGCGGTTGTGGAGACGGTCCTTGAGGCTCTTCAGTACGTGGCGCTTGTCCTTGAGCGAGTGACACGCCGCGAGATGCAGCTCCCAGGTCATGACGCCGACGATCACGCGGGCGTCAGCGAGCGCGCGACCTCCTCAATGCGATACGCCTCGATCAGGTCGCCGACTTTCAGGTCGTTGAAGTTCTCGACGCCGATGCCGCACTCGAAGCCCTCGCGCACTTCGCGCACGTCGTCCTTGAAGCGCTTGAGGGAGGCCAGCGTGCCATCGTACACCTCGACGCCGTCGCGCACCACCCGCACCCGCGCCGTGCGCGGAATCACGCCCGAGCGCACGAAGCTCCCGGCGATCGTGCCCACCTTCGCGATCTTGAACAGCTGGCGCACCTCCGCCTCGCCCAGGACCACTTCCTTCTTTTCGGGGGCGAGCAGGCCCGCCATCGCCGCCTTCACCTCTTCCACCGCCTCGTAAATGATGCGGTAGGTGCGGATCTCCACCTTTTCCCGCTCGGCCGAGGCCCGGGCGTTCGAGTCGGGCCTGACGTGGAAGCCGATGATGATCGCGTTGGAGGCCTTGGCGAGCAGCACGTCGCCGTCGGTGATCGCCCCGACGCCCCGGTGCACCACCTCGACCTTTACCTCGGGCGTGGACAGCTGTGCCAGCGCGTCGGCCAGGGCTTCGGCGGGACCGCCCTGATCGGCCTTGATGATGATGCGCAGTGTCGCCGCCCCACCCTCGGCCCGCTCGGCCATGAAGTCCTCGAGCGTCTTCACGCGGCCGGTGCGGCGGTGCTGCGCCTCGCGCTCGAGGCGCTGGCGCTTCTGGGCGATGTCGCGTGCCGCTGCGGCGTCGGCCATCACCTGGAACGTGTCGCCCGCCTCGGGCACGCCTTCGAAGCCGAGCACCTGGACCGGGGTCGACGGGCCGGCGGCGTCCACCGTCTGCCCGCGCTCGTCGTACATCGCGCGCACCCGTCCGTAGAACTGGCCGCAGATGAAGTCGTCCCCCACGCGCAGCGTGCCGTTCTGGACCAGGATGGTGGCGAGCGGCCCCTTGCCGGGATCGAGCGTCGCCTCCAGCACGGTGCCCTGGGCCTTGCGGTCGGGGTTGGCCTTGAGATCGAGCAGCTCCGCCTGCAGCAGAATCTGGTCGAGCAGCTCCTGCACGTTGGTCCCGGCCTTGGCGGAGATCGGCGTGGCGAGCGTGGTGCCGCCGAACTCCTCGAGCACCACCCCGTGCGCCAGCAGGTCCTGCTTGACCTTCTGCACGTTGGCGGCGGGCAGGTCGATCTTGTTGATCGCGACGACGATCGGGACGCCCGCGTTCTTGGCGTGCGAGATCGCCTCGATCGTCTGCGGCATGATAGCGTCGTCCGCCGCCACCACGAGCACCACGATGTCGGTCACCTGGGCGCCGCGGGCCCGCATGGCGGTGAACGCCTCGTGCCCCGGCGTATCGAGGAACGTGATCGAGCGATTGTCCTTGAGCTTCACCTGGTAGGCGCCGATGTGCTGCGTGATGCCGCCCGCTTCTCCCGCCACCACGTTCGCCTTGCGAACGTAGTCGAGCAGCGACGTCTTGCCGTGGTCGACGTGCCCCATGACCGTCACCACCGGCGAACGCGGCTTGAGCGCGCCCGCCTCCTCCGTCACCGTCTCTTCCGACGCCGCGACGGCGTACTCCTCCTCGCGCACCGCCTGGAAGCCGAACGCCGACGCGATCAGCTCGATCATGTCGAAGTCGAGCCGCTGGTTGATCGTCACCATCTGCCCCAGCTCCTTGAAGGCGAAGGCGACGATCTCCTTGGCGGGGACCTTGAGATTGTTGGCGAGCTCGGAGACGGTAATGAACTCCGTCACCCGCACCAGCGTCTTCTCGCGCTCCTTCTCCTCGCGTCGCTTCTGCTCCTCGACGTCGCGGAAGCTGGGACCTTCCTCGCGGCGGTGGACGCCCTTGCGGCCCACCGGCCCTTTGATCGAGGCGAGGGTGCGCGAGATGTTCTGCGCCACGGCCTCCTGGTCCACCAGTGACTTTTTCCCCTTCTTGCGCTTCTTGCCTTTCTCGCGCCGCCGCTCCTCGAGCGGAATAGCGCCGGGGGCCGCCGACGCGACCGGCCGGGGCGGCACGGCGCCGCCGGGCGCGGCGCTGGCCACCGGCTTGGGGCGGACCGGCGTGGGGATCACGGGGCGCGGCGCGGGGGCGGCCGACGTGGACAGCCCGGAAACGGGGGCCGAGGGGGCCGTCGGCGCCGCGAAGGGGCTGGCGACGAGCGGCTCGGGATGCGTCTCCTGGGCCGCGGGCAGCTCCTTGAACAACGCGGCGGCGCGCTCTTCGAGCGAGGGCTTCTCCTCGTCGTCCTCCGCCTTGGCGGCCTCGAGGGCCTCGCGCGCTTTGAGCTCGCGCTCGGCCTCGATGGCGGCTTCGGCCTGCGCCTCCGCTTCCGCGGCGGCGACGTCGGCCGCAGTGCGGCGGCGGCGCTTGGGGCGCACCTCCGGGGCCGCGGCCACCGGCTCGGCGGCGGCCTTCACGGCGCGCCGTCGCTTGGGCGGCGCCGGGGCTTCCTTCTGCTTGCGCTTCTCGCGCTCCCAGCGGGCGCGCATCAGCGCCACCTGCTCCGGCTTGAGCGGGGAGAGATGGCTCCGCACGAAGATGTCCTGCTCCTTGAGCATGCCGATGAGCTGCTCCGAGGAGATGCCGAACTCAGCCGCCAGATCGTGAATCCGCGTCGTCGTCACTCACTCCTCCAAAGACCCGACCAGGCCGCGCGCCAGCGCGGCGTCGGCCACCCCGACCGCCTGGACCGGCGGCCTGCCGAGCCCGTGGCCCAATTCGAACGCCCCGGGCCCCCGCACGATCGGCACCCCGCGGGCCCGCGCGAGGCGCTCCACCTTTTCCAGCGTACGCGTGCTGGCGTCGCGCGCCAGCACGACGCAGCGCAGCGCATCGCGCTGCAGCTGCGCCCGCACGCCCGTCACACCGACCACGACCCGCCCACCCCCACCCCGCAGCCCCAACCCCAGCAGCCGCACGACCCGCCCGCTCACGCCGCCGGGGCGGGCGCTCCGCCCGGCGCGCCCGCCGGTCCGGGCTCCGGCTCGTCCTCGCCGCCCTCCTCGGTCATCTCGTTGAGGAAGGCCATGAGCTTGTCGGCGAGCTCGGGCGTCATGCCGGCGATCTTGTCCACGTCCTCACGCTCGAGATCGAGGATGTCCTGCAGCGTCTTGTGACCTGCCTGCGCCAGCACATCGACGAGCTCCGCCGGCAGTCCCTTGAGCTCGCGCAGCGCGACGTTGGTCGTAGCCTCTTCCTCCGGACGGGGCAGCGGCGCAAACAGCGGTCCTTCCCCGCCCCGCTCCAGCCACTCGCGGCTCGAGTACAGGTCGATCTTCCAGCCGGTGAGCTCGGACGCGAGACGCACATTCTGGCCGTTCCGCCCGATCGCGAGCGAGAGCTGATCCTCGTCTACGATCGCCTGGATCGTCTTGGTGTCGGGGTCCGAGAACACCCGCGCCACGCGCGCCGGCGCGAGCGCCAGCTTGGCAAACCGCTCCGGATCGGGCGACCACGGCACGATGTCGATGCGCTCGCCGTTGAGCTCGTTGACCACGGCCTGGACCCGCGAGCCCTTGAGCCCGACGCAGGCGCCCACGGGATCGATCGAGTCGTCGCGCGAGGAGACCGCGATCTTGGTGCGGCTACCCGCCTCGCGGGCGGTGGCGCGGATCTCCACGATCTGCTGCTGGATCTCCGGCACTTCGAGCTTGAACAGCGCCTTGACGAACAGCGGATCGGCGCGCGACAGAATCAGGCGCGGGCCCTTCGGCGTCTCCTCGATCCGCTTGAGCACCGCCCGGATCGTGTCGCCCTGGTGGAAGTGCTCGCGGTGATTCTGCTCGCGGTAGGGGATGATCGCCTCGGCTTCGCGGAACTTCGCGAGCATGACGACGATCTTGCCCCGCTCGATCTGCTGCACTTCGCCCGAGAGGAGCTCTCCCACCTTGTCGGCGAACTCCTCCCGGATGCGGGCCCGCTCGCCCTCGCGCACCCGCTGGATGATGCGCTGCTTAGCTGCCTGCACCGCGGTGCGGCCGAACGCCTCGAACGGCACCTCCTCTTCCAGCACGTCGCCCACCTGGAAGTCCTGATCTTCGAAGCGCGCTTCCTCGAGCGTGACCTGCGAGCCCGGGTCTTCCACGGTCTCCACCACGGTGCGCAGCACGACGATCCGGATGGTGCCCTTGAGCTCGTCGATGCCGATCTCGGCCCGCACGTTGGGGCCGTAGCGCTTCACCAGGGCGGCATGCAGCCCGTCCTTCAAGAGGTCGAGCAGCTCCGTCCGCTCGAGCTGCTTGGTGTTCGTCAGCTCGCGGATCGCGGAGACTACGTCGCTGGTATTCGTCGCCATGAGTTCCTCGTCACCAATCCACCGCCAAGCGCGCGTCGCGGATCCGCGCGAGCGGTATCGGCTGCGCCTCCGCCCCCTCCCGCTGCAGCACCACCGTCGCCTCGTCGGGGACGGCCACGATCCGCGCCCGCACGCGGCCGAGTCCCGCCACCGTGGCCTGCACGTCCCGGCCCACGAACCGCACCCAGTGCTGGTGCCAGCGGAGCGGTCGCTCCAACCCCGGACTCGACACCTCGAGCACGTAGCGGCGGCCCAGCGGGCCGTCCGCGTCGAGCCAGGCTTCCAACACGCGGCTGGCCGCGGCGCAATCGCCGACCGACACCCGCCGCGACGCGTCGTCCGGAGGCCACTCGATGCGCACGTGAACCAGGGGCCGCTGCGGCGTGCCGCCGATACGGAGGTCGGCCAACTCGAGACCCAAGACTTCCAGTCGGGACCGAAACGACTCGACGAGGCTGTCGGAGAGCATGACCAAACGCAAAAAAAAGCGCGGGCCGAACTTCGCCCGCTTCGAAGGCGGAATCTAGCCGCCTGCCTGCGGCTGTCAAGCTGCGGCCAGCGGCAGCCCCAGATACGCGATCATGCGCCCGTCGCGCCCGCCCGAGGCGCGATGCGAAAAAAAGCGGTCGCGGTCGTGCGCACTGCACCAGGGAGACGTGCTGATCTGCGCGAGCCCCAACGCACGCCCCTGCTCCACCAGCACCTGGCGCAGATCCACCCGGCCCGGCTCCGTCTCGGCGCGGCCGGAGAGCTGCGCCAGGACTTCAGAACCTACTTCATAGCACGCACCGCAAATACCTGGGCCGCAATGCATTACAATGTCCCCCGCGCGCATGAACGCCTCCCGCTTCACGAGCTCCACGCCGCGCTCGAGAATCCGCCCCACGGTGCCACGCCACCCGGCGTGCAGCAGCGCCACCACGCTCTTGTCGGGCGCCGCGAGGTATACCGGGATACAGTCGGCGACGGTGACGGTGAGCAGCAACCCCGGCGCGCCCGTCGCATGGCCGTCGCTGCCGTCGAGGACGAGCCAGCCGGACGTGGATGCGCGATGCCAGGTGACGGCCGTGCCGTGGATCTGGTGCGAGAGCACCAGCCCCGGGAAGCGCGGCCCGAAGGCCGCGCGCACCGCCCGCCAGCGCGTCATCACCTGCCCCACGTTCTCCTCGCTCCACAGCCCCAGCGAGAAGCCGCGCCCGCGCGTGGTGATGCCCGCCACGACTCCATAGCGCTCGGCCCATTCGCGCAGTTCGAGGCGGGGGACGGCGGAGTCGCCCACCGGCTGCTCGCGCAGCGTCGGACAGTCGGGCGGTCGGACGGCGAGACCGGGTGTGGAGTCCGCCATCACACTCTCGGGCTCCGCCGGTCCGGCTGTCCCTCGAGCCGCTCGATCTGCGCCCCCAGGGCGTGCAGCCGCTCGTCGATCCGCTCGTAGCCCCGCTCGATCTGACCGATGTTGTGGATCACCGACTCGCCCTGAGCCGCGAGGGCCGCGAGCAGCATCGCCATCCCCGCCCGGATGTCGGGGCTTTCGACCACCCCGCCCCGCAGCGGCGAGGGCCCGGCGATCACGGCGCGATGCGGGTCGCACAGGACGATGCGCGCCCCCATCCCGATGAGCTTGTCCACGAAGAAGAGACGCGACTCGAACAGTTTTTCGAACACCAACAGCAGCCCTTCGCACTGGGACGCGACCACGATGGCGATCGACATGAGATCGGCCGGGAACGCCGGCCAGGGGCCGTCCTCGAGCTTGGGAACGTGCCCTCCCAGGTCGGGACGGATGCGCCGCTCCTGACCGGCGTCCACCACGAGGGTCGTGCCGTCGAGCCGCGGTCGCACGCCGAGGCGCTCGAAGGCGAGCAGCGTGGCGCGGAGGTCATCGCCCCGAACGCCTTCGATCGTGATCGTGCCGTTGGTGACGGCCGCGAGCCCGATGAAGGAGCCGATCTCGATGTGATCGGGCCCCAGGGCGAACCCGGCCCCACCCTTGAGCGGGCGGCCGCCCTCCACCGTGAGCGTGTTGGTGCCGACGCCGCCCACCTCGGCGCCCAGACTCATGAGGAAGCGGGCGAGGTCCTGGACGTGCGGCTCGCAGGCCGCGTTGCGGAGCGTCGTGGTGCCGCGGGCCGCGACGGCCGCCATGAGCGCGTTTTCCGTGGCGGTGACGCTCGGCTCATCCAGGAAGATGTCGGCGCCGGCGAGGCGCTTGGCCTCGACCTGGTAGGAGGTGCCGACGGTCACCGCCGCGCCGAGCTGCTCGAGCGCCAGGAAATGCGTGTCGACGCGGCGTCGCCCGATGACGTCGCCCCCCGGTGGGGGCAGGCTCACCCGTCCGAAGCGCGCGAGCATCGGGCCCGCCAGCAGGATGGAGGCGCGGATGCGCGCGCCCAGCGCGGGATCGAGCTCGCGCGGCTCGGCGCGCGCGGCGTCCACGTCCACGCTGTTCGGTCCCGTCCACGCCACGGTGGCGCCGAGGTGCGTGAGCAGCTCGAGCATCGTCTCGACGTCACGAATGTGGGGCACGTTCTCGATGCGACAGGGCCCGTCGGCCAACAGCGTGGCCGCGAGGATGGGGAGTGCCGCGTTCTTGTTGCCCGCCGGACGGATGGTCCCCTTGAGCGGGCGACCGCCCGTCACTGAGAAAGACGGAGGCATGGGTGAGGCAAGCTATGCGGCGGCTTGCGCCGGCGTCAAGCGGGCCGACTGCGGCTTTCTGTCGACCCCGTTAGCACTTGCGCTGTGTGGCGCGGACCCGTGTCCCACCGTTTGTCCCACTGCCGACAGCAGCGCGTTGAGCGCGATCGTCGCAGCGATCCCGGGCCTCACGCTATCGTCCCACGGATGTGCAGCCGGCCGTCCTCGACCGCCCACTTCCCTGCGAAGAACTCATCGGGCAGCATCCCGGTACAGCAACGGATCCACGACACGCGGCCGAGCTCACCAGCGAGCGCCGCGCGGATCGCCGCTGCCTGCTCGGGACGCTAGGGACGTTCCTGTCGGAGTGAGCGACGCCGACCACGCGGAGGGAAGGAGCCGAGGCTCACTGCATACGCCACGCCACGGACTCGCCTCACGTTCAAGTGGTGCGGGCGGCTGGAGATAGGCCCGTGGTTTCGGCGCCCCGGCGGACCAAGCTGTGACTCGCGACGGGGCCCCCTTCATGCAAGGAGTCACTGGACGCCAAGGAGTCACTGGACGCCCCGCGGCCTACAGGTATGTTCCCACCCCACAGCAGTGAACGGCACGTCCCGAGTGATCCTGCCCCTGACCTGCTGACGTACGTTCCTATAGACAATGGAAATGGACAAGAAGATCCCGCTGCTGCTCATCGAGGGCAATCGGTTGCTGCGCGATTGGATTGCCACCGCGCTCGGCGCGCAGCGCGGCCTCAAGATCGTGGGTGCAGCCGCAGACCGTGGAGCAGCCATCCGCCAGGTCCGCGATGCGAGACCCGAGGTAGTCCTCGTCGGTGCGTCTTCTGGCAATTCTGACATCCTGGGCATGGTTGCATCAATAAAGGAGGCATCTCCCTGCGTCCAAGTCATCGTGGACTTCCTACCGAAGGAGAACGACCTCGTCGAGTTCATGAAGCTCGGAGTCTCTGGGTTTATCCCTGAGGACGCGACGATTGACGATTTTGTCAGAACCATCCGATCAGTAACGGCAGGCACGCATGTGCTTCCGCCCCCGCTGGTCGAATCACTCTTCTCCTGGGTGGCGGAACAGGGGGCGCGAGAGAAGAGTACCGAAGCGGATGAGGCGACGCGCCTGACTCCGAGAGAGCGGGAAATCATTGGGATGGTTCAGGAAGGCCTCCCTAACAGGGAGATCGCCCAACGACTTGATATCGCGACCCACACGGTCAAGAGCCACATCCACAACATCCTGAAGAAGCTCTCGTTACACACGCGCTTGCAGATAGCGGCCTACGCTATCGGTCAACAAGCGCGCAATGGCAAGTTTTCCTGAGATTCCCGTATGCTGCAGGAGTACTGCGCCCACCTGCGGAACTAGCTCCTTCTGTTACGCGGATACGACGGAAGTATTACACCCTCGGTTCTCCCTTCGGAGTGATGGTCTCCTAGTCCACCGGTAGCGAGAATTGCTGCAGGTCGAATCGATACCGTTGCGCTCACGCCACACGACGACCGTCAAGTGGCACGCAGGTTCGCTGTCGCGTGGTCATTGGCGCGGCGTCTTCCCGGCCCGTTTGGGTCGGCCTGTTTCGGCAAGGGAATCTCCGCGATGCTGAGCCCTACAGTGTCGTGGCGCCACCACAGCGCCCGGAGATCGCCAGGACGCGGAAGTCACGCGCTCGACGAGCTCGGCACCCTACCGCCCGTGCTTGAGGCACTCCTCTCCGCCACTGATCGGGCGGGCAAGGAAGTCTCATGGGGAGTCTTCGTGCAGCGGTACACTCCCCTCCTGCTGCGTACGGCCCATCGTTTCGCGCATTCCTACGACGAGGCTATGGACCGCTACACCTACCTCTTGGAGCAGTTGTGTCGCGACGACTTCCGCCGGCTTCGGGCATTCGGCGCGCAGGGGCGCGCACGGTTCACAACGTGGCTGGTCGTGGTCGCACGCCGATCGCTTCTCGACTATCACAGGCAACGCTATGGGCGACCGAGGGGACTCACTCCGGCCGACCGGGAGGAGGCCAGAGCGGCCTCGGCGCTCCGCAGGCGTCTCGTCGAAATGGTCGGAGAAAAGCTGGATGCAGCTGCCATCGAAGACTCGTCCCATGATCTGGAACGCGGGACGTACGCCACCGAATGCGGCGAGGCGCTCCAAGCCGCCTTGTGCGATCTCGAGCCGCGTGACCAGCTATTGGTGAAACTCCGATATGACAGTGAACTGGCGGCCCGCGAGATCGCCGACCTCTTGGGCTTCCCCACCCAGTTCCACGTGTACCGCCGGCTGAACGCGGTGGTTGCGCTGCTCCGGCAGACGGTCCCGGCGGCGTATCGGGAGTATGTCGGGTGATTCCATAGGTCAAAAAAAATCCCCGCGGTCCGTGAAACATGGTATGCCAGAGGTCGAGCCCAGCCAGCTGGGATACAGGCGTACGGTTTTCACTGCGCCAGAGGTGTCGCCCGCGGCGAGTCTCGTGCCTAGAGAGCGCGGGGATGGCCGTCAGGGCCAGGAGCACGGGACATTTGCGGCCGCCGGGCCTCCGGACCGGAAGCTGTACATCCGCTTGTGCCGGGTGACGGATACTGCCGTCCCGCTGGTGAGTCTCATCGCCGCCTTCCTCTTGACGAACCTGGGCGACATGCCCAGCGGCTTGGCGAGCTTTCTGGAGGTGAGGATCACGTTGCAAAAGCTGCTGCTCGTTGGCGGGTTCCTCGTGGCCTGGCGAGGCAGCTTCGCAATCTGGGGGCTGTACGACTGGAAGCGAATCAGCAAGCGGTCCCACGAGCTCTCCCTGACGGCGGCGGCGAGCACGGTGGGCGGCAGCTTTACGGTGATCTTTGCGCTGGACAGCGCGAGTGGAGCGTTCGGTACCGCAGCCGTGCTCTACTTCTGGATCATCGCGACCGGCCTGGCGCTGCTGCTGCGAGGCGTTCTCCGGGTACTCGCGTTCGGTTCCCCGGCCGCAGCGACTCGGGATGTCATCATCGTCGGCAGTGGGCCGCGGGCCTTCGCCATCTATCGGCGACTCTTGGGCGCTGAGCGGGTCGGTTACAACGTGCTCGGCTTCGTGGATTCAAACGAGGCCATCGCCAGTGACGAGATCGGTCACCGGCTCCTCGGCAAGTTAGACCAACTGGAGTCGATTCTTATGCGCCACACTCTGGACGAGGTGGTGATTGCACTCCCCATTCGCTCGAGCTACAACGCCATCCACAGCGCCATTCAAGTCTGCGAACGCGTCGGCGTTCGAGCGAAGTATCTGGCGGACGTGTTCCCCCATTCCTTTGCAACGCCGCGGTTCGAGGCATCGGCCGAGTTTCCCGCGGTCGCGATGCCGATCGCCCCCGAGGATGGTCGCTTGATGCTGAAGCGGCTCGTAGACATCGTCGGCAGCCTGGTCGGGCTGATCGTGTTATCGCCGGTCATGCTCGTGACGGCCCTCGCCGTCAGGTTGACGAGCCCCGGCCCGGCGCTGTTTGTGCAGCAACGCGTGGGGTTCAACAAGCGGCGGTTCCGCATGTGGAAGTTCCGGACGATGACAGCGGATGCGGAAGACCGCCAGGCGGAAGTCGAGCACCTGAACGAGGCCGGGGGGCCGATATTCAAGATTCGGGAGGATCCCCGCCTTACTCCGATTGGTGGCTTCCTTCGGAGAAGCTCGATCGACGAGCTCCCTCAGCTCTACAACGTCCTCCGAGGGGAAATGTCGCTCGTCGGTCCACGGCCGATGTCCGTCCGAGACGTGGCGAGGTTTACCGAGGCCGGCGCCATGCGTCGCTTCAGCATGCGTCCGGGCCTGACCTGCCTTTGGCAGATCCAAGGTCGCTGCCGGCTCGGCTTTGACGAATGGATGCGGTTGGATCGCGAGTATATCGACCGATGGTCGCTGGCTCTTGACTTCCGCATTCTGATCAAGACGGTACCCGCGGCGCTGCGGGGGGTGGGGGCAGCGTGAGCCGGCTGGCAGCTTTGCTGTGCCTCGGTCTCGGCGGTGCGCTTTGGGCGCGTCCCACCCGTGCGCAGCTGCCCGCCGCGGTGACTACCCGGCGCGCCGATTCGGTCGACGCGCTTCGGCCGGGTGACCTCATTCGGCTGCGCATCTGGCGTGAGCCGGATTTCTCGGGTGACTTCCAGGTCGACGAAACGGGAGTCGTAGTGCTCCCCAGGCTCGGGGCGTTCAATGTCGGCAGTGAGCCCGCTGAATCGCTCAAAGCCAGGGTCGGGCGCGAGTACCGCACGTTCCTGACTCATTCGTCCGTCGACGTCGCGTTTCTCCGGCGGGTGCAGATAACGGGAGCGGTGCAGAGGCCGGGGCTCTATCACGTCGACGCCGTCATGACCATTAGCGATGCTCTGGCCTTGGCCGGCGGAGTTCTGCCCAGCGGCCGCGAGGACAAGGTCGAAATCATTCGCGAGGGAGGAAGGTTGCCGGGCACGACTTCGGGTCGGATGCTCATCAGCCACACGCCTGTGCGGTCGGGAGACCAGCTGTACGTGCCGCAGCGGAGCTGGCTCAGCCGCAATACAGGGATCGTGGTGGCTGGGATCTCGGCCGTGGCAACGTTGTTCTACGCGTTGGGCCGCTGAAGCCCCCGTATGGATCATTCACTGGTTCGGTACCGAAACACCCACGCCGAAATACGTGGGCGCCATCAACGAAGGGACCCTTTTGCGCCTGGGGTGACCTGGCGAATCTTAGGACGTAATCGCCTCTTGATCGCGGGTTGCACGAGCGCTGTCGTTGCCGCGACCGCGTATTTCACCGCGCGCATCACACCGAAGTATGAGGCTTCCGCCTCCATCCGCATCGCGCCAGACGACTCGCGCCTTGGAGAATTCGCGAACTCCAGGACACCAACGCCCAGCGAGCTCCCAACCGAGTTCCAAGTACTCCAGGCCCGGAGCCTGTTGGAGGCGGTAGCCGACTCGCTGGCTCTTCAAATCGAGCTGCGAGCGCCGGCGGCCGCATCGCGAGAGGATTTGTTCCTCGTCTGCAAGGTATCCGGCGACGCAGTGCCCGGAAAATACCGCTTGGAGCGCGAACCGGGCGGCCGGTTCAGCGTGCAAGATCGGGTCACCGGTGCGCGCCTGGGCATGATTCCCCCGGGTGCCGTCGCCAAGCTGCGGGGCGTGGAGCTGCAGCCTGCGTCGATGGCGTCTCGATACCAGGTGATCGATCTCGATGTGTACTCGTTCGAAGATGCCGTCGAACGACTGCACCAGGCAGTGAAGGTGAAGCGCCGCAGTCCGGACGCGAACATCCTCGACGTAAGGTACCAGGGGAGGGACGCTCGGCTCGTACAGATGGTTCCGAACGTCCTCGCGGCTCGTTTCGTCATGGCTCGCCAGAGCGACCGTCACGCTCAGGCCCGCAGCGCCGCAAAGTTCCTCTCCGGACAGATTGCGCGGCTCTCAAATGAGTTGGAAGACGCCGAGGATAGCCTTCGTGCGTTCGAGGAGAGGAAGCACCTGGTGAGCCTGCCGGACGAGGCCAGTACTGGCCTGACCGGCGGGGCGGAGCTGCAAGCCAAGCGCGACGCCATCGAGGCGGAGCGCAGTGCACTGGCTGAGCTTGTGCGGGCTGTCCGAGACTCGATAAAGCGGGATCCGCTGACGGGTGTACTGACGTACCGAAATCTTGTCGCGTTCCCGACCCTGCTCCACAACGACGCGATGTCGCAGCTGCTCAGCTCTCTCACTCTGATTGAGGACCGTCGTTCCGAGTTACAGTCGCGGCGTAGCTTGCGAGACCCAGACCTGCAAGTTGTCACGGCCCGTGCAAATCAGCTCGGGGAGCAGCTCGGCACCATGGCCCTGGTGTACCTGCAGGGGCTCGGAAATCAAGTGACCGCGCTGGACCGCGTGCTCGCCGACTCCCGACGGCAGCTCAATCAGATCCCGGCGAAACAGCTGCAGTTTGCCCGGCTCCAACGTGAGGTGAAGGGGCTCGAGGACGTCGTCACCCTGCTGCAAACTCGCTTGAAGGAAGCTGAGATTGCCCAGGCGGTAGAAGACCCCAGCGTTCGGATAGTGGACGCTGCCATTCTGCCACGGAAGCCAGTGACTCCGAGGCCGCTCGTAAATCTCAGCCTGGCCTTCGTGCTCGGAATCGGGCTCGGGAGTGCCGTGGCGTGCCTGCGAGAGTACCGGGATGGAACTGTACGGAGCCGGCACGACGTGCTCTCGGCAACGGGAGTGCCCGTCCTCGGCCTGCTCCCTCGGGTTCGAGACCGTGGCCGATGGAGGACGGCCTTGGGGCTTGGGAGCGCCGGGGACCGGGCGCACGGGCGCCGGGTCGGTCGGGCCGATCCGAGGGTGCAGCCTGCCGCCCCGGCAAGTGTCATCGGCCGGAACAATGGACGACGCACTCTCGTCGAGGCTTTCAACCTGCTCGGTACCCATATCGCCCTCGGACCATGGCGTGACACGACCAAGCTGTTCACCGTTACCAGTCCGCTGCCTGCAGAGGGGAAGACCACGGTCGCGGCGAACCTCGCGCTCACGCTCGCACGCCGAGGCGCGCGGGTGCTGCTTGTAGACGCAGATCTGCGGCGTGGTACCATCGCCCGCGTATTCGGAATCGCCCGGGAGCCGGGGCTCTCGGACGTCTTGCTTGGGACGGCAGAGTTCCAGAAGGCTACTCACAGCATCCCGGTCAATGAGACGGAATACCTGCACCTGCTCACCCGTGGCAGGGCGTGCCATGACCCGGTGTACTTGCTCGGTTCCGCGCCAGCCCACGCGCTGTTCCGATCGCTCCGGGATCAATACGATTCGATCATCGTCGATACGCCGCCGGTCAATGTAGTCGCGGACGCCTCGGTCATCGGAGCGCACAGCGACGCCGTCATCGTCGTCGCCCGGGCAGGCGTGACGGACGGGCACGCGCTTGGCTTCGCCATGGAGCAGCTCGGGCAAGTTGGTGCGCCGGTGGTGGGTACGGTTCTCAACGACATCGATTTCCGACGTGATGCCGCATATGACGATGCCTACCGCTATTACGCCCACAGTGGGGAGTACGCCGTGCACACCAGCTGAGCGGGGCAAGCGGGCGTCCAGAGGTAGCGGTCGTCGACAGCACAGCGGGAAAAGCCGAGGAACGGACGGGCGCCGTGCCTTCGGCATTACCGACATGCCTAAGGAGCAGGTGCATCGATGGGTAGCCAGCTCGTAGTGGTGACCGGGGCGGGTGGGTTCATCGGCGGACACCTCGTGTCTGATCTGCGTCGGCAGGGCCGCCGAGTGAGAGCCGTAGATGCCAAGCCACACTCCGAGTGGTATCAGGCGTTTGACGATGTCGAGAACATCGTAGCTGATCTCAAGGTGAAGGAAGCATGCGTCGCGGCCTGCTGCGGTGCCGACGTCGTTTACCAGCTCGCGGCGGACATGGGCGGGATGGGTTTCATTGAGCACAACAAGGCCCGTTGCATGCTCTCCGTCCTCACGAGCACCCACATGCTGCAAGCTGCGTTGGAAGCCGGTGTGCGCCGGTTGTTCTACTCGTCGTCTGCCTGCGTGTATAGCGCCGAGAAGCAGCGAAACGCCGACGTGATCCCCCTGCGGGCGGAGGACGCCTATCCCGCCATGCCGGAAGATGGGTACGGGTGGGAGAAGCTCTTCTCCGAACGCATGTGCCGCCATTTCCACGAGGATTTCGGACTGGTCACGCGAGTAGCGCGCTATCACAACGTCTACGGCCCCGATGGCACGTGGGAGGGCGGCCGCGAGAAGGCGCCAGCGGCCATCTGCCGCAAGGTGATCCAGGCAAAGCTGAACGGTTCGAACGCGATCACGATCTGGGGGAATGGGCAGCAGACGCGTTCGTTCATGTACATCGACGACTGCATCAAGGGCACCCAAGCGATCATGGCGAGCGAGATTGAGGAGCCCGTCAACCTCGGTTCGAGCGAGCTCGTCACGATTGACCGCCTCGTGGACATTGTGGAAGAGATCGCGGGCGTGAAGCTGCAACGGACGTACGACCCCAGCGCGCCGAAGGGAGTGAACGGTCGGAACTCCGACAATAGTCGGATCCGCGCGCTTCTGGGCTGGGAGCCGAGCATCACGCTGACTGAGGGGCTGCGGAGTACCTATGCCTGGATCTATGACCAGTATGTGGCCAAATACGGCGGGGGGACCCTACGCATCGCGCTACCAGTAGACGCTGTAACCCGGCAGGAGCGCCGCGCGGGATGGAGAGAGTCAACGTCCTCGGCGTCGGGGTGAGCGCAATCGACATGACTCAGGCGCTCGACACGATCGAGCGCTGGATTGCTCAGCGGGAGCCGCAGTACGTCTGCGTTACAGGCGTGCACGGGATCATGGAGAGTCAGCGGGACGAGGCTCTCCGGCGGATTCACAACCGTGCCGGCCTGGTGACTCCTGACGGCATGCCCCTGGTCTGGCTCAGCTGGCTCAATGGTCATTCTCACGTCGAGCAGGTGTGCGGGTCGGACCTGATGTTGGCCTGCTGCGAGCGCTCCGTCGTCAAGGGCTATCGCCATTTCTTCTATGGAGGAGGCGAGGGGATCGCACGGCGATTGGCGGAGCGGATTTGTAGCCGATACGCCGGAGTGACTGTTGCAGGCACCTACAGCCCGCCGTTTCGGACGGTCAGCGATGCGGAAGATCAAGCGATCGTCAAGCAGATCAACGATGCCGATCCCGATATCGTCTGGGTCGGGCTCAGCACGCCTAAGCAGGAGTGTTGGATGAATGCTCACCTGGGCCGTCTCCGAGCTCCCGTGCTGATCGGTGTCGGGGCGGCGTTCGACTTTCACGCAGGAGTCAAGAAGCGAGCTCCCCGCTGGATGCAGCGGAGCGGGCTTGAGTGGCTCTTCCGGTTGGGGGCAGAGCCGCGACGCCTGTGGCGCCGGTACTTGTGGAACAATCCGGCATTCCTCTGGCGCGTGATACTGCAGGCCACCGGGATCGTGCGGTATGAGCTCAGCGCCGATAGCGGACTCCGCTAGTCCGCTCGTTTCCGGGGGGGGCTCACAGGCACGGAGCCCGAGTATGGCAGACGTCCGGGGGCGACTCCTCCTGTCGGTGGTCGAGCTGCTCGGGGCCTGCCGCATCCCCTACTGTATCCTGCACGGCTACCGCGAGTACCCGGTCCGAGTGCCTTCCGACGTCGACTGCATCATGCCAGCTGATTTCCTGCCGCACCAGCTCGCGGCGCTCCTGTCGCGGAATCGAGATCGGCTCGGAGCCGACCTTGTGCAATGGATCCAGCATGAATCGACCGCGCATTACTATGTTTTGGCGACCGATGCGGAGGTACGATGGGAATTTCTCGCCCTGGACGTGTCCTCCGACTTTCGTGCAGACGGGCGCGTCTTCTACACCGGTAAGGAGATCTTGGACTCCCGATCGCGGGACCGGGGGTTCTGGGCCCCCTCGCCGGCGCTTGAGTTCACGTGCTACTTGGTAAAGAAGGTATCAAAGCGATCGTTGAGCGGGGAGCACGAGCGTCGGCTCACGGAACTCTACCACAAGGATCCCACAGGCTGCGATCGGGAGATCGCGCGGTTCTGGCGCAGACGGACTGCGCGCCTGATCGGCAGTGTCGCAGCGTCAGGAGATTGGGATGCCGTCCGAGAGCTCCTCCCTTCGCTTCGGACAGAGCTCTTGTGGCCGAGAACGGTGCGCGAGTCGTGGTCCTCCGTCCGCTACTGGGCGGCGGATGCCTCGCGGCGATTCCGGCGTTGGCGAGTTCCCACGGGTATCCACGTCGTCCTCCTCGGAGCCGATGGGTCGGGCAAGAGCACCACGCTCTCCGCTCTCGGGGATGCGCTCGCGCCGGCATTCCGGCGAGTCACAACGAATCACTTGGCACCGGCGCTGTTCCGTGGCGCTGGCGCGAACCTACCGGTGACGGCCCCTCACAGCTGCCCTCCTCGTTCCTTTGTCGGATCGCTCGCCAAGGCGGCTTATTGGGTTGTCGACTACACCCTGGGCTACTATGTGAAGATTCGTCCGGCCCTGGTCCGGTCCACGTTGGTGCTTTTCGATCGGTACCTCCTCGATGCGCTGGTCGACCCGCGGCGCTACCGCTACGGCGGCCCGCGGTGGGTGCTGCAGCTCGTCTGGTCGGTTATTCCCAAGCCGGATCTGGTGATCCTGCTCGATGCCCCGACCGACGTACTGCGCGGCCGAAAGCAGGAAGTCTCGCCCCCTGAGATCGCGCGCCAGCGGCACGCCTATCGGCAGCTCGTGGACATGCTCCCGAACGGGCACGTCGTGGACGCCGCACAGCCACCCGACCGAGTTGTCAGGGCGGTAGGCACGGTCGTCCTTTGTTTCTTGGCTTCACGCACGCTCGACCGTCTCAGGCGGTCGACGTGAGAGTCCTGCTCGTCCACAACAGCTATCAACAGCGAGGGGGGGAGGACGAGGTCTTCGCTTCCGAGGTAGACCTGTTGGAGTCACATGGTCATGAAGTGGTACGCTACACGGCACACAACGATGCGGTAAGGCAACTGAGCAAGCTGACCTTGGCATGCAAGACGAGCTGGAGTGGGACGACCTACCGAGAGATGCGGGCACTCCTCGAGCGCCAGCGACCGCACATCGTCCACGTCCACAATACGCTACCCCTCATTTCGCCCGCGGTCTACTATGCTGCCGGAGCAGCGCAGGTGCCTGTGGTGCAAACCCTCCACAACTATCGCCTCCTCTGCCCTAACGCTCTCCTGCTTCGCGAGCAGCGCATTTGTGAAGACTGCGTGGGTCGGCGTGTGGCGTGGCCGGGAATCATCCACGCGTGCTATCGGCAGAGCCGGGGCGCGACCGCTGCGGTAGCAGTGATGCTCAGCCTGCATCGGCTGCTGGGCACCTGGAATAAGCGCGTGAGCCGTTACATCGCGCTCACGGATTTCATGCGGCAGAAGTTCATCAAAGGAGGCTTCCCGGCGAACAAGATCGTGGTCAAGCCGAACTTCGTGGCGACCGACCCGGGCAAGGGAGACCATCGTGGTCGCTTTGCACTGTTCGTGGGACGCCTCTCCCCGGAAAAGGGCGTGCAAACCCTCTTACAGGCCTGGCAGCACGTGGACGGTCGCGTGCCTCTTAAGATCGCGGGCGCTGGGCCGTTGCAGAATCGCGCCTATGGCTCACCCCCGGGGGTCGAGTGGTTGGGCCAGCAGTCGCGCGAGCAGGTAGTCGCGCTAATGAAGCAGGCCTTCGTCCTCGTTTTCCCGTCCGAATGCTATGAAGGGTTCCCCACTACGATAGCAGAGGCGTTCGCCACAGGCCTCCCGGTGTTGGCCAGTTGCTTGGGCGCGATGGGCGAAATCGTGCAACACCGGCAGACCGGACTCCTGTTCACGCCAGGGGATGCGAACGACTTGGCGGCTAACGTCGCGTGGGCAATCGACCATCCGGACGAGCTAGCGGACATGGGCCGCCGCGCGCGGGACCAGTTCGAAGCAAAGTATACCGCAGAACGCAACTACCGACTGCTATGTGATATTTACCACGGGGTCCTCAATGGGCCGTCGTTGGCGCAGCGCGGGAAGTTCCGCCGATCCCAGCTCAACCCCAGGTAGAAGAGGTGAGCCGCATCGATACGAATCAGGTCCTGGTGCCGAGTCCGACCAAACGCTACAAGGATTTTCCGCCTGGCTGGGGGCACATCAAGGTCCCCCTGTCGTCCCGCCGCGCCGCACTTGCGGGGTTGGCTCTGTATACGCCGTGCCGGCCGGGCGGGCTTGGGGCGCAGCGGCTCGCGATGGCATGCGTCGGGATTCTTGGGCCGAGAGCGCTCCCCGGGAGGAGCTTCCGATGGACTCCATTGAGCGACATGGAGTGGGGGGAGCTCTCGGATCAGTGGCGGCGTGACCTGGGGGCATTCGACGATGTGGCGGGCTACACTCGACTCCAGGCCTCCCGGACTGGGTTGGCGCTGCTATTGCTACGCAAGGGGTCACCGATCGCCTTTGTAAAGCTCCGACAAGGCGATTCGGTGAACCTCTCCAATGAGACGCTGGCCCTGGAGGCAGTCTGGAGCTATCGCCCGAAAGCCTTCCAAGTTCCGGAACCACTGCGGTCTGGTTCCGCTGTCGGTTGGCACTATCTGGCCACCGCTCCACTGCCGCCGGGTCCGCACCGTCCGCCACGTCGTGCCCCGTTGCCAGCGATTCTGGAGGAAGTCGCCGCCGCCCTGGCGGGCCTCCCGCAGCGCCGGGAAACGCCCGACCATTGGCGCCCAATGCATGGAGACTTCGCCCCGTGGAATCTTCGGCAGCTGCGGGGGGGATCGCTCGCTCTGGTCGACTGGGAGGCGGCGGGATGGGCCCCGCCGGGGGCGGACGCCGTTTTCTACGCGGCCAGCTGGGCGGCCCTTGGGCATCAGCTCGTGGACCGTTGCGATACCGCCGAAGCCGTACAGTTCTGGCGCGAGCGCGTGCGAGCTCAACACCCCGAGAATGCCCGGGACTATCGGCTCGCCAGAGCGCTGGATGAAGTGCTTGGGCAGATGGCGGACTCGACACGGAGGAACCAGGAGTGCAAGTAGCAGCCGTGGTCGGGCCCGAACGGGATGAGGCGGCGAAGGCGGACACGGGGCGCCTGAAGGTCTTGATCTCGGCCTACGCCTGCGAGCCGGGGACGGGATCGGAGCCCGGGGTCGGGTGGAACGTCGCCGTCGAAGCTGCGCGGCGGCATGACGTCTGGACGATCACGCGCGCCAATAACCGACCAGTGATTGAGACGGAACTCGGGCGCAACCCGATACCCAGTTTGCATATGGTCTACTACGACCTGCCGCGCTGGGCTCGCTGGTGGAAGCGAGGCGTACATGGCACTCGACTCTACTATTACCTCTGGCAGCTCGCTCTCTACCCCCTCATCCGACGGCTGCATCGCGAGATCCGATTCGATGTGACCCACCACGTGACCTTCGTGAAGTACTGGATGCCGAGCGTCCTTCCGTTCCTTCCTGTGCCGTTCCTGTGGGGGCCAATTGGAGGTGGAGAGTCGGCACCGACGTCTTTCCAGGTCGACGGTGGATGGGGCGGGCGTCTCTACGAGATGCTGCGTAGCATCGCGCGCCGGTGCGGTGAGAACGACCCGCTGGTATTGGCCGCGGCCCGGCGCAGTGCGCTGGCTTTGGCTGTGACGGAAGCAACGGCGCAGCGGCTGCGCGCGATCGGTGCCAAGCACGTCGAGATCTTAAGTGAGGCAGGCTTGTCCGCGGCAGAGCGGTCGTACCTTGGCACTCTGAACTCACCCGCAGCAGGAGAGCCGGTGCGCTTTCTTAGCCTGGGAAACATGCTGCACCTGAAGGGATTCCATCTGGGTTTGCGAGCCTTCGCGGCGGCGAATCTCGCGCACTCGGAGTACTGGCTCATCGGAGACGGACCATACCGTACGCATCTGCAGGGCCTGGCGCGCAGCCTGGGGATTGAGCGCAAAGTCCACTTCTGGGGGGCTGTGACGCGAGGCGAAGCGCTGGCTAAGCTAGGCCTGTGCGACGTGCTGGTGCACCCGAGCTTGCACGATTCCGGCGGGTGGGTGTGCCTGGAGGCCATGGCGGGAGGCAGGCCTGTCATCTGTCTCGACCTCGGGGGGCCGGGCGCGCAGGTCACCGGTGAGACGGGCTTCAAGATCCCCGCTCGAGCACCAGATCAAGCAGTGCAGGACCTGGCCCGGGCAATGGTTGCATTGGCTGAGGGCCCCCAGCTGCGTGCGCGCATGGGACAGGCCGGCAAGGCCCGAGTTGCAACTCGATATGCGTGGGAGCGGAAGGGAGAGTGGGTGAGTGCTCTTTATCGACGGATTGCCGAGACCGCGTCCTGATCGGCTCGCTCGCCGTTCCGAAAGCGGAACAAAAACAGGCTACCTCACCGTCAGTGTCGATGACGGCCATCCCAGCGACATGCGGTCAGCGGAGCTTTTACAGAAACTCGGGCTCAAGGCCACGTTTTATGTCCCTGCCCGGAATCCGGAGCGCGCGCTGATGTCTCTGCAAGGGATTCAGGAAGTGGCCAAACACTTTGAAGTCGGGTCGCACACGTTCAACCATAAGCCTCTAGGCGGCCTCTCGGATGAAGAGGCCAGAGCTGAGATCCATGATGGAAAAGCGTGGCTCGAAGACGTTGCCGGAGGCGAAGTCGTCGCGTTCTGCTATCCCAAGGGAAAATTCCACGCAGGAAGCGTCAAGCTCGTTCGGGAGGAAGGATTTCTCGGTGCACGAACGTGCATGCTTAATGTCAACAGCTTTCCGGAGAACCCCTTCCTCTGGGGAGTCAGTACTCACGGTCATTCACATCCGGCAGCGATACAGATCCGCCACGCGCTGTTGGAAAAGAACTTTAGAGGCATGTTCAATTTCGTCTTCACTCACAGGCTCGCACGCACCTGGTCTGAACACTTTAGGCATGCGGTGGATTCTGTCGAAAAACATGGCGGCGTAGCTCACCTCTACTTCCATAGCTGGGAGATTGACGAGCAGGGCCAGTGGAACGATTTGACGCGGCTACTCGAGAACATTTCGCAAAGGAAGGGCCTCGTTCGTTTGACCAACGGTGACCTCTTCAAGTTGTGGCATGCCAGAACTAAAAAGGGCGGCCAGGGCTCTCGGGAGGACAAGGAAGGAGATCTCCCGCTCCGAAACCAGCAGGAATCCCGAGGCGCCGTGTGATGACGTAATCTTCGAGGAATGTTCTATACATTGATGCAGTGACACCCCCGAGCCACCCACGCCGTTCCCTGCGCGTGGTAAGGCGAGGCAACAAGTCGTAAAAGATCCGCGACGACGCGAGGGCGTCGATGCAAGCAAACATCTCTCGGGCCATCGGTCCGTAACCAGCCCAAAACGACTCCTCCGAGGACGCGACGACACGTTTGGCAATGAGGGGGTTCAGGAAGCACCCACGGAGGCTGAAAAGAATGGCGGTGAGGTCGTGGCAGATATTTCCATACCCAAAATGTTCAAAATCAACGACGACCAACCGCGCCAGCCTGGCATCCCACATGAGGTTCGGCAAGCAAAAATCGCCGTGGGTGAGCCCAGCGGGGACGAGCAGCTTGCCCGTCCCGCCCAGCATCGCGGCGGCTCGTTGCAATAACCTGATGGCTACACGCACATACTTGGACGAGGACGCTCCTCGCGCCAGATTCGGTATGGTCTCCAGCAAGCCGGAGATATCCAGTTCTTCTTCTCCTTGGGGAACGGAGTCGTGGACTTTGCGCAGCCAGGCCCCTGCGGAAAGCAAGGCGGTCCTGGTGGCGTGTGCTTTCGGATCTGTAACTCGCGACCAAGCGACAAAACGGTCCAACCGCATACCGTCGACTTGCTCCCAGACGATGGTTCTCGCGCTGTACGACTCGGAGATGGGTGCGGGGACGTGGGCGGGCCCCCCGAGCGCCCTGAGATGGTTGCTGATGTTCCACTCGATCTTCATCTGTTCCTCTGCCGATCTCACTTGAGTGTCCCGAGGAATCGCTTCTCCCACACCGGCCAGAGGGCGAGGTTCGAGATGATAAAGGTCTGCGAGCCATACTTTTGCGAAGAACCGCGTGCTCATCGAACTGCCCAAGCAATACAGGATGGAACCCGACGGTCTGAACGTGCAACGCTCCACCTTCACGGCTTCCGGGCTGACGCCGAGCGTGAACGCAATGCGTTCGCGTGCCTGCTCACGCAACGCTCGTGAGTGATTGGTGCGCACGACGCCGCGAACACCGGATGGAACCGCCCAGTGACGCAGTCGGTCCGCGGTGTCGTCGCCCCTTTCGTCGCTTGGACGAGATTTGAGACGCGGCTCTGGCCGGAAACCGATCACATTCTTCAAGACTCCCGAGAGTTTCACCTGGAGCAACGTGACTATTGGGCGTCCTTCACCGCCCTGCAAAAGATCCCCTGAGCAAGCCAATTAAAGGGCGGGATGTAGGCGATCTTTTCGACCGCAGCACCCAATCGTGGAACGCGATAGAACAGCCGCCACAATGTCGGCAGGGGCGCACCGTAGACTCGCTCGATCCGGCAGTTGTCACCGATGGCGTAGCGTATCTCGCTGGGCAGCGATACCCCGGCCTTGATGCGCCAGCGTCTGTACAGCCCGATCACCAGTCCGTTCAGAGCGTTCGCGAAATCGAAGAGGAGGACGCCCCCGGGTCTTACGACACGCTTCATTTCCGCGATGATCGTCTGCTGAGTTGCCAAACCGAAAAGGTGGAGGAAATTGAGACACGTCACCACGTCAAAGGCGGCATCGGGGAAAGGCAGTTGCTGAGCGTAGGCCGCGGCAAGAGGACAGTGGCGGCCGTTCACTTTGCCTTTCGTGGTGGCGAGCATGTCAAACGACGCGTCGACCCCCACGCTAAGGGAAGCCGTTCTCGCGAAATCGAGAACGCCCCTCCCGGTTCCGCATCCCACATCGAGGATGCGTTTACCGGCGAGAGGACCGATCAATCCACGATACGCGTTTGCCATGACCATTTGCTGGTATTGCTTTGAAGGGCCCACATGGCGGAGGGCATCGTACGATGCGACATCGTAATGGCCCTTCTTCCCGAAGCGATATTCGACGACCTCGACCTTCTCGGTCGGCGCGGCGTGCGGCATGTTGTCATCTCCTGACGTTCCCATTCTTGCGCCGCGATTGAGAACCGCGTACGTGGGCAGAGCTCGTAGCCGCTTCGCGAGGCTCACGAATTGGAGGCCGCCGCTCAACGCGGCTCGCACATAGCGGGCGGAGCTGTGCTGTCGAATCACGTACCGCGGTTGGACTCGCAGCGGCGAGGGTCGACACACTCCCTCAAGCGTACCAAACCGGACCGTGAAGCCCTGGTCTAAGAGAATATGCTCGTGGTACTCCCGGAAGCTCCCTATGTAGCCGCCAGGATACGCCCAGGTCAGCGGCATCCCCATCCCTTCCAGGAATGCCCGACACGCCTTGACGTCACGAAGGAACTCGGCGGGGCCAATCTCTACAGCAGGAATGTGGCGGTTTCCATGGGCACCCACAAACATTCCCGCACCGAGGAGTGCCTGAACGTCATGGTGCGACAGCCGGCCGGTGGCTCCGAGATCTGCCGGTGAGAGATAAAAGGTTGCCGTGAGTCCGGCCGCACGGAGGATGGGAAGCACGCATGCGACATGGCTGACTAGGTTATCGTCAAACGTCAACATGACGGAACCGCCGGCACAGCTCTCGAGGCCCGTGATCGGCACCACGCTCCGGCCGCCCGCCAGAACGGTCGCCAATTGCGCCTCCAGCGCATGGATCGTAATTGCAAAGCGGCCATGCGGTGGACGCTCGCCGCCGTCGTGCACACCATGGTAGCACAACACCCGAATCCCGCCCGGCCGTCTTAAGGGTGGGACCAAACTGGCTAGCTCGAGAACGATGCTATCGAGGCTCACATTTCTAACGGTGCGTGGGTGATCCGCCGTCGGGCAGCGCTTGCTCGAGCGAGACGTGATGTGCCGGCCGAGGGACGGAGTCGGCCCCATGGTGAAGGGATCCCCAGAGCAGCGCCGCCTGCGTCAGATCCCCAACTGCTCCGCCAAGAATGGCGCCCGTCACACCCCATACGCGCATCAGCCCCAGGACCGATACAACCGACACGGCTGCGGTTGCAGCATTCACGGACGCCAGAGCGCGGAATCGCTTCATCGCCACGAACACGGGCGTGGCGCCCTCGCGGGCCAGTATCGCAAAGAGGGTGACGCACCATGCAGCCAGAGGCCCACGCATGTTCCTGTACTGGGGCCCAAGGATGGCGGGGACGAGCGACTCCGAAGTCATCAACAGGATGGTCGAATAGAGCAACGCGAGGCCAAGCAGAGCGGCAGTGATGGCTGTTCCCCCTCTCACCATCCCGCGCGGGTCACGTGTCCGCATATCCGCGAAGCGCGGCGTTGTGATCGCATTGATGGCCGGACTGATGAGCAGAAATGGTGAGATCAGCAGCCGGGCGGCGTTTGCACGACCGGTATCGGCAGCACCCAAAACGATAAAGGTGAGGTAGACATACGCTTCAGACTTGGCCCATCCCGTCACGCTGACGCTGGTAAGCCAGAGGCCGCCACGCCAGCAGCCGGACAGGTCGGCCAGCATGGCGCTCGAGCGAAAGGACTGGAGTGGCAGGCGAGCGAGCGTGAAGCCCGTTGTGGCGCCCGCGACCTGGGATGCGGCGAACACGATGAGCGCACGTTCCGGAGTCATCGAGATATCGCACAACCACGCGAGCGCGAGCAGCGCAGCTAAGGACAGGGCGACCGAGCAGGTAATCGCGAGCGCACGGGGCTCGACGCGCGCGACGAAGGCTTCGCGTACAAAATAGTCCTTCACGAGGTAACACCCCGAAGCCGTTGCGACGGCGATGGCGAAGGTCATTTGCGCGTTCGCCCCCGGCCACAGACCGCTCACCAGGTAACTGCCGAGCGCCGTCAGGACGACCGTTCCGGCGGCGAACAGCACGACCGCAACGAGGATACGTACGGCGTACGGAAGACGCTCTTCATGTGGCTTGTCGGGCGTGTGGACGACCATTTGCAGCAACAGCATCGAGTTCCCTACACCGGCGTACAGATAGCAGACCGCGATGCCGAGACAAAATGAGCCGTAGTCGGCCTCGGAGAGCACCCGGACGAGTACCAATGCGAGGGTGAAATTGGTGCCGCTGCTGACCACCTGGCTGAGGATGCTGGCGGACAGCGCCTTACGGTGTCCGAAGACGTGCGCAAGCAGGTGCCCGGACTGCGGCGACGCGGGAGCGTTGTCGAGGTGCATTTCGCTCGAGAGTAGAGCTCCCAAACCTCAGGAGTCAGGGGCCAGTGCGCGGTTCGTCGCGCTCTAGATGTTTGTTACACGGACCGGAACGGGCGAATTGCGCAGGACGCCTCTGCCGGGGCGACGGCTACCAGCGCCGGCAAGATTAAGCCTGTTGCAGCGTGGGTCTCGACAGAAGAGCGCTTGCGACCCCTTTGCAAACCCTGATCGACAAAGCGACGATCGTGAGGGTAGGGGCCCCACAGCCACTCGTCGGGAAGACCGCACTGCTCGCCACATACAGATTCCTGACCCCGTGTACCCGACACTCGGCGTCCACCACGCCTTGGTCCGCGGATTGACTCATCCTCGCCGTCCCCATGGCATGGGTGCCGCCGAAGAATCCACCGCCCATGGAGGCGGCCAGTTCCTCGGAGGTTCGGGGGACCTCGACCTCCGCAAGCCGCAACCGCTCCAACTCCGAGCCAATGAGGGCCAGAGAGCGGGCGATGCTCACGTAGTCTGATCGCGAGACGTTCCAATTTACTTTGAGGCGAGGGACACCAAACCGATCGCAGCTCGGTCCCAGTTCAACGCTGCTGGCATATGCAGCGGACTGTTCGGCGCTGAACAGGAATCGATACACCCCGTTCTTGGGCTTTGTGAGGAACGACGGAACCTTGCGCGAAGCGAGCACACGCTCGCGTAACCACCCAGAGCCAAATCGCACGAGCCGGAGCGGCTCCCGCAGGACATTGCGAATGTGCGCTCCGGGCGGGAAGGCGAACCACTCGCGATCAGGCCGCTTCGCCTTAAAGCCGATCTTGGCATAGTGAAGAGCTTGCTTTGCGAGAACGAAAGCGGAGAGGAGTCCGTCGCCGTGAGAGGGATCTTCAGCACTCGGCATGTAGAGGACGGTACTGAAGTTCAGAAGTGCTTCGCGCCGGAGAGCATCCTCCGTGGGGCAAATCAATCGTCGGCAGTAGACGCCATCGCGCGAACGCTCATATGCGTAGGCCCCCTTCGGAGCGGGACCCAGGAACCGAAGCCTTCCGACGCATCCGTCCAAGTGCGTCATGTAGTAGTGTCCGAGCGCTGGGCCTCCGATGGCCGTCCGGGTTGCTCGGCGAGTCACGAGCAGCAGGCGTGTAGTCTCAAGCCCTCCGGCCGCTAGGACGAAGAAGCGCGCCTGCACTCGAAACTCTCGGCCCGGAGAGGAAGCAACCACAGCCGCGGTTATGCTCTCCTTGAGATAGTCCATGTCCAGTCTGAGGACGTTCGCGTGGTAAAACCCGCGGATGTGAGGCGACCTCCGAAGCGGACCTCGGTAGGCCCTGCCAAAGTCAGTCGGACGACTGTATCTGAGAAGCTTTCGGTCCGTGATGGTAGCAGGTTGGTCTGGTTCAAGTATGAACGGCGGAGAGCCGGGAAGTGCGGAGTCGCTCGCATACTCGTACTCGCCGACTTCGCAATAACGGTTCGCTTGAGCGTAGTACTCGTCCAAGCCGTGGCGCCCGATTGGCCACCCGCAACTCGGAGGCGATTCTCTGGCCTCGAAGTCGATCGGATCCAGCGGGATGCACCGACCTCCCCAAGCGCCGGTCGTCCCCCCGAACCTCTTCTGCCTGATCGTGTCCAACGCAGGATGACGGTCCAGGGCATCGAGACCGATCGTCTCACCACGATAGGTGTCTTGCGCCGCGGGCTCTTCACGTAGACCGCCCCCCTCGAGCAACACGACGCTCCCCCCGGTCCGCGAGAGCTCCAGGGCGCACGTAATTCCGGCGGCTCCAGCTCCGATTACACAAACATCGCAGCTCACGACGGCTCCGGGCTCGACTCGCCCGGCGTTACTCAACAACGTGCTCTCCTGACGTCACAAGGGGTGAACCGCCATCGAAGTCTCGACCGTCAAACCGAGTGGGAGCCTGCCAGCCCGTTTCGGCATATTCGATCCCGGATGGACTGAATATCGTCTCTGGGCAATGGCTGCGAATCGGCGAACGCGACATTCTGCCGAACGTGCTCCGGACGTGTCATTCCGGGGATGACGGTACTCACTCCCGGAGCTTGAAGCGCAAACTGAAGGCAGGCACGCGTGGTAAGGACGCCAATGTCGGACCCCGACGCGAGGTCCGTGCGTGATGCCGCCTCACCAGGCGATTGCCTCCGGTGCAAGAGTGCTCCGGAGGAAAATGGCTGTCTGATGATCACCGCAATTCCACCGGCAGCCGCCCTCGGGATCACCGTGTCGAGCGGTGCTGCTCGACACAGGTCGAGCGGAATCTCCAGGCAACCGATCCCTTCAATGTCAAGAGCGGACAGCGCGTCTTCGTCCGTCCGGGCGGAGACGCCCCAACACCTGATCTCACCTTCCTTGCACAGCAGGTGGAAGACCTCTGGCACCCAGTCTTGAACCAGAATCTCGGACGGCGGGCTGTGGAGGAGCAATGCGTCGATGTAGTCGGTCCCCAATCGGCGAAGACTCGAGACGACTGCCTTCTTAACGTACTCCGCCGCATAGAACCGCCCTGCTCTGATCGCTCGCCAAAAGCCGACAGCAGCCTCCGCCAGACCTCCATGACGAGAGGTCGTATCCCCCCATGCAGCCGATGCCGCGTTCACGAAGGTCGCCGGCGTCTTGAGGAATCCGCACTTGGTTGCGATGACGACTGCTCCCCTCCGGCCCCGAAGAGTCTTCCCGAGGAGCCGTTCGCTTCGGCCACGCCCATAAACGTCTGCCGTGTCGAAAAAGGAGACTCCGAGATCGAGCGCGAGAGCAACAGCGGCCGTCGCGGCGGAATCGGACCTTCCTTGCCAGAGGGCGGACCCTAGTCGGCCACAGCCCATCCCTAGTGCCGAAACGACGAGCCCAGTCTCGCCGAATGCGCGTCTACCGCCAGCCCAGTTCCGCATCGTCTCTTGTTGCGCCCCCACGATCCGTCCGTCGCGACATCTACCGGAGGGAAAATACCCACCCAGAATGATCCGACCGTCGACGGGCCGTGAAAATGACAGTTCATAATACTCTCGCCGGACCTTTAGCCTCCCTTCGCAGGAGGGCACCATACGTGGGAAATTCGACCGGGTCCTTGAACCGAAAGTGCCATCGCTCAATCCTCGATCGTGGGTACCAGCCGGAACGACAGGGGTACACATGTAGCCAACTTGACCGAGGGGCGCAACTCGTATCTGGACAAAGGCGCCTACAGGTTGTTCGCGAGGCGTCAAGGGTCGGGGAATTGAGTTGCATATCTTGAGGTGTTCTTAGTGGAAGATCTCCGGACAGTTCCGGTGGTCGCTCTATCCAGAGCCTCCTGCAACTCCTGCAGCGAGCCGTAGATCTTCTTCCGTAGCGCCACGCTGACGAACTCCTCCTTCAGCGTGCGGTGGAACCGCTCGCAGAAGCCGTTCGTCTGCGGCGAATGCACCTTCGTGTTCCGGTGCTCGATCTGCTGCACGACCAGGTAGCGTTCATCCGGATGCGCCAGCGGCCGGCCGCAGTACTCCCCCATGTCAAATGTTTCGGAAAGCACCACGGCACACGCGTGCGAATGGCGAAGCGACTTTTCTTACCTAACCTGATTGCGGCCTTGCGTTTCGCTCATGCCGTGCGCCAATGTTCCCGCGCGAATCAGCGGCGCCAACGTTCAGTATCCTTGCAGTTATCGTCAGGATGAGAATACCGTTGGGCGATCTAATCGGCATGCCACAACCGAACCATGAAAACCAGCAGTACCCACCCAGTCTTTCGTCTGCCGATGATCGCGGAGCGCCCGGTTTGAGCGGCCAATCGCTCGTTCGCCTTTATCGGGGCTATGCCCGAACGGTGAGTCCATTCGCATACCTCGTGCGCAGCCTCATCCGACGAACGGCAAATATGGGCATAACAGCGGCAAACTGTCTCGATATCGGTGCCGGAACGGCAGCCTACGCCTGGGATATCGAACGGCACCTCCAGACGACAACTTACATCGCCCTCGACATCGCGCCATCAGACCGTTGCAACCTAGTTGGCGACGCGTGTGCCCTGCCAGTCGCGGATGCAACGATGAATCTCGTTGTGTGCTTCGAAGTAATCGGCCATGTTGCCGATCCCGCACGGGTTCTGCAAGAAATTGCCCGCACGCTGAAGCCGGGCGGCATACTTCTAATGACATTTCCATTTCTGTATGGCGAGTGCGATTTCCGCGACTACCATCGGTGGACGCTGGAAGGGATGTGCGCCGACGTGCGCAGCTGTGGCTTCAAGATCGTGCAGGCAAATCCCCGTGGAGGGCCTATGTTTGCACTTGTCTGCGCCGTGAATTGGGCATTGCAGCACACGATACCGGGGCAGCGGCGATCGTGGCGTGCCGGCAGATCCGCAAGCCATATGCTGCGTACCGCCATGACTCTCGTCCTGACGGCGCCGACGACGCTCCTGCTCTGGCTCGCTCTCGGCATCGACCGTTTGCTGCCGATGCGTGGCTTTTACATGGGCGGTTCGATCATCGCCAGAAAGCCCGAGGGCGATGGGCTCGACTGAACAAGAGGCTGGGCCAAAATGATTCGTCAGCTCTTGGATGACGGCAGTCCGCAAGACGAACGGCTAGCCGAAATGCTCGACCGCTTCGCACTCGAAGCGACATTCTTGGACGTCAAGCCCTGGTCCGAATGCCGGTAAGCATTTGACAGCAGCTTTCGCAAGCATATCCTAGCACATGACCGACACTCGCTCCTGGGGGTCACCTGCCGGCTCTTTGCCGAGGCTGGCTACGGGCCGGGGGGCGAGCCGCGGCATTCTAGAGGAAAGCGGACTATGAAGCTCGATGACGCTCGAAGCGCGCTTTACTTCGGCGAGAACATGGAGGAGCGAAGCGAGATCGAAGGCCTCCCGCCGCATCTACATGGCGTTCGGACGTTCGTGGATGTTGGGGCAAGTTTTGGCCAATACACATTCCACGCCGATCGAATCATCCGCGGCGGGCGATTGATCGCGGTGGAAGCCGACCCTCTGTGGTTCTCTCGTCTTGAGGCCAACATTCGCGAGTGGTCATCAAAGTCGACCAATAAGCTTGAGGCGGTTCACGCTGCGGTCAGCGACAGAACCGGGCCGATCAGCTTCTTCACTAATGGTGTGATCAGCGGTGCGGGCTTCGCGTCAAAGGGTACAGAGTTTGATATGCCGGGCTTGAAGTGGCGCCAGATCACCGTCAACGCGGTGACACTCGACGATCTGCTAAGGGACGTCGATCCCGACTTTGTCAAGATCGATATCGAAGGCTTTGAGTATCGCGCCTTGGCCGGGGCCACTCGCATACTTGCCGGCAAACGTTGCCGTTTCCTGATAGAGGTTCATCCGTGGGGCGACCCTACCCTCAGCAAGAAACCAGAGGACTTGTTCACCTTGATGTACCTTAGCGGGTACGACTTTCAACGCTATCACCGGCATTGGATCTTCAGCCCCTCAAGGAGCCGAATCAAACGCACCATCAAATATCACGCCGTCAGGTTCGTCTGGCGCCATGAGAAACTCAAGGAGTTACTCAAACACCTTGCGGTCAAGTGGGACTCGCGTCGCCGCTAGTGTGATTCGCCGGCTGATTGCCCAGTCGAGCGACAGGAGCTGGCTCTCGGTCGCGGACGACTCCAACCGGGAGTGCGCCTGTTGGGGCCGCATGCACGATGGGGTGATAGTCCACCCGCACCGGAGGACCGACGCGCTCGTCCGCGGCTACCGGTTGAACGTCCCCGTAGCGTCCTGCGGGATTGGGCGCCACTGTGCATCGGTGAACAGCGCGCTGGATACGTGATCAGAGGTCCACCAGAACGGTGCCGAGACTGCCGTCTGGAGGTTGTAGGTGTTGTGTGTGAAGTGGTTGTTAAATGTCGTCCAGACCCGAGTGTCCCCTCCTCCGTAGAGACGAACGCCATTAGATGCCGGGTCCTGCGTTTGGTTCGCGGAGAGCGTTACCGTGTTGTCGTGAACAGATACGTTCTGCGTGTGGGGACCCTCCGTGCGCCCCGCCTCGAGCAAGATGATACCGTTCTTGTTCCCGGATACTGTATTGCCGTATATCTCAATCGAATACAGACTGGGCACGGTCCCGTTGCCGCCAGAGTTCATTATGTGAATCCCAGCGCCCTCGCTGCCACCGGGTTCTGAGAACCCATTGCCAGTGACAACGTTGTTACTAATGACCGCACCGTAGCTGACTTCGTGAGTGATCCCGGACATGGTATTGTTCACGACCCGATTACTGTCGTACACCATTTGATCGCAGTAACCGTCCGACCATATCCCAACATAGTAGTTGTCGTGGACATAATTGTTGCGCACGGTAATCGCAGTGGCGTAGTAGACGAACTTCATCCCACCGGCTTCCGCCGTGAACCCGAGCGTGTTGTTGTAGCTGACCTCGTTCCCTCGGATCAGGGCGTTCTGGACAAGGCCGGGGGGAGTGCCACTTCCGCCAATGCCGAGCTGGCCGTTGTGGTGGATGAAGTTGTTGAGGACTTGCGTCCCAGTGCGACCCACGTAGACTCCCGCGCCGTGGTTATAGCGGATCTCGTTATTGCTGATCGTCCAGTTGTCGCCAGGGCCGGTGTTGCCCACAGTGGCCCTATTGGCAGGGGTGGCGTATTTGTCAATGATGAGACCTTGGATCGTGACCCCGCCGCCCGCGCCCTGGGCATTCCCCTGAAAGGCGTACTCTGTCGCCGCACCTTCCAGGATATGCCCGGTGGGATCGTCGCCGACGTAGATGACCTGGTTAGCGTAGTCGAAATAGAACGTGCCCGGCACGACCGCCGCTAAGCTGGCTACTCGCGTCAGCAGCACATTGTCCCGGTAGACATCCTCCTGCAATTGGCACAGGGTTCCGCTCTGACAGATTCCGAGGTTGTCCGCGAACTTTTGAGTCTGCCCAGTGACATACCACACCGACCCGCTCTGGGTCCAGCCGGTAAGGAGCTTGGCGCCCGACATAATGGCCCCCGGCTGCCCGACGAACGTCTGATTGGCCAGGGGGGTCACGGTTTGCATCCGATAGATGCCTGGCTGCAATGTCAGCGTAGCTCCGGCGCCTGCTGCAGTAACCTTCGCTTGGATATTGTCGCTGGGGCAGAGCATCGTTGCCGAGGAGATGCAGCTCGTCGACGTGGTGATCGCCACCGTGGCCGCCGCACTCTTCTGTTCGCTCGTCGCCGTGATCGTCGCCGCGCCCGCCGCCACCCCTGTCACCAGGCCGTTCCCGTTCACGGTCCCCGCCATCGGGTCGCCGCTCGTCCATGTGATGCTCCGCCCGGAGAGCGGGTTGCCAGCGGAATCCTTCGGTGTCGCCGTCAACTGCACCGTCCCGCCCACCAGGATGCTCGCGGTGGCGGGACTCACCGTCACCGACGCGACCGGTACCAGACTCACGGCGACGGTGGCGGTGCCGCTCTTCCCCTCGCTCGTGGCCGTGATCGTCGCCGTCCCCACCGCTGCCCCCGTCACCAATCCGCTCCCGTTCACCGTCGCTGGCACCGGGTTGCTGCTCGCCCACGTGATGCTCCGCCCGGTGAGTGGATTACCGGCCGAATCCTTCGGGGTCGCCGTCAGCTGCACCGTCCCGCCCACCAGGACGCTCGCGGTGGCCGGACTCACCGATACAGATGCCACCGGAACGTTGGTCACCACCACCGGAGCAGTATCGGCCAGCGAGCCGCCCTTCTGCTTCGCGATCACCTGGAGGGCACCCGGCACTGACGGAGCTGTATAGACGCCGCCCTGCGTAATGGTCCCGCCCGTCGCCGCGTAGCTCACGGACACGGCAACGCTGTCTCCGATGTTGTTGCGACCGTACACGCTGAACTGCTGCACGCCACCCACCGGGAGCGTCATGCCCGACGGGATCAGCACGATCTGCAGCATCCGCCGCTTCATCACCTTGGCCGTTCCGGTCAACTGCTCCGCGCTGAGCGTCGCCGTCACGACGGCAACGCTCGCTGATGTGTCCGCCGTGTAGAGCCCGCTCTGCGTGACAGTCCCGAGAGACGCGCTCCAGTTCACGGTCACCGGGACGGTGTCTCCGGCCGCGGTGCGGCCGTGTGCTTGGAATTGTTGTGTTTGACCGGGGTCCAGCGCAACACTGTCAGGACTGACCAGAACGTTCACAGGCGTGTTGGAGGGATCGGGACCAGTGGCCTGCCGCACGGGCTGTTCGCAGGAAGCGAGCATCGCGAGCACCGGGAGCACGACGTGCTTCAGCCGAGCGAGACGCTTGGCGAGCTTGAAGGTAAACGGCATATGCTCCTCCCCCAAAACGAACAGGCCGCCTGCCTCGACTGTGTCGATTCGCTGGCGGCCCGGCGGACGTGGCGAACGCGCTTCGCGGTAGTCCCGTAACTCTGCGTCACCGTCTTTCGACGGCTTTGCTCTGAGCAGCGACTGTCTCTGCAGTGCGCGAGACGCGCGGCACACCGGCGATCGTCGAACCGCGCTCCTTTACTCCGTCCCGTTCGGCAGGAACAAGCTTTTGCCTCCATCCAAGTGACCAGCGGTGACGCCGGTCACGGGGCGTTCGGTACCATGAGCTAACCTGAAGCCACGAAATCTGTTGCGGGTCTCGTTTCCGTCTGAACACACGACCGGTGGCAGCGGCACGCAAGCTGTGCGGCGCTTGTCCGTGTTACAACCATACAAGACCGATTGCTACGTCGGCTGGCTCCGGGCCTTACCGCTGGGGCAGCGTTGGAGCGATGGGTGCAGAGGCTGGTGTTGGTATTGGGAATTCTTGGGGCTAGGAGAGGCCCTAGAGAGGCCGGCGGGTTGCCCGCTGAATCTCGTACCATCATCCAACCCTATTGATGCCGACCCTACCCAGCTGGAACGCGCATCACGGCCCGCTCGAACTCAGGCAGGAGGAGATCCACCTGTGGCAGGCCGATCTACATGGCAACATGGCTGCCCTCCCGGCTCTAGCAGCAACGCTCGCACCGGACGAATTGGCGAGAGCCTGGCAGCTTCGTCTGGAGCGGGACCGAACTGCTTACATCTTGGCACATGGAATCCTTCGGACCATCCTGGCGCGCTACCAAGGATCCACCCCGGGCAAGCTGGTGTTCCGGCATGGACCCGCGGGTAAGCCCGAGCTCACGAGTCGCGCGGTGCGCTTCAATATGTCGCACGCGGACGATCTTGTGCTCTGCGCGGTCAGTCTCCTGCGCGACGTGGGAGTGGACGTCGAACGAGTGCGCCCCGAGGTTGATCAAGTCGTGGGCAGGCGGTTGGCCTCGCCGCGAGCTCGTCGCCTTCTCCAGACGCTCCCCCAACCCGCCCGGCGCCGGGCTTTCTTCCAGACATGGACCCGGATGGAAGCGTACGCGAAGGCTCGAGGACACGGGCCGACGCTGGACGAGGCGACCTTCGAACGCTTCCTCGACCTGCGCAATCCGGTACTCTCGCCTCCGCCGGGTGATGGTGGACAGCAAGAGCGCTGGTGGATCCACGACTTCTCTCCACGCGAGGGGTATGTGGCGGCGCTCGCGATGCAGGGCGGAGAGCCGAGGCTCAGGTTCTGGGAATGGAAAGCCCACTACCTCGACAGCGCAATCCAATTCGATCCGAGCCTCGATCGGCTAGGATCGGGACTTCAGGTCCCCAAGGCCGTGACTCTTTAGGGGTGGAAGATGGCAATCTTTCGCGGGAAGACTGGTGCGGTCGCCTCGCCTGATCCCCAGGGCACCTGCATCCCGGACCTGGTGACGGCACGGGCGGCAGAAAGCCCACGCGCACTCGCGCTGACGGCAGTGTCCGAGGAACTCACATACCAAGAGTTGGACTGCCGGGCCAACCGCCTGGCGAGCTATCTGCGCTCGCTTGGAGTGGAGCGGGATGTGCTCGTCGGGCTCTGTCTGCCGCGGTCGCTGGATATGGTGGTCGGCGCGCTCGGAATCCTAAAGGCGGGCGGCGCGTACGTCCCCATGGATCCGGCCTATCCTCCCGGGCGCCTTGCTTTCATGCTGGATGATGCGCAAGCCGCCGTGCTGATAACCAACCCCCGGGTTGCCCAGCGACTCCCGGCCGCCCAGCGAAAGCTTGTGTATCTGGACGCCCCGGAGATCGCGGCTCAACCGGCGGACGCACCGCTCGTCCCACACGGCCCGGACGACCTGGCGTACGTCATCTACACCTCCGGCTCCACCGGCCGGCCCAAGGGAGTCGAGATTACGCACCGTGGCCTGGCTAATCTTGTGTCCTGGCACGTGCAGGCGTTCTCGGTGACGGCCGCCGATCGCGCCAGTCACGTCGCGGGCCTGGGCTTCGATGCGGCGGTCTGGGAGCTGTGGCCTTACCTTGCGGCGGGCGCGAGCGTTCATCTGGCCGACGAGGAGACCCGCAATTCGGCCGAACTTCTCTGGGATTGGCTGCAGGCCCAGAGCATTTCCATCAGCTTCGTCCCGACACCGCTGGTCGACCGCCTGCTCGGGCTGAATCTGAAGTGGCCGCGCGAGACCGCACTCCGCATCCTGCTGACTGGCGGTGACACCCTGCACCACTATCCACCGCCAAGCCTACCTGTTGTGCTGGTCAATAATTACGGACCGACCGAGTGCACGGTGGTCGCCACGTCGGGCCCCGTGCCGTCCAACGAGTCGCCGACAACGCTGCCGCCGATCGGGCGTCCCATTGCCAACACGGAGATTCACCTGCTCGATGAACACTTGGAGCCCGTGCGGGCGGGGGCGGCCGGCGAGATCTACATCGGAGGCGCGGGCGTCGCACGTGGCTACCACAACCGTCCCGACTTGACGGCCGACAGGTTCATGCCCAACCCCTTCTCGCGGGCGGGCGGCAGGCTGTACAAGACCGGCGACCTCGCCCGCCTGCTGCCGGACGGCCAGATCGCCTTTCTGGGGCGGATCGACGATCAAATCAAGATCCGCGGCTACCGGATTGAGCCGAACGAGATCGTGCGGGTGCTCGACCAGCACCCGGCCATTCATGCCAGCGTCGTTGTCGCCCGCGAAGACACGCCCGGGGAGAGGCGGTTGGTCGCCTACGTCGTTTCGGACGCGGACCCTGGCCCCTCGCATACCGCTCTGCGTGACTTCCTGGGCAGGTTCTTGCCGGAGTACATGATTCCGGCTGCCTTCGTCCGGATGCCGACGCTCCCTCTGACGCCGCACGGCAAGGTCGATCGCGCGGCGCTTCCGGGGCCGACTCCGGCGACCACGCTGCAAGACAGCAGCGCGACGGAGCCGTGCACGGACACCGAACAACGCGTCGCGGAAATCATAGGGGAGCTGCTGAGCCTGGAGGCGATCGGGGTCGAGGACAATTTCTTTCTGCTCGGCGGCCATTCGCTGCTGGGCGCGCAGCTCATTGTCCGCCTGCACGACGCCTTCGGCGTAGAGATATCGTTGCGACGGCTGTTTGAGGGTCCCACAGTGGCGGCTCTCTCGGCTGAGCTCGACCGCCTCGTCGCGAACCGCGAACCAGCGAATGCGCATGATCAGGCAGCGTCGTACGCGACGTAGGGCGTTCGCTTGGACACCCGTTCCGTGAGCGCAACGCCGAGACTGTCGCCTGAGATGTCGGCGTCGGACCCGAGTCTGAGCCTCTACCATCTGCTCGATCCGGACGTGCTGGCCGACCCGTATCCTCTCTACCGCCGACTCCAGACGCAGGATCCAGTCCACTGGGACGCCTATCTGCATGCCTGGGTGGTGAGCCGCCACGCGGACGTGGTGAAAGTGCTGCAGCGCTTTTCGGCTGCCCGCACTCCCACGCCCGAACAACTCACCGCGCTCGGTCTTTCCGAGCTCAATCCCATCGCGCAGGTGCTGGTGCGGCAGATGCTGTTCATGGACGCTTCTGCTCACGCGAGGCTGCGGGCGCTGGCGGCGGCCGCCTTTACCCCTTCCCGCGCGGAAGCGCTCCGCTCGCACATTCAGGACATCGTGGATCACCTGATCGACACCGTCCTGCCCCGGGGGCGCATGGATCTCATCGCCGACCTGGCGGACCTGTTGCCCGCGACTGTCACCGCAGAGCTGATGGGCGTACCGGTCGCCGACCGCGACCAGCTCAAAGTCTGGTCGAAAGATTTCTCCGAGATGCTGGGCAACTTCCAGCATAACCCAGGGCGGGCGGCGCTGATGTTGAACACCATCGCCGAGATGGCTGAGTACTTCCGAGCCAGGCTGCGCGAGCAAGAGCACCAGCCGCAGGAAGGAGTGTTGCACGCGCTGAGGGCCGCCGAGATCGACGGCGACCGGCTGAGCGAGGAAGAAGTCATCGCCAACTCGATCATCACGATGACCGGTGGGCAGGAGACGACCACCAACCTGATCGGGAACGGCCTGCTGTCACTCTTACGAAATCCGGGCGAGCTCGCCCGGCTGCGCGCAGACCCGTCGCTGCTGCCCTCGGCGATCGAGGAGCTGCTTCGCTATGAGAGCCCGATTCAATACACGACCCGTCTGGCGCCAGCCGACGTCGAGCTCGGAGGCAGACTGATTCGTCGACGGGACGCGGTGGTTGCACTGATGGGTGCCGCCAATCGTGACCCGGAGGCGTTTCCCGATCCAGACCGCCTGGATATCACGCGTCGAGACAACCGCCATCTGGCCTTCGGGTGGGCTGCGCACTATTGCTTCGGCGCGCCGTTGGCGCGCGTCGAGGGACGGCTCGCTCTCTCCGCCATTCTGCGGCGGCTTCCGAATGTGGCGCTCGAGCCGGTTCGCCTGGTCTGGCGGCCTAACATGGCCTTTCGTGGTCTGGAGGCGCTCCCGGTCTCGTGGACGCCTGCTGCGTGAGAACGGTGGAACGCATGGCAGACGGCTCACGGTCGGCGGAGTCCAGAAAGAAAGCCCGACGAGGCCCCAAGCTTCGCGAGACTTCCTTCAAGGACTACGATGAGATCGCTCGGCTTGGAGTCCGCTTCGGGTTTGAGCCCAAAAGCTACGAGGAATGGAGCCATCTGTGGCTGGGCAATCCCCTCTACAGGGAGCTGGGAGCGGGCTGGAGCATCGGGTGGGTGCTCGAGGACGAGAACAATCGAATTGTCGGCTCGATGGGAAATATCCCTCTCTTGTACGAATTCCGGGGACGGAGAGTCCTGGCAGCCTCGGGCCGCGGCTGGGTGGCTGAACCGGAGTACCGGAGCGCGTCGCTATTGCTTCTGGATTACGTGATCAACCAGCGCGATGTCGATCTCTATGTGAACAACACCGTCAACGTCGCGAGCACAGAGCCGCTCGGCGTCTTCCAGTGCTCGCGCGTGCCGGTGGGCATCTGGAACGAGTCCGCCTTTTGGATCACACGCTACCAGAGCTTTCTGGAGAGTTTCTTGGCGCTCAAGAACTATCCCCTGGCGAAACCGCTGAGCTATCCGCTGTCCGCTGCGCTCTTTCTCAAGGAACGCCTCACGAAGAAGCCGCTTGGCCCCGACGACGTCGAGGTCAGGGCCTGCCCGGCATTCGACGACCGCTTTGACGATTTCTGGGTGAACCTAAAACGAGCCAGCCCACACCAGCTGCTTGCTGTCCGCACCCGCGAGATGCTGGAATGGCACTACAAGTATGCGCTGCTGAACAACCGGCTCTGGATCGCGACCATTGTCGATGGCCCTCGCCTGGTCGCCTACGGGATTTTCGACAGAATGGATAGACCCGGGTTTGGTTTGAAGCTGATGCGACTCGTGGACTTTCAGTCGCTCGATGGTGGGACCGCGTTGCTCGTCCCGTTGCTCTCCTGGGCCGTCAGAAAGTGCAGACGCGAAGGCGTCCACATGCTGGAGAGTATCGGTCGCTGGCTGGAGCAGGGAGAATTGCTCGACATGATCGCCCCGTATCGGCGCAGGCTTTCGAGCTGGATGTACTACTACCGCGCCAACGACCCGGGATTAGCGGAGAGCCTAAGAGATCGGCGGGCGTGGGCACCCACCCTGTTTGACGGCGACGCAAGCCTGGTGGGGTAGTGAAACCGCCTGCCGTCGTGGGACTCCACGCTCAGCCGCTTCTGTTCCGGAAGACGCCCAGATACGGCCACGCGCGCCAAAGCCTTCCGATTCTGCTCGGCGTCGGCACAACGGCTCTCCTGCTGGGGTTCGGCATTTCCCGGGTGTCCGCAACTCTCGTGTTCCCCGCGCTCGCGGTTGCCCTCGCCACGGTGGCGCTCGTCATGCTTGCGACGTGGGTAGGCCCGGGTGCGCTCGCTAAGACTCGGAACCTGGCCGCGGGCTTCCGCTGGTGGCACGGGCTGTGGTTTCTGGTCTTCGTGTCGGGGCTCACCTTCCGAGGGCGAGACATCGATACGATTCAGGACGCGGCTGTCGACTTCTGGGCGGCGTGGCGGATTGGTCTGATGGGCGTGGTCGCTATGGTGCTCCTCGGTCGGCTCGCCACTCGAAAGGCCGACTGGGTCCCCGCGCTCCTTCGCGGTCTCCCAGCCGGGGTCTTTCTCTACGGGCTGACATCGCTCCTGTCGACGCTCTGGTCCGTCTACCCAATGTGGACGCTATACAAGTCGCTTGAATACCTGGTCGATGTGGCCTTGCTAGTGGCCGTCGTCGGGGCGGTGCGTACGGTCGACGAGATCAAATCACTGTTCGACTGGACGTGGCTCTTCTCCGCCGTGCTCTTGGTCACGGTCTGGCTTGGCGTCCTGCTCCGCCCGGAGGCGGTATCGACAGGGGTCGGGCTCATCGGGATTCAAATCCGAGGGGTCTTGCCCCAGATCGCTTCGAACGGAGTCGGTGAGCTGGGGGCGATACTCCTCGTCGTTGCCGCAACGCGCCTGCTGTTTCGGAACCACCACCGGAGCGTATACTGGCTAGTCTGCCTTGCTGCGCTTCCTACGTTGGTCCTTTCACAGAGCCGTTCGCCGGCCACCGGGGCGGTCCTCGGGCTCCTTGCCGTCTTCGTCCTCGCGCGTCGATTCGGGCTCCTCACACTCGTCGGACTCGCGGCTGCCGCGTTGATGTTGCTAACCAACGCCGAGGCTGTTGTGCAGCAGGCCTTCCTCCGCGGACAAGACCCTCAGTCGTTCCACTCACTCTCGGGGCGGCTCGACTATTGGACCTTTGCTTTGCCAATCTTGCGGGAGAATCCCTTTCTGGGTCTCGGCGGCTACGCCGCGGGCCGCCTTGCTGTGCTCGGCCCGCTTGGGGACCCCGGAAACTCCTCCGTCCACAACGCCTGGCTCGAGATCCTGCTCGGCGTCGGCGTGATCGGGTTGCTGCCGTTCCTGGCCACTTTCCTTGGGATTTGGCTCAACCTGCTCCGGCCGCTGGACGCTGGATCCACGCCGTCCCTCGCGACGGAGCTACAGATCGAAACAGTCGGCATCTTCGTCCTGCTCTGCTTCCGGTCGATCTTTACGGTCGAGTTCATATGGCACCCGCCGCTGCTCTTCTTTCTCGTGCTCGGATACGCTGAGCTGCTTCGGCGAGGTCGACTTGAAGGCACGCGTGCCGCACAGTCAGCTCCTGCTGCGTGGAGGCGACTCGGCGGCGTGCTTGCTGGCGTCGACAGGCCGCTGGGCGATCCCGTGCAAGGTCCATGAGCGCGCGCCACAGGATCTCTCCACTGGACGCCGCGGCTGCGGCGAATTCCGGCCGCATTGCGGCGAGTCGCGCAGTCGCGGGCCGGACGAAGGCCTGGAGGGGCGCGCCAGAATCCTCGGGCCTCCTGTCGCGAGTGGTGGTCACGGGCGGCGCCGGTTTCATCGGGTCCCATATCGTGGACCGCCTTCTGGCCAACGGGAAGACGGTGTGTGTGATCGACGACCTCTCGACGGGCCTGTCGGAGAACGTTCCCGCTGAAGCGCGGTTGGAGCGGCTGGACATCTGCGACGCCGACCGACTGCACGCGGTCTTCCAGTCGTTCGGGCCCAACCTGGTCTACCACCTGGCGGCTCAGATGGATGTGCGCCGCTCGACCCACGACCCCGGCTTCGACGCGCGAGTGAACGTGCTCGGCGGCTTGAACGTGCTACGGTCGGCGGTTGCGGTTGGCACGCGCCGCATCGTGTACGCCGCGACCGGCGGTGCGGTGTACGGCAATCCCGCCGGCCTCCCCGTGAAAGAGTCGCAGCCGCCCCGTCCCGTCTCCGAATACGGCGCTAGTAAGCTGGCGTTCGAGCACTACCTCAGCGTGTACGGCAACCGCGGCGAAATCGAGTACGTTGCGCTGCGGTTCCCCAACGTGTATGGGCCGCGCCAGCGTCCCGACGGGGAGGCCGGAGTGGTAGCGATCTTCTCGCGACAGATGCTGGGCAGGGAGCAGCCTACGATCTTCGGTGACGGCAAGAAGACGCGCGACTACGTATACGTCTCAGACATCGTCGAGGCGAATCTGCGTGCGGCCAACGGCCCATCCGGAGTCGTCGCCAATCTGGGGTGGGGCTGTGAAGTCTCCGACCTCGAGGTCTTTGAAACGGTCGCAGTCGCGACCGGATACGACCGACCGCCTGCGTACGCGCCGGCTCGCCCCGGCGAAGTCGAGCGCATCAGCCTGGATGCGAGCCTGGCGTGTGAAACCTGGGGGTGGCAGCCCACCGTCTCCCTACGCGACGGCGTCGGCCTCGTGGTCGACCACATTCGGCGAACGAGACGTCCACCCGCTCGCTGTGACAACTTACCACGGACCTGAGGTGTCAGCTCCGGCAGTGCGTCCTCAGCTGGACTTCCGCCTCCGCGGTGACGGGAAGCTCGGTGACCTGTCCCGTACCCTCCGGCCCCAGGGCCCAGCCACGGCCGCCGGGCTCGCGAGGCCGTTTCACTAATCGCGTCGGACACTGGCAGTACTGGAACCACGGTCATCTTGTCGATCTTCTGAGAAACGCAGCTCCAGTTCAACATGTCCCGCCCGAAGATCCCCCGGGTTGTAAGGGCATTTATGGGGTTGCCGGTTCGGCGGCTCTTCGCCCCTTTCGCCGGGAAACTGGTCGGCTTCTGTTGATGCTCGGCAGGTTGGGGCGTGCGCGGCTGGGCTTGTGCCGGCGTCAAGCGCGCGCGAACGTTCGCGCGTGAACGTGAGTCCCGTGCTCGCGCTCGCCGGACTCGCCGCGATCGGCCTGCTCGCCACGCGGCTGCCGCGCCCGGCGTGGCCGCGCGTGGCGAGCCTGGACCCGGTGCTCGCGGCGGGCGGTCCGCTCGTCGCCGTCGGCCTGGTGCTCGGACCCGGCATCGGCTTCCTGGGCCCGACGCTGTTGGGCGCGCTCGCGCCGGTGACGGCGCTCGCGCTCGGCTGGCTCGGCGCCATGCTCGGCGCGCGATTCGAATGGCGCTACGTGCGGCGCGTTCCACGAGAGGTGTGGCTGTGCGCCGCCCTGTCGGCCGTGAGCGCCTTCGTGGCGGCGGCGCTCTCCGTCGCGCTCCTCGCCCGGCTCGTGCCGGCGCTGGGCGCGGCCTGGACGCCTCGGCTGCCCGCGGTCCTCACCCTAGCGGCCGTCGCGGCCGCGTCGGGACCCGGCGCCGTCCGGCTCGTCGCGCGCACGCTCGGGCTGGGCGACCTTATCACCCGGCGCATCACGCGTGTGGCCGTGCTCGAAACCGCCGCCGGCACGCTGGCTCTCACGGTGCCGCTCGCGCTGCACCGCCCCTACGCCGGGGCCAACGCGGAGCTCGGTTGGCTCGCCTCGCTCGTCTTCGCCGTGGGCGGTGGCGCGCTCGTTGGCATGGCGTTCCTATCGGTCAGCCGGCTGCTGCCGGCCGCCGACTTGGGATTCGCGCTCGTCGCCACGCTGCTGTTCGGCGCGGGGCTGGGCTACGCCGCCGACCTGTCGCCGCTCATCGTCTGCGCCCTGGCGGCGGGTCTGATCGTCAACACCTCCACCCGGCGGCACGTGGTCCGCGAAATGTTCGCCGATTGGGCGCACCCCCTCACCGCCGTAGTGCTGATCGTGACGGGCGCGCTGCTCACGCTCCCGACGGCGTGGATTCTCGTCGCCGCCCCGCTCGTGGCGTTGGTGCGCGTGGCCGCCCAGTGGGGCGCGGTGCGGCTCGGACGCGACGTCCTGCGACTGCACGACATCCCGCCCCACGCCGGACTCGTCACGGTGGCGCAGGGCGCGACCGCCCTCGCACTGGGGGTCAACTTCTCTCTGATGTACGGTGGCCACGGGACCGGCGGGGCCGGGGGGGCCGGCGGCGCCGCGGTGCTCGCCACGGTGGTGGGGGCCGTGGCCGTGGCACAACTGGCCGCGCCGGCGCTCCTCACGCTCGCGCTCCGGGCGGGGCCGGCGCGGTTGACACCCGCGCCCGAGACGGCCGAGCTGAGTCCACGATGATCCCGACCTGGGTGGCGGTGGTGGCGGGGATTTCGCTCGCGATTCTCGCCCTTTCCGCGATCGCCATCGCGGTCTCGTCCGTGGCGGCGGCCCTCGGCGTGCGGGCCTTCCTGCACGTGCTGCGCGACCTCGCGGGCCCCGCCGTGGGGGACGTGCGTCAGCTGGTGGGGACGATTCGTACCGAGGCGGAAAGCCTGGTCGGCACATCGCGCGAGCTGCGGCAGCGCATCGTGAAGGCGGCGGACGCTGCGCAGACCCGTCTCGCCGACCTCGATGCCCTGTTCGAGGTGGTGCAAGAGGAAGTGGAGAGCACCGTCCTCGACGCGGCGGCCAGCGTTCGCATGGTGCGCCGCGGTCTCTCGCTGGTCGACTGGGGTCGGCGGGCGCTGAAACGCGGGAGGAAGCACTGAGGGTGGGAGGGGGGGGCCGGGGGGGCCGGCGCCTCCTCGCCGCCGCGGCCGCCGGCCTCGCCGGCGTGGCGCTGTTTCCGGCCGTGGCGCACGCCTGGACACCGGGCACGCACGTCTACCTGGGCGAATCGGTGCTCGCCAACCTGCACCAGCTGCCGGGCCTGGTCGCGGACCTGCTGCGCGCCTTCCCGTACGACTTCTTGTACGGCAACATCGCCGCCGATACGTCGATTGCCAAGAAGTACGCCCCGGTGGGGCGGCATTGCCACGCGTGGCACGTGGGACAGGAGATCTTGGACCTGGCGCCCACGGACCCGCTCAAGGCGTTCGGCCTCGGCTACCTGTCGCACCTCGCGGCCGATTCGGTGGCGCACAATTTCTTCGTGCCCCGTCAGCTGCTGCTCACCTCCGGCACGACGGCGCTGGGCCACAGCTATTGGGAGAGCCGGTTCGAAACGCACCTCGGTGACGCCTATGCCAAGGAGGCGAAGGAGGTCATTCTGCGCGACCACGCGCCCAGCGATGCGCACCTCGACTCCATCATCTCACCCACGCTGTTCAGCATGGGCACCAACCGCCGGCTGTTCCGCGGCATGGTGCATCTCACCGAGAGCGAGAGCTGGCGCTGGGCGTTCCAGCTGCTGCTCGAGAACACCCGCTGGGACCTGCCCGACGACGACGTGGAGCGCCACATGGCCGTGGCGTTCGAGTACGTGATGGAGATGCTGGGGGAGCGCGACGCGGCGGCGCGGCGGCTCGATCCCGCCGGCGATCAGGCGCTGCGGCTCGCGAAGCAGATGCGGCGTCAGGCCCTGCAGGAGGGTGGCCGGGAGGACCCCGACCGGATGCTCGAGACGGCGGAGCACCACTTCGGCCTGCCGACGCCCTCGCTCGCCTACTGGAAGCAGTCGCAGTCGCAGCGCCCCTGGCGGGATCGCGACCGGAGCGACTAAGCCACCAGCTTCTCTTCCAGCACCCGCTGCGCCAGCTTCGGGTCCGCTTTGCCGCGCGACACCTTCATCACCTGCCCCACGAAGAACTGCAGCAGCTTGGTCTCGCCCTTGTGATAGCGCTCCACCTCGGCGGGGTGCGCCCCCAGCACCTCGCTCACCCATCTCGCGACCACGCCCGTGTCGGCCACCTGAATGAGACCCAGCGCCTCCGCCACGTTGCGCGGCTCGCCACCGTGCTCGGCCACCTCGCTGAACACCCGCTTGGCCGCTTGATGGCTCAGCGTGCTGCCTCGCACCAGGCCGATCAGATTCGCAAGCGCACCTGGCTGCACCCGTAGCCCGTCGCCGTGATCCTTCGCGTCGGCGAGCACTTCGGTCATGACCCAGTTCGCCGCGACCTTGGCGTCGGCTCCGGACCCCGCGTGCACCACCGCTTCGTAATAGTCCGCCACCGCGCGATCGGCGGTGAGCACCGCCGCGTCGGTCACGCTGAGCGCGTACTTCTCGACGAAGCGCTCCCGCTTCTTGGCCGGCAGCTCCGGCAGGAGGGCCTGCTGCTCGGCGATGAACTCCTCGCGCAGCACGAGGGGCGGCAGGTCGGGGTCGGGAAAGTAGCGGTAGTCGTGGCTCTCTTCCTTGGCGCGCTGCGGGCGCACCGCATTCGTCTTCGCATCGTATAACAACGTCTGCTGCTCGACCTTGCCCCCCGCGTCGAGCACGGCGATCTGGCGGTCGCGCTCCACGGTCAGGGCTTTCTCGACATAGGCGAACGAGTTGATGTTCTTTACTTCGGTTTTTGTCCCCAAGACGGCTTCACCAACACGGCGCACCGAGACGTTTGCGTCGACGCGCAGGCTGCCTTTTTCCATGTCGCAGTCCGAGACCCCCGCGTACTCGAGCACCTGCTTGAGCGTCAGAAGATAGGCGCGCGCCTCGTGGGGAGAGCGAAAGTCGGGTCCCGTCACGATCTCGATCAAGGGCACGCCGCAGCGGTTCAAGTCGATCGCCGTCTGCTTGGGAAATCGGTCGTGCAGCGATTTGCCGGCGTCTTCCTCGACGTGCAGCCGCTGAATGGTGGCCGTGGCGATCCCCCGGTCCGGCGACAGGTACGACAGCGACCCGTCGGTCGAGAGGGGCTGCTCGAACTGCGAGATTTGATAGCCCTTGGGGAGATCGGGATAGAAGTAGTTCTTGCGCGCGAACACGCTGCGCGGGTGCACCGTGCATCCCAGCGCCAGGGCCGCGCGCACCGCAAGCTGCAGCGCCAAGCCGTTCGCCATGGGCAGCGCCCCCGGCAGGCCCAGACACACCGGGCAGACGTTCGTGTTGGGGGGCGCACCGAACGCCGTGGAGCAGCCGCAGAACATCTTGGACACCGTCCGCAGCTGCACGTGCGTCTCCAGCCCGATGACCGTCTCCCACTCGGGCGTCGCCGTCCCGGCCATCAGGCCTCCTCGGTCGCCGGCACGACCCGCTCCAGCGCGTACGCCGCCTCGAGCATCTCGTCCTCGAGGAACGCCTGGCCGATGAACTGCCCCCCGAGCGGCAGTCCCTTGATACGTCCGATCGGGATCGAGATCGCCGGCACGCCGGCAAGGTTCGCCGTCACGGTGAAGATGTCGGACAAGTACATGGCGACCGGGTCGTTGACCTTCTCGCCGGCCTTGAAGGCCGGGCTGGGCGTCGTGGGCGTGAACAGCAGGTCGACGCCGCGGTCGAAGGCGTTGCGGAAGTCCTGGGCGATCAACGCCCGCATCTGCTGCGCCTTGCGGTAGTAGGCGTCGTAATAGCCCGACGACAGCACGTAGGTGCCGAGCAGGATGCGGCGCCGCACCTCGGGACCGAACCCCTCGCCACGCGTGGTGCGGTACAGGGCCCGCACGTCCGCCGACCCGTCGAAGCGGGGACCGTAGCGGGCCCCGTCGTAACGCGCCAGGTTGGACGACGCCTCGGCCGGAGCCAGGATGTAATAGGTGGGCACGGCGTACGCGGTGTGAGGCAACGCCACCTCGCGTACCGCGGCCCCGAGCTCCTTGAGCAGCCGCACGGCGCGATCGCACGCCCGCCGCACGGCGGGGTCCAGGTCGGCCGGGAAGTATTCCTTCGGGATCCCGATTACGAACCCCTGTAGCGATTCCGGCACGTTGGGCAGCCGCAAAGGGTCGCGCTCCTCACAGGTCGAGTCTTTCGGATCGCGCCCGCTGATCACCGAGAGCACGCGCGCCGCGTCGTGGACGCTCCTGCCCAGGACGCCGATCTGGTCGAGCGAGGAGCCGAACGCCACCAGCCCCCAGCGGGAGACGCGCCCGTAGGTGGGCTTGATCCCCACGACGCCGCACAGCGATGCCGGCTGGCGCACCGAGCCGCCCGTCTCGGAGCCGAGGGCCGCGGGCACGGCGCCCGCCGCCACCAGGGCGGCCGAGCCGCCGGAGGAGCCGCCGGGGACGCGCGTCTTGTCGAACGGATGCAGCACCCGCCCGTAGGCGGAGTGCTCCGTGGACGATCCCATGGCGAACTCGTCGCAGTTGGTCTTGCCAGCCATGAGCGCGCCCGCCGCCTTGAGCTTCGCGACGGCGGTCGCCTCGTACGGCGAGCGATAGCCCTCGAGGATCTTCGACCCGCAGGTCGTGGTGAACTCGAGCGTGCAAATGTTGTCCTTGACGGCCACCGGCATGCCGTACAGGACCCCGGACGGGTGGGCGGCCTGCGCCTGCGTCACCAGCGCCTTGCGGAGCTCGCGCACCGGCGTCAGGCAGGCGTTGAACCGCTTGGCCTTGACGAGGCGATCGGCCGTGGCCTTGGCGCTGGCGAGCGCTTCGCTCGGATCGGTCACGAATCGGCACCCTCGAAAGCGCCGAGCTTCGGCACCAGGAAGAAGCCGTCCTTGAAGGCGGGCGCCAGGGTCTCAGGACCGAAGGCGAGGGGGATGGGCTTCACTTCGTCGACCCGGAAGCGCAGGGCGTCCGGGCCGGGCACGAACGGCTTCACGCCTTCGCTCGCGGGCACGGCGTTGATTTGTGCGACGTAGTCGAGAATGCGCGACATCTGCTCGGCCAGGAGGGGCAGCGCGTCCTCACTCACGTCCAGCTCCGCGAGGCGCGCGATCTTCAGCACTTCGTCGTGTGTGACGCTCATGCGCTCTCCCACTCGCGCTCGAGCCCCGCGTAGGCGACGAGCAATTGCTTGGTGCCGATCTCGCGATCGTCGAACTCCACCGTGACTTTCAGTTCCCGCCCCGCGCCCGAGACGACGCGCACCACTCCGCTTCCGAACTTGCGGTGTCGCACCCGCTCGCCGGCGGCGTAGCGCGGCGCGTCCTGCGACACCTCCATCTCCCAGCCCAGGTCCGCCGGCGCGGCACCGCGCGCGCGCGCTCCCGCCCGCCGCGCGGTCCGCTCCCCGCGGTCCCACTGTGGTGTCGTGCTGCGCTCTTCCAGAACCCCGGGCGGAAGCGCCTCGAGAAAGCGGGAGGGCTCCGACAGCTCGAGCCGGCCGTTCCGGTACCGTGTGCGCGCCCATGAGAGATACAATTTTTCGCGCGCCCGCGTGAGTCCCACGTAGCACAAGCGTCGCTCCTCCTCGAGCCCCCCCGGCTCACCCGCCGAGCGGGCGAGCGGGAACAGTCCGTCTTCGAGACCGCCGAGTGTCACCACGGGCCACTCGAGTCCCTTGGCCATGTGGACCGTCATGAGAGTCACACCCGTCGGGTCGCCGGTCCCCTGATCGGCCGAGGTCACGAGGGCGGCCTGGGTCAGGTAGCGCTCGATCAGCGATGTCCCCGTCCCCCTTCCCTCTTCCCCGGCCTCATCCCCGGCCTCATCGCCGTCTTCCTCCGCCGTCTCGGCCCACTCGGCGGCGCCGGCGATCAGCTCTTGCACGTTCTCGAGGCGCTCGATCCCCTCGGGCCCCTCTTCGGCGAGGTACTGTGGATAGCCCACGGCCGCGATCGTCTGCTCCAGCGCCGTCGCCGGGTCCGCCTGGCCGTAGCGGGCCCGCAGGTCCTCGAGCAGGCGGGTCAGTCCCACGAACGCATCCCGCACATTCGGCCGCAGGTCGGGGATCCGGCCGGCCGCGCCGGCGGTCTGGAACAGCGACTGTTTCCACTGGGTCGCCGTCCGCACCAGGGGAGCGAGCGAGGCGTCGCCGATCCCGCGGCGCGGGACGTTCACCACGCGCAGAAAGGCCTGGTCGTCCGCCGGGTTGGCGATGAGGCGCAGATACGCGAGCACGTCCTTCACCTCGCGGCGCTCGTAGAAGCTCACGGCGCCCACCAGGCGGTAGGGGATCCCCCGGAACCGAAAGGCCTCTTCGAGCGGGCGCGACTGGGCGTTGGTGCGGTACAGCACGGCCATTCCTTCATAGGGGATGTCGTCGGCGGCGGCGCGCCGCGCCAGCTCCGTGGCCAGCCACTCCGCCTCGTCGCGCTCATCGGTGGCGGTGAGCAGCGTGACCGGCTCGCCTCCCTGCTGCGCGGTGAACAGCGTCTTGCCCAGCCGGCGCGCGTTCTCCGCGATGACCCCGTTCGCGGCGTCGAGGATCACCTGGGTGGAGCGGTAGTTCTGCTCCAGCTTGATCAGCGTGGTTCCGGGGAAGTCGTGCTGGAACGACAGCATGTGCCGCACGTCCGCCCCGCGCCAGCCGTAGATCGCCTGGTCGTCGTCGCCCACCACACAGAGGTTGGTGTGCCGCGCCGCCAGCTGCCGCACCAGCCGGTACTGCGCGGCGTTGGTGTCCTGGAACTCGTCCACCAGGACGTGGTCGAAGCGCCGTTGCCAGTAGGCCAGGCGCTCGGGGTGCTCGGCGAAGAGCGTGAGCGGAAACAGCAGCAGGTCGTCGAAGTCCATCGCGTTGGCCTGCTTCAAGGCGGGGCCGAGCGCGGCGTAGATCTCCGCCGCCACGCGCTCCAGCGGGCTTTCGGCGCTCGCGCCGAGCTCCTCGGGGAGGAGCATGCGGTTCTTGGCGCCGGAAATGATGGCGTGGATCGCGCGGGGCGGATTGGCCTTGGGCGAATGGCCGCGCTGCTCCAGCAGCCGTCTGACCAGGGCTTCGGAGTCGTCCTGGTCGTAGATCGTGAAGTTGGGCCCGAAGCCCACGAGGGGCGCCTCGCGCCGTAGCAGCCGCGCCGAGAGCGAGTGGAACGTCCCGATCCACAGGCCGCGCGGATCGGTGCCGAGCAGGGTCGCGACCCGGGCCCGCATCTCGCCCGCCGCCTTGTTGGTGAAGGTGACGGCGAAGATGCGCGAGGGCGCCACGCCGCGCTCCTGGATCAGGTGGGCGATGCGGGCCGTCAGCACGCGCGTCTTGCCCGAGCCGGCTCCCGCGAGCACCAGCAACGGTCCACCAGGATGGCGGACTGCAGCCTCTTGCGCGGGATTGAGCGGGAGCGTCACCCGTCCCCCCTCCCCCGTCCCCCGTCCCGCTCTTGGACCAGCGGAAACTCCAGCACGAACTCGGTCCCCTCTCCGCCCGGTGCCGGACGGTACAGCAGCCGCCCGCCATGCTGTTGCTCGACAATGCGGCGCGCGAGCGCCAGGCCGATTCCCCACCCACCGGGCTTGGTGGAGATCCCCGGCTCGAACAGGTTGGCGCGCACTTCGGGAGCGACGCCGGGGCCGTCGTCGCGCACCGCGATCCGGGCCGTGCGGGGGACCGCGTCGACCGTGACGTCGATCCTGCCGCCGCGCCCGGAGAGCGCGTCGATGGCGTTCTTGATGACGGCCTCGAGCGCCCATTCCACGAGCACCGGATCCCCCAGCGCGGTGGGACCCGGCCCGGTGGCGCGCAGCGCCAGGGCTACCGGGCTCGCGAGGGTGGGGAGGCGCGGCCGGAAGTAGCTCACGACCCGCTCCGCCACCGCCCCCAGGCCCACCGGCTCGCGCCGGGCCGGTCGGCCGATGCGCTCGAACCGCTTGGCCACGCGCTCCAGCCGCTCCGCATCCGCCTGAAGATGATCGGCCAGCTCGGCCCCGGTGGTATCCGGATTTTCCCGCAGGTAGGCAATCCATCCCGTGAGGCTCATGAGTGGCGTCCCGAGCTGGTGCGCCGACTCGCGCGCCATGGCCACCCACAGCCGGTCGCGGGCCGCCGCGACCTGCGAGCGGTACGCCCACCCCGCGAGCAGCGCGAGGCACACGAGCACGGACCCTTCCAGGACGGCGAGCCGCGTCAGCGTGCGCGCCGCCGGGCCCGCCCCGTAGTGGATGGTGCCGACCCCGGGCTGCACCACCGGCGCATTCACCGCGTCGAGCTGGGCGATCCAGGCGCGCAGCCGCGCCGTGTCGGCGCCCACCGTGGGCGGCGCGTCGTCCAGCGCCGTGATGCGTCCCGCCGTGTCGGTCACGACGATGGGGATGCCGAGCGAGCGCACCTGGCGGGCGAGATCGAGCAGTGCATCCGTGGTGGCATCCGGGCCGGGGTCGTTCAATCCGGCGAACACGCGCCCCAGCAGCGCGCTGGTCTGGCGCGCGTCGTCGCGCAGGTGACGCGCCACGATCCACCCGTATCCGACCGTGATCCCCCCGAGCAGCAGCGCCAGTCCGACGACGACGGGAGGACCCGCGCGGCGCAGCGCGCCGTTACGAGCCACCGGAAGGCACGAAGCGCTCGGTCCCGAGGTAGGGGACGAGCGCCGGCGGAACGGTCACGGACCCGTCGGCTTGCTGATGGGTTTCGAGCAGGGCGGCGACGGTGCGCGGCAGCGCCACGCCCGAGGCGTTGAGCGTATGGACGAACTCCGGCTTCGACCCCGCCCCGGAGCGGTGGCGGATGTTGGCGCGGCGCGCCTGAAAATCCGTGAAGCTGCTCGAGCTCGAGACTTCGAGCCACTGCCCCACTCCGGGAGCCCACACCTCGAGGTCGTACTTCTTGGCCGCGGCGAAGCCCAGGTCCCCGATCGCCATCAGCACCACGCGATACGGCAATTCGAGCCGCTGCAGCACGGCCTCCGCGTGCCCGGTCAGCCGTTCGTGCTCCGCCGGTGATTCGGCCGGCCGGCAGAAGCGCACCAGCTCGACCTTGTCGAACTGATGCACCCGCAGCAACCCGCGGGTGTCCTTGCCGGCGGCGCCCGCCTCGCGCCGAAAGCACGGGGTATAGGCCGTGTAGGCGAGCGGCAGCTTCGCCCCATCCAGGATCTCGTCGCGGTGCAGGTTCGTGACCGGGACCTCGGCCGTCGGCACGAGAAACAGATCGTCCGGCGTCGTCTTGTAGGCGTCGTCCTCGAACTTTGGGAGTTGGCCAGTGCCGACCATGCTCTCGCGGCGCACCACGAAGGGCGGCTCGACCTCGACGTACCCGTGCTCGCGGGTGTGCAGGTCGAGCATGAAGTTGATCAGCCCGCGCACCAGCTTCGACCCGGCACCCACGAACACCGGGAAGCCCGATCCCGAGAGCTTCGCGCCGCGCGCGAGGTCCAGCATGCCGAGCGTCTCGCCCAGCTCCCAGTGCGGCTTGCCGCCCCGCGGCGCGGGCTCGCCCCAGGTGCGGACCACCTTGTTGTGTGACTCGTCGCCGTCCGGGACGTCCGCAAGCGGGAGGTTCGGAACGTACAGCAGCTTGTCCTCGACCGCGGCTTCGATGCCGCGCAGCTCGGCTTCCAGCGTCTCGATGCGCTGGCCCAGTGCGCGGCGGCCCTCCCGCACGGCCGCCGGGAGCTCGCCCTTGTCCTTCATCAAGCGGGCGTCGGCCTTCGCGGCCTCGTTGCGCTCTCCTTTGAGCTGATCGAGCTGGCCGGTGAGGGCGCGGCGGCGCATGTCGAGCGCCTCGAGCTCGTCGAGCAGCCGGGTGAGGCTCGGATCGCCGCGCCGGGCGAGCGCAGCGCGCACCTGCTGAGGCGAGGCGCGAAGCAGCTTGAGATCGATCACGGAGCTACTGCGTGGGCAGTCCCGGGGCGAGACCCCGGTAGCCGCAATTCTGATCGACGAGAATCTCGAACTGGAGACGCCGCGCCGCGCTGTCAACGCTCAGGACGTGAAGCTTGGCGTACAACGGGACGGAGCCGATGAGGCAGGTCACCGGGCGCGACACCACGTAGAGGACCGTCCCGGTGTCGACGGTGACGGCCGAGTCCAGCACGTAGCCGCCGGACGGCGCCAGCTTGATGGCCGCGAACGCCGTGCTCGTCCGTTGCAGCCCGGACGCCGTGCCAAGATGGAGCGCTGCGGTGGGGAGCAGCGTGGGCTTACTGACCGAGTCGAAGTCGAAGGCGAAATCCAGGTTCACCGTCGTGTCGGTGCGTACGGTCAGCCGGTCCTGCATCGAATAGGCGGATGGCAAGGTGATGGCGGTGCCGCGCAGCGCGTACAGCGACACCGTGTCCACGGCGTTCGTGTAAAACGCGGCCGGCAGGCCCGTCGTGTTGCTGCACGCGGCAGCGAGCAGCGCGAGACCGGTGACGACGGCGGTCACGGCGACGAGTCGGTGGCGCGGAGTCATGCGGTGCCGGAGAAGATACCGAGCCGCGTCCGAGTGGGTCAACCCGCGATCGCTGCTTGACTTCGCCAGACTCCATTCCTAGCTTGGCCGCCGTATGGCGACGATCCGCGAAGTGGTCGAGGCGCTGAGCCGCCGCACCGGTGTGGACGCGGTGGTCGTCGTCGGGCGCGACGGGCTGCCGATCGACTCTCGCACCGCCAACGGCATCGACGCCGAGAGCGTCGCCGCGCTCCTCCCGTCGGTCATCAACGGCATGGCGCAGCTCGGGCAGGCGGGCGGACGCGGGGACTTCGGCGCCGGCGTGCTCGAGTTCGGCGCCGGCCTCGCGCTGGTCTCGGTCCTCCACGCCGACGCGCTGCTGGTGGTGCTGGTGCAACCGTCCACCAACGTGGGCGCGCTGCTCTACGACCTGCGCCGCCACCGCTCCGCGATCGCCGGCCTCCTCTGAGCGGGAGGCGGCCGCGTTGTCGCCCACCCGGCGGCACCTCCTCGTCATCGACGACGAGCCGCACATCGGGCTGCTGCTGCGCCCCCATCTCGAGCGGCTCGGCTATCGCGTGAGCCTGGCGCGCACGCTCGCCGAGGCGCGCGCGGCGCTGCAGGACCGCCACGCCCCCCTCGACGCCATGCTGCTCGATCTCCACCTCCCCGATGGCTCGGGGCTCGACCTGCTGCGGGAGCTGCGCGCCACCGCCGCCACCCGTCGTCTCCCCGTCATCGTGCTGACCGCCGAAGGCGACGAGCGCGTCCTCGGCGAAGTGGAAGAGCTGGGCGCCGCGCTCCTCACCAAGCCGTTCAGCCCCAGCAAGCTCACGGCCCGTATCACCGCCATGCTGGACGACGGGCCTGCCCCCGAGGAGCCCCGGTGAACGTCTGGGCCGCGATCCTCGCGGGGGGGTCGGGCACGCGGTTCTGGCCGCTCTCGACGCCCGAGCGCCCCAAGCAGCTCCTGCCGCTGGCCGGCGACCGCCCGCTGCTGCAGCAGGCCGTGGAGCGGCTCGAAGGGCTGGTGCCGCCCGAGCGCATCCTCATCCTCACCGGACCGTTCCTCGTGGACCAGGTGGCGCGCTCGGTCCCGCAGATCCCGCGGGCACAGGTGCTGGCGGAGCCGCGGGCGGCGTCCACCGCGCCCGCCCTGGTGTGGGCGGCGCACTGGATCTCCGAGCGCGACTCGGGCGCGCAGCTGCTGTCGCTGCACGCCGATTGGGCGGTCGAAGACGATCGCGCCTTTCGCGCGGCCGCCCGGCAGGCGCTCGCGGTGGCCGAGGAGTACGACGTGCTGGTAACGGTGGGCGTCAAGCCGACCCGCAACGAGACGGGGTACGGCTACATCGTCCCCGGCAAGCCGCTGGGCGGCGCGCGGGGGGTGCGGCGCTTCGTCGAGAAGCCATCGCCGGCGCGCGCCGCGCTGCTGCGGCAGCGCGGCGCGCTCTGGAACACCGGTCTGTTTGCGTGGGGCGTGGCGCGCTTTCTCGGCGAAGCAGGCGCCTACGCGCGCGAGCTCAAGCCGGGATGGCCGGCGCTCGCGGCGGGCGACATCGCCGGCTTCTTCGGTGCGGTGCGCCCGGTCGCGGTGGACGTCGCGGTGCTGGAGCGGACCAAGCGCCTCGCCGTGGTCGCCGGCACGTTTCGCTGGGACGACATCGGCTCGTGGGACGCGCTGCTGCGCATTCGCCGGCCCGACGCGCGCGGCAACGTCGTGGTCGGGAACGTCACCCTGGCGGACGACGTCCGCCGCTCGGTCGTCTGGTCCGACAGCGAGCACCTCGCGGTGATCGGCCTGGAAGACATGGTCGTGGTGCGGGCCAACGGCCACACCCTCGTCATGCCGACGGGGCGCGCCGAGCGGCTGAAGCAACTCGTGCAAGGCCTGTGACCCACGCGCTCTATCTGCTCGATCCCGAGCCGAGTGCCGCGTGGGCGCCGTTCCTCGGCGCGCGTCCGCTGTGTGAGCTGCGCGCCGGCGCCCACCTGATCCGCGAGCGCTGGGAGGCGTTCGTCGGCGCGGAAGCCGCGGGGATTCTCGCCTTGCCCCACCTCGCTGGCTTCGCCGAGCCGGGCGTCCCGGCCGTGACGCCCCGCCACCCGGTGGCGGGCCCCGCCATCATCGGGTCCTCGACCTTCGCGCCCCGCGGGCTCGCACCCGCGCTCCCCGACGGCGCCTTCCGGCTCACGTGCGGCGGCATCACGGTAGGCTGGGGCGTGGAGGCGGGGGCGACGTGGGACCGGCCCCAGCCGCACGCGCGAACGATCGAGGTGGAGGGCGCCGTGCTGCACGGTGTGTACGACCTGGTCGCCACGCTGGAGCGGCTGCTCCACGCCGACCTGCGCGCCCTGCTGGCCGACGCCGACCCGATTCCCGCGGGGAGCATCGTGCTCGGCGACCCCGCTGCGATCGCGTTGCACGATGCGGCGGTCGAGCCGGGCGTGATATTCGACGTCCGCGGCGGTCCCGTGGTGCTCGAAAGCGGGGCTGAGGTGCGCTCGGGGACGCGGCTCGAGGGACCGGTGTGGGTGGGCGCCAATGCCCACGTGCTGGGCGGCCCGGTGCGGGTGACGGCGATCGGTCCCCGTTGCAATGTGCGGGGCGAAGTGTCGAACTGCGTGTTTCTGGGGTATGCCAACAAGGCCCACGACGGCTTTGTGGGCCACTCGGTGATCGGCCGCTGGGCGAACCTCGGCGCCGGCACGATCACGTCGAACCTGAAGAACACGTACGGCCGCGTCCGGCTCGACGTCGCGGGTACGCCGCTCGAGACGGGACTCCAGTTGCTGGGCAGTCTCATCGGCGACCACGCCAAGACGGCGATCGGAACGCTGCTCGCGACCGGCACGGTGGTGGGCACCGGCGCCAACGTCTTCGACGCCGTGCGGCCCCCCAAGTATGTTCCGCCGTTCGCGTGGGGGGCGACGGGCGGGGCGCGCATGAGCCGCGACGGGTTTCTCAGCATCGCCGAGCGGGTCCTGCCGCGACGCGACGTCGCAGTGGACGCAGCGCTGCGGGATCTGCTGGGACGGATTTACGATTGGGCCACGGGGTGACGGCCGCGCGTTGCGGCCGGCACCGCCACTGCGCAAATTGCACACCTCCATCCCCACACGAGCGGCATGGCGCAGACCGAGCAATACCGGCGGGTCGGAAAGTTCGAGCTGCACGAGCGCATCGGCGAAGGGGCGATGGGCGAGGTCTGGCGGGCGTACGACTCCGTCATTCGCCGCTACGTCGCGCTCAAGCTGCTCTCGCGGGCGGGCCGGTCGGCGGACGCGCGCGAGCGACTGCTGCGCGAGGCCCGCGCCGCCGGCGCCCTGCAGCACCCCAACATCGTCACCATCTACGACCTGGGCGAAGCGGACGGGCAGCTGTTCATCGCCATGGAGCTGGTCGACGGACGTGACCTGAGCACGTTGATCGCGCTGAGCGAGCCCCTGCCGCTGGAGCGCAAACTGGACCTCGTGATCGAGGTGCTGCAGGGACTCTCCTACGCGCACGAGCGCGGCGTCATTCACCGCGACATCAAGCCGTCCAACGTCCGGATCGCCTCCGACGGCTCCGTCAAGATCATGGACTTCGGGATCGCACGCCTGCAATCGGCCGACGTCACCGGATCGGGCGCGATCGTCGGCACGCCGACCTACATGGCCCCCGAGCAGATTACCAACGGCGCGATTACGCCCGCCACCGACGTGTTCGCGGTCGGCTGCCTGCTGTACGAGCTCCTCGCCTATCGCAAGCCGTTCGAGGGCGAAACCGTGCACGGCGTCCTGTACCAGGTGCTCACGACCGACCCCAAGCCGCTCCGCACCACCGTGCCGTCGATCCCGGCGGCGCTGGAGCGCGTGGTGTCGAAGGCGCTGATCAAGGTGCCGGAGGAGCGCTACGAGACGGCGCGTCAGATGCAGTCGGCCCTGTTCGCCATCCGCGCCGCCCTGTCGGGTGCGTCCGATACGACGGAGCGACTCAGTCTGCGGTGGACGCCCATCCCGTCCGCGGTGCTGCGCCTGGTGACCCACGCGCCGCTGAAGTGGCGGGCGGCGGTCCTGACCACGTTGATGGTCACGGCGCTGGTGCTGTTGTACGTGTCGCGCTCGCCCTCACCCGTGGCCGCCCCGATTGGCGACGCGCAATTCGCGGGAGCGAGCCTCGATCAGGTCCTCGGCTATGCGCTGCCGGCGACGCTCAACGCCGCCCTCGTGGCGCAGCGGGATTCGACCCTCGCGGCGCGGGAGCGCGCCCGCCGTGCCGGCGCCATGAAGAACAACGTGCCCTCGCTCATCCTGGCCGAGACGGTCCTGCTGACCGCGGAAGGGGCCCTGCGCTCGGGCGACCTGGCCCGCGCGGCCAGCGGGTACGTGAGCGCCATCCCGCAGTACCGGAAGGCGCAAGAGGAAGCCGCAGCGCTGCGGCGCGAGGCCCAGCTGGCGCTGGCGCGCGCCACGCCGGTGGTGAACGCGCTCGGCTCGACCCGCCCCGAAGCGGGGCGCGCCGGGGCCTCCTTGGGGCGCGCCGAATCGCTCTACGCGGCCGGAGATTGGGCCGTCGCCCGGCTCGCGGCGCAAGACGCGGAACAAGTGGGCGTCGCCGCCGGTGTCGCACCGCCCTCGCTACAGCCCGCCGAGACCCGCGCCGCGGTCGGCGTGCTGCTGCAGGATCTCGAGCGCGCCATGGCGAGCGAGCGCGTGAGCAACCTCCAGGTGCTGATGCCCGGCATGGCGGTGAAAGACGTGACGGCGTGGGAGACGTTCTTCCAGCGCTACACCCGCCTCACGGCCCGGTACGCCGTTGAGCGCCTGAGCGCGCGCGGCGACACGGCGAACGCCGCGGTACGCACGTCGTACACCTTCGTGCCGGCCGGAGGCGGGGCCCAGCGCGAAACCCGCCTGCGCCAGGCGATCCGCTTCCTCAAGACGCCGGACGGCTGGCGCATCGCGAACATCCGCGACGCCCCGTGAGCTAATCCCAGGCGCGCTCCGTCGGCGGCGGTGCTGGCGGGATCGCCACCGAGTCCGCCCGCGCCGTGGCAGGACCCACGCGGTGCAGCGTCACTGGCTTCTCCAGGTCCCCACCCGACAGCGTGAGCTTGTCCGCTGCGAGCTTCATCCCGTAGACCTGCCACACGCCGTCCCCGAGCGCGAGCCACAGGCTGTCGCCGACGATGCGCCAGCGGGCGACCTGCTCGCCGAACTGGGCGGAGCTGTCGCCCCGAACCATGATGTTGCGGATCTCGTCTTCGGTCTTGGCCTGCCACTTCCCCTCGAGGTGGGAGCGGTGGGGGGCGGTCTGGGCGGCGAGCCCGGGACCGAGTCCGACGAGCAGGACGAGCAGAGCGGCGCCGCGTGGCATCACCCGTGAAAGATACGTCCCCTGGAAGGGGCCGGGTCAGGTCTTCACGGTGCCGAGCGGCGCGCGCTCGTCGGTCATGACCGCCAGCTGCGGCTCCCACTGCTGCATCATGCGCACGAACGCGCCCGCCAGCTCGGGATCGAACTCGACCCCCGCCCGATCGCGCACGTAGGCCAGCGTCCGCTCCTGCGGCCAGGCCTCCCGATACGGGCGGTTGGTGCGCAGCGCGTCGTACACATCGCACACGTGAACGAGCTTGCTGGCGCGGTGGCAGTCGCGCCGGAAGCGCAGGGTCGGGTAACCCCCACCGTTCAACATGATGTGATGCTCGTACGCCACCACGGCGGGCAGCTCGAGCTGCTCCTCCGACTTGAGGATGATGCGTGCGCCTTCGACGGGATGCTGGTTCATGAGGGCGCGCTCGTCGTCGGTGAAGCGACCCGGCTTGGTGAGCACGTCGAGTGGGATCGTGACCTTGCCGATATCGTGCAGCAGCCCGGCGATACCGAAATTCCGCACGTCACGCGCGCTCAACCCGAGGTGCTCGGCGAGCGCCATCGTCAGCACCGCCACGTTCATGGAGTGCGTGGTGGTGTATTGGTCGAACTCCTTGAGCTGCAGCAACGGGATCACGAGCTGGCGGTCGCTGTGCATCGCGATCGACAATGACCGCACGACCGCTTCGGCTTCGGTGAGCGGCACAACGCCCTGAGACCGGACGGCGTCCTGGAACCAGCGGACCGTTTCCGCCTCTTCGCCCAGCGAGTAGCCGATCGTGGCCGTGGCGACCGGCGCCTCGGCCGACCCCGCGTCGCCCTTCACGCCGACCGACCCGAAGCGGATGCTGGACTGACGCAGCTGATGCGCCTCCGTCGTGTCGATCGCCGAGAGCGTCAACCGCGCCAGCACTTCGTCGAGGAACCCCTCGAATTCGTCGCGGCTCACGCGGTCGGCGAACTCGAGTCGTTGGATGCCAGCCTGGGCGAGGCGCCGCGACCAGTCCCACGCCTTCAGCTCCCGGACGGGGAGGTTTCCAAACACGATCTCATCGCCCAGAAACGTGAACAACGCGTTGGGCGCGGTAGACTGGAGATCGTGCAGCTGCTGGAAGGCGTCGTCGATCGCGCGCTCGCGCGCCGGGTGCCCCGCGGCGTACAGCGTCATCGCGGCGAGCGCGTGCGCGAACGCGGAGAGGAACCCGGCGGGCCCGCTCACGACCCGCTGCCCCGCTCGCCCGTGTCGGCCGCGGCCCCGATGTCGGGATCGCCCGACGCCGCGGCCCGCCGCAACACCGCCCGCGCCCGTGGATCCCGTTGCCACCCGCTCGCGAGCCCCGCCAGCGCGCCGAGCAGCTCCGCCGATTTGGGCGCCAGCTTCTCCCGTCCGAACAACGTGCGACCGCGCGAGGTCAGCCGCAGCAGTACCTCAAGCGCCGCCGGCGCCCGGGCGTAGCCCAGGGCGCGGACGGCGAGCGTCCGCACGTCGGGCGGCAAGGCACGATCGAGCGCGCGGCCCGCCAGCGTGGGGACGGCGGCGTCGGGGCAGCTCTGCAGCGCCACCGCCAGTCCCAGCGCCAGGCGCAGGGTGCGCGGATCCGGGTCCTGCAGGCCCAGCGCCAGCGCCGCGTCCCGCTCGGCGGGAAGCTTGACCTGGACCTTCACTGCCTGCCAGCGCACGCGGGCGTCCGCGTGCCGCAGGTACGTGGCCGCCGAGAAC
>Ga0209056_10000218_pt1 | contig 63565 bp, 71 predicted proteins | sample GraSoiAngelo_114_FD_185876 | JGI IMG/M metagenome (GOLD analysis project Ga0209056, IMG submission 185876) | Grasslands soil microbial communities from the Angelo Coastal Reserve, California, USA - 14_0903_13_40cm (SPAdes) (version 2) | ecosystem: Environmental > Terrestrial > Soil > Grasslands...
GGGCCGCTTCGCGACCGGCGTGACGGTCGTGACCACGCGCGACCGCGCCGGCAAGCCCATCGGGATGACGGCGAGCTCCGTGGCGTCGGTGTCACTCGATCCGCCGCTCGTGCTCGTGTCCGTGGCCCGTGACAACGACATGCACCCCGCGCTCAAGGCCGCGGACCGCTTCGTGCTCAACGTGCTCGCCGCCGATCAAGAGGCGATCTCCCGCCGGTTCGCGGAGGAGCATCCCAACCGCTTCGACGGCCTCGGCTATCGCGAAACCTTACTGGGGTTGCCGGTGCTGGAAGGCGTACTCGCGAGCATCGAATGCGAGAAGCACGGGGAGGCACCGGGGGGGGATCACACGGTGTTCTTCGGCCTGGTCACGGGTGGGACGGTATCCGACGGGGGGCCGTTGCTCTATTACCGTGGCGGCTACGCCGGTCTGGGGGGCGGTGGAGGGGGAGGGGGCAACCGATGATCGGGAGCGAGCTGTTGGACGATCCGCGAGCCGATTCGGTCGCGGTGGGGAAGGAGCTGCGCGATATCGCGCGGCTGAACGCATGGTTCGGCGGGACGCGGGCGGTGGTGCGCGAGCTGCAGCCGTGCTTCGAACGGAACGAACGGGAAACGGGAAACGCGAAACGGGAAACGTGGACGCTCCTCGACATCGGGACGGGGGCCGGCGACATCCCCCGCGCTGCGGTCGCCGCCGCGGCCCGGTACGGGATCATGTTGTCGCCCATCGGGGTGGAAGTCATCCCGGCCGCGGCGCGCCTGGCGCGGGGCAGCGGCGTGGCCGCGGTGATCGCGGACGCGAACGCCCCACCGCTCGCCCCGAAGTCGGTGGACGTTGTGACCGTGAGCCAGGTGTTGCATCACCTGCCGCGCGCGGCGGCGGTGCGCTGCATCCGCGCCTGCGACCTCCTGGCGCGTCGCCTGGTGGTGCTCGCGGACCTGCGCCGCTCGCGCGTCGCGATGGCCGGCGTGTGGGCGGCGTGCATCGGCTTGGGCATGGACCGCGTGACCCGGCACGACGCGGTCCTGTCGCTCCGGAGGGGCTACTCGCGGGGGGAGCTCAACGCGATGCTGGAGGAGGCGGGAGCACCGATGGTGGCGAGGTACCGTCCCGGATTCCGCGTCGTGGCCGCGTGGGAGCCGAGGCCGTCAGGCGATGTCCATGCGCACCGTTGATCGAGCCACGATCCAAGCGCCGCTGGACCGCGTCTTTCAGATTGCGACGGACGTCGAGCGCTGGCCCGATGTCCTCGCGCACTACCGCTGGGTTCGCTTTCTCGAACGCCGCAACGGCGGCGGCACCGTGGAAATGGCGGCGTGGCGACCGTTCGGCCCGGTGCGCTACCCTACGTGGTGGGTGTCGGAGATGACCGTGGACCGGCCGGCACGCGAAATTCGGTACCGGCACGTGCGGGGTATCACCAGCGGCATGGAAGTGGTGTGGCGGATCGCGTCCGGCGCCGACGGCGCCGAGGTGACGGTGGTCCACCGATGGGACGGTCCGGCCTGGCCGCTCGTCGGTGCGGCGGCGGCGCGGCTCGTGATCGGACCGGTATTCATCCACGGGATCGCGTCCCGCACGCTCGCGGGGATCAAACGGGAAGCGGAGGAGGCTCGTCGGTGAAGAACGGGGCGCGGCGGGTGGTGATCACGGGCGTGGGCGCGGTGACGCCGATCGGCACGGGAGCCGAGGGTTTGTGGGCGGGACTCACGGCGCGCACGTCCGCCGTGCGCGAGATCACCCGCTTCGATCCGACGCCCTACCGCTCGAAGATCGCCGCCGAGATCCCCGATTTCCGGCCGCAGGACCACCTCGACGCCAAGCGCGCCAAGCGGCTCGACCGGTTTTCGCAGCTGGCGGTGACGAGCGCCCGGTTTGCTCTGGCCGACGCCGCGCTCGATCCCGCGCGCGAGCGCGCCGACCGGGCGGGCGCGATGATGGGCTCGGCGCTCGGGGGCGTGGCGTTCGCGGAGTCCCAGGTCGAGCGGTTCCGCGCCGAGGGCCCGCGCGGGCTGGATCCCGCGCTCGCGCTCGCCGTGTTCCCCGGAGCCGCGAGCTGCAACATGGCCATCGAGTTCGGCTTCACCGGCCCGAACTCGACCAACGCGATGAGCTGCGCGTCGGGCACCATTGCCGTGGGAGAGGCCTTCCGCGCGATCCGCGAGGCCCATGCCGACGTCATGCTCGCCGGCGGGGCGGAGGCGCCGCTCGCGCCGATGACGTACGCGGCCTTCAGCGTGATTCGCGCGATGAGCACCCGCAACCACGACCCGGCACACGCCTCCCGTCCCTTCGACGAGGATCGGGACGGCTTTGTCATGGGGGAGGGCGCGGCGGTCCTGGTGCTGGAGGAGCGGGCGCGCGCCGTGGCGCGCGGCGCCAGGATCTACGCCGAGCTGGCCGGGTACGCGTTCACCAACGACGCGTATCACATGACCGCACCCCGCCCCGACGGCCGCGAGGCGGCCCGGGCGATGCGGCTCGCGCTCGCGGACGCGCACGTCGCGCCGACGGAGGTCGGGTACATCAACGCGCACGGCTCGTCCACTCCGCTCAACGACTCGACCGAAACCGCGGCCATCAAGCAGGTGTTCGGCGCGCATGCCTACCGCCTCAGCGTCAGCGGCACCAAGGGGTACTACGGCCACGCGCTGGGCGCGAGCGGCGCCATCGAGGCGGCGATCTGCGCCCTGGCGGTCGACCGGCGCTGGCTCCCGCCCACCCTCAACCTCGAGCGCCCCGACCCCGCCTGCGACTTGGATTGCCTGCCGCGCGAGGGCCGCGCCGCGGCCCCCGACATCGTGCTGACCAATTCGTTCGGATTCGGCGGAATCAACGCCTCGCTCGTGCTCCGGCGGACGTAGGGGGCGCAGCATGCTGCGCCCCTACGGCAATTCGGATTCTCCTCCAACCCCGAGGATCGTCTCATGCCCAAACAGCTGCGGCCGCTCGCGGCCGAGTTCGTCGGCACTCTGCTGTTCGTGTTTCTCGGCGCCGGCAGCGTCGTGGCGCTGGTCGCCGCCGGCACCACCGCGGCCAGCATCGGCTCGCTCGGTGTCGCGCTGGCGCACGGCGTGGCCATGGCGATCATCGTCTCGATGACGCTGAGCATCTCCGGCGGCCACATGAACCCCGCCGTTACCTTCGGCCTGTGGATCGCGAACCGCATCGGCGGCCGCCTCGCCTGGCAGTACATCGGCGCGCAGGTCGCCGGCGCGATCGTGGGAGCGGCGCTGGTGAAAACCGTGCTGCCCCGGGTGGCCGTCGGTCTCGCGCTCGTGGGTACGCCGCGCCTCGGCAACGACGTCACGTTCATGCAGGGCGTCTGGATCGAAGCGATGCTCACGTTCTTCCTGGTGAGCGCCGTGTTCGGCACGGCGGTGTCGCCCGAGGCGCCGAAGATCGGCGGATTCGGGATCGGCCTCGCCATCTTCGTCGACGCCCTGGTCGGCGGGGGTTTCACCGGCGCCGTCATGAATCCCGCTCGCGCCATCGGCCCGGCGCTGGTCGCGTGGCAGTGGAGCGCGCACGCCGTGTACTGGATCGGGCCGTTGATCGGGGCGGGCGTGGCGGGCGCGCTGTGGAAGGCGATTCTCTTGCCGAGAAGCTGAAAGTCGTCACGGAGAGCCGTCACGGAGAGACGTCACGGTGAACCGTTATGAAAAACGCGCTACGACTCTCCGTGACGACTCTCCGTGACGGTTCTTCGTGACGGTGTTAAAGCAGTTCCGCGGCGGTCGGCGCGAAGTAGCTGAGGATGATGTCGGCGCCCGCGCGCCGGATGGCGTACAACGTCTCCCACATGGCGCGCGTCTCGTCCAGCATGCCGCGCGCCGCTGCCGCCTTGATCATCGCGTACTCGCCGCTCACCTGATACGCGGCTAGCGGTGAGCCGAACTCCTGCTTGGCCCGACGCACCAGGTCCAGGCAGGGGAGCGCGGGCTTCACCAGGACGATATCCGCTCCCTCCTCGACGTCGAGCCGGATCTCCTTCATCGCTTCGTCGGCGTTGTGGCCCTGCATCTGGTAGGTCTGGCGGTCGCCGAACTGCGGCGTGGACCCGGCGGCTTCGCGGAACGGCCCATAGAACGCCGAGGCCGTCTTGGCCGCGTAGGACATGATCGGGACGCGCGACTGCCCGGCGGCGTCGAGCGCCTTCCGAATGCCCGCCACCCGGCCGTCCATCATGTCGCTCGGTGCGACGATGTCGACGCCTGCGCGCGCCTGGGTCACCGCGACTTTGCCGAGCAGGTACACGGACGCGTCGTTGTCCACGTCGCCGTCCTGGATCACGCCGCAGTGACCATGGTCGGTGTACTCGCACAGGCACACGTCCCCGATCACGAGCAGCTCCGGCACGGCCCGCTTCACGGCGCGCACCCCCTGCTGCACCACGCCCTGCTCGTCGTATGCCTCGGAGCCGGTCGCGTCCTTGGCCGCGGGCAGGCCGAAGAGCATGATTCCACCGAGGCCCAGTCGGTGCGCCCGCTCCGCGTCCTTGACCAGCTCGTCCACCGAGGTCTGGTAGACGCCCGGGAGGAGGGCGACCTCGCGCCGCACGCCGCTGCCGTGACACACGAACAGGGGCCACACGAGTTGCGAGGGAACGAGGTGCGTCTCCTGCACCAGCCGGCGCAGCGCGGCGGTACGACGCAGCCGGCGCATGCGGCGGATCGGGAACGAGCTCATCGCGCGAGCAATCTCGACGCGCCGTTGGCCGTGAGCAAGCCCGCGACCGCGACGCCGGCGGCGGCGGGATCGGCGTCGTCGATGTCGGCAGACGCGGTGATTTGAACGGACCCATCCAGGGCGGTCACCCGGCCGTACAACCGGGACCCGGGACCCGGGATCCGGGATCCGGTCCACGCCGCCACCGGCGCCTGGCACCCACCTTCCAGCGACGCGAGCAGGCTGCGCTCGGCAGCGACGTGGCGCGCGCTGTCCGGGTCCGCGAGCGGCGCGAGCGCGGAGCGGGTGCGACGGTCGTCGCGTCGCACCTCGAGGCCCAGGGCGCCCTGCCCCGGCGCGGGCATGACGACCAGCGGATCGAGCCGCGCGGCGATCCGACCGCCCAGCTCGAGCCGCTCGAGCCCCGCCGCCGCGAGCAGCGCCGCGGCCAGCCCGTCCTGGCCCTCGGCCACCTTCTGAACGCGCGTCGGCACGTTGCCGCGCAGCGCGACGATCTCCAAGTCCGGGCGCAGGTAGCGCACCTGAGCCACGCGTCGCAGGCTCGACGTCCCGATCTTCGCGCCGCCCGGCAGAGCGGCGATGGAAGCGACGCCCGCATCGCGCGTCACGAGCGCCTCGGCCGGGTCCGCCCGCGCCGGCACGGCGGCGAGCGCCAGGCCGTCGGGAAGCTGCGTCGGCAGGTCTTTGAGCGAATGTACCGCGGCGTCGATGCGCCCGGCGAGCAGCTCATCCTCGATTTCTTTCGTGAAGAAGCCTTTGCCTTCCAACTCTCGCAACGGGCGGTCGACCTCCGCATCGCCCCTTGTCTTGACGACGACGAGCTCGGCGTGCACGCCGTGCCTTGCGAGGGCCGTCCGCACCCACTCGGCCTGCAACAGCGCCAGCCTGCTGCCGCGGGTGCCGAGCCTCAGGACGCCACTCACGTTTCCCGCTTCCCGCTTCGCGCTTCCCGCTCGTAGTACCGCACCAGCGCCGCCACGAGGCCCCCGACCGTATAGTCCTCCGCCTCGATGGCGACGGGCACACCCAGCTCCCGCGCGCTCGCAGCCGTGACGGGACCGATCACCGCGGCGTGGAACCGGCCCGAGGTCGCGGCCGCCCGTCCCACCAGATCGACGAAGCCCCGCACGGTGGAGGACGACGTGAGCGTCACGACGTCGATGGTGCCGCCGAGCAGCTGTGTCGCGAGGGCGCTCCCGTCCCCCGCCGCCCGCACGGTCTCGTAGACCGGAATCACGTCGACGACCGCGCCGCGCGCCCGCAGTCCCTCAGGCAGGGCGTCCCGGGCCTCGCGCGCCCGCGGGACCAGGAAGCGCTTGCCGTGCACCGGGCCGCGCGCCACCACGGCGGCTACGACCGCCTCCGCAACGTACGTGGGCGGCACGAGGTCGGGCGTAACGCCGTATCGCTCCAACGCCTGCGCCGTCGCCGGCCCGATCGCGGCCACGGCCGTTCGCGCCAGGTCGCGCGCGGCGAGCCCCCACTCGGGCAGACGATCGCACACGACGTGGACGGTGTTTTGGCTGGTGAAAACGATCCAGTCATAGGCAGCCGGGTCGGTAAGGGCGGCGCGCAACGCGGTGAGGTCGGCGAGCGGCACGATCCGGATCGTCGGCACGGCGAGCACCTCAGCGCCGAGCGCCTCGAGCGCCCGCGCGAGCTCCCCCGCCTGCTCGCGCGCACGCGTCACGACGATGCGCCGCCCCGCAAGGGGGGGTCGGGCGTGGCGGCGAGGCTGCGGTGACATGCGTGGTTGCAATCTCTCGGGACCCAAAACCATTATCAAGCAATGCTCCGGGCCCTGCGCTCCGCGCTCGTGCGGTTCACCGTGCGGCGAGCCGCCGCCAGCCAGCGGGACGCGCCCAGGCGGGCCGACTGGTGGCTGCGGGTGGGCTGCACCGTGAGCGCGGGGTTCGCGGAGTGCTACCCGGCGCTGGTGCGGCTGCGGCGCGCCATCGAGGACCGCTGGGGCGCCGTCGCCGCCGCGCAGGACGCCGCCGAGCGGTTTCCCGAAAACCCCGACGCCTGGATGCTCCTGGGGGAGGCATTCCAGATGGTGTTCCGCCAGCACGACGCCCTGGTCGCCTACGAGCAGGTGCTCACGCTCGAGGAGCGCCCCGACGCCGCCCTCGCCGCCGGCGATCTGTACGCCCGAGCCGGCCGGCACGCCGACGCGTCCGCCCGGTTCGCCCGGGCCTACGCGGCGGGCGGTGGCGCCGACGCGCTGTGGCTCAACGCCCGGGCGCTGTTCCAGGCGGGGGACGTCAAAGCCGCGGACGAAGCCCTGCACCTGTGGGCCACGCAGGTCCCCGACGGACTCGAGCGCCTGGCCGACGCCCGAGCCGAGCTGTTTGCCGACAAGCGTGACGCTTAGGGCCTGGTAGCGCGCCGATACAGCGAGACGGCGTACGCCAGCAGGATCACCGGCACCACGATGTACGCCGCCACGAGGTACCCGGCGTTCTGCGGAACGCCGTCAGACATGGGACGCCGCTCGGTCGCGCTGCTGGGCGATGGCGTAGCGCTGCATCACGAAGCCCACGTAGAGGACCAGGAACACGCCGAACGACAGGAGCAGCGTCACCAGCATCTCGGGAGGCACGCCGGGCTTGGCGGGTCGCAGCACGATGGGCTGGGGGTGGAGCGTCGGAAAGAGATACACGCTCATGTGAATGAATCCGACCAGCACGACCGCACAGATCCCGAGCACCGCGGCGTAACGCGCGCGCAGCCCCGCGTCGGTCACCGCGCTCCGCAGCACCTGATAGCCTATCAGCAGAAAGAACAGGAACAGGGTACTGGTGAGCCGGGCATCCCAGGTCCACCAGGTGCCCCAGATGGGCTTCCCCCAGATCGGCCCCGTCGTCAGCACGATCGCGGCGAACACCGTGCCGACCTCCGCCGAGGCTTCCGCGAACCGGTCGAGGCGGGGGTCCTTCAAGAAGAGAAAGAACACGCCCGCCAGTCCCACGAGGATCACGGCCAGCTCCGTGGTCACGGCGGCGGGCACGTGGAGGTAGAAGATTTTTTGCGCGGGGCCCTGGAATCGCTCCACCGGCGTGAACGCCAGGGCCCGCACATACACGCCGCCCAGCAGCAACAAGCCGGCCATGACCACGCGGCGACCCTTCTGTGCCAGACTCATTCGTCCACCGTGTGGGGAAACAGCAGCAGCGCGACCGCGACGAACACCAGGTCGTAGGCGGCGAGCAACTTAAGCCAGCCCGACACCTCGCTCAAGGGACGGCCCGCCAGGAGCCGCGCCGTCGCCTGCACGGCGTAGGTCAGGGGCAACAGCAGAAACGGCAACAGCAGCACCGGCAGCATCAGCTCCGCGAACCGCGTCCGCACCACCATCGCGCTGAACAACGTCCCCACCGAGACGAATCCGACGGTGGCGAGGGCGATCACTCCGATCAGCGGCAGCAGGACCGGGCCCACCGGCACGTTGAAGAACAGGACGAATAGCGGCAGGCCGACCGCCTCCACCACGCCGACGAAGCCGAGATTGGCGAGCAGCTTGCCGAGGTAGAGACTGTGCCGCGACAGCGGGGAGACGAGCAACCCCTCGAGCGCCCCGTTCTCGAGCTCGAGCTGAAAGGCCCGGTTGAGCGCGAGCATGGCGGCGAACGTGAAGGTGACCCAAAGAATGCTGGGCGCGAGATCGATCGTCGCGACGGCCGTCGGATCGCGCCCGAAATTGAATACCGTCAGGACGAGCGCCGTGAACACCACGGCCGAGAGCAGGGCGGTACGCGTCCGGAACTCGAGCACCAGGTCCTTGCGCGCCACCGTCCACGCCTGCCGCAGCAGCTCACGCATCGGTCACGGCCCGACGGTACGCCGCGGCGATCTCCGTGGCGCCGCGCGCCCCGCGCGGCGCCAGCTGCACGAACCGCCCGTGCCGCTGGAACGCAACGTCCGTGGCGAGCTCGACACCCTCGTCGACATTGTGCGTCGCGAGCACGAGCACGCGCCCCGCGCCGCGCAGCTCGCCCAACAGCGTCCGCAGCTCGGCCGCGGCCGCGAGATCGAGCCCCGTGAACGGCTCGTCGAGCAGCAGCACGCGGGGGTCGTGCACCAGCGCCTTGGCCAGCGCCGCCCGCTGCATCTGGCCGCGGGACAACGACCACACGGCCTGCCCGGCCCGATCCGAGAGCCCGAGCCGCTCGAGCACCGCTGTGGCGCGCACGCCACGCTCCGCCGTGGGGACGCCGTACAGAGCGGCCCAGAACAGCAGATTCTCCCGCACGCTCAAGTGGCCGTACAGATGGGACTCGTGGCCGATCCAGCCGATGGCGCGCCGCCCGCCGGCGACGCGGGCCCGACCCTGCTGCGGCCGGATCAGCCCCGCCAGCACCTTGAGGAGGGTCGTCTTGCCCGCGCCATTGGGCCCGAAGATTGCGAGCGTCTGTCCCGGCGCGAGCGTGAACGACACACCGTCGAGCGCGACCGCGCGCCCGTAGGCGTGCCGCAGCCCCTCAGCCGAGAGCATCGATGCGCGCGGCGAGATCTTCCATGTCGAACGGCTTGACCAGGTAGCCCGAATGCCCGAGGTCGAGCACGTGGATGAGCGGCTCCATGCTGACGTAGGCCGTCGTGACGATCACGGGGAGCGAGGGCCGGGACTGGCGGATCTCCTGCAGCAGCGTCACGCCGTCCGTATCGGGGAGCCGCAGGTCGAGCACGAGCACCTCCGGCCGGAAGTCCTCGAGCTGGCGGCGGGCTTCGCTGCCGCTGGCGGCGAAGGCTACGTCATAGCGCGCGGAGAAGAACCGCTGGTAGGTACGGCGCAGCGCCGATTCATCCTCGACGAACAGCACCCTGCGCGGCGCGCCGGGGGGAGGGGGGGGAGAAGCCATAGGTGGGCCAATATATGTGACCCCCCCCGGTCGTCTACGGCCGGCTCAGCGTCCGCCGCTCTCCAGCTCGAACAGATCGTCGAGCTTGGTCAACACGAGCAGGAACCGCAGCTCCTCGTTGGCGCCGCGCAGGCACACCGTCTGGCGCCGCTCCGCTGCCTTACGCTGAATGAGCATCAGCGCCCCCAGGCCCGCGCTGTCGATCTGGCGCGTGCCCGAGAGATCGATCACCAGGCGCCCGGCCCCTTCCCCCAGCTGCTCCAGCAGCTCCGTGGCCGACCGCCGGAAGGCGGTGCGCGAGTCGAGCCCCAGCTCCTCGGGAGCCGCCAGGACCTTCTCGCTCGGGTGCGTCGACATCGGCATCAAGTCCTCCACAGTCGGCTCCAGTTGAATCGCCGACTGGTGGGGTACGCGACTCCAGTGCCAATACAGCTAACCTGCGGGCCGCCAACCGCTTGTCAAAGGCGGCGTGAGACGCCTCACCCCTTCCGCTACCGCAGACCGAGTGCCACCGCGCAGTTTGCAAGGGGCGGCTTGACCGGCGTCCACCCGCGGGGCATACCTTTGGCCTCTGCACATCGCCAGCCCAGTGCGCCGACCAGTACAGCCGTCCGCATTTCGAGGAGGCAGATCCCATGGCAGGCACGTCTAAGACGAAGGAGCTGACCGAGGTCAGCGAAGCACAGATCGCGGTGCACTGGAAGGAGGAGGACTACTATCAACCTTCCGAGCAGTTCAAGGCACAGGCGAACATGCGGGACCCCCGCATCTTCGAACAGTTCAGCCTCGACCGGTTCCCCGACTGCTTCAAGGTCTACGCGGACATGCTGACTTGGTTCGAGCCGTATCGCACGGTGCTCGACACCAGCGACGCGCCGTTCTGGAAATGGTTCGTCGGCGGCAAGATCAACGCGGCTTACAATTGCGTGGACCGGCACCTGGAGAAGTACGCGAGCAAGGCCGCGTTCATTTTCGTGCCCGAGCAGGAAACGGAGCGGGACGTGGTCCTCACCTACCGGGAGCTGTACGACCGGGTCAACGAGGTGGCCGCGCTGCTCCAGGGTCTGGGGCTCAAAGCGGGCGACCGCGTCACCCTGCACATGCCGATGGTGCCCGAGCTGCCGATCACGATGCTGGCGTGCGCACGCCTGGGCGTCATCCACTCACAGGTGTTCGGCGGGTTCAGCGGCCAGGCGTGCGGGTCGCGCATTCAGGACTCCGGCAGCCGCGTGCTGATCACGATGGATGCGTACTCGCGCAACGGCGCCCTGATCGACCACAAGGTGAACGCCGATATTGCCGTGAAGACGGCGCACGAGCTGCGGCAGGACGTCGACCGGGTGCTGGTGTGGCAGCGCTACCCGGGGAAGTATTCCGCCAAGACACCGATGGTCTCGGGTCGCGATGTCTTCGTGAACGACCTGCTCAAGGATTACCGGGGCAAAACAGTCGATCCGGTTCACCTGCCGTCCGAAGCCCCCCTGTTCCTGATGTATTCCAGCGGCACCACCGGCAAGCCCAAGGGCGCCCAGCACGGGATCGCGGGCTACCTCGCGTACGTGACCGCCACGTCCAAGTGGATTCTCGACATTCATCCCGACGACGTGTACTGGTGCATGGCGGACATCGGCTGGATCACGGGGCACTCTTACATCGTGTACGGTCCGCTGGCGAACGCGGCAACGGGCGTGCTGTACGAGGGCGTGCCCACCTTTCCCGACGCCGGCCGCCCGTGGCGCATCGCCGAGCGCCTGGGTGTGACCATTTTCCATACCGCGCCGACGGCGATTCGGATGCTGCGTAAGCTCGGCCCCCAGGAGCCGCGCAAGTACAAGTACCGCTTCAAGTCGATGACGACCGTGGGCGAGCCGATCGAGCCGGAGGCGTGGCGCTGGTATTACGACGAAGTGGGCAAGCGCGAGGCGGTCATCACCGATACGTGGTGGATGACGGAGACGGGCGGCTTTCTCGGGACCACCATGCCCGCAATTCATCCCATGAAGCCCGGCAGCTGCGGGCCCGCCGCCCCGGGCATCCATCCCGTGATTTACGACGAAACCGGGGCGGAAATCCCCAAGGGGTCCGGCAAGGCGGGGAACATGTGCATCCGCAATCCCTGGCCGGGCATCATGCAGACCATCTGGGGCGACCGCGACCGCTACATCAAGACGTATTTCGCCAAGTACAACAAGAATCCCCGCAGCAAGGACTGGCGTGACTGGCCGTTCCTGTGCGGCGACGGCGCGGTGCAGGCGGCGGACGGCTACTACCGCATCCTCGGCCGGATCGACGACGTCATTAACGTCGCCGGTCACCGCCTCGGCACAAAGGAGATCGAGTCCGCCTGTCTCACGGTCCCGGAAGTCGCCGAGGCCGCCGTCGTCCCCGTTCAAGACGAGCTCAAGGGACGCGTGCCCGAGGTGTACATCGCGGTCAAGCCGGGCGTGAAGGCGAGTCAGGAGATCGTCGATCGCGTGATCAAGGCGAACGAAGAAGTGATCGGCAAGATCGCGCGGCCCAAACACGTCTACATCGTGCCGGACATGCCCAAGACCCGCTCCGGCAAGATCATGCGTCGCGTGCTGGCGGCGATCTCGAATCGCCGCGACGTGGGCGACGTGACCACGCTCGCGAACCCGGACGTGGTGGAGCAGATCCGGGTGATGGTGCAGGGCAAGGACGCCACGAAGACGCAGGAAGCGCTGCCGGAGGACATCGCGAAGTTTGGACAGGTCGAGTAGGGACTCGGGGCTCGGGACTCGGGGCTAGGGACCTGGCGGGTGCACCCCGAGCCCCTAACCTCGATTCCCGAGCCCCTAGAGTTCCACCTGCGCCCCCACCTCGAACACTTGGTCCCCCGGGATCTTGAAGAAGGCCGTGGCGCGCAGGGCGTTACGCGACATGAACGCGAACAGCTCCGCGCGCCAGTGGCGCATGCCCGGCCGATCGGAGGCGACGAGCGTCTCGCGCCCGAGGAAGAACGTCGTGCCCGCGATGGGAATGTCGAGCGACTTTATCTGGCAGGCCGCGAGGACGTCCTCGATGTCCGGATCGTCCATGAACCCGTACTTCGCGACGACCCGGTAGAACCCCTTCCCGATGGCCTTCACCGTTACGCGCTCCGCGGCCGAGACGTGGGGCACGTCCTGCGTCACCATCGTCAAGAACACGACCCGCTCGTGCAGCACTTTGTTGTGCGTCAGGTTGTGCACCAGCGCCGGGGGGGTGCCGTCGGTCGTGCCGTACAAGAACACCGCCGTCCCCGGGACGCGGAGCGGCGGCTCGGCGGCGAGATCAGCCAACAGCATCTTGAGCGCGACGGTCTTCTCTTCCATGCGCTTCCCGAGGATCACGCGTCCCCGCTGCCACGTGGTCATCAGCAGGAAGATGGCCGCGGCGATCACCAAGGGGACCCAGCCGCCGGAGCGGATCTTCAGCATGTTCGCCCCGAAGAACGGCACGTCCACGCACAGGAACAAGCCGGAGACGATCGCCGCGCGCGCGAAGCTCCAGCGCCACACCTCACGGCTCATCACGTAGAACATCAGCGTCGTGATGAGCATCAGGGTGGAGAGCGCGACCCCGTACGCGCCGGCGATGTTGCTGGACGTGGGCTGCTGGGGGTCAGCCGCGTGGAACCCGAGCACCAGCAGGCAGGTGAGCAGCATGAGCCCGCGGTTGACCAAGGGGACGTAGATCTGGCCGATCTCGCGCGACGAGGTGTGCGCGATCTGGAGTCGCGGGCTATAGCCGAGTTGCACCGCCTGGCGGGTGAGGGAAAACGCCCCGGAGATCACCGCCTGTGACGCGATGATGGTCGCCGCGGTCGCCAGCGCGATCAGCGGGTACAGCGCCCAGGCGGGCGCGAGATGATAGAAGGGGTTCTCCGCGGCCGCGGCATCGTGTAACAGGAGCGCTCCCTGCCCGAAGTAGTTGAGCAGCAGGCTGGGGAGCGCCACGCCGAACCACGCGAGCTGAATGGGGCGATGGCCGAAGTGTCCCAGATCGGCGTACAGCGCCTCGCCGCCGGTCACCACCAGGAACACGGCGCCCAGCACCACGAATCCGCGACGCGGATCTTCGGCGAAAAAGCGCGCCGCGTGGTACGGCGAGACCGCGGCCAGCACGGAGGGTTCCCGAATGATCTGGCTCAGACCAAGCACGCCGATCGTGGCGAACCAGACGAGCATCACGGGACCGAACACCGCCCCGATCCGGGCGGTCCCGCGACTCTGCACCAGGAACAAACCGATCAGGATCACGAGCGTCACGGGGATCACCCACGAGGCCAGCGCCGGCGTCGCGATCTCGAGCCCCTCGACGGCGGAGAGCACCGAAATCGCCGGCGTGAGGCCGCCGTCCGCGTACAGGAGCGCCGACCCGAAGATCCCCAGCACGATCATGACGCGGCGGGGCGACAGACCCCGGGCCACACGGCTGCCGTTGACGAGCGCCATCAGGGCGAGCACGCCTCCTTCGCCCTTGTTGTCCGCCCGGATGATGACGATGTGGTACTTGATCGTCACCACGATCACCAGTGCCCAGAAGACCAGCGACAGCACCCCCAGCACGTTGCCCGGGGTGACCGCGATACCGTGGGGCCCGTAGAAGGAGTAGCGAATCGCGTACAGCGGGCTCGTGCCGATGTCGCCATATACGACGCCCAGGCCGGCGAGGGCCAGCGTGTACAGATAGCCGCCGCGCCGGGCGGCCCGTGCCTCCGCCGGCGACGTCACGGCGCGTGCGACGCCTGACGGCGCAGGTCGGCGAGGGACAGCACCCACGTGGCGGTCATGATCACCGCCGACGCGACGCACCAGCGGCAGATCGCGTGCAGCACGAACAGCTCGATCGCGGTGAGATAGAGGGTAAACCCGAAGCCCACGGTGGCGAGCGCCGCGAGCAGCACGCTCACCCGCCGGTCCGACGCCATGGCGGGTTGCAGCCCCGCCAGCCCGAGGCCCAGAAGGGTCGCGTATCCGACCACTCCGTACAACGCGACCGGGACCCCGAGCAGCTCCGCGTAACGGCTGGTCTGGACGTACTCACAGCTGCCGGTCCCACACTGGAGCTGTCCCAGCACGCCGATCTTGTACAGCCAGAGATACGTCGCGACGAGCAGCCCCACGAGCGCGAGGAGCACGATCGCCTGCCGGCGGATCACTTGTGCTTCTTGGTCAGACTGTCGACGAGTGCCTTGAAGTCGTCCGATGCGGAGCGCCCCTGGTACGGGCGCCCGTTCACGTAGAAGCTGGGTGTGCCCTTCACGCTGCGCGCTTCACCTTCCTGCACGCTCGCCTGGATGCGGCCGGCATAGCGCTGGCTGTCCATGCAGGCGTCGTACTTGTCGAGATCCAGGCCGATGCCCCGGGCGAAATCGCGGAACACGCCGCGCGGGTTCTTCCCGGTCTGGGCCCACTGGTGACTGGTGAACAGCTGGTCGTGCATGTCCCAGAACTTGCCCTGCTCCCCGGCGCACTGGGCCGCGAGCGCGGCATAGCGGGAGTACGCGTGCGTGGGGAGGGGAAAATCGCGATAGCGCCACCGCACTTTGCCCGTGGCGATCAGCTGCTCGCGGATCACGGGCATCTGCACCGTCGCGAACGACGCGCAGAAGGGGCACTCGAAGTCCGAATACTCCGTGATCTCGGTCGGCGCCGAGTCCGACCCCATCGTGTATCCCCGGAACCCGTCCGTCGCCGCGACCGGAACGGGCGCGCTCGGCGCCGGCGCCGGTGTACGCTGCGAGCCGTACCACAGCACTCCCCCACCGACCACCGCCACGCCCACGAGCAACAAGTAGAACCCCTTCATTCGCCCGGAACCCTCCACGGTTCGTCGTCCTCGTCCTCGTCGAATCCGGCCCGCGCCTCGCGCGCCTGCCGCTCCGCCTCGTCCACGATGCGGCGGCTCTCGGCGACTTCGGGCGTATCGTAGGTCAACCGCACTTCATAGTGAAACAGCTCGCTGCGTGTGTTCCCCAGCAGCTTCTGCAGCTCCGGAACACGCTCCAGCAGCTGCCCGGACCGGTCGAGTGCTTGAATGCGCTCGGCGAGGGCGCGCAACATCGCGAGCAGGCGCTCGGCCCGGTCCGGTCCGTACACTTCCTCGGAGTCATTGCTCATGTGCCCACCCTTGCGTGACATGTCGGGTCCCCGCGTCCCGCCCCGCACGGCCATCCCGTCCATGATAATACCATGCGCACCGCGTGCACGTCCGCCCTTTGCGCCGTCTCCCGCGCCCTATTACATTGCGGCGCCAATTGATCGGCGCTCTCCCAGTCCCCGGTCCTAACCAGAGAGGAGCACCCAGCAGCATGGCCAAGAAACGTGCGGAACCGCGCAGAATGTCCACCCCCACCCCCTTCGAGCAGGCCCGCGACGAGTTGTTCTCCCACATCCTCCGATGCGGCGTCCTGGAAGCCAGCGCCGAGCACCAGAAAGAGTGGTTCGACGACACCATGCTCTATCTCGCCGACCGCTACGACGGGTTGGACGAGCCGCAGCTCACCGAACTGCGCGTTCTGGGGGAGCGCTACTGCCGCCCCGTGGTGGCGCGCAGCGCGACGGTGGGGGCGAGCGTCTGACGTCGCGCCTCACCACCACGGCGGAAACCGCCGGAAGCGCCGGCCCAGCGACAGCCGCACCCCGCCGCCCAAGCCCAGCTCCGCGTACCATCCCTGGCGGCGCCCCGGCGCTGCCTCCACTCCCACGAGCGCCGTGAGGTAGCCGGCGCCGCGCGTTCCCTCGGCCCCGACGAAGGCCAGTCCCAACCCAGCGTAGGGCCCGGGGCGCGCGCGCTCTCCCGGCCGCAGCAACAGTTGCGCGTCGGCCGCGACGCGAATGCCGAGCGCGCCCTCGTAGTCACCGCCTGCCAGCGTGAACGCGAAGCGTCCCTGCGTGCCGGGACGCCGCGCGACGACGAGCTCCGGTCCCCAAAAGGAGCGGTGGGCCAGCACCAGCATCGCACCGACCCCGGCTTCGGTCGCGGTGAGCGCTTGCGCGCGCGCCGGCGTCGCGGCCAGGGCCGCGCAGGCGGTCAGGACCGCGGCGCCGGCGAGCGCCCTAGCCCCGTTCCGACAGTGCGCGCGCAGACGGACGAGAAATCGGCCACGCCGATTCGGAACGGGGCTAGCGCAGCGCGACGTCGTAGCTGATGTGGATGTCGGGGGCGAGCGAGGCGACCACGGAGCAATACTTCTCGAGCGAGAGATCGACCGCCCGCCGTGCCTTCGCTTCGTCCGCGCCGTCGCCCGAGACGGTGAACACGAAGTGCAGCGCCGTGTAGCGACGCGGCTGCTGCTCCCGGCGTGTGCCCCGCACATGCACCTCGAGCCCGCGCAGCGCCACCCGCTGTTTCTGGAGGATCAACACCACGTCCGACGCGGTGCAGCTGGCGGCGGCGATGAGCAGCAGCTCGACCGGCGATACGGCGACGGTGCCATCGCCGTCGACTGGGACGGCGGGGCGACCGGGCACCGCGGCCGCGAACTGCAGGGCCTCGCCCCAGCGTAGCGTGACCTCCACGGGGTTCGTCGCCACGTCAGTTCCCCCGCCGCGTGGTCAGGCCGGCGTAGAACCGGTTGTGACGGAACCCATCCATGCCGTGGTACTCGAGCAGCCAGTTGAAGGTGGAGCGATAGTGCAGCTCGAAGCCCACGACCACGTTGAGCCACACGTCCGGACAATCAGGATCGGCGCCGCAGCGATCGTGCCCCACCAGGCTGAAGCCGCCGCCCGCATACGGCGTGACCGCCCGTCCTTCGCCGGTGAACCGGTAGAGCCCTTCCAGACTTCCCACGTAGCTGTTGACGCCGTTGAACACGCCGATCTCGCCCGACGGACGGAGCCGGAAGCGACTGCTGAGGAGATTGCCGGCGTCGAGCGTGACGCCGAACACCAATTGCGTTTCTCCGGAGAGGTCGATCCCGGCGCGCACGCCGAACCCGAGCAGGCCTAACCGGGTACCGTCGCCGGCCGAGCGCACCGCTGGAGGATGGAACTCCTGCGCCGCGAGCGCGGCGGTGCCCAACCCCGCGAACAGCAACCACAGCCCCACACTCCGCATCACGTCCCCCTGTCAGCGCTGTGCGTTCCCCGGGCGGCTGCCCGGCCGTAGTCCCAGATCGCATACAGACCCACCGCCGTCGTCGCCCACGCGATCGAGCGCACGTGAGGGGAGCGGACGATGCAGGCCACCAGCGTCAACAGCTGCAGCACGGTCACCGCCTTGCCGCCGGCGCGCGCCGGCAGCGTCATCGGGTGTCGCAGCAGCCACGCTCCGACGTACCCCAGCGCCGCCACGATGTCCCGGCCGAGCACACCCGCGACCTCCAGGGGATGCAGCAGGTCGGCTCGCGCGACGGTGATGAAGGCCGCGGCCATGAAGACCTTGTCGGCGGTGGGATCGAGCACGGGGCCGGCGCGCGACTCGCCGAGGCGGCGCGCCAGCATGCCGTCGAAGAAGTCGGACGCCGCGGCCGCGGCCACGAGCCCGAGCTGCGCGGCCGGCCGGTGGACGAAGGGGAAGGCGGCGGCGAGGGGCAGGCGCAGCGCGGTCAGCAGATCCGCCCACGTGACCCACGGTTTCACTTGCCCGTCCCTCCGGCGCCCGATAGCTTCGTCCGCGTGAACCTGAATCTGCTGAAGCAGGCGGCGATCTTCCAAGACCTGGACGACGGTGAGCTCGCCCGCGTGGCGGAAGTGTGCCGCGAGCAGAAGTTCGCGGTCGGCCAACACGTCTTCAAGGAAGGCGAGCCCGGGAACCGCTTGTTCATCATTTCCGAAGGGGAGGTGCGCATCTCCCGGACCATTCCCGGCTCGGGAGAGGAGGCCCTCGCCGTCCTGAAGCCCGGGGCCTGCTTCGGCGAGATGGCCATCTTCGACCGCTCGGAGCGCTCCACCGACGCCATCGCCAACACCACCTGCACGCTCATTACCATCGCGCGCTCCGACTTCGAGCTGCTGCTCGATTTCAGCCGCGACATCGCGTACAAGGTGCTGTGGTCGGTGGTCCGACTGCTGTGCGCACGGCTGCGGGTGACGAACGATAATCTCCGGTCGTTCCTCGCGATGTCGATGTTCTAGTGCGGCGGGAGCAATCCCCCGAGAGCGGGGTTCCATAACGCGACCGGCAACCTGGCCACTCCCGGCCGACCTCTTACACTTAGGCACCATGAAACGAAATTTGTTGGCTCTTACCATCGTTGCGGCCGCCGCGTGCTTCGATGTATCGAGTCCCATCCCGCCGGCGCTTATCCTGAGCCCGATCCTCGACTCGCTGTTCGTGGGGGATTCGCTTGTACCGCGCGACTTTGCCTATTACAACAGCGATGGCGAACGCGCCAACCCCGGTGCACTCAGCTGGAGCATCGGTCCGACCTCGGTGGCCACGATCAACGCCACGACGGGCGTGATCCACGGAGTCGGCAAGGGCGTCGCGACGGTCATCGCGTCCGGCGGCCAGGCGACGGGCATCGCCCTAGTGGCCGTGTCGCGGCCGCTCGACATGACGCTGCTCATGGACACGGTGGTGCTGATGCCCGGAGACTCGCTCGCCCTGCTCTCCCCGCCGCCGTTCCTCGCCATCAAGCAGAAGGTGCCGAACCCCACCACGCTCACCTTCGATCCCTCGCCCGATCCCACGCTGTACACAATCGACGCGAGCGGGGTCATCAAGGCGCAGAACAAGAGCGCGGCCGCGCGCTACGTCGTGCACTTGACCGACGGCACCAACACTGTCGTCGACACGGGAGCGGTGCTCGTCCTGATTCTGACCGACACCACCGAGCGCGGGCATTTCTTTGAGACCGTGGTCGGCACGGCGATCCGTCACCACGGCGGCGTCGCCACGGCGATCGCCTTCCCCAGGCTGAACGGCAAGCTGGGATTCCAGCTCCGCGACTCGACGTTCACCACCGACAGCCTGCGCGACACCACGATCGTGGTGCTCCCCGATTCCGTCGTCGGCGCGAGCGCCTTCGAGATCGACTCCATCAGCCCGCAAGAGGTGGGCAGGGCAGGAAGTCTGTTGGACCCGACGTGCAGACCGCCCCGCCCCTGGGCGAGCTGGACCAGTGCACATTTGGCGGATCCGCGCTTTCAGATCTTCACGTTCTCGCACGGCACGCTGAGCGACTCCGTGGCCGGAAGCATCGCGATCACCAAGGTCGCAACCCCGGTCGCCGGCGTAACCATCATTGGTGGCCGCTACCTGTTCGTCGCGCAGCGGACCGATTTGTACAACGACCCGCTCGGCGCGGAAGTGATCCGGGGGACCTTCGTCGCCCCGCTGCTCACGCGTCAGGACATCTGCCAGGGGTGACGTTCGATCACGTTTTCGCGGACCTGGGCGGCGTTCCGGCGAACCGCCTCACCGACGCCCAAGGCGTTGCCGGGCTGCTGCTCGCCGCCGCCAACGCGGCGGGCCTGAACCCCGCGAGCCCGCCGCTCGTGACGCTCGGGCCGCGCGGTCTCTCGGCCGCGCTGGTGTGCAACGGCGGCCACGTCGCGTTGCACGGGATACCGGAGGCGGGGCTCTGCTTCGCCGACGTGGCGGGCATCGGAGACGCGCGGCCGCAGCGCGGTCTCGACGTGATCATCAAGCGGTTTGGCGCGCGCGAAGTGCGCGTCGACTCGCGCCGGCGCGGGCCGGTCACCAACGCCATCCTTCCGGAGGGTTCATGAACGCACTCACCCCCTACGCGGCCTTCTTCATGCGCCTCGCGGTGGGTCTAGTGTTTCTCCAGCACGGCTGGTACAAGTTCCACCACATGGGCGTCGGGGGCGTCGCGGGGATGTTGCACGGGATCGGTTTCCCCTTCGCCACAATCTTTGCCGTGATCCTCATTGCGGTGGAGACGATCGGAGCCGTCTGTGTGGTGATCGGGTTCTACACGCGCTTCTGGGCGGGGTGCATGGCGATCGAGATGCTGGTCGCGATTCTCGCCGTGCAGCTTCGCAAGGGGGCCGGGTTCGAAGTTGAGGGCCTGCTGTTCGCAGGTGCCGTGACGCTGATCGCGCTGGGGGACGGGCCGCTCTCGATTGCCGTGAAACTGAAGCACAGCAGCACCTGAGGAGCGGACGGCCAGGGTCTCCCGGAGCGACTGCGTATTCGTGTCGCGAAGGGAGACCCTGGCCGTCCGCAGCTCAGTGCAGGATTCTCAATAATCCCGCGTCCGCGCTCCCCCGGATGAAGCTCTCCGGATCGGTCGCCGGAATCGCGACGCCGGTCTCCTTGCGTCCGCGGTGCGCGGCCGCCGCCATGTACTGCTCCAGCGAGCCACGCGCCCACTCCGCGGCGTCGTCCTTCATCTGGCGCACGATCTCCTCCCACGTGCCGACGTAGGTCGCACCGCCGAGCGTGCTCACGCGGTGGACGTCGCCCGGCCCCGACCGCGCCTTCATTCCCTGCAGCTCCGTGAGCAGCGTCCCGAAGAGCTCGAGCTGGCGCGGGTCGCGCAGCTGGCCGTCGGGCCCCATCGCCTCGATCTCGGCGAGCAGCAAGTCCTCGGGAGTGGCGTCTCCCGCGAGCTCGTCCAGGCGATGATGCCAGGGCACGAGCTCCGGGTCGTCGTCCGGAAGCCGGTACACGCTCTTTTTCAGCTCGATCAGCCGCCAGATGGCGAGCCCGTCGAAGTGGTCCCCCGGCTGGGTGCGCTCGATGTGAAACAGCGCCGCCTCGTACTCTCCCCGGTCATACAGCAGGTTGGCGAGATAGATGCGGGCTTCGGCGTGTCCCGCGTCCAGCTCCAGGGCTCGGCGCAGCCAGTACAGCGCGCCTCCCTCGTCCGTGAGGCGGTGGGCCGCGTACCCGACGCACGCCGCCGCCTCGGCCGAATCGGGATGTCCCGTGATCGCGACCTCGAAGAAGCGCCGCGCCTGGTCCAGGGCGGCTTCACGAAACAGCGCCCTACCGACCTGGAGCATGAGGTCGTGGTCGTCGCGGAAGCCCAGCGCGAGAATGCGCTCGAAACAGCCGACGGCGCCGCTCCGCTCGCCGAACTTGAGGAGCACCTCACCCAGCCCCGCCAACGCGTCTTCGTGCTCGGGGTCGAGGCCGACGGCTTCCTCGAACGCGCGGCGCGCCCAGAGATACTCCTCCCGCGCGAGCCGGGCGTAGCCCATGCCGACGTGCAGCTCAACGGCGTGGGGGTAGAGCCCCAACCCGTCTCGCAGGGTCTCGATGGCGTGGTCGTATTGTCCGTCGTTGTACAGTTGATGCGCGCGTTCGTCGTAGTCGTCGGAGCTCAAGAACGGTTCCGACATCGAACGGGCCTCCCGGGAAGGTTGTGCTATGATATGACGGCCCGGGCGGTTACACAAGCGACGGGCCCGGGCTATCTTCCCGCCGATGTCCTCCGGTCTCACCGAGATCCCGAGCGGCTCCGTCACGTCGCCGCGCGGCTTTACGGCCGCAGCGGCGCACGCGGGACTGAAAGCCGACAGTGCGCCCGATGTCGCGCTGCTGGTGTGCGCCACGAGCTGCGCCACGGCGGGCGTGTTCACCAAGAACGCGCTGCGCGCCGCGCCGGTGACGTACGACGCCGACCTCCTGGCGGAGCGCCCGGGTCGTCGCCATGAACGCGCGGGTCGCAAACGCGTGCACCGGCGCCCCGGGACTGGTGGCCGCGCGCGCCATGGCCCAAGCGGCCGAACAGGCGGCGGGCCTGCCCGCCCGCACCGCGCTCGTGCTCTCCACCGGCGTGATCGGCGTGCCGCTGCCGCTCGAGCAGATCACGGGCGGTCTGCAGGCGGCCGCCGCGCATCTCGCCGCCGACGGCGGCGCAGAGGCGGCGCGCGCCATCATGACCACCGACACCCGGCCCAAGCATTGTGCGGTTTGCTTCGAGACTCCCGCCGGCATGATCACGGTCGGCGGCATCGCCAAGGGGGCGGGGATGATCCATCCCGACATGGCCACGCTGCTCGCGGTGCTGACGACGGACGCGGCGGGCGAGCCGGCCGCGCTGCAGCCGCTGTTGCGTCGGGTCGCCGACCGCAGCTTCAACGCCATCTCGGTGGACGGCGACACCAGCACCAACGACACGGTGCTGCTGCTCGCCGGCGGCGCCTCCGGCGTCGACCCGGCGCGTGACGGCGCGGTGTGGAAGGTGTTCGAAGACGCCGTGCTGCACGTCGCCCGCACGCTCGCGCTCGCCATCGTGGCCGACGGCGAAGGCGCTTCGAAGCTGGTCGAGATCCAGGTGGTGGGCGCGGTGACTGAGACGGCCGCCCGGGAAGTCGGGCGCGCCATTGCGCGCTCCGTCCTGGTGAAGACCGCGATTTACGGTGCCGACCCGAACTGGGGACGAATCCTCGCCGCTGCGGGGGCGGCCGGCGTCACGCTCGCCACCGAGCGCCTCTCGCTCCAGGCGGCCGCCAACGGCGAATGGCTCACGCTCGCGAGCGGCGGAGCCGTGGCGCTCGCCGACGCGGCGGCCGCCCGCGCGATCTTCCAGCAGAAAACGATCCGCCTCCGCGTCGACCTCGGACTCGGTCGCGCGGAGGCGGTGGTGTGGACCTGCGACTTGACGCCGGAATACGTCCGGATCAACGCCGATTACACCTCGTAGCGCCGACTGCTTACATCTTGGTCTTGGTGGTGTCCTTGGCCGCGGGCTTGGCTGCCGGCTTCGCGGGGTGCTTCTTGGCGCCCTTCTTGTACGACTTCTTGGCCGGCTTCGCCTTCGACGTGTCGGCCGCCGGCGCCTGCCCCTGCATCGGGGAGGGCTGCTGCGCCACCACGATCGCGGGAGCCGCGAGGAGCGCCAGCGCGAGGAGCGTGCGACGAATCATGTTGCGATACCTCCGGAGGTATGGGGCGAGCCACCCTGGCTCGCTTCACGGTTGAGACCCGCGACGGCTGCGGTGCGTCACGCGGCGTAACACGAGGCGGCGCGGCAACGGGGCTCGTTCCACTGTGGAACGAGACCAGCGTCTGCGCCCTAAGGGGGCGTAGGTGCCGCCGGCCGGCGAGCCCGCGCCACGGCGCTGCGCGTCGGTTTGGGGGAGGCCGGCACGTTGGGGAGCTCCTGGCGCACCAGCGCGAGCGCTTCGGCGTGCGTGTGCCCCCGCTGCAGCTCGTGCGCGGCCGCGGCGGACACGTCGAGCAGCCGCTCGCGCGCCAGCCCCTGTCCGATGGCCGCGATGATGAGATCGGCGGCCGAGTCCGGGTCGAAATGATGGGCGGCGAGATCGGCGACGGCGTGCATCGCCGAAGCCCGCGGCGGGCGCGGCAGAGCGGCGACCACCCGTTGCACCACCGGGCCGGGCAGACCGCGGCGCAGCGCCCACGCCACAGTCGTCACCTCTCCCGGCGTCACCGGCGGCTCGTCGCCGGCGTGGACGAGGAGGTCGCGCGCGTCGCGCAATTGTCCCAGGCTGGCCTCCACGGCCGCGACGATGCGAGGAGCGGTGATCTGCTTGGCCCCTCCCTCCAGGGCCTTCTGGATCAGCGGCTCGGTGGGCAACCCGTCCGCCGACGCCCGTTGCACCAGGGAATCGACCACAGGAAGCGCTGCTCCCGGAACCCGGCCTTCCAGCCGCGCCCGGGCCGATTGAGCGGCGAGCGGCCCCGCGACGAGCGCCAGGCCGAGCCATAGTCTCATCGTCGGGCCGGCCGCACAATGACGATGGAGTTCTCGCGCCCGAAATCGTCCGCGACCAGGCGCTCGGCGAGGTGATCCGGCACCCAGCGCTCGCCGTCCACGACGAACATGTACTCGTATGCGCCGGCGGGGAGCACGACGGTGGCGCGCCATACCCCGTCCTGGTCCACATCCTCCAGCGCGATCGAGCCGGGGCGCCAGTCGTTGAACGAGCCAACGACGTGCACCGACTGCGCCTCTGGGAAGCGGCCCACGAACTGCGCGATCCCCTCGTGCTCGCCGATGTCGGGGCCCTCGCGCCCGATGGGGAACAGCGTCAGCAATGCCACCACGGCCGCGAAGGCCAGACTCCACACCGGACGCATACGGAACGTGATCGAGCGCGGCGTGGCAAGCCAGCGCAGCAGGCGGCGCGCGCGCGACGGGACGGGGCGGCGGATCAGCGCCATCACCCGCTGCTCGAGGCTCGAGAGCGGCAGCGGCGCGGCGAGGACGGCGGCGGCCGTGACGAGCCGCTCGACCACGCGACGCAGCTCGGCCGAGAGCGCCTCCGGCGACAGCTCGCCGTCGAGCGCTTGATGGACTCTGGGATCGATCGCGTTCATTCGTGCCCCTCCAGCACCCGCAACAGCGCTTCCCGCGCGCGGTGCACGCGCATCTTGAGCGTTGGAATCCGCTCCCCCGTCACCGACGCCATCTCCTCGTAGCTCAACCCTTCCACGTGCTTCAACAGGAACGCCTCGCGCTTCTCGGGCGACAGCCGAACCAGGGCCCGTTGCACCACGGCGAGCTGCTCGGCGCGCTCGAGGTCGACCTGGGTGTCCGCGGGATCCGCCACGGGCGGCGCCTCGTCCAGCGAGACATCGGCGATCGGGCGCCGCGCCAGATGGCTCTTGCACCGGTTCGCCACGATGCGATACAACCAGGTGCGCAGTCGCGCGGGCTCCCGGCAGCTCGCGAGGTGGCGATACGCTCGCACGAAGCTCTCCGCCACCGCATCCGCCGCGGCGTCCCGGCTGCCGAGCATGCGGCCCGCGAACCGCAGCAACCCCGCCTCGTAGCGACGGACGACGAGGCCGAACGCCTCGCTGTCGCCGCCGAGCACACGAGCCACTACTTCCGCGTCGGAGCCCCCCGTTACATCCATATGACCTGCATGGAGATCAGGGCGTCACGCTAGCACCGGCACGGGGCAGCGCGCCAGCGCGGAAACGTCCCGAAGTGTTGCGGAAGGGAACTGGATCAGCGGTCCCGCAGGTAGTCTTGTACCGCCGCGAGATAGGTGGACGCCTGCAGCCCTTCTCCCGCCACCGCACCGGCGAACGTCGCGAGCGTAGCCTCGGCACGCCGTCGGTATTGCGCGTCGCCGGTCACGCGCGCCAGCCGCAGCAACGCGCGCGCCGCGAACGCGTTCGCTCCCGGCATCAGGTCGTCGAGCACGGGCTTGGTGCGCTCCGCCAGAGCGGGGGCCGCTGCGTCCGTAGCCCCGGCGTCGAAGTACCCGGCGGCACCCGAGTCCGCGAAATCGCGCTGCAGCACCGCGGCCAGATCTTGCGCCACCGCGAGGTAGCGCGGCTCGCCGGTGGCGCGATGGGCCGCGAGGCACGCCCACACCACTTGAACCTGGTCCTGGAGCAGGGCCCGCGCCGGAGAGCCGGGCCCGGCGATGTGTCGCACCGCGCGCCGCGACGCATAGACACGCCGCAGCAGGCTGTCGAGCGCCGCCTGCCCGCGCTCGATCGCGGCTCCATCCTCGAGCGTCGCGCCCGCGTCGAGGATGGAGCCGATCACGTAGGCATCGCGATCGGCGTAGACCGTGCGGTCGCTGGTGCGGCCAACATCGCCCGCGAGCCGTTGGGCAAGCATGCCCGCGGCGTCGCGGTACCGCGGGTCGCTCGCCGCCGACCACGCCGCCGCCAGATCGCGCAGCAGCCCCGCCCGCACCAAATCGGGCGGGTCGTCGCGCGCACCCAGGGCCGCCGCGGCATCACCGGAGTCGATCATGTAGTCGAGCACGGCGAGCGCCGGCCTCAAGTACGTCGAGTCGCGCGTGCGGCCGAAGACGGTGAGCAACAGATCCGCGGCTTGGGCGTAGCGGAAGCTCGCGACGCTGGCGTGCGCTCGGATGGCGGTCGCGACCGCGCCGCGCACGGCTTCCACCTCGTGCTCGAGACCGGCCGCCTTGAGCGCCCCGCGACCCGGCGCCGAGCGACCCACGGCCAGCCGCTGCACCAGCGCAGCGCGCCGCAGGATCGACGCGTGCTGCTCGCGGTAGCTCCGCGCCACCTCCGGGAGCAGCTGCTTCAGGCCGCGGCCCGTCACCGGGTCGTCGAGGGGGAAATACGTTCCGCCGAAAAACGCCGAGCCATCGGGCGTGAGGAACACCGTGATGGGATAGCCGCGCAGGCCGGCGAGGAGCTGCACCGCCCTGGCGTAGCGCTGTGCCACATCCGGCCGCTCGTCACGATCGACTCGCACGGGGACGACCAATGAATCGATCATGGCTCCGAGTACGGCGTCGCCATACACCTCGAGGTCCATCACGCCGCACCAGCGACAGTCGTCGGCTCCGACGTACAGGAGGATCGGCCGGTTGAGCCGCGCCGCGAGCGCGAACGCGTCCCGTCCCCACTGCTGCCAGCTCACCGGCTGATGCGCCGCCCGGGCGAGATAGGGCGTCGCCGACTGGGCCATGCGGTTCGTGAGCGGTCCGTGCTCCGACACGCAGCCCGCCGCGAGCAGCGCCACGAGGAAGGTCTTCGAGGTTCCCATGCTAGGGCGGCTTGAAGATACCCTGCGGCGTGTGGCCCCGTTCCCACGCAAGAACAACGGCCTGGGGGCGCCGCCGGCTGAGTTCGGGCGTGCGGTCCCTCCCCCTGACGCGACGGTCCTTCCCAGGCCGCGGATTGTGCAGTTTGGGCAGTTAGTTTGGCGCCCCGATTGATACGCCGCAAGGCGGCATTTCGTTCACTCGGGGGAGGGGTATACTTGGGTATGGCCGAGATCCCCACCATCACCCCCAAGTCGAATGGACCCCTGGTCATCCAGGGGCCGGTGCGCATTGTTACGCCGGACGGCCGGGAGCTGGCCGTGCCCCCCCGCAAGGACGGCAAACCGGCGGAAGTCGTTGTCCTGTGCCGCTGTGGCGGGTCCGCCACGAAGCCGTTTTGTGACGGAACTCACAAGCGCAACGGCTTCTCTGACGCCCCCCCTCAGGCCTCCGCTCCCACGATTTGAGCACAGCGTATTATGTTGTCACCGTCCCGGGGGGGTGACCCCGGGGGAGCCGCCCCTGACCCCCACCCCATGCACCCCGCCCCCCTGCCCCTGCCCCCGAACGGAGGAACGCAATGGCGAAGGCCGGAAAGGCCCCGATGGCTGCGGATGAGGGGTACTGTGTGAAGTGCAAGGCCAAGCGGAAGATCTCCAACGCCCAGCAGGTGAAGATGGCCAACGGCAGGCCGGCCTTGAAGGGCGTCTGCCCGGTATGCGGTACGGGGATGTTCAAGATCCTGCCGCCCAAGTGAGCTTGCTCCAGCAACCGACGATGCGAGCCCCCGGCCGAGCACGGCCGGGGGCTCTTCGCTAGGGGGGGCGACGTGCCGGGTCCCGTCCCCCTGGTAAGCGTATCGGAAGGTGACGCAGGCGGTGCCCACCTCCCGGCAGTAGTAGGCGAGCAGCTCGAGCTTGGCATATCTCCCACCCGACGTGCGCACTCCGTACACGTGATGCTTCGACATGAGGAGGTGAGTCAGCATACTATAGGTATACCACTTCCCCACGCCGGGATTCGTGGTGTCGGGCGCCACGATGTTCTCGACGTAGCCCGCCGCGGGCAGTTCACGCACGGAATCGAAGGGCACCTCGCCGAGGTCGACGATGCCCCCTCCTGGAGCGGAGATGACGTGGAAGCGCCGGAAGGCGATGTCCCAGGGCCCTGACTCCACGGCGGCGTTGCGCCCGAAGTCGAAGCGGCGCCAGCGATCGGTGGCAGCGGCATCGAGGGTGTAAGTGGCTGGTCCGAGCAGCGAGTCGCCCGCGGGCGCCGGGTGCGGCGTCGTGAGGCCATAAGGCGGGAGCTCCGGCCGGGTGAGCGAGCCGATCAGGAGGGAAATCACCAGCAACACGAAGGCGCCCCCCATCGCTAGGACGAGGATGGGGGGGCGGGCGCCCGCCCCCTCGGCGATCACGACTCGGCCATGTAGGGGTAGGTAAAGCTCCGGGGCGGCAGGAAGTTCTCCTTCGCGGTCCGTGGGCTGACCCAGCGGACGAGGTTGAGCAGGCTTCCGGCCTTGTCGTTGGTACCGCTGGCGCGCGCTCCGCCGAAGGGCTGTTGCCCGACCACGGCGCCAGTCGGCTTGTCGTTCACGTAGAAGTTCCCGGCCGCATAGCGCAGGGCCTGTTGGGCCTGCTCCACGGCCTGCCGATCTTGGGCGAACACCGCTCCCGTGAGCGCGTATGGCGATGTCTCGTCCACGGTGCCCAGCGTCTCCGTCCAGCGCGCGTCGGGGTACACGTGAACCGACAGGACGGGCCCGAAGATCTCCTCGCACATGGTACGGTATCTCGGATCCTCCACCTGCAGCAGCGTGGGGTCGATGAAGTACCCGTCGGCGTCGCGGGCGCCGCCGCCGAACACCAGCTTGACCCCGGGTGCCTGCTTGGCGGCATCGATGTAAGCCGTGATCTTGTCGAACGCCTTCCGGTCGATCACCGCACCCATGAAGTTCCGGAAGTCGGCCGGGTCGCCCACCTTCACGTCCGCGAGCATTTCGAGCATGCGATCCCGAAGTCTGGGCCAGAGGGATGCGGGCACGTAGGCGCGCGAGGCGGCGCTGCACTTTTGACCCTGATACTCGAACGCCCCCCGCACCATCCCAGTCGCCAGCGCATCCACGTCCGCGCTCGCATGGGCCACGATGAAGTCCTTGCCGCCGGTCTCACCGACCAGCCGCGGGTAGGACGCGTACGACGTAAGGTTCGCCGCAGCCTGCTTCCACAGCGCGTGGAACACTTCGGTGGAGCCCGTGAAATGGATCCCGGCGAAGGCGCGATCGGCGAGCACGCGCTCCGACACGCGCGCCGACGGCCCGGGAATGAAGTTGATCACGCCGGGGGGAAGCCCAGCCTCCTCGAGCAGCCTGAGGATGAAGTAGTTCGAGAGCACCGCCGTGGCCGCGGGCTTCCATACGACGGTGTTACCCATGATGGCGGGGGCGGTCGGCAGGTTGCCGCCGATCGACGTGAAATTGAACGGGGTGATGGCGTAGATGAACCCCTCGAGCGGACGGTGATCGAGGTAGTTCCAGGTGCCGGGGGCGGAGACGGGCTGCTCCGCGTAGACACGCTCGGCAAAGTGCACATTGAAGCGGAAGAAGTCGATCAGCTCGCACGCCGCGTCGATCTCCGCCTGGTGCGCCGTCTTCGACTGGCCCAGCATGGTGGCGGCGTTGACGATCGGACGGTAGCGCGTCGCGAGCAGGTCGGCGGCCTTGAGAAACACGGCGGCCCGCCGCTCGAATCTCCAGGCGGACCAGTCGCGCCAGGCGTCGCGGGCAGCGGCGATCGCGGCCTCCACCTCCCCCGGCCCCGCCTGATGCACCTTCGCCAGAACATGGCGATGGCAGTGGGGCATGACGACGTCGACCGTGGTGCCGGTGCGGACATCCTTACCTCCGATGACGAGCGGGATGTCGGCCTGCCGCGTCGAGAGGTCTTTGAGCGCTTGCTTGAGCTCGACTCGCTCGGGCGTGGAGGGAGCGTAGCTCAGGACGGGCTCGTTCGAGGGCGGCGGAATTTTCGGGATGACGTTCATACCGGAAAAATACAGCGGGAACCGGCCGGCGTTCAGAGGGCAATATGAGGATCCATCCCGAGACCCGCATCGGCCATGTCCATCTGACCGTGGCCGACCTGGACCGCTCGCTGCGATTCTACCGCGACGTGCTCGGGTTCCAAGTCACCACGCGATACGGCTCGGACGCCGTCTTCCTCTCGGCCGGGGACTACCACCATCACATCGGGCTCAACACCTGGGCGGGGCGCGGCGCGCCAGCGCCGCCTCCGGGCACGACCGGGCTGTACCACTTCGCGATTCTCTATCCGGACCGCAAGACGCTCGCGGCCGCCGTGCGACGCCTGCTCGAGGCGCGCGTCCCGCTCGAGGGGGCGTCCGATCACGGCGTGAGCGAGGCGATTTATCTGCGCGATCCGGACGGGAACGGTGTCGAGCTGTACCGGGACCGTCCGGAGCCCGACTGGCCTCGCGGGCCCGACGGCACGCTGGCGATGCACACCAAACCGCTGGATCTCGAAAAGCTGCTTGCTGACGAGGAGTGATACGGGATGCGAGATGCGGGATGGGTCGGTGAGTCCTCGCATCCCGTATCCCGCATCCCGCATCCCGCGTCCCGCATCCCGCGTCCCGCGTCCCGGTTCTAGTTCCGCCCTTTCCCTGTGACGAGCAAGCTGTCGCTGACTTTCACCGCCTGCACCGGCGTGGGCGTCGAACGCTCGCCCCGCGGGATCATGCCCGGCAGATTCGCGAGCTCGAATGCCGAGACCGCCATGACCGCCGACGCCTGCATCAGGTCAGCGGCGATCGCCATGTCGTAGGTGTCGGACTGGGAATGGTGCGTGTGGTTGTAGCCGCGCTCCAGCTGATTGAAGTTGAAGCCGGGCACGCCGTAGGGCAGGAATGAGAGATGATCGGTGCCGCCCTTCGTGCGGTTCACGACGGAGTCGACGCCGAGTGCGGCGACGGGGGCGAGGACGGCGCGCCACAGCGCCTCGAGGTCGCCGCGGCCCTGGAGCGCCTGGCCGGTGATCGCGCCCGTGCCGTTGTCGAGCACGATAACGGCCTGAATCGAGTCCATTTCGGCGGCGTGGGCTTCCGCATACTTACGGGACCCGATGAGTCCTTGCTCCTCGCCGGTGAACAGCACGAAGCGGATCGTGCGCTTCGGCTTGAGGCCCGCCTGCGCGATCGCGCGGGCCGCCTCGAGCGTGCACATCGCGCCGGTGCCGTTGTCGGTCGCCCCCGTGCCCAGATCCCACGAGTCGAGGTGCGCGCCGACGATCACCACCTCGCCCGGGTATTCGCCGCCGCGGATCTCGGCGACCGTGTTCCACTGGGTGACCGAGTCGCGCGTCAGGGTGTTCGCGATGCTCACGGCCAGACGCGGCGTCGTCCCGGCCGCGAGCAGCCGGTCGACGAGCGCGAAGTCTTCGTGCGCGACGACGACCTGCGGCAGGGGGAGGATCCGGTTGGGAGAGCCGCTCATATTGAGCAGCGCATGCTCCTTCCCGGCGTCCACGACGATGCCGAGGGCGCCGGCGCGGCGCAGCAAATACGGGACGTCGTTCGCGAACTGCTGCGTGCGGGCGCGCGTGGCGGAGTCCGCGTCACGAAACGGGGTGAACACGGTGCGGATGAACTCGCGCTGGCGCGCCGAGTCGGCACCGGTCATGGGCGGGCCGTCGTTGTTCCACACGAGCGATGGCACGCGGGTCATGACCCAGGCACCCTTCACCCGACGGCGATGCACCACGAAGCTGTCCGGCGTGCTCGCGTCGATGCGCACGACGGGTCCCGTGACGGTGGCGCCGCCCGTGCCCGGCGCCCATGCCCAGCTAGCCGCCGTGACCTCGTGAGGCCGGGGCGCGGTCAGGCGGGCGCGGAACGCTCCCCGGGTCCATCCCCCCCCGAACTGCCAGGGCTCGAGGTGGCCATCCAGGCCGTACGCCTTGAAGCGCTCGAGCGTCCACTCGTTGGCGCGACGCGCGGCGGGCGATCCGGTGAGGCGCGGGCCGATCACGTCCGTGAGGTACTCGAGGTTCTGCATCACGGCGGAGTGGCTCAGCGCCTGATCGACCAACGCGGCCGCCCCCGCGGTGTCGACGACGAGGTCTTGCGCTGCGGCCGGAGCGGGATGGGCGGACAGGGCGGCCCAGGCCGCGACCGCCGCCACAACGGAGGAGCGGCCCACGGGGCTAGGCCCGCTCGCCCGCCAGCTGCGGATCGATAGACCGCTGCGGCGGAATCGGCAGGGTAACGGTGACCGTCGTTCCCACCCCGACCTTCGAGTCGACCGCGATACTGCCGGCGAACATATTACGTATCACGCTCTGCACCACGACCAGCCCCATGCCGCTCCCTTCGCCGAATTCCTTGGTGGTGTAGCCGGGCTCGAAAATGCGCTCCAGGTCCTGGGGGCGGATGCCGACGCCGCGGTCTTCCACCGTGAGCCGCAGCGAGTTGGCCTCCTGGATCAGACCTACCCGGATGGGCGCGGGCCGCGCGGCGCTCGCGTCGGCGGCGTTGCGGATCAGGTTCACGAGCAGGTCGTACAGCGCGTTGGGGTCACCCTTCAAGTACAACGTCTCGAGCGTGGAGTCAAACTCGAGCGGGATCTTCTTCTCCTTCAAGACGCGGCTCTCGAGGGTGCAGCACGAGCGCACCACACGCACGGCGTCGAATCGCTCGGAGCGCGCCAGGGCGCCCCGCGCCCGGTCCTTCACCGCGCGCAGGAAGCTGACCGACCGGTCAATGTCCTCGATCACCTGACCCAGCTCGTCGAGCAGCTCGAGGCGGCGGCCCGCCGCGACCTCCGTCCAGCGGCCCACCGATTCCATGGCGAGCTGCAGCCCGGCGCGCGCCGCCGTGAGCGGGTTGGACAGCTCGTGCGCGATGATGCCCGGCAGGGTGGTGATGTCGTGGAGCGGGTCGGGTCGGGCCGGCTGGTGCCCGGGCGCGGGTTCCCGCCGGTCGAGCAGGCCAAGACAGAGGCCGGCGAGCTCCAGCGTGAGGCGCTCGCGGCTGCGCCGCTCCCGCCCGTCGGGGGGCGGCGCCGGGGGCTTGGTCCGGACCGGGGCGACCACCCACAGCCCCTCCGTGCCGCTTTGACATCCCACCCAGCGGCTGCCCTGCACGATCGCGATGTTCCAGCGCCGCAGGGTGGCGTCGACGTCCAGCTTGGTGGTGTGGTGCGTCGGGGCGGACTCGCTCGATGCCTGCGGTTCCAGCTCGGCGCGGGCCGAGACTTCCCACACGGTAACGGGGCGGCCCCCGAGCGCGACGCTCGCCTGGCGCAGGATCTCGCGTCTGCCTTCGACGAACGGCTCCCGTTGCGTCACGGAGGCTCCCACCCGCACACCCTGTCCCTGGCGGCCCACCGCAGTCGCGGCCGCCTGTCACAAGAACGATCCGTGAATCGTGGGGGCGCGTCTTACATATGCGACAAACTGCACGGGCCGTCAAGTAACCGCGCTGCCTGACTTTGCCCGCGGTCCCGACCGGACGTATTCTTCCTTCTCTATGCTACGTTGTCCCGCAAGGAGCGACGACACCAGATGACGCCCGACGACGCTCGAATCGCACGGCCCCCCCGTCCACCCAGTCCTGCGCGGCGCGCCCCGACGCGCCTGATCGAAGGCCCGCGCGACCGCGAGCGCATTCCCACCGTCCTGGTTCCCGACCACGACGATCTCGCCGTGCTGCTCGCCGACCGCGTTGCCGAGGTGATCGCGCGGGAGACGGCGGCCAAGGGGCGGTGCGTGCTGGGGCTCGCCACCGGCAGCACGCCGCTGGGGATCTACCGCGAGCTGATCCGCCGTCACCAGGCGGGCGAGGTGGATTTCTCGCGCGTCGTCACCTTCAACCTCGACGAGTACTACCCGATGCCGCCGGACAGCCCGCACAGCTATCGGCGCTACATGTGGGAGAACCTGTTCGCGCAGGTCAACATCCGGCCGGAGAACGTGCATATCCCCGATGGCAGCGTCCCGCGTGAGCGGCTGGCCGAGCACTGCGACGCGTACGAGCGGGCCATCGCCGGGTCGGGGGGGATCGATCTGCAGCTGCTGGGGATCGGCAAGAGCGGGCACATCGGCTTCAACGAGCCGGGTTCTTCCCAGGATTCCCGTACCAGTCTCGCGATTCTGGACACGGTCACCCGCAAGGATGCGGCCGCCGATTTCTTCGGCGAGGACAACGTACCGCGCGAGGCCATCACGATGGGCGTCGCCACGATCCTCGATGCGCGCGAGATCGCGCTGATCGCCACGGGGGAGCACAAGGCCGACATCGTGGCGCGCGCGGTCGAGGGCGAGGTCTCGCCGGATGTCGCGGCCACGTTCCTGCAGCGGCACGGCAACGCGACGGCGTATCTCGATCTGGCCGCCGCCGCCGAGCTGACACGCATCAAGACGCCATGGGTGCTCTCGAGCGTCGACTGGACGCCGGAGCTGACCGAGCGGGCGACGGTCTGGCTGGCGGAGCAGACCGGTAAGGCCCTGCTCAAGCTCACGGCGCGCGATTACGCCGAGCATCACCTGAGCCCGCTGTTGGCGAAGCACGGGGCTCCGGGTCCCATCAATGGGCTCGTGTTCAACCGGCTGCGGGACAAGATCCGCGGCCGCCGCCGGCTGCCGTCCCGCAGGCCGGTGCTGGTGTTCTCCCCGCACCCCGACGACGACGTGATCTCGATGGGCGGCGTGTTGCGCAAGCTGTGGGAGAACGAGAACGCGATCGTCGTAGCCTACATGACCAGCGGCAACATCGCCGTATTCGATCACGACGTCCGGCGCCACCTCGACTTCGTGAGCCGCGCCGCGGAGACGCTGGGACTCGACCGGGCGGCGGTGCAGCGTGTGCGCGAGAGTGTGGAGGCGAGCTTCGAACGCAAGATGCCTGGGGACGTGGACCTGCCGGTGGTTCAGGACCTGAAGCGCATGATCCGAGAGTCGGAAGCGATCGCGGCGCTCGAGTCGGTGGGGCTGCCGCCCACGGCGGCCCGCTTCCTCAACCTGCCGTTCTACCGCACCGGGGAAGTGCGCAAGCGCCCGATCGGCCCCGAGGACGTCGCGATCGTGCGCGCGCTGCTCGAGGAACTCCGACCCGATCTCGTCTTTGTCGCGGGTGACCTGTCCGATCCGCACGGGACCCACCGCATGTGCAAGGCGGCGGTCACGCAGGCGCTCGCCGTGTACGACGGGGCTCCCCCGGAGGTGTGGCTGTACCGCGGCGCGTGGCAGGAGTGGCCCCTCACGGAAGCGGACGTCCTGGTGCCGCTCTCCCAGGACGAGCTCCGGGCCAAAGTGTTCGCGATCTTCAAGCACCAGTCGCAGAAGGACACCGCGCCGTTCCCGGGTGGGCACGACGACCGCGAGTTCTGGCAGCGGGTCGAAACTCGCAACCTGGAGACCGCGGCGCGCGCCGACCGGCTGGGCCTGCCCGAGTACTTCGCGATGGAGGCCTACCGCGTCGTCACACCGGAGGAGGCCAAGCCATGAATCCGATGACCATGCGAGGGGTGAGCCTGGCGGTTGTGGTGGCGGTGTGGACCGCGATTTCTGAAATGGCGAGGGTAAACCTGTCGTTGTGGCCCGTGATTGTCGCGCTGGGATGCTCGCTGGCGGCGGGCGGCGGCGTTCCCGGCCTGCAGCGCACGCTCGCGGGCACGATCTCCGGCGTCGTCTGGGCGCTCGTGGCGCACCCGGTCACGCGGGCGCTGGGTGGTCAGGACCTCGTCCAAGCGCTGGTGCTGGGCGGCGCGGCGTTCGGGATGGTGCTGCAGGCGCGCCTCCCCCTGCTGTCCTACACGGCCGGCGCGTTCGCCGGCGCCGGCGTCGCGATGGGGCTCCGGGCCGTCACGCTGCAGGGAGGCGTCCGCGTGGCGATCGCGCTCGCGGTCGGAGCCGTGCTCGGATTCGCCGCGGAGCGGCTCCCGCAGCTCGTGGCGTCGCGCCGCACGTGACGGCGTATCGCGATGCCGAGGCCCGGGCCGCCTCGCGGCGCTTGCTCGCGACCAGCGAGCGGGAGCTGCAGCGCATCGTGCTCGACATGCACGACGGCCCGGTACAGGACATCTTCGCCGCGTTGTCCCAGCTGCAGGTGCTCGAGCGCGCGCTCGCCGCAGACCCGCCGACCCAGCAGCGGTCGCGGCAGGCGGTGCGCCTGCTCGAGCGTGCGCTGGGCGAGATCCGCAATTTCATCGGGGCATTCCGGCCGCCCGGGTTCGAGCGCCGCGCGCTGGGCGAGATCATCGAGGGCCTCGCGGTGCAGCACGAGACGTTGACCGAGCAGGGCGTGGAGCTCGACCTCCCCGACGACCTGGGCGACTGCGCGCTCCCGACCAAGATCGCGATCTATCGCATCCTGCAGGAGGCGCTCGCCAACGGGCACCGCCACTCGGGCGCGTCCGAGCAGCGCGTGATCGTCGAGCGGGAGGGCGGCTCGCTCACCCTCACCGTCTCGGACCGGGGCCGCGGCTTCAACCCGGAGCGGGTGCTCGCGAGTGAGGAAGGCGTGGGCGTGGAAGGCGGCCACTTCGGGCTGCGGGGGATCCAGGACCGCGTCGAGATGCTGGGGGGCACGTTCGCGCTCGAGAGCGCGCCGGGCCGGGGCACCTCGCTCACCGTCACGCTGCCCGCGGAGTGAGCCCCCCGCGATGATCCGCGTGCTGCTCGCGGACGATCACGCCATCGTGCTCGAGGGCCTGCGCGCGTTGCTCGACGGCGAGCCGGACATCACGGTCGCCGGGTGGACCACCGACGGCACCGAGGTCGTGAAGCTGGTGCAGCAGCACAAGCCGGACGTCGTGGTGCTCGACCTCGAGCTCACCACGATCAAGGGCACCGAGGTGCTCGCCGCGCTGCGCGACCGTCCCACGCCTCCCAAGGTGCTCGTGCTGACTGCCTACAACGACGGCGAATCGCTCCGCTCGGCCCTCGACGCCGGCGCGGACGGCCTGGCCCTCAAGACGGAATCGCCGCAACAGACGCTGACGGCGATCCGTCAGGTGCACGCGGGGCAGCTCGTCTTTCCCCAGGCCGCACGCCGCTGGATCGAGGGGCGGTCGGCCGGGGCACCCGGCGACTTGACGCCGCGCGAGCGCGAAGTCTGGACGCTCGTCGCCGGCGGGCTCACCAACCCGCAGATCGCCAAGCGGCTCGGCCTCTCGGACAATACGGTGAAGTTCCACGTGCAGCACTTGTTCTCGAAGCTCGGGGTCAAGAACCGCACAGAGGCCGCCCTCAAATACGCGCACGGCCGCTAGGCGAGGCGCGCCACCTTGACAAGGTGCCATTTCGGCGGGACACTGGAACCTCCACCACCGACCAGAGGGAGTTATGACCGCTCCTGCGCTCTCCGTGAAGGAACTACGCCGCGTCGTCATCGCCGCAGCCGTGGGGAACGTGATTGAGTGGTACGACTTCTACATCTTCGGCAGTCTGGCCGCACTCCTGTCGGTCAAGTTTTTCGCAGCAGGTGCCTCTGGAAGCGCGCTCATCAAGACGGTCGGAACGTTCACCGCTGGGTTCTTGATCCGTCCGTTCGGGGCCTTCGTGTTCGGCCGCATCGGCGACATCGTGGGCCGCAAGTACACGTTCCTGATCACGCTGAGCGGTATGGGCATTTCGACGGCGCTCATCGGCCTCGTGCCGAGCTATGCCAAGATCGGCGTAGCCGCGGGAATCATCCTCTTGCTGCTGCGGCTGATCCAGGGTCTCTGCCTGGGCGGCGAGTACGGCGGCGCCATCACGTACGTCGCCGAGCATGCACCGGACGACAGACGGGGTTACTACACCGGGTGGCTCCAGACGTCGCCCACGCTCGGGATCGTGGTGTCGTTGGTCGTCATCATCGTGACACGCCAGGTAGTGGGGACCGAGGCGTTTACCGCGTGGGGGTGGCGGATCCCATTCCTGCTCTCGCTGCTCATGGTCGCGATCGCCATCTACATCCGGCTCCAGTTGCAGGAGACACCGATCTTCCAGGCAATCAAGGCGAGGGGACAGACGTCCGCGAACCCGTGGCGCGAGGCCTTCTGGAGCGAGAACATCAGATACGTGCTCATCGCCAGCGTCGTCGTGATCGGCGAGGGGGTCGTGTGGTACAGCGGCCAGTTCTGGGCGCTCTATTTCATCCAGCAGGTGCAGAAGCCGGACGTCCTCACCCCGGCCATCATCACCGGCGCCGCGCTGCTCATCGCCACGCCGTCGCTCATCTTTTTCGGCTGGCTCTCGGACCGGATCGGCCGCAAGCCGATCATCCTTGCCGGCTTCTTCCTCGCGGCCGTCACCTATTACCCGCTGTACAACGCGCTCGGCACGGCCGCGAACCCCGCCAACATCAACTACCCGCTGGCGATCCTGATCGTCGCGATCATGGTGTCGTACGTGGGGATGGTGTACGGTCCGATCGGGGCGTTCCTCGCCGAGTACTTCCCTGCCCGCATCCGCTACTCGTCCGTGTCGGTGCCGTATCACATCGGCAACGGCTGGGGCGGCGGACTGGTGCCGGTCATCACGACCGCGGCGTACGTCACCGCGCAGACGGCGGGGCTCTCCATGTCGCAGAGCCTGGGCCGCGCGCTCGTCTACCCGATCGCGGTCCCGGCGGTCGCCTTCCTGCTGAGCCTGTTCCTGATGCCGGAGACGCGGAAGATCAGCATCTGGCAGCCGGCGGAGGTGCGGGCGGGCGCCAGGGGCTGAAAACAGTTGGGGCGAAGAAAACCGTAGGGGCGCAGCATGCTGCGCCCCTACGTTGTTGCCCCCAATTATTTCACGATCGTCAGGCCGTGCGGCACCCCGCCCGGGAAGACGTAGGCATATAGCAGCACGATCAGCCCGACGATCGCGCCCAGCGCGATCGAATGCCAGAACACGTGCCGGAAAATGGTGCCTTCGTTGCCCACCTGATTCGTCGCCGACGTCGCGACGGTGATGGACTGAGCGTCCACCATCTTGCCCATCACGCCTCCCGCCGAGTTGGCGGCGCACATCAGGATCGGATCGAGGCCGAGCTGCTGTGACGTGATGCGTTGCAGGCTGCCGAACAGCGCATTGGACGAGGTATCACTGCCCGTCAGGGCGACCCCCAGCCACCCGAGGAACGTCCCGAAGAAGGGGTAGAACCATCCGCTGCGCGTGAACGCGAGCCCCAGCACCGCGTCGAGCCCGGAATAGCGCGTGGTGAACCCCAGGCCCAGCATGAACGAGATCGCGATGACCGCGAGCTTCATGCGCTTGAGCGTGTGCCAGAAGATCTTCGCCAGCTGCACCGGCCCCAGGCCGAGCACCAGGCCGGCTATGATAGCCGCGACGAAGCACCCCGTCCCCGTCGCCGAGAGCCAGTTGAAATCGAACCGTGCCGCCTCGGGTGTCAGCTTCGTCACGACCGGCGCCGCGCGCGTCACCGCGTTGTGCAGCAACGGGATATCCCACACGGGCGTGGTCGCGCGGTTGATCGCGCCCTTGACCGCCGGCAGGCCCCACACGAGCACCGTCAACGACAGGATGGCGAACGGCATCCACGCTTTGACCACCTGACCGGGAGAATGCTTGTGCGCGGCCGCGGTACCTGCCGACGCTTGCTCGTCCGCGAAGCGCCACACGCGCCTCGGCCGCCAGAACCGGAGGAAGATCACCGTCGCGGCGAGCGACACGACCCCGCCGGCGATGTCGACCAGGTTCGAGTCCACGTGGTTGGACCAGAGGTACTGCGTCAGGCTGAACGAAGCTCCCACCACGAGAATGGCGGGCAGCACCTCGAGGGTCTCGGCCCACCCCACCATGGCACGCACCAGCCAGAAGGGCACGATGATCCCCGTGATGGGCAGGATGCGCCCGATCATGGCGCTCAAATCCGACTCCGGCAGGCCCGAGACCGCCGCCAGGGTGTGCACGGGCGTGCCGATCGCTCCCCACGCCACCGGCGACGTGTTGGCGATCAAGTTGAGCGCGGCCGCGTGAAACGGCTTGAAGCCGAGACCGATCATGAAGGCGCCCGCGATCGCGACCGGCGCCCCGAAGCCCGCCGCCCCTTCGATGAACGCTCCGAAGCAGAACGCCACCAGGAGCAGCTGCAGTCGGCGGTCAGCCGTGATGCCCGCCACCGATTCCTTCATGATCTCGAACTGGCCGGTGAATACCGAGATGTCGTACAGATACACGGCCGCGAGCACGATCCAGGCGATCTTCAGCACGCCGAACCCGACGCCGTACAGGAAGCTCATGCCGGCGAGCGACGCCGGCATCCCGAAGATCAGGACCGCTACGAGCACCGCGGTCCCGGCGCCGGCGATGGCACACCAGTGGGGCTTTACCCGCAGCCCCGCCAGCAGGCCGAACAGCACCAGAATCGGTAGTGCGGCGACGAGAGTGGAGAAGACCCAATTGTGCAGCGGATCGTACACCTGGGTCCACGTCATGGCTCAGTCCCCGGGGTCGCTGGAGGCGGGTTAAACGATCCGCTTTCTGCCCCGCCGTCAAGGCGGTGAAAATCAGCCCAGTCGCACCGCCCACAACGCGGCTCGCACGCGGCCGGAGGCATCGTGGCTGTGCCCGGCGATCCAGAGTAGGGGCGCAGCATGCTGCGCCCCTACATTATCCGAGACTGCGACGGCGGCACTGTGCTCGCCCCCCGCACTGTGCTCCCCCCCCAGCGTGCCCAGGTCCAGCATGCGGCCATCCGGTGTCCGCAGGAATGCGTGGGTGACGGGGAGCCCGCGGGCGTCGCTGTCTCCCGTCTGGCTCGCCCCCGCGACGCAGCCGAGGTCGTTGATGGCGTTGGCGCAGCTGGTCCGTCCGCCGAGCGTTCCCAGGTCGATCATGCCGGCGCCGGAGGTCCACAGGAACGCGTGGCCGCTGCCGCCTACCACTTCGGTCCGATTGTTGATGCCCAGCGCCATGCTCGCGGCGCCGAGCGTCCCCAGATCGCGCATGCCGTCGGTCGCCGTCCATACGAACGCACGCGGCTCACCCGTCTTGGTCTCGGCCAAGCCGACCACCGCGCCGTTTTCGTTCAGGTCGTGAGCGATGCTTGTGGCCCCGCCGAGGGTGCCGAGGTCGATCATCGTGCCGGGCTCGACGATGACGAAGGCATGCTTCGCCGGGGCGACGGCGCCGCGGCTGTGCCCCGCTACCTGGCCGCGCCGGTTGACGGCGAGCGCCTCGCTCTCGTTTCCCCCGAGCGTGCCGAGATCGAAGCTCGTGCCGGCGGACAGCAGGTAGGCGTGAAAGTCGCCGAACCCGGTGTCGCCTCCGCCCGCGATTTCGCCGCTGTCGTTGATGTCGTTGGCCGAGGAATTCACGCCGGTGAGCGGCTTCAGGTCGACGATCCCCAGCGTCTCCTCCCACAGGAACGCCCGGGTGCGGCCCAGGGCGTCGCGGCTCGTGCCGACGACCTGACCTCGGCGGTTCACCGCTTTCCCCTGGCTCACGGCACCGCCCAGCGTGCCGAGGTCCTGAACGGAGACCGAGACGGAGATCAGCGCCGCCCGAGCTCTCGGCTGGCCCACAGCCCCGCCTCGACCGCCGTCTCCGACGTCGGGCCGTCGAAGCGGCGCACCAGGATGGCCGCGCGCCCGGCGCGCTCGACGGCGACGAGGTGCAGGATCGAGACCTGGCCTTCGGCGGGGCTGTAGCGCAGCCGCAGCTGAGCGCCCCCCGCTTCGCCGGCAGAGCCGAGCCGGATTGCTGGCCGGGCGCACGCGTTGTAGTCGTCGACCCACGCCTGCAGTACATCCATCGCGTTCTTCTGCGGTGTCGGCTCGCTCATCCGGTGCGCCCTTCCTTCATATGGTTCAGGATCCGATGGCCCTGCCCGGGCTCGAGCAGCTGATAACGCGGCTGGCCCAGCGGATCGCGCGTCACCAGCTGGGCGCAGTACGCGGGGAGCCAGGCGGGGTAGTGACCCGGTGAGCCCCAGCCGCTCGTATCGAAGGCGCTGCGGCCGTCGGTGACGCGGAGCAGAGCGAGGTCGGCGTCCAGCGCGGCGGTCAACGCCTCCGGTGCGAACTCGGCGCAGCCGAACAGCAGTCCCGCCGCGGCGCGCGCCTCCGTGACGTGATCCCGCAGCGACTCCACGGGGGCTCGGCCGATGGGGGCCTGCTGGCGCCGGCAGGCGATGAGGGTCCGGTGCTGCCCCGTGGTTCCGCCGAGGACGCCACTCAGCTCGAGGAGATAGCCCCGCTCGGGCTCGGGCAGCGTGACGCGTCGATGGATGCGGAGCTCGGCGACGTCGAGCCCGACCTTGCGGAGCTCGCGCACCACGAGGATCTCGAAGTGTTGCGGCGTCAGCTCCGGCAGCTCGAGCATCGTTCGAATCCTCCTCCGGAGCGGACGCTACGGCGAGCCGTCGCGGACCGCCAGGCCGCGGAAAAACACCGCCGGTCGGGGGGTTGCGCGCTCCCAACCCCGTCCCTATATCATCGGGCAGTCGCTGACGCAGCTTCGCGCACCCACCTCATCTCGAGCGCGGAGGAGTGTATGCTGGTCGGTCGCCGGGATTTTCTGCGCCTCACCGCCAGCGCCGGAGCGGGCACGGCCATCGGCGGGCTCGTCGGGCTGGGCGTGACACTGGCCCCGGCCATGGCACGGGCGCAGGAACTGCGGATCAAGGACGCCAAGACGACGCCGAGCATCTGCCCGTTTTGTTCGGTCGGGTGCGCCACCCTCATCCACACCGTCGACGGCAAGATCGTCAACATCGAAGGTGATCCGCGCAGCCCGCACAACGAGGGCACCCTCTGCCCCAAGGGCGCGGCGATCTACCAGCTGCACATGAACCCGAACCGCGCCACGAAAGTGTTGCATCGCAAACCCGGCGCCGGCGACTGGGAGGTCGTCGAGCTCGAGTGGGCGATGGACCGCGTGGCCGAGCTGACCAAGAAGACGCGCGACGAGACGTTCATCGAGAAGCTGCCGAACGGCAAGCTCGTCAACATGACGCCCGCGATCTTCGCGCTCGGTGGCGCGACGCTCGACAACGAGTTCAATCATGTGTGTCAGAAGTTCTGGCGCGGGCTCGGGGTCGTCGCGATCGAGAATCAGGCCAGGATATGACACAGCTCTAGCGTCCCCGGTCTGGGGACACGGTTCGGTCGCGGCGCGGCGACCCTGTATCCGCGCAACCTCGAGCACACCGACTGCTTCGTGATCATGGGCTCGAACATGGCGGAGTGCCACCCGGTGGCGTTCCGCTGGCCCATGAAGGCCAAGCTGAACGGGGCGAAGCTGGTTCACGTCGATCCCCGCTTCACCCGCACCAGCGCCGTGGCGGACCTGCACGTTCCGATTCGCGCCGGCTCGGACATCGCGTTCCTCGGCGGCCTGATCAACTACGTCATCAACTCGAAGCGCTGGAACACGGACCCCTTCTTCAAGGAGTTCGCGGTCAACTACACTAACGCCGCGACGATCATCGTCGACGATTTCAAGGACACCGAGGAGCTGGACGGCGTCTTTTCCGGGCTGGTGAAATTCTCGGAGCCGGCGTTCTGGCCCTACAACGGGCTCGAAGGTCGATACGACAACGCCACCTGGGCCTACAAGCGTGGAACCAAGGCTGCCGGGCCGGCCACCAAGGATCTGATCGCGAAGCGCGCCGGCCCGCCGTTCGACGATCTCGTCCGGTCGCTCAAGCCGGGGCCGGCCGAGAAAGACCCCACGCTCCAGAACCCGCACTGCGTGTTCCAGATCCTGAAGCGGCACTTCGCCCGTTACACGCCCGAGATGGTGGAGCAGGTGTGCGGCTCGCCCAAGGAGAAGTTCATTAAGGTCGCGGAGCTGCTGCTCGAGAATTCGGGGCGCGACCGCACCAGCGCGTTTGCCTACGCGGTCGCGTGGACGCAGCATACCTATGGCGTCCAGATGATCGGCTGCTGCGCGCTGCTGCAGCTCCTGCTGGGCAACATCGGGCGGCCCGGCGCGGGCGTCATGGCGCTGCGCGGCCATGCGGCGATCCAGGGATCCACGGACGTGCCGACCCTGTACCACAGCATCCACGGGTACATGAACGCCCCATCGGCGCTGCGGCCGCACGAGACGCTGCGGGACTACATGGCGGCTGAGACGAGTCCCACCAGCTACTACGGTCACCTGCCCAAGTTCCTCGTCTCCTATCTGAAGTCGATGTATGGCAGCGCCGCGACCGCGGAAAACGACTTCGGCTACGACTGGCACCCGAAGATCCTGGGCGATCACTCCCACATCGCCAGCTTCGCGGCCATGGCCGACGGCAAGGTCAAGGGGATGTGCTGCGTCGGGCAAAACCCCGCTACCTCGCTCAACGGTGGGGCGACCCGGCAGGCCCTGCGACAGCTCGACTGGCTCGTGGTGAAGGACAACTGGCTCACCGAGACCGCGACCCACTGGTATCTGGGCCCCGAGGTGAAAAACGGCGAAGTGAAGATCGAGGATATCAAGACCGAGGTCTTTTTCTTCCCCTCGACCCAGATCGCCGAATACGACGGCAGCTACACGAACACGCAGCGCATGCTGCAGTGGCATTCCTTCGCCGCCAAGGCCCCGGGCGACTGCCGCACCGACAGCTGGTTCTACCACAACCTCGCCAAGCGGCTCAAGAAGGCGTACGCCGGATCCAAGCTGCCGCGCGACGAGGGATGGAACAAGGTCTCCTGGGACTTCGATCCCGACGCGGGCGAGGAGCCGCTGTATCCGGGCGAGATCAGCGCGCGCAAAGTGCTGCGGGAGATCAACGGCTATCAGACCGCCGATCCGAAGCAGCATCTCAAGGGGTTCGCCGAGCTGAAGGACGACGGCTCCACCACGTGCGCGTCATGGATCTACTGTGGCTGCTACCCGGCCTGGGACCAGAACCTCACCGCGCGGCGGGAGCCCGATCCGCCGGGCGTGCCGGGCGCGCATCTCAAGTGGGGGTGGGCCTGGCCGGCCAACCGGCGCGTCATGTACAACCGGGCCTCCGCCGACCTGAAGGGCAACCCCTGGAGTGAGCGGAAGCGGTGGGTGTGGTGGGATGCGACGTTCGTGAACCCGCCCGACCCGAAGACCAAGAAGCCGGTACCCAAGGGAAAGTGGGTGGGCTACGACGTGCCCGACTTCGGCGCGACCAAAGCCCCCGACGCGCAGCCCAAGCCGGACGGCATCGCCCTCGACGCATTGTCCGGTACCCAGCCGTTCATCATGCGCGCGGACGGCAGGGGTTGGCTGTTCGTGCCCGCCGGCCTCGTGGACGGGCCGCTTCCGACCCATTACGAGCCGCACGAGTCACCCATCCAGAACCCGCTCTACAAGCAGCAGACCAGCCCAGTGCACAAGGTCTGGGCGCCGGGCAAGCCGTACAACAAGCTCGCGGTGGTGGGCGACCCGAAGTTCCCGTACGTGATCAGTACCTACCGGCTGACGGAGCACTATCTGGCGGGCGCGATGAGTCGCTGGCTGCCGTGGCTCGCGGAACTCCAGCCCGAGTTGTTCATCGAGCTCGGGAAGGGACTGGCGCAGGAGAAGGGGATCAAGAACCTCGACTGGGTCGTCGTGTCGAGTCCCCGCGGCCACATTCGCGCCAAAGCCCTGGTCACCGACCGTATCGGCGTGATGCACATCGCCGGCAAGCGGATTCACCACGTCGGCATGCCGTGGCACTGGGGCTGGATGGGGTTGAGCACGGGTGACGTTGTCAACGACCTCACGGCCTGGGTGGGAGATCCCAACGTGTCGATCCACGAAGGCAAGGCGTTCGTCTGCAACGTGGAGAAGGCGTGATTATGGCCCAAGCCATGGGGTTCTTCACCGACACCACGGTTTGCATCGGCTGCAAGGCGTGCGAGGTCGCGTGCAAGGAATGGAATCAGCTGCCGGCCGAGAACGGCGGCGTGCGCGAGCTCTCGGGCGACAGCTACGACAACACCCGCAAGCTGGACGGCATCCACTGGCGGCACGTGCGCTTCATCGAGCAGTTCAAGGGTCCCTACGACGGTCGTTGGCTGATGATGAGCGACGTGTGCAAGCACTGCGTTCAGGCCGGCTGCCTCGACGTGTGTCCCACCGGCGCGATCATCCGCACCCAGTTCGACACGGTCGTGATCCAATCCGACGTGTGCAACGGGTGCCGCGCCTGCATCGCGGCGTGCCCGTTCGGCGTGATCGACATCAACCCGGTGTCGGGCACGGCCCAGAAGTGCACCCTGTGCTACGACCGGCTGCAGGTGGGGCTCGAGCCGGCGTGCTCCAAGGCCTGCCCCACCGACTCGATCCAGTTCGGGACGATTTCCGAGCTGCGGACGCGCGCCGAGAAGCGAGTCGCACAGCTCAAGTCGCAGGGCGTGGCCGCGGAGCTGTACGGCGCCGACCCGGGCGGCCCGCTCGGCGGGCTCAACTCGTTCTATCTGCTCGTGGACAAGCCCGAGGTGTACGGCCTGCCGCGCCATCCCGAGCTGCCGACGCAGAACCTCCGCAAGAGCGCGGGCCTCTCGGTGGCGAGCGCCGCCGTGTTGGGCGTGCTGGCGTTGGTGGGCCTGCGCAAGCGCCGCATGGATGACATGGGCGGCGCGGGAGGGGGAGGGCCCAACTGATGTCCGACACGTTCTTCTCGGGTGCGCCCCACTGGACCTGGTTCATCATCCTGTACTTCTTCGTGGGCGGGATCGCCGGCGGGGCGTGCTTCCTCGCGGCCATCGTGGACTGGTTCGGCGGACCGGACGACCGGCCTGTGGCTCGTACCGGGTACAACGTCGCCGCCCTGGGCGCGATCGTGTCCGGGGCGCTCCTCACGGTCGATCTGGGGCGGCCGCTGCGGTTCTGGCACATGCTGCTCCAGTCCGCGAACGTCCCGGCCCTTATGTTCAAGGGATGGTCGCCCATCTCGTTCGGGGCGTGGGGTCTGCTGTTCTTCGGGTTCTTCTCGGTCCTGGCGGCCCTCGGGGGCATGGCCGAGCAGGGGCGCCTCCAAAATCCGGCGCTCCGGGCGGTGGGCGGCGCCGTGCATGGCGGGCTCGCGAAGGTCGTCGGGGCCCTGGCGGGCCTGTTCGGCATCTTCATCGCCGGGTATACGGGCGTCCTCCTCTCCGTGACGAACCGCCCCCTCTGGGCGGACGGCCCGTGGCTGGGCGCGTTGTTCCTCGCGTCGGGCGTGTCGACCGGGGCGGCGGCGCTCATTCTGCTCGCGCCGGGGCGCGGGGCGACCGCCCAGTCGCTCGCGCGACTCTCGGCGTTCGACACCAAAGCCCTCGTGGTCGAGCTGCTCGTGCTGATCGTGTTCGTGGCCTCGCTCGGCACGGTGAGCAAAGTCTGGCTGAGCTTCTGGGGACTCGTCCTGCTCGTGGGCGTCGTGGGATTCGGGATCCTGGCTCCGCTACGCCTGCACGCCCAGCGGCGGTCCCTGGCCGGTGCCGCCCGGCTGGTGCTGCTCGGAGGCTTTCTGTTGCGGCTCGTCACGATATTCGCTTCGGAGGGAATCGAGCACTACCGCGTCGCGGCGGGGATGTAGCATGACCACGACAAGCGGCTGGTGGCTCGCGTCGCTCCTGATCGGCCTCGTCGGCTGCGCCAGCCCCGAAGCCTCGCGCGTGCGAGGCGGAGGGCCCGGAGCCGATCCGGGCAACCACGACCTGGTCACCGAACTGCACGCGGGCGCGAAGATGTACTATCGGACGCCCTGCCGCACCGTGAAGGTGAAATGCTCTGGCCCCACCCCCGCATTCGGCGCGCGCGGAACGTAGAGCTCGAGGAGCGGGTGGCGGCGGTGCGCCGGGCTACACCCGAGTCCGACGCGTGGCTCAAGTTGCTGGAAGCCGCCCTCGCCGAGAGCGAAGCCGGCGCCGTCTGGGAGGCCGCCGTGCCGCGGTCCGTCGCGGAGCGACCCGTCAAAGCGCCCCTCTTGTCGCATACCCGGATCACCCTCGACGCGCGTGCGACCCGAGGCTGGGTGCGCCGCCTGCTGGCGCTCGCCCTCCCGGCAGAGGCGCGCAAGGTCGAGGGGATCGCGTTGCTCGAGGCAGCGCTGTGCCACGACGACGCGCGCATCGATGCGCTCGCGCGCTCGAGCGGCGCCGACCCCGCGGTCCTCCGCGTGACCGGTCAGATGGCGGTGCTGCCCTTGCTCCAGACCTTCGCCCGCGCCCTCGCTCCCGACGTGCCGGCCACGTGGTGGGAGGGCTACTGCCCAGTGTGCGGCGCATGGCCGGTGGTCGCCGAGTACACGGGGCTCGAGCGCAAGCGTCAGCTGCGCTGCGGCCGCTGCGGCGCGGGATGGGCGATTCCGCTGCTGCGTTGCGTGTACTGCGATGAGACGGATCACGACCGCCTCGGCTATCTGACGCCCGAGGCCGGCGAGCAGACGCGGAAGATCGAAGTCTGCAACACGTGCAAGGGCTACCTCAAGGCCGTGACCACGGTGCGACCGGTCGCGCTATGGGCGCTTCTGGTCGACGACCTGACCACGGTCCCGCTCGACATCGCGGCGCTGGAACGGGGCTACCACAGGCCCCCCCGGCCCGGGTACGCGCTCGAGTCCAGCATCTCGGAGCGGGGGCCTGTGGGAGGCTGGTGGAGGTTGTGGAGAATGGTGGAGGCCGCGACGGAGCAACCTCCACAACCCTCGCCGGGGCGCGGAGCGTGAACAGGAACGCGCCGCGCCCCGGCGAGATCTGCGCCGAGCTGCTCGCAGCGCTCGACGCGTCGGAAGGCAGGCGGCGGCGCCGCAAGCGCGACACCACGCCGGACGCGATCGGCTTGACGATGAAGCGGGAGCTGCTCGAGCGGGCCGCCGCCGCAGACCCGGATCCGGACCGCTTCGAGGAGTGGCTGTACGAGCAGTGCCTGGCTGCCGGCGCCGCCGACGGGGGCGTGCGCGCGATGGCGCTGTCGATCTTCGAGGAGTGGCGCCTGGCCCGGGACGCGACCGCGTTCGGCGAATGGCTCGCGCGCGGCGCGCCGTCCGATGACGCCCGTTCCGATCAGGGGTCCAACACCAGCCGCTAGCGAGGGGAACTCATGTACGTCGCCGCGCCCACCCCGGTCGTCGTCTCCAGTGGCATCGCCATCGCGCTCGCCGCCTGCGGCGGTGGAGCCCGCCACCAGGCGTGGCCCGCCGCCGGCCCGCCGCCGGCGGTCGTGAAGGACCTGCAGGTGCCCGAGAACCCGTACCGCGTCATCTACAACCCGCCGGTGAACCTGGCGAAGCCGCCGGACACGACCGCGCACGCGCGCAAACCCGGGAGTTAACGGCCCGAACGGTGGCGGGCATCGAGATCCGAAACCTGCGAAAGCACTTCGGAGACCTGCACGCGGTGGACGGGGTGACCCTCTCGATCCGCGATGGGGAGTTCCTGGTGCTGCTCGGCTCGTCCGGCTCGGGCAAGACGACGCTGCTGCGCATGATCGCGGGGCTCGAGCGGCCCACGTCGGGCGAGATCCTCATCGGCGACCAGCGGGTGGACGGCGACGTGCCGCCCCGCGCGCGCGGCATCGCCATGGTGTTCCAGAGCTACGCCCTCTACCCACACCGCACCGTATTCCAGAACATCGCCTTCCCGCTCGAGGCGGCGCGCGTGCCTCGCAAACAGATCGACGAGAAGGTACGGTGGGCTGCGGAGCTGTTCAGCATCACGCGCTACCTCGATCGCTACCCGCGCCAGCTCTCGGGAGGCGAGCGCCAGCGGGTCGCCCTGTGCCGCGCGCTGGTGCGCGACCCCAAGGTGTTCCTGCTCGACGAGCCGCTCGCCAATCTCGACGCCAAACTGCGCAACACCGCCCGCGACGACCTGAAGCGGTTCCAGCGCCAGATCCAGACGACCACCGTCTACGTCACCCACGACCAGGTGGAAGCGATGGGCCTGGGCGATCGCATCGTGGTGATGGAGCATGGTAAAGTGCGGCAGGTCGGGACCCCGCAGGAGGTGTACGAAGACCCGGTCGACACGTTCGTGGCCACCTTCGTGGGGCAGCCACCCATGAACCTGCTCGAGGCGCGCGACCCGTCTCTGCCGCCGCGCACGGTCGTGGGCTTTCGCCCCGAGCATTTCCTCCCCAACAGCGTGTTTGGTTCGGCCGACGATACGCGCACGTTTCGTTTCGCCGTGCGGCGCGTCGAGTATCTCGGGTCCGACCGGTACGTGTACGGCTCGGTGGTCGAGCCTGGTGCTCCCCCGTCCGACGTGACGGTGATCGCCAAGCTGCCGGCGACCATCGCCCTCTCCATCCCGGAGGGCGAAACGCACGAGTTCGCCGTACCGCGACGGGCGCTGCGCTACTTCGACGCCGACACCGGATTGAAGCGGGCGCCATGACGCCGCGCCGCACCGTCGCCGACCGGGAAGACGTGCTGGGCGCGCTGATGCTCGCCCCGTCGCTCGGCTACGTGATCCTCCTGGTCGGCGTGCCGTTCGCGTTCGCGATTCTGCTCAGCTTCAGCGATGCGACGGCGGGGAGTCTCCACTTCGGGTGGGCCGGCCTCCGCAACTACGCCGCTATCCTCGGCGACCCGATCTTCCTGCGCGCGCTCAAGAACAGCGCGATCGTCACCGTGGGGTCGCAGGTGCTGGTCGTCGTGCTCGCGACGGCCGCGGCACAGGTGCTGCGCGCCACGTTCCGTGGCAAGCGGCTCGCGCGCTTCGTGCTGCTCCTGCCATGGGCGGTGCCGGTGTCGCTCGCCGCGATCGCCTGGACGTGGATCTTCGATTCCACGTTCAGCGTGATCAACTGGACGCTCAAGGCGACGGGCCTCATGCACGGCTGGCTGTATTGGCTGGGCGATCCGACGCTCGCCCTGCTCGCCATCATCATCGTGCAGGCGTGGCGGATTTTTCCGTTCGCGACCGTGATCGTGCTCGCGGGACTGTCGTCGATCCCACAGGAGATCGTCGAGGCGGCGATCGTCGACGGCGCCGGGTTCTGGCGGCGGCTGATCCAGGTGGAGCTACCGCTGCTCATGCCGGTGGTCGCGGTCGCCGTGCTGTTCGGCGTCGTGTACACCGCGACCGACCTCGGCGTGGTCTACATCCTCACGGGCGGCGGGCCGGCCAACACGACGCACGTGCTCCCCACGCTCGCGTTCCAGCGCGGCATTCTCGGCGCGGACCTGGGTCAGGGCGCCGCGATCGCCGTGTTCCTGCTGCCGTTCCTGATCGTGGTGGCCGTGGCGATGCTGCGGCTGGCGCGACACACGGAAGTGGGCGCGCGATGAAGCGCGTGGCGCTGTACGCCGCCGCGCTCGGCTTCGTGTTGTTCGCGGGGTTTCCGTTCTATTGGATGCTGATCACGGCGTTCAAGCAAAACCGCGACCTGTACGTGGGGGCCACCGATCTGAGCCATATCCCCTGGATCTTCAACGACCCGCCCACGCTCGACCACGTGAAGCTGTTGCTGGGCCAGACCGAATTCCCGCGCTGGGTGCTGAACACGCTCGTCGTTGTGGTCGCGGTGGTTGTGATCACGGTGGCGGTGGCAGTGCCGGCGGGGTACAGCCTGGCCCGGCTGGTGGGCCGCTGGGGCGAGCGCCTGGGCATGGGAATATTCTTTACGTACCTCATCCCGCCCACGCTGTTGTTCGTACCGTTCTCGCGGCTCATTTCGCTGCTCCACCTCCAGGACTCGTTGGGGGCTTTGATACTCATCTATCCGACGATGACCATTCCATTCTGCACCTGGCTCGTGATGGGGTTCTTGCGCTCGGTCCCGTGGGAGATCGAGGAGCAGGCGATGATCGACGGCCTGAGCCGGCTGGCGGTCATCCTGAAAGTGGCGCCGCGGCTGATCGTTCCGGGGATCTTGACGGTGATCGTGTTCACCTTCACGCTGGTGTTGCAGGAATTCGTATACGCGCTGACTTTCATCAGTTCGGTAGACAAGATGACGGTGAGTCTGGGAGTGCCGATCGCGCTGGTGCGGGGCGACGTGTATCACTGGGGGGCGCTCATGGCGGCCGCCCTGTTCACGAGCATCCCGCTCGCCATCGTCTACAACGCGTTCATGGACCGCTTCATTCAGGGCTTCACAATGGGAGCGGTGAAGGGTTAGCCGAGACTGAGCGTGCGGATAGACCCACCTTTTCCCTGGAGGGGGAAGTCATGAGCAAACTGATGCTGTCGTTCTCTGCGTGCGTCATCGCCGCGGTCCTCGTGCTCGGCAATGCGCGCCCCGCATCGGCGCAGCAGGTGGTCAAGCTGGGGGAGGGCGAGACGCTCACGATCAGCGGGTTCATGAGCGCGACCCTGTACAACGACCGCGGGCGGTTCGCCGCATTCGGGCAAGGCCAAAACGCAGAATACTCGGTCCAGGCCCAGACTGGAGTGGACCAGTCCTTCAGCGACGGTGACTTCCGCAACACTCGGCTGCGGTTCGACTTCGCGGCTCAGCCCGTGCTCGGCAAGTGGTCGCCCAGGGCCACGGTCGAGTTCGATTTCTTCGGGGCGTTCAACGGCACGCCGCCGTTCGGCGATGAGCAGCCGCAGGTGCGTGGCCGCGTCATCTACGCCGACTTCACCAACGGCCGCACCACGCTCCGCATCGGACAGGATTGGTCGCCGCTCTTCGCCGAAACGCCCGTGTCCTTGACGCACATCGCGTTTCCGCTCGGATACGGCGCATCAGGCAAGATTGGCTGGCGCTTCCCAGGCCTGTTTCTCTTCCAAGACCTGAGCGCTGCTGGAGCGCCGCTCAACGTGCAGCTCCAGCTCGCGGTGATGAAGGGCTCTGGACCGATCGCTGCGGCAAACCCCCGAGACACAGCTGCGGTAATCGGCACCGGGGAAGCCTCGGGGCTGCCGCAGCTCGAGGCCAAGCTCAACTTCGCCAAGCGGTCCGCGAAGTTGAGTTGGAGCGCATATGTAGTCGGCCATCTCGACTGGAAGGACACGACGGGCACGGGCGTCACCGGGTCCAACATGACCGGGTCCGCGTTCGAGGTGGGCGCGAACGTCGCTCCGGGCCACCTCACAGTCCACGGCAACTTTTATTACGGCAAGGCAATCGGACAGCAGTTCGCACACATCAACCAGTCCGCGCCCGCGCAGGGCGACATCCGTGGCTGGGGCGCGTGGGCACAGGCGGGCTACGACTTCACGGCGCATTGGAGCTTCTGGGGATTCTATGGCCTCGACCAGCCCGACCTGGCGCGCTTCACCCAGGACCACCCCACTGCCACTCTCGCCCGCCAACAGAGTCACGTGGGCGACGCGTTGCTACGGTTCCGGGCAGGACGCTACGCGCTCGGGCTCGAGTACTACCGGTCGGTGACCCGCTGGAACACCGGTCCGACCAGCGCGGACCAGTACGCGCTTAGCGTCCTGTACACGCTGTGAGAGGGGCCGGGTGGGGCGTTGTTGGGTACAGCGTTGTTGGGTACAGCGTTGTTGGGTACAGCGTTGTCGAGTAGGGCGTCATCGGGTACAGCGTTGTCGGGTACAGCGTTGCCTGGGACGGCGTTCAACGCGTCACCCGACAACGCCTCATCCGACAACGCCTCACCCGACAACGCCTCACCCGACAACCATTGGAGGCCTTTCAAATGACCAAGCGTACCAGCATCGATCGGCGCGAGTTCGTCACGACGACCGGGGCGGCCGTCACCGCCGCGGCGCTCGGTCCCACCATCCGGATCCGGCGCCGCGAGAAGACGCTCAAGATCCTGCAGTGGAGCCACTTCGTCCCCTCGTACGACGTCTGGTTCGACAAGTACGCCAAGGACTGGGGGACCGCGAAGGGCGTCGACGTCACGGTCGATCACATCGCGCTCGCGGACTTGGGCACGCGCGCCAACGCCGAGGTCGCCGCGCAGCAGGGGCACGACCTGTTCCAGTTCCTCTCGCCCCCGGGGGCGTTCGAGCCGCAGGTGCTCGACATGGCCGACGTCGTCACGGACGCCGAGCGTCAGCACGGACCGATCCTCGATCTCTGCAAGCGCAGCACCTACAACCCGGTCACCCGCAAGTGGTTCGGGTTCAGCGACAGCTACGTGCCCGACCCCGGCGACTACCTGAAGAGCATCTGGACCGAGATCGGCATGCCGGACGGCCCGGTGACCTGGGAGGATCTGGTCAAGGCGGCGCCGCTCATCAAGGGCAAGCATCCCGAGATCCAGATCCCGATCGGCATCGGGATGTCGCAGGAGCTCGATTCGAACATGGCGTCCCGCGCCATGCTGTGGTCGTTCGACGGCTCCATCCAGGACGCGAACGAGAACGTCGTCCTGCACTCGGACAGCGCCCTCGAGGCGCTGGAATTCGGCGTGCGGCTGTTCAAGGCGGGGATGACGCCGGCGGTGATGAGCTGGAACGCGGCGTCCAACAACCAGGCGCTGAACGCCCGGCAAACGGGCTACATCCTCAACTCCATCTCCGCCTATCGTACAGCGCAGGACAACAAACTCCCCGTGGCGGACGACACGTTCTTCGTGCCCGCGCTCAAGGGTCCGCGCGGTACGGGATGGGCGAGCGAGCACGTGATGGGGATCTACGTGATCTGGAAATTCGCGCAGAGCCCCGACTTGGCGCACCAGTTCCTGCTCGACCTGATCGGTCATTACCGCGACGCCGTGCTGGGCAGCAAGCTGTACAACTTCCCGTCGTTCACCGGCGCCGTCGCCGATCCGGGCGTGGCCGTGGCCCAGAAGATCGCATCGGGGAACAAGTGGCTCGAGCAGGTCACGTCCAACGATCCGTTCGGCTCGAATCCGCCTTCCAAGCTCAAGCCGATCAGCACGGCGCTCAAATGGGCCACGAACATCGGGCACCCGGGACCCGCCAATCCGGCGGAAAGCGAGGTGTTCGACACCTTCGTGCTGCCCACCATGTTCGCGAACGCGGCGACCGGACGGATGAGCGCGAAGGACGCGCTGACCGACGCGCACCAGCAGGTGAAGAAGATCTTCGAGAAGTGGCGCAGCCGGGGGCTGGTCGCGGGGGGCTCGCGCGACCGCTAGACCCGTCACCGCCGCCACCGGCGCGCGTACCGGCGCCGCACCGCACCCGGGAGTCGTTCCCTGGTACGTCGCGGCCGCGCTGATCGCCGCCACCAGCGCGAAGGTCGGGGTCATCTGGGACATCTCGTGGCACCGCTCGATCGGCCGCGACACGTTCTGGACGCCCGCCCACATGGCGATCTACCTAGGCGGCGTGCTCGCCGGCACCGCCTGCGGCTGGCTCGCGCTGCGCACCACGTTCGCGGGCGTCGGGGCGGAGCGCGACGCGAGCGTGCGGTTCTGGGGGTTCCGCGCGCCGCTCGGTGCATGGGTGTGCATCTGGGGTGCGCTGGCGATGATCACGTCCGGCCCGTTCGACAACTGGTGGCACAACGCCTACGGCCTCGACGTGAAGGTCCTGTCGCCGCCACACGTGATCCTCGCGCTCGGACTGTGGGCGATTCAGCTCGGCGCCTTGTTGCTCGTGCTTTCGCTGCAGAACCGCGCACCCGAGCAGCCACGGTTGTACGGCGTCTTCGCCGCCTACATGATCGCCATCCTGCTCCAGAACGTCGCCACCATCGGCATCGAGCAGATCGGCTTCGCCAACCTCGCCCATAACGCGGTCTATTATCTGGTGGCGGCGGGCGCCGTGCCGCTGCTGCTCGTCGCCGCGGGCCGGGGCGTGCGGCTGCGCTGGCCCGCGACCACAGCCGCCGCCCTCTATATGGCGTTCTCGCTGGTGATGATCTGGGTGCTGCAGCTGTTTCCCGCGACACCGAAGCTGGCGCCGGTGTTCAACCCCGTGACGCACATGGTGCCCCCGCCCTTCCCGCTGCTGCTCGTGCCTGTGGGCTGCGCGATCGATCTCGTGATGCGCCGCGTGGGCCCGCGGCGGGACTGGCGACTGGCGCCGCTCTTGGGCATGGCGTTCCTCGCGGTGTTCTTCGTCACGCAATGGTTCTTTGCGGAGTTCCTGCTCTCGCCACACGCCCGCAACTTTTTCTTCGGCGTGGACCAGTGGGACTATTCGAGCCGGGTGGGCCCGTGGCGGTATCGCTTCTGGCGCAGCGACGTGAACCCGGTCACGCCCCGCTCGCTGCTCCTCGCCGCGCTCGTCGCCATGGTCTCCTCCCGCCTGGGGCTGTGGTGGGGCAACTGGATGGCCCGGTTACGGCGGTGACATCACGCGTGCTCGGCGTCGTGGCGATCGCGCTCGTCGCTTCGGCGCACGTGGGCAGTCCCGACACGTTCTTCGAGGGCGCCGCCGGCCCCTATCCCGTCCGCGTCATCGTCCGCAGCCCCGGCGTCGTGCCGGGGCTCGCCCAAATCACCGTCCGCCTGCTTGGCGCCACCCGGGTTCGGCGGGTGCTCGTGCTTCCGGTCTATTGGGATCCGCGGACCGCGGCACCCCCGCCGCCCGATATCGCGGCCCGCGTGCCCGGCGACTCGACTCTGTATGACGCGGCCCTGTGGCTCATGTCGGGCGGCTCATACAGCGTGCAGGTGACCGTCGAGGGCGATGCCGGCGTCGGCACGGCGCAGGTGCCGGTGATGGCCGTGGCCACGCGTCGCCTGGCGCTGCAATGGTCGCTCGGTGCGGGACTGCTCGCGTTCGGGGTCTTTCTCTGCGTGGGAGCGGTCACGCTCGTCGGGGCAGCCGTGCGGGAGAGCGGGCTCGAGCCCGGTGCGGCCCCCGACCCGCGGCGCACCCGACGCGCGCGCATCGCGATGGTCGTGAGCGTCGCGGTCCTCGCGGGGGCGTTGCTGGGCGGCCGGGCGTGGTGGAACGCGGTGGACGCCCAGTATCGCTCCGGGTTGTACCAGGCGCTCCATGCGACCGCCACGGTACGCGTCGCCGGCGGCGGACGCGTGTTGCGGTTCGCCATCGACGATACGACGTGGACCAATCCCCGGCGCCAGTGGACGCCGCTCGTGCCCGACCACGGACACCTGATGCATCTGTTCCTGGTGCGCGACTCGAGTGTGAGCGCGTTCGCGCATCTCCATCCCCTGCCGCTCGATTCGACCACGTTCGAGGCCGCCCTGCCGCCGCTCGCGACCGGAGCGTACCGCGTGTACGCCGACATCGTGCACGAGAGCGGGTTCGCGGAGACGCTGGTTGCGACGGTCGATATCGGCACGCCGGGGGGCACGTGGCGGCCATCCGACCCCGACGACGCGTGGACACCGGGAAACGGGAAGCGGGAAGCGGGGAACGTGGCCCCGCTGGCGGATGGCTCGACCATGATATGGGACCGAAGCGCCGCGCCGATCGTGGTGGATCAGGAGGCGCCGCTGCGCTTCGTGGTGACCGATCCCGGCGGACGCCCGGCGACCCTCGAGCCGTACATGGGGATGGCGGGTCACGCGATGCTGACGCGCGACGACGGCGCGGTGTTCGTGCACCTGCACCCGGCGGGGTCCGTCTCGCTCGCCGCACTGGAAACATTCCAGCAGCGGCAGCCGGGGGACACGATCCGAGGAGCTCTGGGAGCGCGGCTGACGAGGATGCAAATGGGCGGAAGGGAGAGGGGCGAGGTGCGCGCCAGTGCGGTCGCGTTCCCCTACGCCTTCCCTCAACCCGGCCGCTACCGCATCTGGGTTCAAGTCAAGCGTAACGGCCGGATTCTGACGGGCGTGTTCGACGCGGACGTACGGCCCGCGCGCTAGCGCACCTCGACGGGCGCCGGGTGGCGCACGCTGCCGTCCTCGGCTTTCGTCGCGACGTCGAGCGAGTCGCGGTCCCACATCACGACGACCACCAGGTCGGAGGACCTGGCGAAGGTCTCGAGGTCCATGGTCGACAGGCCCCGCTCCTTGAGCGCGCGCCCGGCGGAGTCGGCACGATACGGATGGGTGTGAAACGTGCCGACGAGGCCCGCGACGCCGTCGCACTTCCCGGCCACCGCGAACTGTAGCTGTCTTAGGTCGCTCGCCGGCTGCAGCCGGCGCACGAACAATGTGTCCTCCGCCACCTCCCCTACGAGACAGGCGAGATACTCGCGCTGGGTGGGCTTGCCCGTGCCGAGCAGCTGCGTCAGGGTGTTCTGGCCGGCGAGCTCGTCCCAGTGGCGGTTGTTCTCGACCCAGAGGTCGCTCATGACACCGCGCATGGCCGCGGGTAACACGACGACGTGAAACGACGGCGCGAGGGCGAGCCAAGCGAGGGCAGCAGCGACCAGCGGGCTCAACGCTTCCGTCTCGCGTACGTCCCCACGAGCTGCGCCATCGCGAGCGTATGCCCCTGCATCGCCGCCTCGAGGTCCTTCTTCTGGGCGGCGGAGCGCAGCTGCAAGGTGACGTCGAGCGCGTACAGCTTGAAGAAATAGCGGTGCGCGGGACCGTGTGGCGGGCACGGGCCGCCGTAGCCGGGGCGATGGAAGTCGTTGCGCCCCTGGCGCGCGCCGCCCAGGTCCAGCGTCTCGACCTGGGCGACGTTTTCGGGCAGCTCGGCGACCGTGGCGGGCAGGTTGTACAGCACCCAGTGGACCCACGTCCCGGCGGGCGCGTCCGGGTCGTCGGCGATGAGCGCAAAGCTCACGGTCCCCGGGGGCGCGCCGCTCCAGACGAGCGGCGGTGAGACGTCGGCCCCGTCGCACGTGTACGTGGCGGGAACGGCCGAGCCGTCGGTGAAGGCCGGGCTGGTGAGCGAGAAGGCCATCTCATGCAAGATAGCGGGGGGGGGGAGCGCGGCCTAAAAAGCCAACCCGGGGCGGGAATTGCCCCCGGGCTGACCGGCCGGGCGAAGTGGGCCGTCGACACTTCGGCCGCGACCTGTAGTGCGGTGACAAGGTACGAACTGTTGCGTCCCCGCAGGTGGAGACGGCGTGGGAGGGGTGTCAGAGAACAGTCAAAGCGCGGGCGCGACGTGAGGCGCCGGGGTTACCTTGAAACTCCCCGAAATCGGGTGCATTTCTCGACCGTTCCATGAGTGCCGGGTCCCGTTCGCCTCGTCCTCGCGGCCTGTTCATCGCCGCGCTGCTGCTGCTGACGCTCGCGTTGGCGGGCGCGATCGCGTTGCAGGCGTATCGCAATTTCCTGGGGCACAAGGCCACGGCCGAACGCGTGTTGCATGACTACGCGCGGCTCGCCGCCGCACGGTTCGCCAATCGGACGGAGATGAGCTTCTATTACGACGCCTTCTCGCCGGCCATGGATGCGCTGATGCGCGTCAAAGCCGGCGATCCGAACGTGCCGCTCCCTCCGCCCAGCCGCCTCCCCGCGACGACGCAGCCGCACGCACCGGACTTCCGCAAGTTCTCCACCTACACCTTTCGCTACGATCTGCGCAGCGGGCGCCTCGAGACGGGCGGAGCGGCTCCCTCGCCGCTGGTGCGGAAGTGGCTGCGCGACACCCTCCCGGTGCACAGCCGGACGGTGTACGACCCCAAGGAGAAGGTAGGTGCGATCCTGCGAACGGTGGACGCCGCGCCACGTGCCGTCGTCTACACCGTGGTCAACGACAAGGCAGGGACGCCGCGGACCGTGGTCGGACTCGAGCAGGACCCCCACGCCCTCGAGCCGCTGTACAAGGCCGAGAGCGATCAGTATCCGATGTTGCCCAAGGCGTTGACCGGCGGCGTCACCGAGGACTCGTTCAGCTCAGCCATCGTGAACGCGGCGGACGGCGTGGAGCTGTATCGCACGCCGGTGCAGTACGCACCCACATTCGCCGCACGGGACTCCTTCGAGCACCCGATGATGGGAGGCATTCGGGTTCAGGTGGCGCTCCGACCCGATGTAGCCCCGAAGCTCGCGATCGGCGGCATGCCACGGTCCAACGTGCCGATGCTGCTTTCGCTGCTCGCCCTCACCGCGGTACTGGTGGTCGCCGCGCTGCTCCAGCTGCACCGCGAGTACGAGCTGTCGCGGCTGCGCGCCGACTTCGTGTCGGGCGTGTCGCACGAGCTGCGCACGCCGCTCGCGCAGATCCGCATGTTCTCGGAGACGCTGCTGCTCGGCCGGGTGCGCTCGGAGGGCGAGCGTGTCCGCTCGCTCGAGATCGTCGATCAGGAGGCGCGCCGCCTCACGCATCTGGTGGAGAACCTGCTGCATTTTTCCCGCTCCGAACGTCTGGCCACACGGCTGTCGCCGGCCCCGGCGCCGCTCGCGCCGTTGGTGCGGGAAGCCGTCGAGGCCTTCGCCCCGCTCGCGGCGGCGCGTGGCGTCACGTTCCGCACCGAGCTGCGCGATGGACTGGTCGCCCCGGTCGATGCCGAAGCGCTACGGCAGATGCTCGTCAACCTGCTGGACAACGCCGTCAAGTACGGGCCGGCCGACCAGACGATCACCGTCGGCCTGGATTCGGACGACGGCAAGGCGCGGATCCGCGTGGAGGATCAAGGGCCCGGTGTTCCCGCCGCCGACCGCGAACGCATCTGGGACCGCTTCTGGCGGCTGGAGCGCGACCGCGGCTCCGCCGTGGCGGGGACGGGCATCGGCTTGTCCGTGGTGCGGGAGCTGGTGGCACTGCACGGCGGCCGTGCCTGGGCGGAGGAGGGACGCGGGGGCAACGGGGCACGCTTCGTGCTGGAGCTGCCGCTCGCCGCTCAGCCGGCGGCGGCCCCCGAGGGAGCACGGATGCGAGCGGACTACGGGGCCACGGCATGACACGCATACTCGTCGTCGAAGACAATCCCGATCTCGCGTACGGCCTGCGCAACAACCTCGAGATCGAGGGCTACGAGGTCGAGGTCGTCGAGGACGGCAGCGAAGGGCTGACGCGGGCGCGAACCGGCGGCCCCGATCTGATCATTCTCGACCTGATGCTGCCCGGCCTGGACGGCTACCGCGTGCTGCGGGCGCTGCGCGACGAGGGGCGCCGCATGCCGGTCCTCATCCTCACCGCCCGGGGCGAGGAGGCGGACAAGGTGCGCGGGCTGCGGCTCGGCGCCGATGACTACGTCACCAAGCCGTTCGGGGTGCTCGAGCTGCTGGCGCGGGTGGAGGCGCTCCTGCGTCGCACGGCGCCCAGCGGTGGCGGCGCCGCGCCGCCGGAGCAGTTCGGCGAGATCGAGGTCATCCCCGCCTCGCGCACGGTGCTGCGCCACGGCCGCCCGGTCGGGCTCACGCCAAAGGAGTTCGACCTGCTGCTGGCGCTGCTGCAGCGGCGTGGGGCCGTGGCGACGCGCATGGAGCTGCTCACCGAGGTGTGGGGCTACAGCGCGGCGGTGCTGAGTCGCACCGTGGACACGCACGTCGCCGAGCTGCGCCGCAAGCTCGAGGCGGACCCGGCCGCTCCACGGCACATTCTCACCGTCCGCAAGGCCGGCTACCGACTGGAGAAATAACGTATGGCGCTGCCGACGGCCCTCGTCTGCTGGCCCCTCTGGGTCTTTCTCTCCCGCACGCCGCCCGACGGCCACGCCATCCTCGCGGCGATGCACGACCGGTACGTGGGAAAGTGGTACGCCACGCTGACCTTCGTCCAGCACAACACCGCCACACGACCCGACGACAGCACCGCGCACTCCACCTGGCGCGAGTACGCCGCGCTGCCGGGGCGGCTGCGCATCGAATTCGAGCCGCTCGATTCGGGCGCCGGCGCGTTGTACGTGCGCGACTCGCAGTTCGTGTTCCGCGGCGGTCAAGTGACCAGCGCGACGGCGTTCGTGCACCCGCTCATGGTGCTGGGCTTCGACGTCTATTTCGACCCCTCCGAGCGCACCGCGCGCCGGCTCGAGCAGCTGGGGTTCGACCTCGCGACGGTGCACCAAGACACGTGGGACGGCCGGCCCGCGTACGTCGTCGGCGCGCGGGCCGGGGACCTGCGGACCCGGCAATTCTGGGTGGACAAGGAGCGGCTCCTGTTCGTGCGACTGCTCGAGCCGGGGCAGCGCGACACGGCGCGCACGAGCGACATTCGCTTCAACGATTACCGGCCCGTCGGCTCCGCCTGGGTCTCGGCCGAGGTGGCGTTCCTCGTGGACGGCCGGCAGCGCTGGCTCGAGCAGTATGCGGAGATCCACACGGGGACCCCGCTCCCCGACGCGCTATTCGACCCTCGCCACTGGCAGACCCAGCGCCGCTGATGCGGCGCGGCTCGATCGCATTCGTGTTGCTCACAGCCGCCGTGAGCCCATGCCGCGCGCAGACGCCCCAGGACACCGTGGTCACGGTGTACGGCTTCCTCCAAACCGGTGACTCCGGCCGGTGGAGCCTGCTGCTGCCGCAGCCCGTGCTTGCCGCCGGTCGGCGCATTGGCCTGCTGGCCGCTCCGGACGCCGCACGCTGGCCAAGAATGGACGGCCGCTTCGTGGAGGCCGTCGGTCGGGTGACGCTCTCCCCCGCCGCACCCGAAGGGGCGGGCATCGCGATCGAGCATCTACGGGCGCTGGAGCCCCCCGGCACACAACGAACCACGGTCCAGCTTTCCTTCTCGCAATTGGCGGTCGTGACCCTCGCCGCCATCCCCAACCGGTTCGCATGGCGTGCCGGCGATGGCCAGCCGACGGGCGTGCAGCCCTTGCTGATGTACACGGTTTACAATCACGGCCAGACAGCGCTCGACTTCATGCTTCCGACCAACGACGTCGTGTGCGTCCGGGTGCGGCGGGAGGGCCAGGGCGACGAGGGTGGCTGGCATACGTCCCTGCCCGCCCCCACGGCCAATCGCGAACGCATCGTGATCCGGTTGGGCGGCCTGTTTCGCCGCTTCATCGCGATCCCCCCCGACGCCGCTCCGGTCGCCGGGCGCTACGTCGCACACGTGACGCTGTGCGGGGTTGCGGACTACCAGGTGGAGACGCCTTTCGAGGTCGTCAATCCCTGATGTACTGTTCTCCCCCATGAGCGACACCTCGCCGCCCACGAAATACACCATCGGGCTGGTGCAAATGGCGATGTCCGCCGATCCCGCCACGAACCTCGAGCAGGCGATCACGAAGGTGGCGGAGGCCGCGCGAGCAGGGGCGCGCCTGGTATGCCTGCCGGAGCTGTTCCGCTCGCAGTACTTCGCACAGCGGGAAGACGCGGCCCTGTTCGATCTCGCAGAGCCGGTGCCGGGGCCGAGCACGGAGGCGCTGGGGCGGGCGGCGCGACAAGCCGGCATCGTGGTGATCGCGCCCGTCTTCGAGCGGCGCGCGCCGGGGCTGTACCACAACAGCGCCGCGGTGATCGACGCGGACGGCCGGGTCGTGGGGGTCTACCGCAAGATGCACATCCCCGACGACCCGGCGTACTACGAGAAGTTCTACTTCACGCCCGGCGATCTGGGGTTTCGCGCGTTCGACACCCGCGTGGGACGCATCGGCACGCTGGTCTGCTGGGATCAATGGTATCCCGAAGGCGCGCGTCTCACCGCTCTGCAGGGCGCCGCCGTCCTGTTCTATCCCACAGCGATCGGCTGGCACCCGGCCGAGAAGGCCACGCACGGCGCCGAGCAGCTCGATGCCTGGCGCACGATCCAGCGCAGCCATGCCATCGCCAATGGCTGCTATGTGGCGGCCGTGAATCGCGTAGGACACGAGCGGTCGCCGACGGGCGATGGACTGGAGTTCTGGGGATCGTCGTTCCTCGCTGATCCCTTCGGCACAGTCGTCGCGGAAGCCCCGCAGGACCGTGAGGCGATCGTGCTGGGAGTGATCGACCTGGCCCGCATCGAGGAGGTACGGCGCGGCTGGCCGTTCCTGCGCGACCGCCGCATCGACGCGTACGGCGGCATGGTCAGTCGCTATCTCGGCGACGCATAGCGCTCCGTGAAAACGCCTGCCTCGCTCGGGCTCAGCATGCCCGCCGAG
>Ga0209056_10000219_pt1 | contig 63536 bp, 56 predicted proteins | sample GraSoiAngelo_114_FD_185876 | JGI IMG/M metagenome (GOLD analysis project Ga0209056, IMG submission 185876) | Grasslands soil microbial communities from the Angelo Coastal Reserve, California, USA - 14_0903_13_40cm (SPAdes) (version 2) | ecosystem: Environmental > Terrestrial > Soil > Grasslands...
ATGATCACGGCAACCGGCATCGGGCCTCTGGCGCCGCGCGGCACGGTCAGAGTGCCCCCAAGCTCCAGGGCGCCGCTGCGAATGGTGTACGGCGACTCCACTGCCGCGGCGGGCGGCGTGGTGTCGGCATTCTGTAGCGTCAGTGCGACCAGGATACTGGCGTAGAGTGCGATCATGGATTTGGTAGGGGCGCAGCATGCTGCGCCCCCTACTCCTATTTCGATTGTTCCCGCTTCCAGAGGATGTACGACTGCACGATGGGGATCGCCGGCACGACGACGATCGTCGCGATCAGGAGCGGCAAAAATGCGCCGCGGGGCAGCAACGCCGCCCCCGCCAGCACGAGCCCGCCGATCACAAACACCCATCCACCGGTGCGATGCGTCCGGCGCCACACCGTATCGCTCGACAGCGTCCACGGCGTACGAATACCCACGAACCAGTTGGGCTCAACCCGCGTGAGGAAGTTGCCGAGGAAAACGAACAGCAGGCCGATACCGAGCGGCATGAGGCGGTCGATTCTGATCGCGACGCCCAGGCCCGCGGCGATGATCATCGCATGCGCCACCAGCAGAAATACGACGACCGCATTGGCGATGAGCCAGTAGCTGCTCAGAAACTTCGCGTAGTTCTCGCGTCGCGGATCCACCTTGGGCAGCACGTTGAACACGGCTGTCATGACGGCGAGCACCAACGGCACGATCGCGAGCGCCCACAGCCGGCTGGAAAAGCCGTCCGGTGTGCCGTTCAGGCTCCAGTGCGTGGCCACGGTGGGTGGCAGCTGGGGATATGCCCAGACGGACATCGCGACGGCCAAGGCCGCGATCACGAGACCAAACCAGCGGCTACGCATGCTTTTCTCCTTCCCCGCCGAAGCGGGTCATGAAGTACCGCACGACTTCCTGAAACACGGTGGTATTGAGCCGATACCGGATGAACTGGCCTTCGCGCTCCGTCGCGACGAGATCGGCCGCCTTGAGCACACCGAGGTGGTGCGACACCGACGCGAACGCAATCGGGAATTGCTCGGCGATCTCGCCCGCCGTTCGATCCTTCTCGGTCAGCAGCTCGAGGATCTTGCGCCGCGTCGGGTCGGCGAGGGCTCGGAAGAGCGAGTCATTCATGGAATAGATATTTATACAATTGTCTAAATATTGTCAAGGTAGGGGTGCAGCATGCTGCGCCCGCACTGGCCCACGTTGACTAAATCGGCCCCCATCACAAGCTTGCACACCATGTCCGCCGGGGACAAAGCCCTAGATCGGTCCCGCGCCGTGCGCCGCGTGCTCGCGGGGCTGCTCGTGGCGAACGTCGCTGTGCTCATCACAAAAGCCACGATCGGCGCGCTGACGGGCTCACTCGCTGTACTCGGCGACGCCCTGCATTCCTCGGTGGATGCGACGTATAACGTGTTGGGTCTCGTGGTCGTGCGGGTAGCGGCCAAGGAGCCCGACGAGGACCATCCGTACGGCCACGGCAAGTTCGAGACGCTCGGCGCGCTCGCGATCGTGGTCTTTCTGTCGGTCACGTGCTTCGAGCTGGTGCGCAGCGCCATCGGGCGGTTGATTGCGGGCGGCCATATGGTGCAGATGAGCGACGTCGGTCTCGCGCTGTTGCTCGCGACGCTCGCAACCAACGTCCTTGTCGCCTGGTACGAAAACCGCCGCGGCCATGAGCTCTCAAGCGAACTGCTGATCGCCGACGCGGCAGCCACCCGCACCGACATCTTCATCACGATCGGCGTGCTGATCGGCGTATTCTTCGCGCGCCGGGGCTACCTGTGGGTGGATCCGGTGGTCGCGATCGTGGTGGCGATCCTCATGGTGCGCGTCGGCTATCAGATCCTCGCGCGCACCGTACCGGTGTTGGTGGACGAGCGTGCGATTCCCGCGCCCACTATTCTGCAAACGGCGCAGGCGGTCGAAGGCGTCAAGAGCGCCTATGGCATTCGCTCGCGGGGCGGCCACGCCGGCGTCCGCTACGCCGAGGTGACGATCGCCGTGGATCCAGGAGCGAACGTGGCGGATGCCCACGCGATTGCCGACGCGGTGGAAGAGCGGCTCAAGAAGGATCTCGAGCTCAAAGAAGTGACGGTGCACGTCGAGCCATGCTGACCTCCCTTCCATTCGAGCGCGCGAGCAAGACGGGGATGACGCCCGTGCGTCGGTTGCCGCGGTCCCTCAAGCAGGAGTATCAGGAGTTCATTCTGCAGCGGCTCGAGGAGTACAAGAACACCGTGCCGCGGGGGGAGCTGCTGAAGATCGGCGACGAAGCAGTGCGTGAGCTGCAGGCGAGCAACCAGGACCAGTATCTGCTCACGGAAGTGCTGCTGCTCGAGCATGTCGACCGCATCATCGCCCGCCGCCTGCGCTTGCCGTCGTTTCCGCGCTGGCGTCAGAAGCATCGCGCGCTGCGCGAAGCGCAGCGCGAGCCGACGCACTGGGGTCTCGATCGCGGCCATCCCATCGTGACGTGGGCCGACCGGCTCGAGCCGGGCGACATCGTCGTAGTACTTGGCGCTGCGGCGCTTGGCGAAGCGCTATTCCTTGCAGCCCACGACGCCGAGGTTTTCTTGCTGGATCAGGACCTGGGCGCGGTCGAAGCGGCGGAGGGTCGCGCGGTCGCTGAGCAGCTCGCCGGCGCGTTCCAGGCGCTGGTCATCAACTTCGGGAGCTGGTTCCCCGACCTGTCGCCTTCACTCGTGGCCATTGCGCCCGCTTGTCTCGGGCCACTGCGCGCGAAACAGCGCACTTCGCTGATCGGCGATCTTCAGGTGCGGACGCCATCGGGCGGCGTGCACGTGATTCTGCCGCCGGCCACCGAGAACCGTGGAGTCATTCCCCTGGCTCCGGAAGCGCTCCAGACCCTGTACCGGGGCTGGCAGGTCCAGCGCGGGAGTGGGGGGGGCCGTCGCTCGAAGCGCTCCGGGTTCATCGCCATCAAGCCACCGCGTCGGCTCGACACGGCGTTGAACGTGTCAGAGTAACTCGTTGCCCTTTCTGCCAGTCAGCAAGTTGTTAATTCACAATAGGTTGTCTCTGTTATCCTGCGGCAGGGGTCTTGCTTGGCGTGCGGGCATGACAAGCCTCCCTATGTTACTCGACGACGAGCCGATGGGCATCATCCTGCGGGCCGGGCAACAGGTGCTGAGACCCGCCAAGATTTGGGCGTACTGTTGGTTCCTGGATGAGGGGGAAAACGGCGATCATACCCATCGGCACTTGCCGGTGGATCCCAAGGTCTAGCAGGACCTCGCCGTAGCAGCCTTGCCACTCACATTCGGCGGCCTATTTATCAGGCATGCCGAGCCTTAAAGTCGACGGCCGTCCGCTAAGCGCATCCGAGGGCCAAACCATCCTCGACGCCGCGCGCGCGGCGGGCCTCGAGATCCCCACCCTCTGCTGGTATCCCACACTACCGATCGTCGGGAATTGCCGCATCTGCCTCGTCTCCGTCGAGGGCCAGGCCAAGCTGATCCCGGCGTGTGCGACGAAGGTCGCCGATGGCATGGTGGTGACGACCCAGTCGCACGCCGCGGTCGAGAATCGTCGGGGTGTGCTCCGCCTGCTCGCGGAGCGCTATCCCGCCGACCATCTGCGCAATGGCGGCCGCGCCAATCCGCGCAACCAATTCGAGCGCTACCTCGTGCAGTACGACGTCGTCCCGACCGCCGTGGAAGGCCGCGACCTGCCGCTGCGCTCGGGAGACGAGCGCCCGGGCGATCCGATGATCCGCCACGACATGTCCACCTGCATCCTGTGCACGCGCTGCGTGCGCGCCTGTGAGGACATTCAAGTGGTTGGCGTGCTCGACGTCGGATACCGCGGCGAGCACGCCGAAATCATCGTCGGCGCGGACGGCGACCCCGACCGCGCGGGATGCACCTGGTGCGGAGAGTGCGTGCGCGTCTGTCCCACCGGCGCGATCTTCGAGGTCATGCCGCGGCAGCGGTTCGCGCCCGAGCAGATCCGACAGCCGGACAAAGTCGTGCGTTCGGTCTGTCCATACTGCGGCGTGGGCTGCCAGGTGGACCTGCACGTCGCCGCCAACAAAGTTGTTCGCGTCACTTCTCCGGATATCGAGCTGAACACACCGAACCAGGGCTCAACCTGCGTGAAGGGCCGTTTTGGTTACGATTTCCCCCAACATCGAGACCGGCTCACTCGCCCATTGATCAGGAAAGGGTGGGCCCGGGAAGGCGGCCGCTGGATCTGGAAGGGACCCACGGGCGCCGAGCACCGAGCCGGCCCGTGGCGGACGATCGAGGGTGAGGGCCGTCGCGCCAAGCCGGGGACCCCGCCCCGCGCCACCGGGAAGAGCGTACGCGAGCTGCCGCTCCTCGAGCGGCTCGACCTGGACATTCGTGATCGGGTCGCCACACCGGAGGACTGGTACTCGCCGTTCCGCGAGGCCACGTGGGAGGAAGCGCTGGAGCTGACGTCGCAGGAGCTGCTGCGGATCAAAGCAACCCGCGGGCCCGATTCACTCGCCTGCTTCTCCTCGGCCAAGTGCTCGAACGAAGAGAACTACCTGATGATGCGGATGTTCCGGGCCGCGCTGGGCACGAACAACGTGGACCACTGCACGCGGCTGTGCCATTCGACGTCGGTCGCGGCGATGCAGCGCGCGATCAACACCGCCGCGGCATCCGGCTCGATGCGGGAAATCGAGGAAGCGTGCGACGTGATCTTCATCGCCGGCGCCAACACGACGGAATCCCATCCGGTGTTCGGCGCGGCGCTGAAGCGAGCCCACGAAAAGCGCGCTACCCTCATCGTCGCGGACCCGCGCCGCACCGAGCTCGCCGGGCGCGCCGACATCCATCTGCAGATGCAGCCGGGCACCGATGTCGCGCTGTACTCGGCGATGTTGAACCACATCCTCGCGCTGGGGCTCGAGAACAAGAAGTTCATTGCAGAGCGGACCCACGAGTTCGATAAGGTGCGCGCCGCAGTGGCGCCCTACACGCCGGACAAGGCCGCCAAGATCACCGGGATACCGGCGGACAAGCTTCGCCGCGCCGCCGAGATGTACGCGCGCGGGCCGAACACCAGCTCGCTGTGGGCGATGGGCCTGACGCAGCACGCCAATGGCACCGACATCGTCACGTCGTTCCTCAACATGATGTTCGCCTGCGGCATGATAGGACGCTGGGGCGCGGCGATGCTGCCGATTCGCGGCCAGAACAACGTCCAGGGCGCCTCAGATGTCGGCGCAATCCCCTTCGTGTACACGGACTACCAGCCGGTCGGCGACCAAACGGTGCGGGCGCGCTTCGCCGCTACGTGGGGCGTGCCAGCGGAGTCGCTGTCGCTGAAGAGCGGGCTGATGGTCACCGAGGTCGTGAAGCCCGAGAGTGGCGTGCGTGGGATGTACATCATGGGGGAGAATCCCGTCATCTCCGATCCCGACATCGCGCACGCCGAGCATTGGTTCCAGGAGCTCGAGTTTCTCGCCGTGCAGGATCTGTTCCTCACGGAGACTGCCCGCTACGCCGACGTGGTGCTGCCCGGCGCGAGCTTTGCCGAGAAGACGGGCACGTTCGTGAACACCGAGCGCCGCATCCAGCTCTCGCACAAGGCGGTGGACTCGCCCGGTGAGGCGCGCGGCGATCTCGAGATCCTGATCGACCTCACCAACCGGCTCGGGCTGCCCACCGATTTCCGCGGCGCCCAAGAAGTAATGCGGGAGATTGCACGCGTGACGCCCAGCTGGGCCGGCGTCACCTACGAGCGGCTCGAGGGCGCCGGCTTGCAGTATCCGGTTCCGGACGAGTCACATCCCGGCACGTCGTTCCTGTTCGACACAGCGTTCCCCACGGCGGACGGTCGGGCCACGTTCGTCGCCGTCGAGTACACCGACCCCGTCGAGCTCCCGGACGACGAGTATCCTTTCGTCATGAACACGGGCCGCCAGCTGTACCACTGGCACACCGGGACGATGACGCGCCGCGCGAGCGGTCTTGACGCCCGCGAGCCGACGGCGATCGTCGAGATTCACCCCGACGACGCCAAAACGCTCGGCGTCCGGGAGGGCGAGCTGGTGCGGCTCACGTCGCGCCGCAACTCGATGGTCAGCGCCGCCCGTATCTCCGAGCGCGTCGCGCCCGGGCAGGTGTTTGTCCCGTTCCACTTCCGCGAGGCGGCCGCCAATCTGCTCACCAATCCGGTGCTGGACCCCTACGCAAAAATGGCGGAATTGAAAGTCTGTGCAGTGAAAGTCGAGCGCGCTTGAGTTCCCACCCTGAAGGGTGGGCCCCACACTGCACTGTGCATTATGCGCAGTGCGTTACTGGGCCCACGCTTGAGCGTGGGAACAACGAAGCGCGGGGACCAGAGTGGATCTAGGTCTTCGAGGCCGGGTCGCGCTCGTCTGCGGCGGGACGCGCGGCATCGGGCGCGCAGTCGCGAACACGCTCACAGAGGAAGGCGCGCAAGTCGCGGTGAACGGCCGCGATCCCAAGACAGCGCCCTTCCCCGCGGACGTCACGGTTCCTGCGGAAGCAGAGCGATTGGTCCAGGACGTCGCCAAGAAATTCGGCCGACTCGATATCCTCTTCTGCAATGCCGGCGGGCCGCCCGCCGCGTCGTTCAAAGAGCTGCCGGCCGATGCCTGGCAAAAGGCCATCGCGCTCAACCTCCTCTCGACGATCCATCTGGCCCGGGCTGCCGTGCCAGTCATGACGAAGGCGAAATGGGGCCGGATCATCTGCCTGACGTCGGTCGCGGCATTGCAGCCGCTGCCGGGCCTGATCCTCTCTTCGGCGGCGCGGGCCGGCGTCCTCGGCTTCGCCAAAGCGCTGTCGGACGAGATCGCGACGGACGGCATCACCGTGAACAGTATTTGTCCAGGATTCATCGCTACCGAGCGGATCGAGGAGCTCACCAAGGCTCGCCCCGAGATGATGAAGCAGCGACTGGCCGAGATTCCGATGCACCGTGTCGGCAGGCCCGATGAATTGGCGGCTACGGTAGCGTTCCTTGTGTCTGAACGAGCCAGCTATATTACCGGAGCCGTACTCCAGGTGGATGGCGGTTTCACGCGCTCAATCTTTTAACCCGTCCCTCTTCCCCCTTCCCTCTTCCCGGCATTCATGCAAGCGATCGTCAAGGAAAAACGCGCCCCCGGTTTGACCGTGAAGTCCGTCCCCAAGCCGTCTCCCGGGCCGGGCGAAGTCCTGATCGCCGTCCGTCACGCCGGTGTGTGCGGCACCGATCTGCACATCGCCGACTGGAACCCTTGGGCGCAGGGGCGCGTCAACCCGCCCATCGTCGTGGGCCACGAATTCGCCGGGGAGATCGAGTCCGTCGGCGACCGTGTCACCGGGCTCCGCGCGGGTCACCTGGTCACCGCCGAAGGCCACATCGTCTGTGGTCACTGTCTCCAGTGCCGCACCGGCAACAGTCACATCTGCCAGAACACGCGCATCATCGGCGTCGATCGCGACGGTGCGTTCGCCGAATACATCACGATGCCCGCGACCAATGTGCTGACCCTCGACGGGGGAACCATCCCCACCGAAGTCGGCGCGATCATGGACCCGATGGGGAACGCGTTCCACGCGGTGCTGACCGCGGAGATCCCCGGCAGCACCGTTTTCATCGTGGGGTGCGGGCCGATCGGCTGTTTCGCGGTGGGCATCGCCCGCGCGGCCGGCGCGACCAAGGTCATTGCGTCGGACGTGAATCCCAAGCGCCTGGCGCTCGCCGCCACGATGGGCGCGCACGTCACCATCAACGCCAGGACAGACGACGTCGTGAAAACGGTCCTCGCCGAAACGGACGAAGAGGGCGCGGATGTGGTGTGTGAGATGTCAGGCGTGCCATCGGCGCTGCACCAGGCATTCGCGGCCGTTCGGATGGGTGGGCGCGTGCAGCTGCTCGGAATCCCGGACGGCGCAGTTCCAATGGACTTTGCCAATGAGATCATCTTCAAGGGGATCACCGTGTACGGCGTGATTGGCCGCAAGATGTACCAGACCTGGCACCAGATGCGCCGCTTTCTCGTCGGCGGCCAGTTCGATCCCCGCCCCGTCATCACGCACAAGTTCCCGCTCGCCAAGATCGACGAAGCGCTCGCCGCCATCCGCGCGGGGGACGCCGGCAAAGTCATTCTGGAGATCGTATGAGCTTCATGGGGCAGCTGCAGGACGAGCTGGCGGAATTCAAGAAGCAAGGCGTCTACAAGCGACTCAATTACCTCGATTCACCGCAGGACCCGCGCGTGAAGATGGAAGGACGCGGCGAAGTCGTCATCCTCTCCTCCAACAACTATCTCGGTCTGTGCGACGTGCCCGAAGTGGTGCAAGCGGGGAAGGAAGCGCTCGATCGCTGGGGCGCCGGAACGGCGTCGGTACGCTTCATCTGCGGCACGTTCACCGTACATCGCGCGCTCGAAGAAGCGCTGGCAAGGTTCGTCGGCTGCGAGTCGTCGCTCACCTACGTGAGCTGCTGGAACGCAAACGAGGGACTCTGTCCCACGGTCCTTAGCGAGCCCGACGTCGTCATCTCCGATCAGCTGAACCACGCGTCGATTATCGATTCGATTCGACTGGCCAAGGCGATCACCAAGTGCCAGACGGCCGTGTACAAGCATTCCGACATGGCTGACCTCGAGGAGAAGCTCCGCGCCGCGGGCAAAGCCCGTCGCAAGCTGATCTTCACCGACGGCATCTTCTCGATGGAAGGCGACATCGCGAAGCTGCCCGATCTCGTCGCGCTCGCGAGAAAGTACGACGCCGTGCTGGCGGTAGACGATTCACATGCCACAGGGGTGCTCGGCAAAAAGGGCCGCGGCACGGCCGAGTATTACGGCATGCTGGGCGAGGTCGACGTGATCACGTCAACGCTGGGAAAGGCGCTGGGCGGCGCCGCCGGCGGGTTCACAGCCGGGCCGCCGGCACTCACCGACTATCTCACCCAGCGCTCCAGGCCGCAGCTGTTCAGCAACGCCCTCCCGCCCACCGTCGCCGCCAGTGCGCTCGCCTCCGTTCGCTATGTCGAGGCGCACCCTGAGCTGGTCACCCGGCTACATCAGAACGCCCGCTACTTTCGGGAGCAACTGCTCTCACTCGGCTTCAAGCCGCTGCCCGGCGAGACCCCGATCGTGCCCGTGATTCTCGGCGAGACGGCGCAGGCGATTCACATGAGCGAACTGTTGCTCGCCGAGGGCGTATTCGTGACCGGATTCGGGTATCCCGTTGTCCCGCAAGGACATGCGCGAGTGCGCTGCCAGCTCTCGGCCGCCCACACGCGCGACGACCTCGATTTCGCACTGCGTGCTTTCAAGAAGGTGGGCTCAAAACTGGGGCTCATCTGATGACACCGCTCCTCCTCCTCGCATTGTTACAAACCGCCGAACCGCCGATCCGCCCATCCGCCGCCCTCGGTTTCGAACCCGGCACCGATTCGATGCTGGCGGATTGGCGACAGGTGAGCGGCTACATGAACGATCTCGCGCAACGCAGCCGCTATGTGCGCGTGGATACGCTGGGTCGCACGACGGAAGGCCGGCCGTTCCTGCTGGTGACGATCACGTCACCCGCCAACCAGGAGCGACTTGCCGACATCAAACGCGTGCAGGCGCTGCTCGCCGATCCGCGGCGGCTCACCGATACCGCGCTGGCGGACATCCGCACCAAGCAACCCGCCGTCATCCTGATCAGCAACAACATCCATTCGACGGAAGTGGCGTCGAGCCAGATGGGGATGACACTCGCCTACCGGCTGGCGACCGATCCCGGATTGCGCCGGCTGCTCGACTCCGTGGTCGTGCTCATGATCCCGTCGATGAATCCTGACGGCCTCGACACGGTCGTGAACTGGTATCGCCGCTATAAGGGCACGCCCTACGAGGGCGGCCCCCTCCCGTGGCTATACCACAAGTACATCGGCCACGACAACAATCGCGACTGGTTCATGCTGACCCAGGTCGAGACGCGTCTCGTCACGCGCATGCTGTATAAGGAGTGGTTCCCGGAAATCGTGTACGACGTGCATCAGATGGGCGCGAACGGCGTGCGTCTGTTCGTGCCTCCGTTCCAGGATCCCGTCAATCCCAACCTCGATCCCGCGCTCGTCGCAGCGATAAACCTCGTCGGCACCCAGATGGCGTCGGCTCTGTACGACGCCGGCATGACCGGGATCGCACACCAGCAGACATATGACCTGTGGTGGCACGGCGGGTTTCGCTCGACACCCACGCGGCACAACATGGTCGGTATTCTCACCGAGGCCGCGAGCACGCGCCTCGGCTCGCCGATCACGCTCTCCGTCGACTCCGTTCGTCAACCGGGTCGCGGCGTGAACTATCCGGCGCCGTGGGCGGGCGGTACCTGGCACCTGGGCGATATCGTCCGCTACGAGCTGATTGCCTCTGAGTCACTGGTGCGCCTGGCAGCGCGCGATCGCGCCAACGTGATCGATCGATTCGTCGGATTGGGACGACGCGCCGTGGAGGCTGGCTTAGCCGGCGATCCCTTCGCATACGTGTTACCGGTTGAGCAGCGAGACCCCGAGAGTTGGACCGCTCTGGCCAACGTGCTCGCCGCCGGCGGCGTCGAGGTGTGGCGTGCCGCCGAGCCGTTTACGGTCGAGGGGCACAGGTATTCCGCCGGGTCGCTGGTCGTGCCGATGGGCCAGCCCTACCGCGCGCACGCGAAAGACCTGTTCGAGCCGCAGCACTACACGCCCGTCAACGATCGACCGCCGTACGACGTCGCCGGCTGGACCCTGCCGTTCACGATGGGTGTGCGCGCCGATGTCGTGAACACACCGTTCAACGCGAATCTGGTGAAGGTGGACAGTGTGATCTCAGCGCCGGGCCGCATCGAGGGCAGCGGCGACCTGTTTTTTCTGAAGAACCGCACAAATGCGGAATCGCGCGCCGTTGCGGCGCTACTTGCTGCTGGTCAGACCGTCACGATCGTGGGGGACAGCCTCATGGTGCGTGGCCCCAGGGCCCGCGCCATTCTCAGCGAGCACGCGGCGCGCCACGGATTCACCGTGACGGCAGCGCGAACCGCGCCCGCCGGTGGCCTGGGCGCCAGCCACCGGCAGTTGCCGCGCATCGGTCTCTACCGACCCTGGACGGGCAACATCGATGAGGGATGGACGCGTTGGTTATTCGAGCAGTATGGGATCAGCTATACGACACTGCACGACAACGACTTCAAAAAAGGAGCGTTGCGGCAACGGTTTGATGTCATCCTCCTGCCCGATGCTGAAGCTGGTTCGATCTTACACGGGATCGACTCGACTCGCATTCCATTACAGTACGCAGGGGGCATGGGCGAGTCAGGCGCCGACGCGCTTTCGGAGTTTGTTCGGGGCGGTGGGACGCTTGTCTGCCTCGATGGTTCAAGTAATTTCGCGATTACACACCTTAACCTCCCGGTGGTCAACGTTCTAGCCGGGGAGGCATCGGGTCCTCAAGTTTTGCGATTTTACGCCCCAGGCTCTATTTTCGGTGTGCTTTTGGGAGGGGTGGAGAGGGGGGGTAGCCCGGTTACCCTGGGGGTGCCCGACTCCCTCGATATCTACTTCGAGAATAGCGCCGCCTTCACCGTAACGGCCCCGGCGCGGGCCCTGGCGACGTATCCCGCGCAGCCCCTTCGGTCCGGCTATGCCCGGTTCCAAGAGCGGCTCGCTGGGAAGGCGGCGCTGGTGGAGGCACCGGTAGGCAGCGGACGGGTGATCCTGTTCGGGTTCCGGCCCCAGTTCCGGGGCCAGACGCACGGCACCTTCAAGCTGCTGTTCAACGCCGTCCTGTTGGCGGCCCCGTAACGGGGGCCGTGGGAGGAGTCCCGATGAAGCGGCTGGTTCTCCTGGTGGGATTCGCAACCTTGGTGGCGCATCCCGCCCTGGCGCAGCGCTCGCAGAGCATCGAGTTCGGCGGCTTCGGCTCGTACTGGCGCTTCGACCACCTGTACTTCCTCAAGAACTCGCTCGGCGGCGGCGCGCGCATCGCGTATGCCTGGAGCGACCGCCTGTCGATCGAGGTCAGCGGCGACTTCACGAAGACGGTCGATACCGCGGCTGCGCAGAACGTGTCGGTGTCCACGGTGAGCGGCAACCTCGTGCTGAATTTCCCCATGAGCGACCGGGCGACGCTCTATGCAACGGGCGGCGTCTCGCGACTCGTCTTCGGCCCGGACCCGCCCTACAATTTCACCGACAACATGCTCAATGGCGGCGTCGGGGCACGCGTGTTCCTCAGCCAGCACGTGGCGCTGCGGCTGGATGCGCGCGCCATGTATAACCGCACGAATCGTGACCCGCTCAATCCCACCCCACGCGGGACCTGGACGGGCCAGGTCCAGGGAGGAGCGGGCCTTTCGTATTTCTTCATGCCGCCCCAACAGGGCCGCGGTTTCGGCCGGCAGTATCAATGGTATTGGGGCGCTCAGGGCGGTGCCTTCATCTCCAAGACCAACACGCAACCCTACGTGTACGACCCGATCATCGGCGGCCACTGGCTGATCACCGCGCGCCGCACCGCGCTGTACGTCGCCTATGAGCAGGCGATCTTCCTGTCCGACGCGCATGCCGTCATCTTCGACCCGAGCTCCCAGAATTCATCGGTCGGCGCGGGTTTCCGCGACGTCACGTTCAAGGACATGCGCCGGCTGATGTTCGGCGTGCTGGCGTTCCCGACGCAGAAGATCATCGAGCCATTCGGCGGCGGCGGATTCGCCCTGATGCAGGCCCTGAATCCGGTCGTGGACTGCACCAGCTGCCAGACGTTGGGGGAAGCGATTGAAGCATCGGACCGCGCTCACGATCATTCGAGCAAGGCATTCTTCTGGCTGATGGGCGGGCTACAGATCAATTACTCCAGCAAGTTGAACGTGTTCGCGCACTACTTACTGACGTCGAGCGCCGCCAACTTCCTGCTGGAGAGCAACACGCACACGCTTCAGGGAGGCGTTCGCCTGAGCCTCGGCTCGTCCCGAGAAGGAATCACCGAGCGGCACTGAGCGCGCGCAAGAAGTTCTCGCCCAGGATTTTGCGGACGTCGCTGTCGCTGTAGCCGCGGGCTCTGAGTCCCCCGGCAATGAGCGGCAGCGACGTCGCGTCTTTCATGGGCCGCGGCAGCACGCTGATGCCGTCGAAGTCACTTCCCAGACCCACGTGGTCCACCCCCATCACCTGCACCGCGTGGTCGATGTGGTCCAGCAAACGGCTGATGTCGGGGATGTCGAGGTTCTGGAGGTTTTGACCGCGGACTTTGTCGATCTCGAAATCCGCTAGACCTGGCCGGCCGCGATACTGAGCACGAATCGAGTCGAACGTGGGCCGCAGTCGCCGGTTCACTTCGGCGTACTGCGCGCGGAAGTGATCGTCCAGAAATACCGGGAAGAAGTTGATACCGACCACACCACCGTTCTTCGCGATGGCACGCAGCTGCGCGTCGGTGAGATTGCGTGGATGCGAGGCCAGGGCGCGACAGGAGGAGTGGGAGGCGATGACGGGACGCGTGGCCACGGCGAGCACGTCCCAGAACGTCGAATCGGAAACGTGCGACACATCCACCAGCATCCCCAGCGCTTCCATGCGGCGCACCACCTGACGCCCGAAATCGGTGAGACCACCTGATCGCCGGGGATCCATCGACGACCCTGCCCAGTCGTTGCCGTTGTTCCACGTCAGCGTCATGTAGCGGACGCCGCGCGCGTACAGGGTGTCGAGCTTTTCGAGGGAATTCTCGATCGCATGTCCCCCCTCGACGCCCATCAGCGCGGCGATGTGACCGCGTGCCGCGGCGGCCCGGACCTCGGCCGCGGTCGTAGCGAGCTCGACATCGGGGGCTGTATCGGCGAGCCGGCGCACGGCATCGATCAACGCCAGCGCACGGTTGTAGGCCGTACCCGGACCATACGTGTTGTCCACCCAGATCGAGAAGAACGCCGCGGAAAGACCCCCGGCCTTCATGCGAGGGACATCGACGTGGCCATCGGGGAGACGGGCGGAGATGTCGACTCTGCCGTCGAGCATGCGCTGCGGCGTATCGATGTGGCCGTCGAGGATGATCGGTTGCTGCAGCATGAGGAGCAGGCCTAGCGAGAAACCCACGGCGAGTCCTTGAGATAAAACCGCAGCGGCCAATCGGCGGCCTGTGTGATCCCGACGCGCGGACCGGTGACGATCTCACCGCGTTTCGGCGCCGTCCCTTCGACGATTCGCAGCAACCCGCGCTGCAGGGAGACGCCATTCAACGCACCGGTGACGCCCAGCGCTTCGCACAGCCGGGCGGGACCGGAGCACAGCGGCTCCTTGCCTCGCCGTCCCCGCATCGTCTCGATGCCTGCGATCGGCTCGAGCGCCCGAATCAGCACGGCGGCCGGAAAGTCCCGCGGTTCGGTAACCGCGTTGAGACACCAATGCATGCCGTAGGTGAAGTAGACGTAGGCGGTTCCGGGCGTCCCATAGAGCTGCTCGGTGCGGGCAGTGCGCCGATGCCCGTACGCATGACACGCCGGATCGTGGGGACCGACGTACGCCTCCACCTCGACGATCCGGCCGGCCGTCTGCTGTCGCCGGCCGCCGACGTCGCTTACCAGGATCTGGCCCAATAGCCCACGCGCGACCGCTTCAGTCGGTCGCGCGTAGAACTTCGCCTGCACGGCACTGCCTCGCACCGTTAGGCGCTCCCTCCCCCACCCGTGAGACCCCGCTTCACCTTCGACCAGAAAGACTCGCCGGGCTCGGCGGCCGCCGGCGCCGCCGGAGGTGTGGGGGGGGGCGGAGCTAGCTGACGTGGCGGAGGTTCTGACGGGGACGTCTGTTCCGCGACGGGACGTGTGTTGTGGTTCGTGCTGTCAGAAGAATCCGATTCAAAGCGTCGAGGACCGCGACCCCTGCCCCCACGCCCACCGCGACGCCCACGGCCGCCGCGTTCGCCGCGCTCGGTACGCTCGCCGTTCTCACCGCGGTCTCGTCCTCCCGCCCCGCGACCTCCTCGACCGCCGCGGCCGCCTCGATCGCCGCGCTCTTGAACGGATCCAGGCGAGGCAGGCGGTGCTGGCGGTTTCGCCGGGATGGCGTCGCCGCGCGGCCGGAAGTTGGGATCGACTTCGACGACGCCGATCTTGGGAATCTCGGGCACCCCACCGCTCGTGCCGGGACGGCGGGCGCCTCCCCGGGACCCGCGGCGGAAGCGGGCGCTGCGCATGGGAATGCCGCCTGGTGCCGACGACGGCGTGCTGTAGGGCGGCGGGGGCGCCGACGAGGTCGGCATCGGAATGTCGTCTTCATCTTCTGTATCGGGTGTGGGAGCCGAGAAGACGGGACGTGGAGCCTCGGGCTCCTCACTCGCCGGCTTCCCGTCGTCTTGTGGAGCCGGCTCCTCCTCAATGCCGATACGGCCGACGGCCTGCTTGATCAACCCGAAAGCATCCCCGAACGAGAACCCGGACTTCGCCGCCGGCGCCGCCGGCGCCGCCGGCTCCTCAGGCGGTGCGGCCTCAGCGGGTGCCGTTGGCTGTTCTTCACGGTCGCGGCCGCCGCGTCCTCGTCCCCGGCCGCCGCGTCCGCCCCGGCTGCGGGGCTTCTCGTTGGCTTCGCTCATCGCCGCAAGTGCGGGCTGCGCTGCCGCGCCTTGGACCTGCGGGCCGAGCGCGATCTCGTACTGGCCATTGTCCAGGCGCGTCAGGGTAATCAACCCGCGCCGGGCGGCTTCGATCACGAACTTGCTGAAGCGTGAGAACCCGGCGTCCTTCTCATCGAAGTTCGGGTCGATCTCCTGCATCACCTGCTTCAAGCGGTCGGAGCGCATGACGTCGTTGTGCGCCGTCATCTGCTTCACCGCTTCGACCACCAGCTCCCAGGGGTCGCGCTTCACATACTCGACATCGCTCGTCTTCGTGAAGCCGGCGAGCTCGTTGTACGAGTAGTACTCGTCGCAATTCTGGATGAGGAGGTCGCTGGACGATTCGCGGATCCCCACGCCGATCACGTACTTGCCGTACTCCTTGAGCTTCAGCACCAGGGACGAGAAATCCGAATCCCCGGACAAGAGAATGAAGGTCCCGATCTCCGGCCGCGTGAAGACCAGCTCCAGCGCGTCGATCGCCAGGCGGATGTCCGTGGCGTTTTTCTTATTCGCTCCGTGCGCCGGCGCGAAGATGAGATCGATAGAGGATTCGGAGAGGGGGACGATGTATTGCGGGTAGCGGCGCCAGTCGGCGTAGGCGCGCTGCACGGCGACCTTGCCCCGGATGATCTCCGACTGGAGCAGGCGTTTCAGCTCGGTCTGCAGATCCGAGCGGATCGCCATCGTCACATTGTCGAAGTCGATCATCAGTGCCGCATTGGGCGCGTGGGCGGGAGGTTCTTTGTGGATCGGCCGTGCTAAATGGTTGTGTTGCTGAGGAGACTGGGGAGACTGCGGTGTCATAACTGACTCTGTTCCTGCCCTGGGGCCGGACAAGCGCGTAGCACGTTCCTCGAAGCGAGGAACTCTACGACGCTGTCTTGCTGCGTCGGGCTCTTGGTAAAGGCGTATTGCGCCGTAATTAAGGCTGGCTGGTGCGTGGGGAGGGTCGCCGAGTCACTGCGGCGCGCCCGTGCGCGCTACCTCGACCCAATGCCGAGGCTCGCAGGCGCCGCCTGATGGTTTCGACCCCTCTACCGAGGGCACTGCCAGACGAATGAACGGTTCAACATAAACGATTGGCACTGCAGAAGCTAGGGTTTGAGCTAAAATCTCGGCTTTTCGTGATCGGTTAGCACGGGCAGGAACTGCACCCACGGCCCCACCTCGGCGCGGTACTGCTTGGCCATGACGCGAGCGACCTGCGCAATATGTCCCAGATCGTGGACCACCCAGGCCGACAGAAGCTGCCGCAGGGTCACGGGGCCGAGGCTCGGGTGTTCGCCGGGCAGGCCGAGCTGCGCGTCGGTGAGGTGCCAGGACTCGAGCACGCGAAGGTTCTCGCCACGCAGTCGCGCGAACTCGTCGAGCAAAGAATCGAGCGTGCGTTTCGCGTTCCGCGCGCGGTGGCGGAACCGATCATACGGCTCGAAGCGCGGCTTTGGGCCCTGCGCGAGGATGATGCGGGCGCGGGGCATCCAGTCGGTTTCCTCGCCATCGATCAGATGGCCGATGTTGTCGAAGGGACTGAAGGTATCCGGGCCTTCCGTGCCTCGCGCCCATTCCGGGGCGACGTTTTGTAGCAGCGCGCGCAGCGCGCTGGGCGTGCGTTCCAAAACGTCGATCGTGAGCCGGAGATCGAAGTCCATATCACCCAAGCTCTCCGTCCCAATGAAACAGGTGCATGAGACGGTGGAGCACCGGTGTGAGGAATAGTCCCGCAACGACGAGGAAGACGCCACCGGAATAGAGGGCGAAGCAGCCGGCGAACAGCTTGCCGCCATTGCTGTGTGGCGCGTCCACAGGGCCCATCCCCCCCAGGAGCATTGCTGTATTGAGAAAGGCGTCCCGCCAGGCGAGATGCTCGTAATGCTCGTAGCCAGCCATCCCGCCCAGCAGCGACACGCCAACTAATGCGGCCGCCACGGCGACGTGACTGGTCATGCGCCGCGCGAAGCGTCTGGTCGATATCGGTTTGGTGTGGCGGTCTTCGTAGATCACGCGTTAGTGTATGGTGTGACAATCTTGCCGTGCGGCATGATGGCTCCTACCGCCCTGGCGGTTTGGGGGGCTCGGGGTCGCGCGGAATGCGCGCGGGCTCCCACGGTTCGGGTGGGCGTGGCTTCGGTGGCTCGGGGAGTTTGACCGGTCCCGGTTCTTTTCTCAGCGGAGGCAATCCCATCGGCACTCCTTTGTCGTTCAACGGTTCAGTTCGGCCAGTCGCGCTTTGACCAGTTTCTTGACGAGCCCCACTGGTATTGGTTTCGCGAGCGGCAGCCGGACCGTTCCCTTCGACATCTCATAGTCTTTCAGCTCCCGGGCGAGCTTCTGCCGGATCGCGCCGGTCATTGGATACAGGCTGCAGTGGTTCTTGAAGGCGGCGTACCAGACGAGCGGGCGGCCACTGAGCTTGAAAGCGGGAATCCGATAACTGAACGCTTCTTCAGCCCGGGGCACGACGGAGCGAATGGCGGCCCGAATCTTCTTCAGGGCGGCGCGAGCCTTGGGAGGCGTCGCGGCGAAGTAGGCACGGACGTGCGGAATCATTTTTGAAGGATACCTGCTAGGGAAGGGTTCTGTTGTAAAACCAGATCGCTTGATCGAGCTCGCTGTCCGCCTGTGCGCCGCCGTACACTGTCATGTGTCCAGCTCCATACGACAAGAACAACAGACCGTATGAGAAGCCGCGCGCGACCTTGTTGCGACTGGCCGCGTAGAGGACGCCTGCGCCCAACAACGCGATCCGAGCGAACCGCGTCGCCTGCCGGTTGCCCTCTGTGAGTGAGCGATACCTGTCGTAGTGCGCGCGAGCACTGTCACCGGCCGCCGCAAACAAGTCGAGCTGGGAATCGAGTGAGCCAATCGGCATCTCACTTACACCTTGAACGAGCTGACCAGACCACACGCGTCTCCGCACGCGGAGGGCGCAGCGATCGTACGAGCAACTGGCAACGGAATCCGCAGTGGTCCGCGGAAAATCGCGATTGTACCACCACAGCGCACGCCGCAGGCGGTCATCGCCGCGGGTCGCATTGGCCTGTCCCGCCCATGCAGCCGCAAACGTTGCAACTGGTAGACCGATTCCCAATCCAGGCTCCCACTTCGGATGGTGGCGACCGCCGTAGTACGACATGGTCGCGAGGGCTCCAGCGATGTACAGCCCGCCGAAGACCGTGAAGCGCTCGAACGCCGCACGCGAGGCGCCGTACTCATAGCGAATTCGGTCGGTCGCGGTCTCGAACAGGTCGGTGCCCGGCACGAACGTGCCGCCGCCAACGGATGCGGCCTGGGGCCCCATCCCCTGCACCACGCCGGTCATGCCCGGCCCGTGAGCGAGCCACAATGCCCGCCGATCGTACGTGGAGTCCAGCGTTTGGGTCAGCGTGAGGAGTGGGAGGAGGAGCGTCCCAATCATGGTTCTATTCTACCCACGATTGGTCACTACGGCAGCGTGAAGGCGACGTAGGTGTCACTCGACTTCGAGCCCAATTTGCCGCCGCCCGCGGCCACGACCACGAATTGCCTGCCGCGCACCGCAAAGGTGCTGGGGGTGGCGTAGCCGGGCGCGGGGAGGGTCGTTTCCCAGAGCAGCCGGCCCGTCCTTTTGTCGAACGCGCGAAACTTCGCGTCCTGCGTCGCCGCGATGAACACGAGGCCGCCGCCGGTCGCGATCGGTCCACCGTACTGTTCCGTTCCGGTGACGGGGATCCCGCGCGCCGTGAGCGCGGCGAACTCGCCGAGCGGAATTCTCCAGCGGTATTCGCCCGTGTTGAGGTCAATCGCGCTGAGCGTGCCCCACGGCGGCTTGATGGCCGGGAAGCCGGTCGAGTCTCGCCAGCGCTCGTAGCCGGCGAACTCGTAGGGCGCGCTCGTCGCACGTTGGGGCGGGGGCGCCCACCCGCCGGTGTCTGAGGCGGCCAACTCGTAGCCAAGGTATTGGATCAGCGCGCGTTTCTCGGCCACCGGCAGACTTGCAAACGACGGCATGAAACCGCGACCCCAATCAATCGTCTGTCGAACCTCCTGCTTCGATCGGCGCGTGGCGAGGCCAATGAGCGATGGCGCGCGGTCCCTACCGCGGCGATCGCTGCCGTGACAGGCGGCGCAGGAGGCTGCATAGACGACCGGCGCAGCGCGTGGAGCCCTGCCGCGCGGCGGCAGTCGCACCGACTCGCGCATGGCGGCGATCCACGGCACGTCGCTCCCATTGACGTAGAGCGTCGCGGTCTCGGGATCGACAGCCGCGCCGCCCCACTCGCCTCCCCCATCGAAACCGGGGAGCACGATGCTTCCCTCACGGCTCGGCGGCGTGAAGAAAGCGCTCCGCAGTGTCCGAAATCGCCGCAGCTCGGCCGGAGTCACGTCAGCGGCGCCGATCGTCTGTCGGGCGAACGGCGCAGGCTTTATGGGGAATGGCTGCGTCGGCCAGGCGTGCTCGCCGCGCAGATCGGACGCGGGGACGGCGCGCTCCTTGACATCGAAGAGCGGTTTACCCGACTCGCGGTCGAATAGAAACACGAACCCGCTCTTCGCGATCTGCGCGACAGCGTCTACGCGTGACGCGCCGCGCGTCACGGTCACGAGATTCGGCGCGGCGGGGAGATCGCGGTCCCACAGGTCGTGATGCACGGTTTGGAAGTGCCAGAGCCGCTTTCCGGTCGCCGCGTCGAGCGCGAGCAGCGTGTTCGCGAACAGGTTGGCGCCCACACGGTTGCCGCCGTAAAAATCGGGCGTAGCCGATCCCGTCGGCACATAGACAATCCCCCGGACCGTGTCGACGGTCATACCTGCCCAATTGTTCGCTCCACCAGCCGTCTGCCAGGCACCCGCCGGCCAGGTGTCGTAGCCGAACTCGCCTGGATGGGGAATCGTGTGAAACGTCCACCGGATCGCCCCACTGCGCACGTCGTAGGCGCGCAGGTCGCCCGGCGCCGCGCCCTCCTCCTCGGCGACACGCATGCCCTGGATCAGCAGATCCTTATAGATGACGCCGGGACTCGTCGCGACCAGATACGCATCGCCGATGGCGCGCGACAGGCCGGCGCCGAGGTCCACCGAGCCGGAGTCGCCAAACGTGGGGATGGGACGGCCGGTCCGCGCGTCGAGCGCGTAGAGCCGCCGGCCCGCGGTGAACAGAATCCGCCTGTCACCGCCATCGGTCCAATACACGACGCCCCGATTGACGTGTGATGCGCGCTCGCGACCCGCGAACGGATCGAATTTCCACAGCAGCGTGCCCTCGTCGGCGCGCAGGGCGATCACGGCGACCTTGGGAGTCGTCGCATACAGGATCCCGTCCACAATGATCGGTGTCGCCTGGATCTCGCCGTGCCCATCCGGAGGGAGGTCGCCGGTGTGGTAGACCCACGCCACGCGCAGCTGCGCCACGTTCGCGGTGTCGATCTGATCGAGTGTGGAGTAGCGAGCATTGCCGGGCGCGCCGCCAGTCGTGGGCCAGTCGCCAACCGGTGTATTGCCGGTTTTACAGGCTGCGAGGACGAGGAGAAAGAGGCTGGCCGGGCGCACTCAGGGCGTTTTCCAGAGATCGATCGGCTTCGCCACGCCCTGCGGCCGGAACGGCAACATGATCTTGCGGCCCTGTCCGGCCGACGCATACGCGGCGTAGAGCACTTCCTGCACCACTCGCCCCGTCTCGCCGTCCGAGATCGGCGTCTCCTGGCCGCGCACGCAGCGGGCGAAGTGCCGCATCTCCTGCGGGAAGCCGTAATTCCAGTGCTCCTCGAACACCGGGTAGGTCCATCCCTTGGTGGTCGCCGCTTTCTCGACGGCATAGCCGAACCCGACCTCAGAATACGTCGGGAGCGCGTTACCCATGAGCATGTCGGCGTACGTCTGGCCTTTGTCGCCGAAGATCTCGATGCAGTCGTCCATCCCGCCGGGGCGATTCCAGCTGCTTTCGACCATTCCGACGGCGCCATTCTCGAATTCCACGATGGTGATCGCTTCATCCTCGCCCTGCGTGCGATCGCGATGCACCTGCGTCGCCATGTGCGAGTACACGCTCTTCACCTTGGGTTTGCCAAGGAACCACCAGCAAAACGCGATGCCGTGGCAGCCGAGGTCCATGACCGCGCCGCCGCCGGACTGTGCGACGTCCCAGAACCAGGGCGAGTGCGGGCCGGAGTGCTTCTCGCCCTGTTTCACCAGGTGTACTCGTCCGAATGCGCCTTCGTCCGCCATCTGCTTCGCCTTGACGTATTTCGGCGCGAAGAACAGCTCCTCCGCGTAGAGCAACAGCACGCCGGCCTGGCGGCAGGCGTCGATCATCGCATCGGCTTCCTCGAGCGTCATGCACAGCGGCTTTTCGCACACGACGTGCTTGCCGGCTTTGGCGGCGTCGATCGTGATCTGTGCGTGCAGACGGTTGGGCGCGGTGATCGAGATAAGCTCGACCTGCGGATCGCGCAGGAGATCGTGGTAGTCGGTGTAGGCCTGGGCAACGCTGTGCCGCTTGGCAAAGTCAGCCGCGTGGCCCTTGGTCGGCGATGCGACCGCCACGAGCTCGGCCTCTTCCGGGATCGCTTTCACGGCACTGGCGATGCAGTCGGCCTGGAAGCGGGAGCCGACGATGCCGACTCTTACTTTGGACATGGGAGAGGGCGCCAAAATACCTGTGGTCGCGGAAGTTGGACAGGGTCGCAGTCGCCTCGTGACCGGCGCCACATCCACGCGGCTTGGTCTGGTTGAGTTTGGGAGCATGAGACGCTGTTTCGCTCTCGCGCTGGCGCTGGGGCTGGCGTGTCGCGGCATTACGAGCCCACCCCCACCCGCGCCGCCACCCCCACCTCCGGCCCCGCCGCCACCGCTGCCCGCGCGTTCGGTGTTTCCCGCCGACAATGCGTGGAATCGCGACATCTCGGCCGATTCGGTCGACCCGAAGTCCGACAGTCTGATCGCGCGCTGCGGCGGTTCGGCGAGCCTGCATCCGGACTTCGGCACCGTCTATGGCGGCGCGCCGTGGGGCATTCCGTTCATCACGGTCTCGGGCTCGCAACGGCGCGTGCCGGTATCGTTTGCCTACGCGGACGAGAGTGATCCGGGACCCTATCCCATTCCCCCCGATGCTCCGATCGAGGGCGGCCCGTCCGCGAGCGGCGACCGCCATGTGGTGGTGGTGGACGTGGACAACTGGAAGCTGTACGAGCTGTTCGATGCGCACCCCGTCAGCGGTGGTGCGTCATGGACAGCGGGTTCGGGCGCGATTTTCGACCTCACGTCTAACGCGCTCCGGCCCGACGGCTGGACGTCGGCGGATGCTGCGGGGCTACCCATCTTCCCCGGTCTCGCGCGCTACGCTGAGGTCGCGGCGGGACGGATCGCCCACGCGCTGCGTTTCACCTGTCCCGTCACGCGCCGTGCGTATGTACCTCCCGCGCGGCATTTCGCGAGCACACAAGCTGATTCATTTCTACCTCCCATGGGGATGCGCGTGCGGCTGAAGACCGGCGTCGCCATTTCGGGCTTCCCCGCCGACGTCCAGGTGATCCTGACGGCGCTGAAGACGTACGGCATGATGCTCGCGGACAATGGCGGCCCGTTCTTTGTGAGTGGTGCCCCGGACCCGCGCTGGAACGATGCCAACATCGATACGATGAAGCGGCTGCACGGAACAGACTTTGAGGTCGTCAGAATGAATGGGGTGGTCGTGCCGTAGTCATTGCGGATCCCACACGGCGACGCCGACGCGTGAATCGGCTGTGCCGTAATAGAGGTACCACCGACCCCGGAATGTCACCAATCCTTCGACAAACGTCGTGCCCGCTGTGTACTGGCCCGTCCGCTCGTAGCTCTCAGTTGGCTTGATGAACGCGCTGTCCGCGCGCGCAATCAGCCTGGTGGGATCACGCGCATCAAACAGCGCCTGGCCGGCTGAATACGTGCGTGACGGCAGACTCCCCGCATTGTAGAGGACCAGTATTCCGCGGCCGGTAAGGAGTGCTGGAGGACCGGCCTCGACGAGCCAGGAGTCGAAGTAGTTCGGACGCACCGACAGCACTTTGATCGCCTGCCCGCTCGAGTCCTCGAGAGGCGTCCAGTCCAGCAAGTTCTCGGAGGTCGCGATGCGAAGATCGGGCACGCCGAAGTACATCCAGTACTTCCCGTTGACGCGAGTGGCGATCAGCCGCTCGCCTTCGATGCGAGACAGAATCGCTCCCGACTTTGACTCCGTCCGCAGGTACTTGCCGCCGGCAACCCGCGCGAAGGCCGGGCCGTGCTTGCTCCAGGTGAGGAGATCTCGCGACGTCGCAACCGCCAGGCGCGGCACGTCGCGATTCCACTGCGTGTAGGTGAGGATGTACCGTCCGTCGTCCGATTCGACGATGCGCGGATCTTCGACACCGCCCGGCCACTCGTACTGCCGCTGCGCATCGGTGTCAGGATACAGGACCGGCGTCCCGCGGCGCCTGAAGTGGAGACCATCGCTGCTCTCCGCCAGACCGAGGCGGGACGTATGCCCGCCGATCTGCATCGCGCCGCTGGCGTCCTCGGCGCGGTAGACCAGGAAGATCTTCCCGTCTCGCACCACCGCCGCCGGATTGAACGTGGCGTACGCTTCCCACGCGACGACGCTGTCGCTCAGCGGTGAGCGGAAGCGTGAGGTGGAATCGGGGGTGATGACCGGATTGACCTGCGCCGGCTTCGAAAAGGGACCGAACATCCACGACTGCTGCGGCTGCCCCCCGAGCGCGACGAGCAGCAGGGCACAGCTACAGAGTGCGGGTCTCATCGATGGTGACGAAACCTACGGGGCCTGGACGGTGCGGCACCGGCGCGCGATGAATGCCGCAATCGGGACGCCGACCAACAACAGCACCCACGACACGCCGGGCACGACGACATAGACCTTCGCCGCCTTGGGCGCGGGAGGTCGGAGCACATCATTGCCGTAGATCGCGAGTGACCCCACCGCGATGACGATTATGGTGGCATCAAAAGCCGCTCGCGTGAATGCCGACCAGCGCGCGGAAACCCGACTTGCCACCGCGTAGCCAAAGAACGGCGCAAAGACCCAGCCGGACATCAATATCATGAGGAGGGGCAGATTGTTGTTGCGGCCGGCGTAGAGCGTCAACGCCACTGACCCCACAGCGCCGATGACGGCCGCGACTCTCGCCGTGGTATGGAGGCTCTTCACTGCACCCCGAGCACGCGCAGCGCCAGGCCGGCGAGGACGCCGCCCAGCAAGGGACCGACGACCGGGATGGACGCGTAGTTCCAGTCCGACGAGGCTTTGCCGTTCAGCGGCAGGATGGCATGCGCGATCCGCGGGCCCAGGTCGCGCGCCGGGTTGATGGCGTAGCCGGTCGTCCCGCCGAGCGAGAGTCCGATGCCCCAGACCAGGCTCCCCACGAGATACGCGCCGAGGCCGGCCGCCGGACCGGTGGCAGCGACGCTCTTCGAGAAGATCGCCCCGACAACAAAGACGAGCACGAAGGTCGCGATCACTTCGCTCAACAGGTTCGGGACGAACCGGCGAATCGCGGGCGCGGTGCAGAAGCACGCGCGCTTCAGGGAGGCGTCGGGTGTTGCCTTCCAATGCGGCAAGTAGTGCAGCCACACCAGCCCGCCGCCGACAATCGCCCCCAGGAGCTGCGCAACGAAATAGGGAGCGAATTTCGAGAAGTCGCCGGCGCGCACAGCGAATCCCAGTGTCACCGCGGGATTCAAGTGCGCGTCGCTCGAGCCGCACGCAATCGCGGTAAAGACGCCGGCCATCACCGCAAATGCCCACCCGGCGGTGATCACGATCCAGCCACTGCCCTCGGCTTTTGATCCCTTCAGGAGGACTGCGGCGACGGAGCCGTTGCCCAACAAGATGAGGACCATCGTGCCGAGGAATTCACCCAGCAGTGGTGACGTCATGGAGTCCCTTTCAGCGCTTGTCGGCTCGTGGACCGAGGATGATCAGCGGCACGCCGCCAATGAAGGGTTAGCCCGAGTCATTGGCATAGTCGGAATGCGCCGATCCGCGTGGAGTAGGTGACGGCGTCCCGCTTGAGATAGTCGCCCACGTACCAGATAGTGCAGTCGTCGCTGGGGTCGATCGCGGTCTGACTGTAGTCCTCCCACCGCACCGTGTTCGTCTGCGCGGCTTCGCCCGTCGCGAGTGCGGCCTCGTGCAGCGTGAGCACGCCGAGGGGATCAGCAGACAAGCGAGCGGCAAACCGCTGCCCGGCGAAGTTGGGCGTGCCACCGAACGAATAGCCGATCCCGATGTTGCCCTGCCCATCGATTGCCGGGCTCGCCATCCAGCGATACAAGCTATCCGGCGCATACGTGCCCTGCTGTCGCAGCCGGACAGTGCGGTCCGGAAGGGGCGCAATCGTGAATTCGTACCACCGCACACCGCCGCCGCCTGCCATGGTGTGCACCGAGTGCACGGCGACGATCGACTCACGCTCGTTGAGGTTCCGATACACCACCCGCGCCATGAGCTTGTCGCCTTGCGCGTCGAGATGCTGGTCGGTCCCGGGTTGGCGCACGCACGTCGTGAGCTGGCCGTCGCACAGGTAATGGTACGGGGCGACCGCAATCTTTTCGGGACCTGTGAGCCGGGTCTTCGCGGGATCGGTCCAATCCACAGAGAAGCGCCACGCGTAGATGCCGTCGTCATCGAAGATGCCGTGCAGCTGCGTGCCTCCGGCGGCCAGGACCACGTTGGGTGCGCCCGCGGGCGGCAGTGTGCGGCCGTCGAGATCCGCGTTGTTCAGGAAGTTCACCCCATCGACGATCATGCACTGCTCGGTCGCAGGCTCGCCGAGCAGCATGTGGCGGCGATCGACGACGCAGGTGTGCTTCTGGATGACGTCGTCGCCGGTGCTGGTCGGCACGTAATATCCGTCGGGCCACACCGCGGGACGTGGGTAATCGGGGAAGAGCGGCCGCAGAAACTCGTAGCGATAGTACGAGCCGAGCGGGTCTGGGCTCGTGCTCATCGCATAACACATCGAGAACGGCCCTTTCTCCTCGGGAGGACGCGGTGGGCGGACGCGTTGTGTCGTGTCGGGCGGCGGGGGTGGCGACGGCGGCACCGGAGGCGGCACGAACAGCGGCGCCGCGGGACCGGGTTGATCCGGCACACCAGGCGGACTGATATAGGCGCGGTCCGAGGCCTTCCACAGAACCGGTTGGTCCGGGCGCTCGTGGCTACGCGTAAAGACCGGCATCACGATGAGCCAGCGGTCGGCCAGTTGATCGTAGCGGACCACCGCGTCGCCGTTGTTGCGCGCTTCGCACGCTCCACCGAAGCCCTTGAAGAGGGTGTTCGTCGGGACTGGGCCGTAGACGATCTCGCCGTTTTTTCGGAAGATCGCCATGCGTGTGTTGACGACCTGGAACACGTAGTCCCGTCCGACGGCAAGCGAGTTGTCGGAGGGGTTGCGTGCTTCCCAGCGGCCGTGGGGGCCCTGAAGCCCGACGCCTAGACCATCGAAGCTCGTGACGAGGGTGGCAGGCGGCCGATTTCCCTGCGTCGTCTGCTCGATGCTCCCCTCGGGCGAAGCGCTGGGTCTCGTGGGTCGAGCGCAGGCGATGGCGGCGACGAGCACGCCTGCGCTTATGGCACGCTTACGACGGGCAGTCTGTCCGACGAGCTGTAACGTGAGAGCGTCGATACACCCCTCCAAATACGTGACCGGTGAGCGAGTCCGCGTAAACGCGGAAGTGAAAATGCACCCGATACTCGACGGCCTGCCAGATCACGTTTATGGAGTCCTGGCCTCCAGGATAGGGGCTCTACTGCCACAACGGCCGGAAGTAGGGCTCTACAAGCGACGTCATTGGCCGCGCGGACCGATGTTCGGAATCCGCACTGCTTCAGCGCCTGTCACCAAACTGGGACCAGTAATACCGCCGGAAAAAATCACAGTCATAGCTGCCCAGGCGCGCGCTGTCGGTCCACACGGTGCGATCCACGCGCGACGAGTCGGAGGCCGTTTTCGCTGCTGCGTACCCCGCCTTGCACTTCTCGATCGCGCTATCCGCATCGCGGATCTCGGCCCGGGTCCGGCGGCTCATGATGACGCCCATCGAGTCGCGTTCGGCCGCCGTACTCTCTCGTACCCGGCCGTCTCCGAGGACCCGGAACGTCACGCTTCCCGACGCCGCTCCCGCACTGACCGAGGCGTCGTAGCAGCCAGGCTCCAACTTCCTGGCGGCGATCTTGTCGCGAAGACCTGGTGGGGTCCTTCCATAAGTGAGGCGGTGGACACGGCTCTCGGACTGGGTATCCCAACCCAGCGCGAGCCAAAACGTGCGGGCCGGGACCTCACTCAAGTCGGCAGCAATCCTGCGACAGCTGACCACTTCGATGTGTGTCAGCGGCAGCACGTCGGACCCATCCCGCTCGGTCGCTAGGCCAAACATCAGATGACGCGCAGTAGAGAACGGGAGCAGCCAAATCGAGTAGGGGAGAGAGCAAGCGACCAGCGAGCTCGCGACGACAACGACGGCCACCAGCAAAGGGCGACGGCGCCGAATCATTCTGAAATCTATACGACCGAATCGGACGCTAGGGTTGTGGCCCTACTCGGCGCGGGTCGGGTCGCTGGGCCAGCATCCGCTCGGCAAAATCCAGCCGCTCCTGCGTCTCGATCAACTCCTGCCGCAGCTTGATCATCTCGGCCTCGAGCGACTCGATCGCATCGGAGGTATCGAGCGACTTCTCGTCGGCTTCGCTCTCGCGGCGCCGCCCCAGCCGCTGCGCCCACAACCCGAACGCCACCGCCAGCGTCGCGTGAGTCATGGAGTGGAGGGCTCCGGTCGCGAAGCCAACGCCGATCACGTTGGCGACGCTCAGCACGATGGCGATCGGGTACCAGGTCACGGGCTTGAACGTCATGGGGTGTGCCCCGGTGACGCGACAGGTGAGCGAGTCAGGTGTGCTCCGGCCGAGGGTGTACAGGCCCTACGGCAGGCGATGTTGCGGGATTCAACAAAATGCCACAAAACTAGGTCAATGAAAGAGGGAGACCTTACCCGCCGCAGTTTCGTAAAACAGTCGGCTCTGGCAGCGGTTACCACGCTGCCACTCGCATCCACGCCCGGCGAATCCGCCGCGGCCAGCCTGAAAATTGTCTGTGTCGGAGCGCATCCGGACGATCCAGAGTCCGGTTGCGGCGGAACCCTGGCGCGCTACGCGGCACTCGGCCACGCGGTGACGATCGTCTATCTCACGCGCGGCGAGCGCGGCATCGAGGGTAAATCGTTGGACGAAGCGGCGCGGATCCGCACCGCCGAGTGCGAAGCCGCGTGCCGAATTATCGGCGCGAAGCCCGTATTCTTTGGCCAAATCGACGGCGCGACCGAAGTCACCCGCGCACAGGTGGACGCGATGCAGCGATTGCTCGCCGCCCAGAGCGCGGACCTGCTGTTCACACATTGGCCCGTGGACACGCACATGGATCATCAGGTCGCGAGCATGCTCACAACCCGCGCCTGGATGGGCCTGCACACCCCACGCCTGTATTTCTTTGAAGTCGACACCGGCAGCCAGACGGAAGGGTTCCTACCGAACACGTATGTCGATGTGTCACCGGTGATCGAGCAGAAGAAGCGGGCCCTGTTCGCGCATGTCAGTCAGGACGGTCAGGGAATCTGGCGAGAACATCACGAGGTGATGGCGCAGTGGCGCGGCCGCGAAGTCGGTGTCCCCGCTGCCGAAGCGCTGGTGCATCTCAATCGCGATCAGACCGGCGACATGCCCGGACTATGAGGGCTGCGGAGCGTCAGGCCTCCCTTTCAGGGACCGCGCAATTACGCCGATGCCGCCCGCGAGCAGTCCCAGCATGATGAGGGTGTCGAACAGGGAGGTGGAAGCAAAATAGATGTGCATGTTGCCGATGATGCCGGCGAAAATGATGAGTGCGCCGATCCCGGTGAGGATCCAGCCCCCCACCGCTTGCCCGTCGAAAAAGAGCCAGCCGATTCCGATCAGGAGCGGCAGCAGGGATAGCCCGAAGGCGCTGTAGCCCCAGAGGAGCCAGGCGCCGCTCCCCACCGTGACGCGCGTGAGTAGCAGATAGGCACCGACCACCACCATACCGAGACCCAAGAAAAAAGTGCCGACGCCACCCGGTGTGCCACCAGCTCCTTGCATGAGTCCTCCAAGCGTTTCAGGCCCGTGTTAGGCTCCGCTCGTCACGATACTTCACATACACGATTCTATTGGACGACTGTGGGCCTAACTCCGTCATGCCGAGTTTGCCGGCGATCGCGCGCGCCGGCTGGTTCGCATCATCGATGCACGCGATGACGCGCTCGAGTTTCGCCGTGTTGAACGCCCACGCGAGCACGAGCTGGCAGGCTTGTTTCGCGATCCCCCGCGTTTGTGCTTCCGATCGCATCGCACAGAGGAGCTCGAAATCATCGCCACCCGCGGCGTGAGACTGGACGAGCCCCGCGAATCCGAGGCTGACTTGTCCTTCCATGATCGCGAAAACGTGGTGGCCACCCCGCTCCGCCCAGACCGGCAGCGTCCCGATGTTCTCCCAGACGTCCTCTTGCTGTTGGAGGGAAGTCAGCAGGTCGTAATGAGAGTCGTCTAGCGGGCGAAGTTCCACGGTCACTCCTTGGCTAGCGGACGAACCAGAGCGTAACGCCAACCTCCAGCGCGAGCGACCACTCGAAACCCTGAAATGGTTGGGTCGAAGCGATTGCCACGAAGGTCGTCCGCGGAATGGGCAGTGCCACAACGGTAGTACTTACGATGATCGGGTAAGGCTTATAGTTGTCAGGCTCGAGCCAGAGCACCCCAGCCCCGAGTCCCGTGCCGGCCGTCTTGAATCGCAGCAGCGCGTGCTCCACGGCCGTGATGACGGTCGGCTTGGCGCTCTCGTCGGTCCACGACAGCGTGATCCACCCCCTCGTAGCACGCACGGGTGGGGTTTCCGCATGCAGCTCGGCAATAGCCACGGGCACCTGGTTGCTGACCAACGCACCCGCGCTGACAGAAGCGAATTGCGCCTCAGCACCGAGCAGAGGCACGAGGCCAAGGACGGCGAGGCTAAGCATGCTTTTCATCGAGGTCATAATTTACACGCCGTGATCGCTGCCCGCCTCGCTCTCTGCGTGCTCACGAGCCTCGGAGCGCAGCGCCCGAGCCCTCGCGTGCTCGTGTGGGGCGGCGATGCCGAGGGCGGGGCTCCGTTCGTGGAAGCCGACCCGGCCGATCCATCGCAGGTGCGTGGCTTCGACGTGGAAGTGGCGGCGCGCATTGCCCGCGGATTAGGTGGCCGCACAGCCCGGTTCGTTCAGGTGCAATGGTCCAACATCGACCAGTCCGTAGAGCGTGGTGACTTCACGCTCGGCCTCTCTGGTGTCGAGGACACACCCACACGGCGTGCCCGCCACGCCGTCACCCTTCCCTACTTCGAGTTCCGGGAAGTGCTCGCCGTGCGTCCGGAGGATGCCGGCCGCATCCATGGTCTCGCGGACCTGCGCGGTCGTCGCGTAGCCACGCTCGGCGCCACGATCGCGTACGACTTGCTGGTCGCCGCGCGCGACACGACGGGCGTGATCCCCGTCTCCTACGATGACGACGTCCATCCCTACGGCGACTTGGCCCGGGGCCGAGTGGATGCGGTGTTGCTGGACCACATCATCGCGCAGCGCGCGTTGCGCCGTCGCGGCGGATCGGGCTTCGTGATCCTGGCGCAACCGGTCGCCCTCGGTCATTACGTGGGCGTTCTCGCGCGCGCCAATTCCGCCCTGCGGGATTCGGTGGACGCGGTGCTGCGCCAGGCGATGCGCGACGGCACGCTGGAGCAGATCTTCCGTCGCTGGGACGTATGGGATCAGAGCCAGGGCGCGTTGTTCGATCGCATATCGCGTAACGCCGACGGAGCGGCAGGGGCGGCAGGGGCGGCACGGACGACGAGGACCGCTCAGGCCCTCGCCTATCTCCCCTCACTCGCGCGTGCCGCGTTCGTAACGCTTCTCGTGTCGATATTGTCGATGGCGCTGGCGGTCATCGTCGGGCTCACGCTGGCGTCGGGCCGAGTGTACGGACCGGTATGGGTACGCGTGGCGACGACAGTCTACGTCGAGGTGATTCGCGGCACGCCCCTGCTGTTGCAGCTGTTCGTCATCTACTATGGGCTGGCAGGCGTGGTACGGCTGCCGGCGTTTCTCGCGGCGGTTCTGGCGCTCGGCCTGAACTACGGAGCTTATGAGGCCGAGATTTACCGCGGCGCGCTCGAGGCGGTGCCGCGGATGCAGCTCGAAGCCGCACGCACACTCGGCTTCTCCGAATGGCAGATCTTGCGCCTGGTGCGCGGGCCTCAGGCGCTGCGTTTCGCGCTCGCGCCGATGACGAATGACTTTGTCGCCCTGCTCAAGGATTCCGCGCTCGTGTCGGTGATCACGGTCGTCGAGCTGACCAAGCAGACGGCAATCTACGCGACCAACGCGGGGAGCTGGGTCGTTCCCGGCGCGTTGTGCGCCCTCGTGTATCTCGCGATGTCGCTGCCGCTGGCACGGTTGGCGCGCCGGCTCGAGCGCCGCTGGCGGCCCGCGTGAACCCGCTGCTGGTGATCGACCGGCTCTCCGTGCGGTATGATTCGCGCGACGTGCTGCGAGCGCTCTCGCTCGAAGTCGCGCGGGGCGAGATCGTGGCGTTGATGGGTCCGTCTGGCGTAGGGAAGTCGACGGCGCTGCGGGCGGTGGCCGCGCTCCAGGCGTTCGATGACGGACAGATCGTCGTCGATGGATTCGCGCTGGCGCCGGGGCCGGTGCCGCCCGAGTCGCGTCTCGTCCCGCTGCGGCGCCGGGTGGGGCTCGTGTTCCAGGCGCACGCCCTCTTCGAGCACCTCACCGCACTCGACAACATCACGCTGGCGCTGCGGCACGTCCTGGGCCGGACCCGCGACGAGGCCGAGGCGGTCGCGATGGAGCTGCTCGCTTCACTGGACGTCGGCCCGCGCGCGAGCGCGTGGCCGGGTCAGCTCTCGGGCGGCGAGGCGCAGCGGGTCGCGATCGCGCGCGCACTCGCGCCGGATCCGCATCTGCTGCTCATGGACGAGCCAACGGCGGCGCTCGACCCGGCGCGCCGCGGCGCCCTAGGGGCAACGTTGCGCCGTCTGTGCGAGCAGGGACGGGGGTTGCTGGTGGCGACACACGACGCGGAGTTCGCGCGGGTGAATGCTGATCGAGTTGTAAGTCTGACGGCCTGACGGCCGTCCTTCAAGCCGCCGCCCGCTCATAGACGCCAAAGGTCCAGTGGTGTGGCGACGGGAATCGCGGACCGTGCCATCCCGCGCCACGGAGTCGCCGCGCAATCAGGATGTTCATCAGCCCGTGCCCCACGAGAACAACTGCTCCGCAGGCCTCGGCGCGCGCCGTCAAGAGCGACGCGGCCTTTGAGGCACGCTCGCGCGCGGCCTTGAAGCTCTCGGCGCCGGCGGACCAGCCGCAAAACCACGCCGCACGCGCGAGCCATTCCCACATACCTGGGCGGAGGCGAAGGCCGGACCGGATGGCACACGGTAACTCGGCCTCTCGAAAGCATGGATCAATCAGCGGCGCCGTGGCTGGCGCGAGGAGCTGCGCCGAGTCCCGCGACCGGCGCAGCGGACTGGTGACCAGACACTTCGCCATCCGGCCGAGCTGCTCGAGGTCTGCGCTGGGACGGTGAGAGGAGTCGAGCGGTGCGTCCGCCTCGCCTCGCAGCCACTCGGCGAGCCCGTGTCCCGGGATCGGCGTCCGAAAATCCCACGCCGGTCTGCCGTGTCGTGCGAGGATGATCTTGATCACGCCGATGCAGCCTTCGGCGACAGCCCTCGGCGTCTGGTTTTGAAGCCCAGCCATCCGAGCAGGATGGCCGGGAGTAACACCACGATCGCCTCCTGCACAAGTTGGCCGGCCAGACTACTCGAATCTCCAAGCGGCGTCCATACAAAGCGGAAACGCTGCAGGGAGAACGGCGCGAAAAACTCCACGCCCCATGAATACCGCGAAAGAGCGTCGAAACACGCATGCGATACAACCGCGAGGCCAAGTATGACGGCAATGCGAGGCCGTCGTTGCGTCCACTCAGGGCCGGGGAAGAACATGAACGTGGCCACGGCGGCCGCGACGAGTGCGAACGTGAGCGAATGCGTGATCGCGCGATGGGCGAACAGTGAGGTTTCGGCAAGATGCAGCGGCGACCAGAGCACATCGATATCCGGCAGGGCCGCGCAGGCAGCGGCAACGAGGCACAGACGTCGCGTCGGCGGTCGCTGCTGAGTCCAGGCAGCGATCGCAAATCCAACGGCGGCGTGTGAGATCGGTGTAGGCACGGCGTTCGCTAAGTCGCGTGCCTCCCCAGATACACGTGGGTGCGTGCCAACCCTAGCGCGGCTTCCGCGTCAGCGACGGCGAGCCGCCGAGCTGCACGCTTCACCGCGGGTGGCACCCACTGGGGGAACGGCACGATCCGTTCTTCGTGCCGGCCGCTCGCGGTATGAACTTCCCGAACCGCCGCCAGGTCGCGCCGCGCGAAGTTGCGCGCCAACCGGACCAGCGCCGGCCACAACCGCCGATGTACGTACGTGATCTTTCCGCTGACGAGCCGGCACACCAATACGTCGGCCGAGTCGCGCACGGCCCGCGTCAACCAAAAGATTTGCTTTCCTTTGGCATGGCCCCACCAGCTCCCGCGTATGCGTCCTCCGACAACTGCCTCGGCGAGGTTCGGGACCGGACCGCGGGCGCTTTCGAGCACGATGCCGTGGCGCTTTACGAACGAGAGGGCTGAACGGCGGGTCACGCTCCGGTCGTCCGACTGTCCGACCGTCCAACCGTCCGTCGCAGATCCAGCAACATCGCGATCGGCCCGACCATCGCGAGCGCCAGAATCGGCGGCGACACGTAGAACGGCCTGAGCAACGCGATCTGGTAGTCGCCGGCGAGACGAATCAACGTCTCGACCAGCGCGACGATCGCCACCACGATCATCCGGCCGCGCCGCGTGCTCACCGTGGTCCGCGGATCGGTGACCATGAAGAAGACGAACAGCTGATACATCGGTCCGGTGATCGGCGCGAGCTCGGCGAATAGCGGCCCGCCCACGATGAAATGCCGCAGCACCGCAAAGACGATGAAGCAGGCCACGTAGGTCAGCGTGACGTGCAACACCCGCGCGCGCCACGCGATCACCAGGCCGAACGCCCAGATTACGAGATTGGTGCCGAGGTCGTTGCCCCACTGATGGCTGAGGATCGCGACCGAATCGGCCGCGACCAACACGAGCAGCGCAATCGCGAAGTTGCTGGGGTTCCACAGGTGGCGGTCGCGATAGGTGAGGACGTATTTCGATGCAATGGCGATGAACGCGCCCAGCGCGAACGGCCAGAGAATGTTTGCCTGTGGCTTGATCAGCAGCGCCAGACTGATTCCCGTGATGTACGCGCTCGCTACATTCGCGACGCGACCCCGCAGCCACCACGACAACAGCAGCTCGGTCGCCACGCACACACCCAAGGTCGTCGCCAGGCGTTGATAGCCGCCCAGAATGCTGTAGCGCGCCTCTCCCACCACCAGCACCAGCGTGATGAGAAAGACGATCAGATACTTGGGATCGATCGCCGTCCTCACCCCCTGACCCCCTCTCCCTTCGGGAGAGGGGGGACGAAGTGCGGGGAGGTGCGCGGGAGTCGTCGTCACCGCGGTTCCGTGATCACGTGCAGCTGATCGATCGCCAGACCGTTCAGCTCCTGCGACTCGCCCGACGGCCAGCGAATCGTCACACGACCCAACCGCTGATCTCCCAGGCCGAAGTGCAACCGCCGATCGTTCTGACTGCAGAACCCCGACCCACCGTCCACCACCTGGCGCTGGCGTCCTGCCCCAATCTCCACCGTCACCTCGGCGCCGATGGCGCTGCGATTGCTGCGCGTCCCTACAAGCTTCAACTCGACCCAATGCGCGGGATTTGCGGTGTTGCGATAGAGCAGCGCCCTGCCCTTCTCATTCGCAATCACCACATCGAGCAGCCCACGGTTGAAGAGGTCGGCCATCGCGACGGCACGCCCGTCCAGTAGATCGGTGACACCCGCTTCCTGAGCGACGTCGACAAAACCCGCCTGGCCGCGATTCAGCAACACCCGAGAGCGCTCGTACCCTGATAGACTCGCGCTCCCGATCGGCGGCCAGTTCTTCGCGTCTTCGAAGATGTTGCCCTGCGCGCCCGCGATCTTCGACATCGCATACCAGTAATCGCGCCCCGAGTCCGCCGAGATGAAGCCGTTCGCCACGACCAGATCGAGTAGTCCGTCGTTGTTGAGATCGCCGAACTGCGCGCCCCACGCCCACCCCGCATCGGCGACGACGCCGGTCGCGACTTCTTTGAAATGGCCGAGCTGCTTGAGGAAATTGAGCCGCAGGTTGTTGCCCTGAAAGAGGAAGCCCTTCTCCGAGATGTTCGTGACGTAGACGTCGTGCTCGCCCCGGTTGTAGACGTCACCCAGCGCGACCGCCATGCCGCTCTTGGAGTCGTCCTCGAGCCCCGCCCGCGCCAGCTCAAAGCGCTTTCCCTCGCGGTTCAGGAACAGCTCTTCGGGTCCGTAGTCGTTCGCCAGATAGAGATCGGGCCAGCCGTCGTCGTTGAAATCGGCCGCGGCCGCCGCCAGCGTCCAGCGCGTGCTGCCCACGCCCATCGAGTCGGTGACGTCTTTGAAGTGTCCGTTGCCAAGGTTCTTGAACAGCAGATTCTTGCCGCCGTTGGACGCGAAGTCCCAGCTCGACTGCATGATGCGTGTGGTCTTCAGGTGCCAGAAGTCGATGTCGGAGCGGAAGTAGCCGGTGATGTAGAGGTCGAGCAGTCCATCGCGATCGAAATCGAGCCAGACCGCGCCGTTTGAATTCATCCAGGTGCGCAGCCCCGACTGCGCCGTCACATCCTCGAAATGCCCGTTGCCGAGATTGTGGAACAGCTGCGGGTACCCCCATTTGTACACGAGCAGGTCTTCCAGGCCATCGTTGTCGTAGTCGCCCCACACCGCGCCCATCGACACGCCCTCGCCGGCGCGGTTTATCGCGCCGACGCCCGCCTCGGCGGCGATATCGCGGAACGTCCCGTCTTTCTGGTTCAGGTACAGCGCGTTCGAGGCACCGAAGCGCGACGTGGTGAAGTAGAGATCCGGCCAGCCGTCGTTGTTCACGTCCGCGACGGAGACGCACGCCCCCAAGGCGCCAATGTGCGGGGCGATGTGCGCAACTTTCGGATCGAGCGTGGGGGACTGATGCACGAAGTCGATGCCGCTCGCGTGCGCGACTTCGCGAAGCTGGATGCTCTCACTCGCGCTGCCGCCGCTGGTCGCCGCGCCGGCGTTCAGAATGACCACGGCACCAATGGCGGCTACGAACGCCGCGATCACAATGAAACGACGCCACGAAAGCATGGCCTAAACGATATCCGGCCTCGCAAGGTGGCGTTAGTTTCCCTGCCCATGACGATCGCGCAGATCGAAACGCGGAGCACCAGGCCTTACTGAACTGTCAGTGCGATCCTTTGGTCTTGATGATCACCACGCCGTTGGCGCCGCGCACGCCGTAAATCGCCGTCGTGCTCGGATCTTTGAGCACGGTGATCGATTCGACATCGTGGGGGTTAAGCCAGCTCAACGTGCCGTTTGCGGGGGTAATTGGCGTCCCGTCGACGATGAACAGCGGGTCCTCGCCCGAATAGAAGGACTTCGGGCCCCCGATGCGGACAACGATCCCTCCCCCTGGTGCAGGAGTTACCGTCACACCCGAGATCCGGCCCACCAACAACTGATCCAGTGATGTGGCAGGTTGCCGGGCCTGCTCCTCCGACGACACTGTGGAGGCAGCCGGTGGGGGTGCCACCGACGAATCGGGTGACACGTTCAGCCTGCTCAAGTCCGGTCTGTGGGCGCACGCAAGAAGGGCGGCGAGGAGCAGGAAGGACGGCAGAGCACGCGCGGGATACGAGGTCATGGGGACCTCCTTGTTGGGCCCTAATATACCAAAACTGCACAGACGTATTGACAGAAGAGTATGACCCCAGCTTCGCGTCCCCTGCATCCGTCTAGCAGGGTACGGCATACCCACCCTTCTGGGCTAGCGCTTTGCGGCTGGGGGTCTGGTCTCGAACAACAAAACCGCTGGGCTGTCGTCCCTCCCTCCCGTCGCCCTTTGAATCTCCGTGATGTTCTTGAGTCGCATCGCGCCGATCAGGACGTCCGGCCAGCCGTCTCGATTCAAGTCCGCTGTGGCCATGACATTCCACTGGCTGCCCGCGGCGATGCTGAAGGCGTAGGGCCGGAACCGGTAGTGGCCGAGGTTTTCGAGATACAGGATGCCTCGCTCGGGATGCCGGAGGGAGTCGGCGAAATTGCTGGTCGCCAGAATGTCGAGATCCCCGTCCTTGTCGAAATCGGCGACGACGGCATGGGCCGCTCCATAGAGGGGAAAGAAGTAGCGCTCGGTAAAGTTGTTCTGCCCGTCGTTCTCTAGAATCCGAATGCCGTGGTAGGGCTTGAGCACGCGCGAGTAGTCGAAGTTGTCGCCATTGACGTACACGATGTCGGGTTTACCGTCGCCGTTGAAATCAGCCAGGGTGAAATACATCGAGCCATAGACCGGCGGAAACCGGGCCAGGACGCGCTGTCGCCCGCCGAACCTGCCGGCGCCGTCGTTCTCGAACAGGACGATGCGTTCATCGGCCTGGGCGAGCAGCGCCACGATGTCCGGCGCTCCGTCGCCGGTCATGTCGCGGATCTCGACCCGGATCGCGCCGGGACTCCCATCGAGGACTTGCCGCTGGTACCTGGCGCCGTCGCGGGCCGCACGATACAGCGCCAGCCGGCCGCGGTTGTTCCCGAATTCGCAGATCACATAGTCCGGACGACCGTCGCCAGCGAAGTCGTATCGTGCCACAAACACGGGCCTGAGCAGCGAATCGATCACCGTGGTGGGGCGCCGCAGCGCGCCGTCGTCCGCGACGTCGTACCGCACCAGCGAGCCCGTGGGTTCGTCATTCGGCGCGAGATTCCCCGATTCCAAAACCAAGATGCGGTCCTTGTCCGAGATGACATCCGTCGGCGCGCTGCCGAGTCGCAGCGTCGATTTCAGCCGACGATTGAAGTCGAAGATCCGAAGCAGATTGCTGGCCGCTTCCCCCACGAAGATGCGTTTGTTCACCGAATCGGTCTTTAGCAGGGTAATAATCGCGCTGTTGCGTAGACCCCGAATGAAGGGCCCCGTCGAGAAAAACGGCGGATCGAGCTGCGGCTGCGCAGGGAGAGTCTGGTCGGGTAACTCTGCAGGCGCGTGCGTTTCGTAATAACCGACAATGGCGTTCCAATCCGCAGCCGACACCGGCCTGCTGAGCACGGTCATATAGGCACTTCGCGCAATCTCTTCGTCCAACGACGGCGCCGGCAGGCCGAGGCGTGGGGCCATTTGCGGCAGAACGCCGCTGACCCACGTCTTCTTGTCCAGAAGGTCGGGATTGGGAAACATGTGACAGGCCGCGCAGTCGGCACGTGCGAGCTTTTCGCCATTCGACTGCGACACGCGTCCGCAGCTCGACAGGAGAGTGGCACAGGCGAGCGTGCCGACGACACGACTCCACCGGGACGAAGCGGGTGTGGACATGAACTAAACGATATCTGGACCTTCGAGAGAACGTTAGCTTCCCTGCCCATGCCCCCTCCGCGGATGCGCTCGATCGGTGCACTCGTCTCAGTCGTTCTGCTGTCGGGTTGTGAGCGTGCGGCGGCGCCGCCATCGCCGCTGTTCAGGCGGCTGACCCCGGCGCAAACCGGGGTCACCTTCGCCAACACCATCACCACCAGCGATTCGCTGAACGCGCTGACCGATCCGTACATCTACAACGGCGCTGGCGTGGCGGTGGGGGACATCGATAACGACGGTCAGCCCGACATCTTCTTTGCGGGCAACATGGTGTCGAGCCGGCTGTACCGAAACCTCGGCCACATGCGGTTCGAGGACATCACCGCGTCCGCAGGCGTGGCGACGCACACCTGGGCAACGGGCGTCAGCCTGGTGGACATCAACAACGACGGGTTGCTCGACATCTATGTGTGTGTTTCCGGACCGGCGTGGTCCACTCCAGCCGCACGTCGTAACCTGCTCTTCGTCAACAACGGAAACCGGACCTTCACCGAAGCGGCAGCGCAGTATGGCATTGCCGACACCGGATTCTGCACGCAGGCCGTATGGCTCGACTATGACGGCGATGGCGATCTCGACCTCTTTCTGCTCAATAATTCCCCTCGAGACTTCCAGCGCACGCTCCAGGTAAGCCCGGCCGGCGGGCATGGGTCCACGCCGGAGAGCTACAATCGACTCTACCGCAACAATGGTGACGGCACGTTCACGGACGTGTCCGATCAGGCGGGTATCCTGCGGGATGCCGGCTATGGCCTGGGTGTCGCGGTCGCCGATCTCACCGGCAACGGCCGGCCGGACATCTACGTCTCTAACGACATCACGCCAAATGACGTGCTGTATATGAACAACGGCAACGGCACCTTCACTGACAAGGCCGGAGCCTGGCTCAGGCACACGAGCTTTGCCGGCATGGGTGTCGACATCGCCGATTTTAACAACGACGGCCAGCCCGACATCCTTCAGGTCGACATGATGCCGCCCGCCTTAAGTGCGCAAAAGCGCATGAGCGGATTCCAGACGTATGGCACGGCGGACGAGCTGCGCCGGCGAGGGTTTCGTATCGACTACGACCTGAATACGCTCCAGCTGAACAACGGCACCTTCAGCGACATCAGCCGGCTCGCGGGCGTCGCCTACACCGATTGGAGCTGGGCGGCCTTGTTCGCCGATCTCGATAACGACGGCTACAAGGATATCTTCATCAGCAGCGGTTATCCCAAAGCCGTCAACGATTTCGACTATACGACGGCTGTCTACAATGCGTACCGCGCCGGCGATAGCCTCCGCGCGTTGCAGCGACTCCGCGAGCTGGGTGGTTACAAAGTCCATAGCTACGCCTTTCGCAATAACGGTGACCTGACCTTTAGCGACCAGAGCAACGCGTGGGGCTTCGACCAGACCAGCTTCGCGTACGGCGCGGCGTATGCAGATCTCAACAATGACGGACGTCTCGACCTCGTCATCAACAACATCGACGCGCCGGCGTCCATTTACGAGAACGTGCAGCCTGATACGGCGACCCATCGCTACCTGCAGGTGATTTTGCGCGGCCAGCCGCCCAACCTGCGCGGCATCGGTGCCAGTGTCGTCGCCCAGGTAGGTACCACCAAGCAATACCTCTACCAATCTCCCTACCGCGGCTACATGTCCACTGTCGACGACCGGCTGCATTTCGGGCTCGGAGCGGCGCCGCGCGTCGACACGGTGACGGTGCGGTGGCCGGATGGACGTGTGCAGGTCCTCACCGACGTCTCGGCCAATCATGTGCTCGTGGTCGAGCAACGCGACGCTCGCCGCGTCCCGCTCAGCCAAGCTGCGCCCGCATCGCCTGGGCACAGGATCTTCGAGCCGCTGGGTCCACGCCACACGCCGGCTTACACATCCCCGCCCATCACGCGTCCCGACTACACCGTCCAGCCGCTCCTGCCGCACGACATTGTGAGGCACCGGCCGGTCCTCGCGGTCGGCGACGTCAACGGCGATGGGTTGGATGACGTGTTCATCGGCGGTAGCCCCGGTGCGCCCGCCAAGCTCTTCCTGCAGCGCCGGGACGGTAGCTTCGCGGAGTCTCACGAGCCGCAGCCCTGGGCGCGTCCGCGTTCTGAGGACTGGGGAGCGCAGTTCTTCGACGCGAATGGCGACGGGCGGCTCGACCTGTACGTCGCGAGTGGGGGCTATCAGCTCGCGCCGGCCTCGACGCTGTTACAGGATCGGCTCTACATCAACGAGGGAAACGGCCGGTTCGTCTGGGACAGCGCCGCACTGCCGCCGATGCTCACCAGCACCGCGGCGATCGCGGTGGGCGATTTCAACGGCGACGGCCGCCCCGATCTCTTCGTCGGCGGCCGGGTGGCGCCGCGGAATTATCCCTATCCGGCGCGGAGTTATGTGCTCCGAAACGACGGCGGGCACTTCACCGACGTGACGAACGAGGTGTGCCCCGAGCTGGCGCAGCCGTACGGCATGGTTACGGATGCCGTTTGGGTCGATTTCGACGGCGACGGGCGCCTCGACCTCGTGACCGTCGGCGAGTGGATGCCGATCGCGTTCTTCAAGAATGACGGCAAACACCTGCGCAACGTCACGGCGGCGATGGGCCTCCCACCGCTGCGCGGATGGTGGTACAGCCTCGCCGCCGGAGACTTCAATCACGATGGGCGCGTCGATCTCGTGGCCGGCAACCTCGGGCTCAATCACACGTATACCACCTCGCGCGACAGTCCGTTCGGCATCTATGCCGGCGCGTTCACCGACGACCGCGCGACCGACATCGTGCTCACCAAGACAATCGGGGGCCGAGAGTATCCGGTGGCCGGCTTGCCCGTACTGGGTAACGTCCTCTACACCGTAGGCGTGATGTTCCCGACCTACGCCGCATACTCGACAGCGACCGTGCAGCAGGTGTTGAGCGAGTCACAGTTGCAGCGCGCGCTGCATCTGCAGGCGGACACCTTCGCGAGCGTCTATTTGCAGAATCAAGGCAATAATCGCTTCACCGTCACGGCGTTGCCGAACCTGTCACAGATCTCACCGGTGCGAGGAATCATCGCCGTAGACGTCGACGGCGACGGCAACCTCGATCTCATTGTCGCTGGAAATCTCTACGATGAAGAGCCAAATACGGCGCGGGCGGATGCCGGGAGCGGATTGTGGCTCCGGGGCGATGGGCGGGGTCGGTTCACACCTGTCCCGGTCGCACTCAGCGGCTTCCTCGCCCCTCGCGACGTCACGGGCCTCGCGCTCGTGAAAACGCCTGCAGGGAACGCCGTGCTCGTTGCGAACAACGGCGATTCCCTGCAGGCGTTCGTGATGCGGCGCCCGTAAGCGCCGTTGAGACTAGTAATTAGGATTCTGCGTCAGCCTGCTCTGCGCCCCCACCTTGCTCAGGTCGATTTCGACCTGTGGAATCGGGTAGAAATCGTTGAGCGGTGTTGCGTAGGGCGTTTGTGCCGTCTTGTACGCTCTGCGGGCTACCGTCTTCTCCTTGGTGAGATAGTCGGTCATCACCTTCGCAGCATAGGCGCCGCCATAACGCCGCAAGTCGAACAGCCGTTGGCCCTCCATCGCCAACTCGAGCCGACGTTCGAAGCGTACCGCGCGTCTGGCGTCGGCCTGGGTCGCGAACGCCGGGTAGGGCGAGACCTTGTAGGTCGCCCAGCTGATCGTGGTATCGTTGATCGGCACGGCGAGGCGACTGTCGTTGGCGCACTTGGGGTACTTGGCGACCAGGGCGGCGTCAGTTGCCCCATCCCCGCAGCCTTGCGCGGCCACTCCGGCACGGGCTCTGATCTGGTTGACGAGGGTGAGGGCGCCTACCAGGTCATTGGTCTCTACCTTTGCCTCGGCGTCGAGCAGCAGCAAATCCGCGTAACGGAAAATGTGGATGTGGACACCGTTCTCCTGCTCGGGCTGCCAGCCAACTTTACTGACGGCGCCGCTCACCTTCTCCTGCGCGTTCTTCTTCGGGCTGTACGGGCCGCCGTAGCCGGGAGCGCGGATCCACCCGTCGGTGCAGGGCAGGAAACAGGGCGTCTCCATGCCCCAGTCCTTGTAAGGCACAAAGTACCGACCGATCGTCCAGTCCATCCGGGGATCGACCGTATCGGCGGGTGACGCGTACCAGATGGAGTCGCGGTTGTTCCAGTTCACCGAGTCCACAAACTGCTTGGGAAGTCCAGTGACGCCATCGACCGCGAAGAAGTTTGCCAGATTCTGCGACGGCTGGTGGAAGCCGCAGCATTTGAACGGACTGCCGGAATGCGGCAGGTTCAACCGTTCGCCGTAGTTGGAGTTGTTGCCGTTGGGCTCGCCGTCGTTGACCGATGCGTGGAACGCGAGAATGGTTTCGGGCCCGTCGGTGTTTGCACGGATGCCGGTCCACACTTTATCGAAGCTGGTCTCGAGCCCATACGTGTTGCTGGCGATCACGCTATCCAAGACCGCGATGGCGGCGGCGTACTGATGCCTATAGACGAGCAGGCGCCCTCTATAAGCCTTCGCGGTCCAGGATGTGACTCGCCCCTTCTGACCGAACCGCGGCGTCGCGGGAAGGAGTGCCTGGGCAGCCACGAGGTCGTCCATGATCTTCTGGGCGACCGAATCCGCGCCGCGCGCCGGATCGGTGTCGTTCGCCTTCCGGTAATCGGTGTCGGTTTCATAGTAATAGGGAACGTTCCCCCACATCCGCCACAGCTCGAAGTGGTAATGGGCGCGGAGGAACAACGCTTCTCCTCTGATGGCCATGGAGTCGGCCTTGGTGATCGCCCCCGGTCTCAACGTGCTGACCTTCTCCAAGAGCCGAATGGTGGCGTTGGCGCGTACCACGCCTTCGTACATGCTCGCCCATTTGCGGTCCAAATAGTCCTGGGACTGATCGCTGGTCCACGCATACAGCTCGAGACTGGTGGCCTGCGGCTGGTCCGAGGCCTCGGAGCCCTTGTAGGCATCGTCACTCGTAATGCTGCCGAACGGCCAGTTGCTGGCCGCACACCCCCAGTTGCCGTTGGTGGCATTGTTGCAATCGAGTGACCTGTAGGCCGCGATCAGCGACCCCTCGACACCGGCTTTGGTCGCCAGGGCATTCTCATCCAGTGTCCCCTGCGCGGGCGTGTCAAGAAAGTTCTTGCATGCGTACGTAATCGCGCCGATCAAGGCGAACACCGCCGCGCCGAGCACCAGTCTGGATCTTAGCAAGTTTTTCATCGTCGAGCCCCTAGAATGAGGTGCTGATCCCGATCGTGAATGTCCTGTTGGTCGGATAGACTCCGACGTCAACGTTGCGGAACTGATCCCGGATGTCACCCGACGCGCCCGTGAAGGCCCGCGCCGGCAGGGAGGGGTCGAGCCCCGGGTATCCCGTGATGGTGAACAGGTTTTCGGCCTGGACATACACGCGCCCCGAGGGGAGCCAACGGATTAGACTGGGGGGAATTGTCCACCCCACCTGGAGGGTGCGCAGCCTGACATAGGTGGCGCTCTCGATAAAGAAGCTGCTGACCACGTCGCTCGCTTGATCGTTCTGATTGAGCCGCGGATACTTCGCGTTCTGATCACCCGGACGCGTGCAGCCGTCATCACCGGTGATACAGAACGAGTCGGTGAGCCGGTCCTTGACGACGTTGGTCGAGAAGTCGCGGAACACGTAGAAGTCTTTTTGAGCGTCGTAAATCTCAGCGCCAAACGATCCGAACACGGTCGCGCTCATGTCCCACGCGCCCATCCGCAAGCCCAGATCGAGGCCGGCGGTGAAATCGGGATGCGGGCTGCCGATGATGGTCCGGTCGTTCGCGTCGATCTTGCCATCGCGGTTGACGTCGACAAACCGGAGCCCACCGACCACGGCCCCTGGCTGACATGGCGCCGTCGTGCAGGTACCGAGCACGTTCGTCGCGTGCGCTGCCGCGTCCGCGGCCGTGGGGAAGTACCCGTTCGCCACCCTGCCGTAGAACGAGCCGATCGGCTGGCCGACCTCGTTGATGATCGGATTCCCGATGCGCGTGATCTGCGGACCACCAGGACCGACGAATCGGTCGATCTTCCCATCGATCCGCAGGATCTTGTTCTTGTAGTGACTGCCGTTGAACGCCACGTTCCAGACCTTGTTGGCCCCCGCGATCCCGCTGTAGGCGACCGAGAAGTCGATCCCCTTGTTGCTCATCTTGCCGATGTTCTGGATCGGCGGTGACGCCGCGCCCGCCGTTGATGGCGTGCGGGGATCAAACAGGAGGTTGTCGGTGACCCGGTTGTAGAGGTCCGTGGTGAGACTTCCGCGGCCATGGGAAAATTCGAGGTCGAGTCCGATGTTCGTGGACTTATTCTCTTCCCACTTGAGGTCCGGGTTGCCCAATGCGGTCTGCCGGAATCCGGCTTGGATGGCGGTGCCGGCATTGGCGATGTCGTAGAACGTGTCGCCGGTGCCGCCGCCGAACTTCGCGACGATGCGGCCACCCGGAATGCGCTGGTTCCCGGTGATGCCCCAGCCGAAGCGCAGCATCATGTTGGAGATGAAGCCGTCCTGCGGGAAGAACGACTCGCGGGAGGCCCGCCACCCGACGTTGAACGCCGGGAACGTTCCCCAACGGTGCGACGGCCCGAATTTGGAGGACCCGTCCCGCCGGACCGTGACGCTGGCGTAGTACTTTTCGCCGAAGTTGTAGTCGGCCTTGCCGAAGAACGAGAGCAGCCGGTCGAAGAATCCGGTGCTGTTCACGGTCTTGGTGGACGCGACACCAAGCGCATCGTCAATGTATCGGCTCGCGAGATTGTCGTTGAGCAGACCCGAGATCCCACCCGCCATGAACCGGCCATTGCTGGAGTTGGCCTCCTGGCCCAGCAGCACGGCGAGGTTGTGCCGCTCCATGATCCGCGAATAGGTCAGCGTGTTCGTAAACGTCCAGCTCGTAGCGCGATTGTCGTTCTGGAAAATCGAATTGGTCGCGTTGGCTTCGGAGTTCTCGAACGTCGTGGGATTAAAGCCCGTGACCGTACCCTGCAGCAGGTTGAACGAGAACTGGCTCCGGAACGACAGCGCGGGAATGATGGCAAACCGGCCAAACACGTTGCCGATGGCCCGGTCGTTGGTGTTCCGGTCGAAGCGGCGCGCCCAGGCATACTTGAGCGGATTGGTGTTGTTGCCCAAACCGGTCGATTTACCTGACGCGAAGTTTCCACCGAGGTCGTAGACGGGCACGACGGGCTGCATCAGGATGTTCTTCCCGACGATGTTGCCCTCGCCGAGCTGGTTGTCGTCGAGCCCGCCGAAACTCTGTTCCCGCGACACCGCAATGTTCTCACCCAGCGTCAGCTTATTGATGTTGAACGCGGTGTTCACGCGCAGCGTGCCGCGCTGGAACTGATTGTACGCCGCGGTGCCATCCTGCTTCAGATAGCTGAATGCCACGTTGTAGGTGTTATCCGGCCCGCCGCCTGACAGCCCCAGGTTCGCATCGGTGTACTGCGCCGGACTGAACACGGCTTTCCACCAGTCGGTCCCCGCGCCCGTCGGCCCCGGCATGATCAGCGCGCTCGGATAGTTGTACATACTGGTGTCAACCGCAACCGGCCTACCAAACGCGTCAGTGGAGAGGATCGTGACACCGGAAGCGATGTACGTGAAGTGTGGCAGCGTGGGGTTTGTTGTGTCGCCGTACAGCGCTCTGGCCTCCACAGGAATCGCTTGGCCGGCGTTGTGATAGGCGCGCTTGATTACCTGGAAGTATTGCAGCGCGTCGGTCATCACGAAATCATCGTAGCCGCGCGTCGGTGAGGCCACGCCGGTGCGGATGTCGAGCGTTGCCGACCGCCCGCCCGGCCGTCCCTTCTTGGTTTCGATGATGACGACGCCGTTGCTGGCGCGCGATCCGTAGATCGAGGCCGACGACGCATCCTTCAGCACCTGAACTTCTCCGATGTCCGCCGGATTCAGAAAGTTCAGGTAGGAATCTTCGACCGGGGTCCCATCCACGATGTAGAGTGGATCGTTATCATGGAACGAGCTGACGCCGCGGATGCGCACGGTGGTGCGGGAGCCAGGCGATCCGCTGTTGTTGATCGTCACACCCGGCACGCGCCCGTCGAGCCGTTGCAGCACGCTCGTCGTCGTCTGCTTGTTCGTGCTCTCGAGATTGACGCTGGAGACGGCCCCGGTGATGTCCGCGCGACGCTGGCTCGTGTAGCCCGTGACCACCACTTCCTGCAGTGTGGTCGGAGCCTGTTCCATCGCGACATCGACCGTGCTCTGCCCGCCGACGGGCCGCTCCGTCCCGCGGTAGCCGATGATCGCGTACGTCAGAACGGCGTCCGCGGGGGCGACGAGCGCGTAGCGCCCCTGTTGATCGGTGACCGTCTGGGTACCGGTGCCTCTGACGCGCACCGTGACGCCCCAGAGCTTCTCCCCATTCGTGGACGACGTGACGGTGCCGGATACCTGCTGCCCCGGGCCCGCGACTTGCTGTCCCCACGCCGTTCCACACACGCAGAGTGCGAGGAAAAACAGGAATTTGATGCCAAGTGCACGGTAGACCTTTTGCATTGAACCCTCCGGCGCGGCCGTCAGTCGACGGGCCGGCGCATGGACTTGAGGCCTTCTCTCACGATCAGGTCTCGATACGTAAGGACGGACTACACGCATAGGCGGCGGCTCCGTTTGGGAAACGGTGTCGATCGTGTAACGAGGGCCTAACATGTCCCTGCAGGATGGAAGGACAAGACCCCCAACCCGGGTCACCCGATCAGGCTACAACGCCCCGGTGTCTAGCGTCCTGTCGTTTGCGCCCGGTCGGGCCGCGTTTGGGGAGAGAACGAAATTCGGCGAAGACGCGCACCAGCAGCTCCTCGCGGCTCTGCACATGGAGCTTGCGATAGATGCGCCACAGATAGGTGTGCACGGTATGGGGCGACAGGCCGAGCCGTTCGGCGGTGTCCTTCTCGGAATTGCCGTCGAACACCGCGCGGACGATGCCGCATTCGCGCGGCGAGAGGCCGAGACAGCTCGCGAGCGAGCGCCACTCGCCGGGAACGAACACCGCCTGGCCGGTTCCGCTCACAACAGTCTCTCTCATGGAGTTCCAATATGGCGCGCGCTTCGTTCCCACCGCCAGACCGGGCCGTCCTCGGGATCGACGACCGGACCGACGTGCACGAAGCCACACTTCGCGAGGACACGCGTGGAGGCATTCGCCTCCGGTCGCGTGTGCGCGCGGATGGTCCGCACGCGGGGGTCGTTGGCGGCGAAGTGAATCAGCGCACGGGCGGCCTCGGTGGCGTACCCCTGGCCTTCTCGAGAGGGCACGACGCCGTAGGCAATCTCCACCATCCCGTCGGCGTCGGGCGCGCCTTTGAATCCCGCGCCGCCGACGATCTCGCCGCTGGCCTTCTCGACGATGAAAAAGCCGTGACGCCAGGGATCCGGGCCCCCGCCCCCCCCCTCGCCCGCCGCGCTGCGCAGCGCCTCGAGCCACTGCGGGGACACGTCGCCCGAAACGTAAAACCCCCGTAGTCCATCCGCGGGGGTGAAGGCGAAGGTCTCCTCGAATCGCTCCGGCTGCTCGATTAGCGCGAGCAGCTGCTCGGGCGTGTACGCGAGTAGCGTCAGGCGGGGGGTGTCGAGCTCGGTCCGCTCACGTGGCATCGTAGCCAGCGTATTCTCCCGGTTGAATGACGTTGCCCTTGTACTGCTGATCGTCGTGGATCCCGATCTTCGACGTGTAGTAGGCGCGAATCGTACTGCTCTTGATCTCCCGGAAGAATTTTTCGGCGTCGGTCTTCGGATCGGATTCAGCCGCTGCAATCCGGGTCAGGAGCGCGAGCCGCTGCTCCGGCGTCGACGCCATGAACGTCTTGCCGCTCATCTCGCGCGACAGCGTCTCGACGGCCTTGATCCCGGCGCGCCAGCGCTGCGGCTCGTCCTTCTCGAACGCCTCGGCGAGGCGGCCGTCGATGTAGGCCGCCACGCCGGCGGCGCGCGCGCCGCCGGACTGCTGGTCCGTCGGAATGATCATGTCGCTCATCTCGTCGACCAGTGCGAATTCGGCCGGGGTGAAGAATTTGGGCGGCAGGGGCGCCACGGGCGGCATGGGTACGCCAGCCTTCGCCAGCGGCAATGCCGCCGCGCCCGCTACTCCGGCGACGGTCGCCTGGATCATTTTGCGACGCGAGATTTTCATAGGTTCCCCCGCTTGAACTCGTCGGCCAGATGCTCGCAGGAGCGCCATGCCAGCGCCATGATCGTCCAGGTGGGGTTCTGGCAGGACGCGCTCACGTGACTCGAGCCGTCCACCACGAAGAGATTCTTCACGTCGTGCGATTGCTGGAACTGATTCAGCACGGACGTCTTGGGGTCCGTGCCCATGCGCGCCGTGCCGAGCTCGTGAATGGACCAGCCTTCGGTGAGGATGTTCTTGTCCACGCCGACGACTTCGATGCCCGCCGCCTCGAACATTTCCTTGCCGGCGTTCCCCATGTCCTCGCACATCTTTTTCTCGTTGTCGCTGAACTCATAATGGAAGCGCAGCACCGGAATCCCCCAGGCGTCCTTCACCTCGGGGTCCAGATCCATGTAGTTCTCGTAGCGGGCGAGCACTTCGCCGAAGCCGCCCATGCTGATGAAGGCCCCGGCATGTTCGCGCACTGATTTCTTGAACTGACCCCCGAATCCCGGTGTGCCCCACGCGCTGTCGGGGAAGATCGAGAAGCCGGAGCCACCTTCGAAGCCGTACCCGCGGATGAACCCCGGCTGCTTGTCCTGAAGGTTGCGGAAGCGGGGGACGTAGAACCCGCCCGGCTTGCCGTCGTCCAAGGTGGGAGGCGCTCCCACCATCTCCTTGACCAGCCCCGTGACACCCGGTCCCATCACGTGCTCGCAGAAGTTATGGCCGACGTGCCCGCTCGAATTGCCGATGCCGTTGGGATGTTGCCGTGATTTCGATAACAACAACAACCTGGCACTCTCCAAGGTGGAGGCCGCCACGATGACGACCTTGGCTTTCGCCTCGTACGTGCGGTGGTTCTGGGAATCGACGAACGAGACCCCGCGCGCTTTGCCGGTGTTCGAGTCGACCAGGACTTCGTGCGCGACCGAATTGGTGCGCAGCGTGAGATTCCCGGTGTCCATCGCGGGATAGATGAGCCCGGTCGGCGAATCGAATGCGGCGTGGATGTCGCACCCGCCCGGCCGCCGGCCGCACGCGCCGCGTCCGAAGCACTTGCTGCGATACTTGTTCTTCACGCCGTCGGTCGTCACGCCGGCGCGATACGGCGTCACGGTGCGTCCCATCGTGGCGAGACTCTTGCGCAGCTTGACTTCCGCGCCGGTCAGCTTGTTGGGTCGCTGGAACAGGCTGTCCGGGAGATGCGGCAGGTTCTCCTTGTGGCCGCTGATGCCGAGGTAGAGATCGACCTTGTCGTAGTAGGGCTCGATATCGGCGTAGGAGATCGGCCAATCCTCACCATAACCGTCGTGAGTCTTCCCCTTGAAGTCGTAGTCGGAAAGCCGCAGTGCCAGGCGGCCCCAGATATTCGTCTTGCCCCCCAGGAGCCGGGCGCGCACCCACGCGTACTTGGTCCCCGTGTACGGATGGTCTTTCTCGTCGACCAGGATGTTCTTGACGTAATCCGATCCACCCCAGCCACCGACGTAGGAGAACACGTGCTTGAAGGCCGAGCCTTTGGCGTAGGGCGGTTTCCGGACGTTGTACTCGTTGAAGCGGATCGCATGGTATCCCGGCGGCGCTTCGCCACGCCGCGGGTGATCGTACGGCCACTCCATCGAGCGCAGCTCCTGCTCGATCGGGATTTTCTTGCCCGCCTCGAGCAGCAGCACCTTCATCCCCTGAGACGTGAGCACGTGGGCCGCCATCCCGCCCGCCGCACCCGATCCGACCACAACAGCGTCGTACGTGCGGGACAGGTCGACGTCCTGTTCCTGCGAGGCTCTGAATCGAATAAGCGTCATCGCGCCTTCCTTATTATCGCGGAGTCCGTCGGATCAGAACTCTAGACCGTGCAGATACTCAAAGTTCGCGCGCGCGTCCGCCAGGTCGCCGGCCGAGTCGTTCGCGGTTTCCTGCTCGACGTAGGCGGGCTTCTGATCGAGCGCCGGGACCGCGGCGAGAAACCTCTTGAAATCGAACATCCCCTTGCCGAGGCCAATATCGCCGGAGCGATCGGGCTTTGCGTCCTTGAGATGGAAGCTCCAGAAGCGGTCGGGATATTTCTGGAGATACTGCAGCGGATCGCCGCCCCCGACCAGCATGTTGCCGACGTCGAGCTGGAGCCGGGTGACGGATGGGTCGAGGCGGCTGATGAACACGTCGAACGGGATCTGGCCCTCGATCGGCTTCTGGTGATAGGCCTCGTTGTGGAACCCGAGCCAGATCCCAGCCTTGCGCGCGACGGCGCCGGCTGCATTGAAGCGATCGGCCCATTCACGCCAGTCGTCCAGCGTCTGTTTCGTCCAGTCGTCGAAATCGGGCACGAAGAGATACTGGTGGCCGAGCACTTTCGCCTTTTCGAGGCTGCGCTCCCACCCCACGAAGATCGTGCCGCCCGACATGTGCGCCGACGGCGCGCGCAGCCCTTCGTTCTTGAGCGTCGCCGCGACCTGCGCGGGCGTTCGTCCGAACAGGTTGAACGACCACAGCAGCTCGACGTCGGTGTAGCCGATCGCGCGGATTGCGGCCAGTGTGCGGTCGGGATCTTGCTGCATCGCGTGACGCACGGCGTACGTCTCGAGCCCGATCCGATCCAGTCGCTTGGAAGAACGAACAACATGTGCGGAGTGAGGCGCGATCAGCCCGCCGGCGGCAGCCGCGCCCATCGTATGAATGAAGTCGCGTCGTTTCATAGGCCTCCGTGTTCAACGCCCTGCAATTGTAGGGGGCGCAGCATGCTGCGCCCCTACCTGACGAGGTTGGGGGTGCGGAGCAATCTATCGTTCGCCGGACGAGTGGGCGAGCGATATCATTTGCCCATGATCAACCTCCTCGCGGTCCTCACGCTCGTCGCCGGTGTCCAGGACACCACGCTCTCCGTCATTCCCAAACCGGCCCGCATGACCCGCGGGACCGGCTCTTTTGTGGTCACACCCACCACGGTCGTGGTCACCGATCGCGCGACGCGCGACATTGGCTACCAGCTCGCCGACTGGCTGCAACCGGCTACCGGTTATCGGCTATCGGTCGGTGGGGCCGCGGGCGCTGCAACGCACGTGGTATCGCTCCGCATAGACCCGACGCTTTCGCGGCTTGGCGACGAAGGGTACCGGCTGTCGGTGACGCCGACGCGCATCACGATTCGCGCGTTCCGGCCGGCCGGCGCGTTCTACGCGGTCGAAACGCTACGGCAGCTTTTGCCGCCCGGCATCTTCCGTGAGGCGCCTGTTGCCGGCGTGCCATGGACCGTGCCGGTGGTCGACATCGAAGACAGGCCGCGCTTCTCGTGGCGCGGCGCGCATCTCGACGTGTCGCGCTCGTTCATGCCGAAGGAATTCGTCAAGAAATACATCGACCTGCTCGCGCTCCACAAGATGAACCGCTTCCACTGGCACCTCACCGACGACCAGGGGTGGCGGATCGAAATCAAGAAGTACCCGTTGCTCACTTCGATCGGTGCGTGGCGTCGCCAGTCCCTCGTCGGCCAGCAGCGCGCCTACGCCGATACGACCCAATGGATCTACGACAAGATTCCGCACGGCGGTTTCTACACGCAGGACGACGTGCGCGAAGTCGTTGCCTACGCCCAAGCGCGCTTCATCACCGTCGTTCCCGAAATCGAGATGCCGGGCCACGCCCAGGCCGCCATCGCCGCCTATCCCTGGCTCGGCAACACCGGCCAGCAGCTCGAGGTCCTCACACACTGGGGCGTGGATCAAAACATCCTGAACCCGTCGGACTCGGCGATTCATTTCATGCAGGACGTGCTGACCGAGGTGCTGGCGCTGTTTCCCAGCCATTGGGTCCACACCGGCGGCGACGAGGCACCGAAGCAGCAGTGGCAGGCGAGTCCCGTCGCGCAGGCGCGCATCAGAGAGCTCGGGTTGCACAGTGAGAACGAGCTGCAAAGCTGGCTGACCGCGCAGATGAGCCGGTTTCTCGAGGCGCGCGGCCGCGCGCTGATCGGCTGGGACGAGATCCTCGAGGGCGGGACGGAGGGGCTGGCGCCCAATGCGGTCGTCATGTCATGGCGCGGGATGGAGGGCGGCATCGCGGCCGCGCAGGCCGGCCACGATGTCGTCATGACGCCCACCTCCAACACCTACTTCGATTACTACCAGTCGCAGAACACAGCGGCGGAGCCGCTCGCGATCGGCGGGTTTCTGCCGCTCGACACCGTCTACGCGTTCGAGCCGGTGCCCGCCACGCTCGATTCCGCGCAGGCAGCCCACATCCTCGGCACCCAGGGACAGATCTGGACGGAATACCAGCGAACCCCGAAGAACGTCGAGTACATGGTGTTTCCGCGTCTCGCGGCCCTCGCCGAAGTGGCGTGGACACCGCGCGAGCTGAAGAACGTTGGGGACTTCAACGCGCGGCTGACCAAACACCTCGCGCGGTTGAGCGTGCTCGACGTCAACTACAGACGGCCGAATTAGGACGCCGTTAGATTTGTTTCTTGTACACCCGGACGTAGTCCACCAGCATCTTGGCCGGGAAAATGGCATCTGACTGTGGGTCCTGATCGAAGTTCCCACCGACGGCCAGATTGAGAATCAGGAAGAACTGCTGATCGTATACCCAGCTCCCGTACTGTGCGACGGAGGCCCACGTCACGAGATAGTGCTGGGTGCTATCGACAAAGAAGCGGATACTCACCGAGTCCCATTCGACGGCGTAGACGTGATAGTCGGTGACGCCGCCCGACGCGAAGCGATTGACGTGCACGAACGGCGTGTTGCCCGAGTATCCCGGCCCATGCACCGCCGAGCTCATGGACGTCGGATCGCTGCCGTGGTTTTCCATGATGTCGAGCTCACCGCACGTGGGCCAGCCGACGGTGCCGATGTTTTTGCCGAGCATCCAGAACGCGGGCCACAGTCCCTGCCCCGACGCGAGCTTGATGCGCGCTTCGACACGGCCTTGATCGGCGAACATCTTGCCGTTTGTGGTGATCTTCGCGGAGGTGTAGCGACAGGGTCCTGGTCCTGCGTAGTAACACGTGACGCCAGCCGGCGCGACGCGCGCGACAATCTCGAGTTGTCCCAGACCGTTCAATCGGATGTTCGCGGTATCCGAGGTGTAATACTCCTTCTCGTTGTTGCCCCACCCGCAAATGCCCGGGCATCCATCGCCGATATCGTAGTGCCACCTGGTCGTGTCGATGCCGGCGCCGGCTGGTCCGTCAAATTCGTCGCTCCAGACCTGAACCCACGTGATGGGCGGCGGTGGCGGCGGCGGAGGGGGCGGCGGGGGAGGAGGCGGAGCGGTCGCGGCGCCCGACCCGCACGCGAGTGCCGCGCCAACCAGCAGGGCGAGCCTCCGCCTAAAGACGCGCGGCACGACGCCATTGCTCCGCGATGACCGCATGGCCGGCCGGCGTGGGATGCACGCCGTCGGCGGCCCAATAGTCCGGGGCAGCAGTGCGGGTATGCTGATTGAATACGGTCTGCAGCGGGACGAACGTCGCGCGGGCGCGTATCGCGACCCGCGCCGCGGCTGCCCGGCGCTGATCGAATTCCGGGAACCAGCGCGCGTCCACCGCCCCGCAGCGCAACACAAAGGGCTCGAGCACGATGAGATGAACGTGCGGGAGCGCCTGGCGCGTGCCGTCGAGCAGCGCGCTGTACTGCTGCTCGTAATCCTGGACGGTCCCGTTGTAACCGTGGTCCAGCTTGTGCCAGAAGTCGTTCACGCCGATCAGGATACTGAGCACGTTCGGATGCAGATCGATCGTGTCGGCCGTCCATCGTTGCTGCAGGTCAGGCACCTTGTTGCCGCTGATACCGCGATTGAAGAACCGCAGCCCGCCCGCCGGGCGCGCCGCCAGCACGGCTGAGGCGACGAGCAGCGGGTAGCCGTTGCCGAGCGCGCCCGCGGCGTTCGGATCCCCCGATTCACGATTGCGGCCCGCGTCGGTGATCGAGTCCCCCTGGAACAGAACGACCGTTCCCTTCGACACCGGTGCTTGCGGCGGGTTCGTTATCGCGCCGGCGGGGACTTGCGAAGCCGCTGCCATTGCCGCGGTCGCCGCGAGAAAATCGCGGCGGCTGATATCGCTCGTCATGTCACCTCCGCAAACGGCCACGTGCGTTGTTTCCACGACCATAACCCGAAGCACAACACACCCAGCAGCAATGCGCCGAGCCCGAACGCGATGACGATCGGCGGCGTCGTCGCAAAGATGAAGATCCATCCCAGAAGCGCAACCAGGCTGGGGAGCGGATACAGCCACATGCGGTAGGGCCGCGGCATGTCCGGCGCCCGCCGTCGCAGTAGCGTGACCGCGCCAATCTGTCCGATGAACTGCACCAGTATCCGCATGGTGATCAGCGCATCGATCACCGTCCCGAGTGACACGAGGCCTGCAAGAATCGAGATCACACCAAGCACCACGAGCGAGACGTAGGGAAATCCATGCGTCGGATGCAGACGGGCGAATATCCGGAAAAAGTAGCCGTCCTTCGCCGCGGCGTAGGGCACGCGCGAATATCCCAACAGCAGCGCGAACACGGAGCCGAACGCGGTCCACAGAATCATCGCGGTGAACACGGTCGCGACGCGCGATCCGTAGATCCGCTCCATGAAGATGGAGACCACGAAATTCGACTGGGGGTGCGATACCGCCGGAACGAAGTCGCGCCACGGCACGACCCCGATGATCGAGAAGTTGATCGCCACGTAGATCAGCGCCACCGCCACGGTGCTCAGCAGGATCGAGCGCGGAATAACGCGGCCCGGATTCCGCACTTCGTCGCCGATGTAGCAGACGTCGTAGTAGCCGAGGTAGTCGTACACACCGATGCGCGACGCGGCGCCGAGTCCCAGCAAGAAGCCGATCGAGAAGTTGAAGGCGCCGGGCGGGAAGTCGAACGCGACTCGGCTGTCGAAGTGCAGCATGCCCGTCACCACGACGACGATGACGGTGAGAACCGTGCCGATCCACAGCGTGAGCGTGATCGCGGCGATCGACGTGACGCGCCGATAGAGCAACGCGATGTTCACGAGCCCGATCGCGGCCACCACGAGCACTATTTGGCGCGCCGTGATCCCCTTCCAGATGTAGCCGAGGTACTGGGAGAAGCCGATGTATCCCGACGCGATTTCGAGCGGCCCGCTCAACACGAATTGCCACACGAACAGGAATCCCATCAGCCGCCCCACCGTCGCCGCGCCGTAGCCGTGGCGCAGATAGCCGAACGAGCCGCCCGATCCCGGCAGCGCGGCACCCAGCTCACTCCACACCATGCCGTCGCACAGCACGATGATCAGGGCGACAGCCCAGCCGAGCATCGCTTGCGGGCCGCCCAGGGCGGACATGAGCAGCGGGATCGTGATGAACGGTCCGATGCCGATCATGTTCGTCATGTTGAGCGCCGTGGCGTGCAGCAGGCCGAAGCGGCGCACCATGGGGGGTTGCGTCACTTATTCCGGTTCAGCCGCAGCTCGAGATGACGCCTCACGTCCGGCCATTCAGCCGCGAGAATGCTGTACATCACCACATCGCGCGCGCTGCCGTCGCGGCGGATGCCGTAATGGCGAATCACCCCGTCCTTCTTGGCGCCGAGCGCTTCGATGGCGCGCTGCGACCGAAAATTGAAATTGTCGGTCCGCAGGCCGACCACTTTGCAGCCGAGCGTGTCGAACGCATGGCCCAGCAACAGCAGCTTGCAGGTGGTGTTGACGTGCGTCCGCTGGCGGCTGCGGCCGTACCAGGTGTGGCCGATTTCCACGCGGTCGATCGCCGGTGCGATATCGTGATACCGGGTCGAACCGACGATGGCGCCGCTCGGCAGGTCGCGTACGATCCACGGCAGCATGTGCCCGTCGCGCTGGCCCTGGAGCGCGTCGGCGACATATGCCCGCATGCCCTCGGGCGGCGGGACCGCGATGAACCAGAACTCCCACAGGCGGCCGTCACCCGCCGCCGCGGCCAGCGCGTCGCTGTGCCCCTCGGTCATTGGCTCGAGACGAATGCCGTGACCTTCGAGCACGACCGGCTTGGGAGTAATCACGGCAAGGAAGCTACAGCCGACTAGCGTGAGGGCGCGACATAATCCTGCGCGGCGACAATCTGCCACCTGCCCCCGCGCTTGACCCAGGTGTCGGTGAACCGGTAGCGACGGATGAATTCACCGCTCGCGCCACGACCTCCGACGATGAGCCACCCTGTCACAACGGCCGTCACCGGGCCGTAGCGATGCACCGTCATCGAGTCGTTGTGCGCGATCACGACAGTATCGGCGCCCGCCACGACGCCGTTCAACACGGTGGCACGATCCATTGTGTGGTCGTTCTCCGTATAGACAAAGCCGTCGGCGAGCAAGCGTTCAAAGACGACGGCGTCGCGCTTCACCAGTGCACTCGCCCAATCATCCTCGAGTTGCAGCAGCGCGCGCGTGTCCGCATCCTGCACGTTGACGGCGAGTAATGCGGCAAGAAGCAGTGCGGTCATAGTGTCGTCTCACTCTCCCAGAACTTTGATGATTACCCGTTTCTTCCGCTGTCCGTCCCATTCGCCATAAAACACGCGCTGCCACGGGCCGAAATCGAGCTTCCCTGCCGTGATCGGCACGATGACCTCGTGACCGATCGTCAGGCTGCGCAGGTGTGCGGCGGCGTTGTCCTCGCCGGTCTCGTTGTGGCGATACCGTGGTGGATCCCAGGGCGCAATCGTTCCCTCCAGCCACTTCAGGATGTCGTCCCACAACCCCGACTCATGGTCGTTCACAAAGACGGAGGCTGAGATGTGCATGGCACTAACCAGGACAATTCCCTCACGCAGCTTGCTCACCTCCACTTGCTTCACAACCTCGTCGGTAATGTCGATGATCTCCTGACGCCGCTTCGTGTTGAACCAGAGATAGTGGGTATGCGCCTTCATGAATCCCCCGTGTCGAATTGTCACACGCGCAGCGAACCCGTAAATTGGCCCGAAATATGGCGCTTCCCTTCAGGCGACGAATCTTCGTCGTCCTCGTCGTCATGACCGTGGTGCCGACGGTACTCGCGGTTGCCGGCTGGGTGTTGTCGGTCCGTCGCCTGCTGCCCGCCGCCGGAGCCCGCGCGTCCACCGAGCGTGTTGCCGCGACTGCCCGCACGCTGCTCGAGGGCGTGGACACGCTGCACCTCACGGTGCGCGAGCGCGCGCTGTTGCGCGATCATCTGAGCGAAGTCTCGGCGTCCGTCAGCCTGGCACGCCGCGCCGAGACGTTCCTGCGCTACTACACGGGCGGCTTCGCCGTGGTCATCCTGCTGCTCGGCGCCACGGTTCTGTACGCCGCCGTCAACCTCGCGGGCCACCTGTCACGCCAACTTTCCCGGCCCATCGACGAGCTGGTCGGCTGGACGCAGCTGATCCGCCGCAACGAGCGGCTGCCGGTCGGCCTGCCGACGCGCGGCGCTCCGGAATTCGAGGCGCTGCGGCAGGCACTGCGCGAGCTGGGCGCCGCGCTCGCCGCGGCCCGCGAGCGCGAGCTCGAGGCCGAGCGCCTGCGCGCGTTCCGCGAGGTGGCGCGCCGTGTGGCGCACGAGATCAAGAACCCGCTGACGTCGATGCGGATCGCTGTAGACCAAATGCGTCGGACGGTTGGACTGTCGGACAGCCGGACGGCAACGGCCATGCAAGTCCTCGATGCGGAAACCGACAGGCTGGAACGTCTCGCGCGGGAGTTCTCCGACTTCGGCCGGCTTCCGGAAGGACCGCCGAGCGAGGTCGATCTCGTCGAGCTGCTCGAAGAGCTCGGGCGCACCGGTGTTCCCGATGGCGTGCGGGTCAGCGTGCTCGCGAATGGCGGACCTCGCACCCTGCTCGGCCATTACGAGCCGCTGCGGCGCGCGTTCGCCAACCTCTATCGCAATGCCGCCGAGGCGATGAAGAGACGCGGCGCAATCGACGTGAACGTGACCGGCGACCGCTCCGGCCTCGCGGTCACCATCGCCGACCACGGTCCCGGCATTCCCGCCGAGCTGCGCCAGCGCGTGTTCGAGCCGTACTTCACGACCAAGGACGACGGCACCGGACTCGGGCTCGCCCTTGTCCGGGTGACACTCGAGGCGCACCGCGGAACGATCTCGGTCGGCGAGACACCCGGCGGCGGGGCGACCTTTGCGATCGTGTTCCCTCCCCCATCCTCCACCAACCTCCACCAACCTCCACGATCCTCCTCGTGAGCCCACGAGTGCTGCTCGTCGACGACGAAGCCAACATCCGCCGCATGGTCGGCGCGCTGCTCCAATCGGACGGTTTTGAAACCGTCGAAGCGCCCGACGGCAACGCGGCGATGGTGCGACTCGCGGAAGACGCGCCCGATGTCGTGCTGCTCGATCTGATGATGCCGCCGGGCCCGGACGGTCTGGCGACGCTCGAGCAGATCCGCAAGCGCGCCCCGCACGTTCCCGTCGTCATGATGAGCGGCAAGGCCAATCTCGCCGACGCGGTCCGCGCGACAAAACTCGGCGCGTTTCAATTTCTCGAGAAGCCGCTCACGCCCGAAGGCGTTCTCGTGGCGCTGCGCAGCGCACTGGAGCTGGGCCGCACGCTCGCCGAGAACAAGCGGCTGCACGAGCAGCTCGGCCACGCCGACCCGCTGGTCGGGACCAGCACCGCGATGGCAGAGCTGCGCGCGCTGATCGCGCGCGTGGCGCCGACGGAGTCGCGCGTCCTCATCACCGGCGAATCGGGCACCGGGAAAGAGCTCGTCGCCTCGGCGATTCACCGCCAGAGCGCCCGCGGCAGCAAACCATTCGTCACCGTCAACAGCGCGGCGCTGCCGCGCGACCTCGTCGAATCGGAGATGTTCGGCCATGAGCGCGGCGCGTTCACGGGGGCCACGGAGCGTCGCTTGGGCCGCTTCGAGCTCGCCGACGGCGGCACACTGTTCCTCGACGAAGTCGGCGATCTGGGGCCGGAGGCGCAGGCGAAACTGCTGCGCGTCCTCGAAGGTGGCGTCGTCGAGCGCGTCGGTGGTGAGCGCCCGTTCGCCGTGAACGTGCGTGTCATTGCGGCGACCAACAAAGATCTGCAGCAGGCGGTGCGGCAGGGACAATTCCGCGAGGACCTGTGGTTCCGGCTGAACGTGTTGCCGATTCACATCCCACCGCTGCGCGAGCGCATGGAAGACATCGCCCCGCTGGTGCGCCACTTCGCCGAACGGTGTGCCGCACGCCTCCGCCGTCCCGTCACATTCGACGCGGGCGCGGTGCCGCTGCTCGCCGCCTACGCATGGCCGGGAAACGTGCGCGAGCTGGCGAACATCGTGGAGCGGCTGGCGATCCTTGCAACTGCGGAACTTGTCACTGCGGCCGATGTCTCCCGCGTGCTGCCGTCGGACGGTACGGCGCCACGGCCCGTCACGGACAACGGCGAGACCGTGTGGCGCGACATCGCGCTCAGCGACACGCTCGACCAGTACGAGCGCGAGCTGATCGCGAAAGCGCTCTCCGCCTCGCGCGGTAACGTCGCCGAAGCCGCGCGCCGGCTGCAAACCGACCGGGCGAATCTGTACCGCCGTATGCGCCGCCTCGGGATCGAGCCTCCACCGAAAGCTGACCTATGATCACTCTCCTGTTAGCACTGGCCGCCGTTCAGGACACGACGATCGTGATCCATCCCGACAGTTCGGGCGCATCACTCGAAGCGCGCGCGCTGCCGCGACTCGTGTCCGAGGAAGTCATCCGCTTCTATAACGCGCCCGGGACCACGCGGCTCGTCGGCCGCACGCGGCTGCCCCGCGGCAACGAATGGCGCGGCAATGTGGCGGTCCGCAACGGTCCCGTGGTGATCGCGGGACGCGTGCAGGGCACGCTCGTCGTGATCAACGGCGACCTAGTCTTCGACGCGGGGGCCGAGGTGACGGGCGACGTCATCGTCGTCGGCGGGATCGTGGACGACACCGCCAAGGCGCGCATCGGCGGCGAAGTCCGCCAGTACCGCGAGCCCTTGCTCTACCGGTTGCGCCGTGAGGGCGACGAGCTGGTGTACGCGCCGAATCTGCGGCGCCGGCTCTTCAACCCGGGCGCCCACGTGTCGTGGGGCACGGCCGACTCGCGCTCCTCGCTGACGATCGCCACGGGCGGAACGTTCAACCGCGTCGAAGGGCTACCGGTCGTGTTCGGCCCGCTGTTCGACTGGAAGCTGCAGCAGAACTTCCGGATGCGGGTGGACGCGCTCGGCGTCTTCCGGTCGGCCGGCGATCTCTCCGACAAGCGCAGCGATCTCGGCTACATGTTCCGCAACGAGCTGCAGTCGGGCGACATGCGCCCCGTCGGCATCGGGGTGCGTGCGTTCGACGTGGTATCGCCCGTCGAGGACTGGGGGCTGCACGGCGCCGAAATTGGGTGGGGCGCGTTTCTCTTTGGGCGCGACTACCGCGACTACTTCCTGAACAAGGGATGGGGCGCGCGCGCCTTCGCGCAACCGGAGCGGCAGATCGCCCTGTCGCTCGAGCTGCGCCACGAGTGGCAGACGGGCGTCGCCAGCCAGGATCCGTGGACGGTGTTCCGCAATTCCGAGAGATGGCGTCCCAATCCGCCGATTGACGAAGGCCATTTCACGACGATCGCCGCCGGCGCGTCACTCGACGCCCGCAACGATCCCGAGGAGCCCACCTCGGGATGGCTCGTACGGGCGACGCTCGAAGATTCCCGGAGCAGCGACGTCGTCCCGCACGCCGGAGTGCCGGCAACGGTGCGGGACTCGATCCCGGCCGGTGCCTACCACTTCGACCGCATGTTTTTCGATATTCGCCACTACGCCCGCATCAGTCCCTCGGGCCGCGTGAACGTGCGGCTGGTCGGCGGCGGCTGGGTCGGCGGCGACCCGCTGCCGCTGCAGCGGCGGCTGTCACTCGGCGGTCCCGATCCGATGCCCGGCCATCCCTTCCGCTCCAGCGCGTGCAACACCGCGTTCGTGGATCCGGCATTCACAGACACGCACGTCGCGGCATGCGACCGGGTGATCGAATTCCAGGCCGAGTACCGCGGGCACGTGAAGCTCAACTGGAGCTACAACCCGTGGAAGGACGAGAAGCCCGAGCGCGAAGAAGGGACGTCCTTCTTCTGGCTCGAGGGGCTCGACGTCGTCGTGTTTGCGGACGCGGGGCAAGCATGGCTCGTGGGCAACGGGCCGAACCGCCTACCGGCCGGGCGGATCCCACGGTTCGATAACTGGCTCGTGGATGCCGGGCTGGGTGTCGATTGGGGCGGATTCGGCGTGTACATCGCAAAGGCGGTCACTACCGGCGAACGACTGCGTCTCACGGTCCGACTCGATCACCGGTTCTAGAGTGCGCTTGCACTGGTGGGTGGCCTGCGCCCTGGCCCTCACGCCGCAGGTGGGGGCTGCGCAGTCGGCGACCCTCACCGTCACGCTGCAGAGCAACATCCCGCGCGTGCGCAGCACGGGTCTCTTGACGGACGGGAAGTTCGTGGGACTGATGCGCTCGGGGTTTCCGCTGCGGCTGCACTACCGGCTCGAGCTGTGGCGCGTGCGCTCCAGCTGGTTCGATCAGTTCGTGCGCGAAGTCACCTGGGATGCCGTGGCGCGCAACGATCCGCTCGCCGACGATTTCGTCCTGATCCGCCAGGGCGGCGCCGTGAGTCGCTATGCGACGCCCGACGAGCTGTCGGCGGCGCTCGAGATTCCGTATACCGTCACGCTCCAGCCGGCCAGTACGTCGAGCGGCCGCTTCTACTTCGTGGCGCGGCTCGAAGTCACGACCCTCAATGACACCGACCTGCAGGAACTGTCACGCTGGCTGTCGGGCGACGTCGGGCCGGTCGTCTCAGGAGAAGGAAACCTCGGCCAGGCGTTGGCGCGGGGCGCGCAGCGGGTGTTGGTCCGGCTCGCAGGGTTGCCGCGGCTGCGGCTCGAGGGGCGGAGTCCTACGATCCGAATTGGCGGTCAATAGCGGCGCGAATGTCCATCAGTGACTGACCGCGCGCCGCCATCCCGCTCGCGAGCATGGCTTCACCCATACAGATGTCGCAGAACGCGCCGTGATCGGACTCGAAACAGGTGAGCAACGAGCGATGCCCCGCGTGCTTCGAGCAGTCGCAGTGGCAATAGACACCATCCAGCGTCGGGGCGGCGCGCCGTGCCGCCGCGTACGCGTCCAGCGCGCCGGGATTCTTCGG
>Ga0209056_10000223_pt1 | contig 63294 bp, 53 predicted proteins | sample GraSoiAngelo_114_FD_185876 | JGI IMG/M metagenome (GOLD analysis project Ga0209056, IMG submission 185876) | Grasslands soil microbial communities from the Angelo Coastal Reserve, California, USA - 14_0903_13_40cm (SPAdes) (version 2) | ecosystem: Environmental > Terrestrial > Soil > Grasslands...
GACGAGAGCCTCCTCGCCACCGGGTTCCCCTACGACATCCGGGCGACCGGCGATACGAACCTGTCCGAGTTCGGCGTCTTTAGCCTGCGCGCCCGGGCCGTGCGCCGTATGGGCTCGGCGGTTCTCGACCTCGCCTACCTGGCGGCCGGCCGCCTCGACGGCTACTGGGAGCTCCGGCTCGGGCCGTGGGACGCCGCCGCGGGTTGGCTGATGGTCGAGGAAGCGGGCGGGCGCGTGACCGATCTCGCGGGTGGCGCGTTCGACCTGGCCGCGCCCCGCATCGTCGCGAGTAACGGCCTGATCCACGACCAGATGCTCGAGGTCCTCCGAGAGGTCGGGTCCTCCCGCCGCCCCTGAGCCCGGCGCCGGGCGGCCGGGCTACGCCGCGTGTTCGGCGGCGGCCTCCGTGGCGAACCCCGCGCGGATCCAGCCGCCGAGGCCGCCCTTCAGCACCGAGACCGCCGTGAACCCCTTTGCCTTGAGCTGGAGCGCCGCCCGGACGCTCGAGACCTCGTTGGGTCAGACGCAGTAGGCGACGATCGGCCGGTCGTGCGGCAGGGTCGTCGCGAGCCACTCGAGCTGCTCCCGGTCTGCCGGTACGGCGCCCGCGATCCGGCGCGGGTTCTCCCGCACCGCGAGCGGGGACCGGACGTCGATGACGAGCACGTTGGCGCCGGACGCCTGGAGGTGGCGGACCTCGGTCGGCGTCAGTCCGACCGTCCGCAGGGTACGCCGGACGCGGAGCCGCAGCCCGAGCCGCCAGGCCACGTAGCCGCCCACCAGCGCCGACATCCCCCAGCCGAGCACGGTCCCCAGCCGCGCCACGTGGGCGGTGGCCGCGTCGAGGAACTCGCGGCCCAGGAGGTACCCCGCCCCGGTCGCGGCGATGGTGTAGAGCGCCGCCCCGCCGAAGTCCCAGGCGAGGAAGGAGCCCAGGCGGGCGCGCAGCGTGCCCATGAGGGGCGGCACGATCGTGTTGATCCCGGGCAGGAACTTGGCGATCAGGAGCGTCCGCTGGCCGTGGCGGAGGAAGAAACGCTCCGTGGTGCCGATGCACGTGTCCGGGTTCAGCGACACCCGGCAGAGGAAGCCGAGCACGGGGCGACCCCGCCAGCGGCCGAGCCCGTACCAGACGAGATCGCCGAGGAGGGCCGCGACGACCGCGAGGAGCCCCACCGTCGCCAGCCGGAGCTGGCCGCCGCCGGCGAGCCCGCCCGCCACGATCAGTACGGCGACGCCCGGCACCGGCAGCCCGAGGTTCTCGAGCAGGACCACGCCGAAGACCACGAGGTAGCCGTACCGCAGCAGGAGGGGGAGGATGTCCGTCATCACGCCTTTCGATGCCGGCCCGCCCCCGGGCGGTTCACAGCTCCCAGGGCGGCTCGACGGCCATCGGCAGCTCGAGGACCGTCGGCCCCTTCGCGGCGAGGGCGCGAGCGAGCAGCCCGCCGAGGGCGTCGAGCGACTCGACCCGCTCCCCCGCCGCCCCGAAGGCGCGGGCGAGCGCAGGGAAGTCGGGGTTCGCGAGCTCAGTCTCTCCCGACCGGCCGTGGAGCCGTTCTTGGAGGTACTGGATCGCGCCGTAGCGATCGTCGTTGAGCACCAGGAAGACGATCCCGAGGCCGTACTTGACCGCGGTCGCCAGCTCGTTGACCGAGAAGAGGAAGCCGCCGTCGCCGACGACGGCCACGACCTGCCGGTCCGGGTTGGCGAGCTTAGCGCCGATCGCGGCGGGCACGGCGTAGCCGAGGGTCGCCGAGCCGACGGGGTAGAGGAAGGTCCGCGGCGCCAGCACGGGGAAGCGCCACTCCATCCAATAATTGATCCCGGTCTGGTCGTTGACGACGATCGCGTCGTCCCCGAGCGCCCCCCGCAGGATCGCGATGAGGCGGGCCACGGCCGCCGTGTAGCGTTCGCCGGCCGCGGTCCGCGCGGCGGCCAATGGCGGCCCGGCCCACCCGGCGCGGCTCGGTCCGGGTCCGAGCGCCGCGTGCAGGCGCCCGAGCCCGTCCTTCGCGTCGCCGACGACGGCCAGGCGCGGCTTGAAGAGCTTGCCGATGACCGACGGGTCGAGGTCCAGGTGGATCAGGGTCTGGTCGGCGGCGAACGCGAGATTCAGGAGAAGGCCCTGAGTCGACCGGTGAGCGAAGCGGCACCCCACAGCCAGGATCACGTCCGCCGCGCGGATCGCCGACTCGGTCGCGCGCTTGTTGGGCAGCACGCCCTGCCAGAGCGGGTCCGTCTCGGGGAGGGCGCCGCGGCCCATCACGGTGGTCACGACCGGCGCGCCCAGTCGGTGCGCCAGCTGGCGGAGCTCGCCCGAGGCCTCGGCCGCCACCGTCCCGCCGCCCGAGATGATCAGGGGACGGCTCGCGGCGCGCAGGAGGCGCGCGGCCGCCTCGATCTCCTCGACGTGACACGGCGGGCGGCCCCGCCCCCGCCCCTCGACGAGCCGGCCCGGGACCCGCCCGCCCAGCAGATCGGTCGGGATCGAGAGCGCGATCGGTCCCGGGCGGCCGGAGGAGAAGAGGTCGAAGGCGCCCTGGATGTGACCGACGATGTCGGCGCCATCGGTGATCGCCTCCGCCCACCGGCAGACCGGCCTGAAGCAGTCGATCTGGTTCGGAACCTCGTGGAGCGCCCCCAGGTCGCGCCCGACGAGGGCAGCCGGGATGTCCGACATGACGACCAGCACCGGGATCGAGCCCGCGTAGGCCTCGGCGAGGGGCGTGAGGGTGTTGGTCGCGCCCGGCCCGGTCGTGACGAGCACGACGCCCGGGTGGCCGGAGGAGCGCGCGTATCCGTCGGCCATGAAGGCGGCACCCTGCTCGTGGCGGGCCAGGACGTGGCGGATCGCGGACTGCCCGAGGAGCGCGTCGTAGACGGCGAGGTTATGCACGCCCGGGATGCCGAACACGTGGCGCACGCCCTCGGCGCGGAGCGCCGCGACCACCCACTCGCCACCCGTCCGGGCCGGCGCCGTCGCGCTCATAGGCCTCTTGTACCACGTCGCGGCCGTGCTACGGTGGAGGGCCGATCACGCCCGTTCCGAGGAGGCACGCATGCGACTCCCGCGCGACCGCTTCGAGTACTCCGCGATCCGTGACCGCCGACCGTGGAAGCTGCCGCGGGGGGCGCGCATCGCCGTGTGGACGATCGTCAACGTCGAGGACTGGGACATCGAAAAGCCCATGCCGCGGCAGGTGGTCCCGGCGCCCGGCGGCGCCGCCGTCCTGCCCGACGTCCCGAACTGGGCGTGGCACGACTACGGGATGCGCGTCGGCTTCTGGCGGCTCCACGCGGCGCTCGCCAAGCGCGGCATCCGGGCCACGGCCGCGATCAACGCGAGCGTCTGCACCGCGTACCCGCCGGTCGCGCGGGCGATGCTGGACGCGGGGTGGGAGTTCATGGGGCACGGCCTGGTCCAGGGGGCGATGCATCTCCTGCCGGACCAGCGGGCGGCCATCCGCCGGTCGGTGGAGACGCTGCGCGCGTTCACCGGTCGGTCGCCCCGGGGCTGGCTCGGGCCGGGGCTCACCGAGAGCTGGGAGACGCTCGAGCTGCTCAAGGCGGCGGGCGTCGAGTACGTCTGCGACTGGGTCAACGACGACCAGCCCTATCTCATCGACACGGCGGGCGGCCCGCTCGTCTCCGTTCCGTACACGATGGAGGTCAACGACCTCCCGATGATGCTGATCCAGCACCACGCGGCGGGCGAACTCTACCGGCGCGCCAAGGACCAGTTCGACCGCCTCTACGCCGAGGGGGCGCGGCAGCCGCGCGTCATGGCGATCGCCGTGCACCCTTACATCTCCGGCGTGCCCCACCGGATCAAGTACCTCGAGGCCGCGTACGACTACATCCGAAGGCAGAAGGGCGTCTGGCTCACGACGGGCGAGGAGATCTGCGACTGGTACCGGAGTCAGGGGGCGCGGGGGCCGGCGGCCGGCCCCGCGCCTGCTCGATCAGCGTCCACAGGCGCGCCGGCGTCAGGGGCAGCTCGGTGACGCGGACGCCGAGCGGCGCGAGCGCGTCGCTGACCGCGTTGGCGATCGCCGCGGGCACGGTCATTGCGCTCGATTCCCCGAGGCCCTTCGAGCCGAGCAGCGTGAGCGGAGAGGGCGAGGACAGGTGCACGATGTCGAGCCTCGGCGCCTGGGTCGCGCGCGGGATCGGATAGTCCATGAGCGTGGCGGTCAGGCACTGGCCCGTCGCGTCGTACTGGAGCTCCTCCCAGAGCGCGCCGCCGAGGCCGTGGAGCGCGCCGCCGTAGATCTGCCCCTCGGCGATCGCGGGGTTGATGATCGTGCCCGCGTCGTGCACGCTGACGTAGCGGAGGATCCTGACGCACGCCGTGTCCGGATCGACCTCCACGGCGATCACCTCGGCGATAAAGCCGTAGGTGTTGGACGAGTTGATGCGGTCGTCGGCGTCGACGGCGGTCGCCTGGGGAAAGCCGAACACCGCCGTCGCCTGGAGCCCGGGCTCGAGCCCCCCGGCGGCGGCCGCGCTGTTCCAGTGCGCCCGGCCCGCGAGCTCCTTGAGCGAGTAGCTCGGCCCTCGGCCGTCGCGCGGGCGCACGGCGCCGTCGCGGAACTCCAGGGCCTCCGGCGAGACCTCCAGGAGCCGTGCGGCGTGGGCGACCAAGGCCGCCCCGAGCCGGCGGGCGGCGAGGGCGACGGCGCTCGTCCCGACGGACCCGAAGCGGCTCGAGTACGTGCCCGAGGAGATCGACCAGACGCGCGTGAACGTGTCCATCTCGTCGACGACGGTAATCTCGGCGGGGTCGACGCCGAGCTCGTCGGCCAGGATCTGCGCCACCACGGTCTGGTGTCCCTGCCCCTGGGGCGCCGTGCCCAGGATCGCGACGACGCGTCCCGAGGGGTCGATCGTCACCGTGCAGGCCTCCGTCGCCCCCGACTTCGGCAGGTACTCCGGCTTGGCTCGGTGCTGCGGGTCGAGCGCGATCGCCACGTAGCCCATGTTGGAGACCGAGGGGTCGACGGCGAGCGCGACGCCGATGCCCAGGTGACGCCCCTCGGCGCGGGCGCGGGCCTGCTCGCGGCGGAGCTCCCCGTACCGCACGACGTCGAGCGCACGGTCGAGCGCCGCCTCGAAGTCGCCGCTGTCGTAGAGCCCGCCCGTCGGCGTCCGGTACGGAAACGCGTCCGCCGGGATCAGGTTCCGGCGGCGGACCTCGGCAGGGTCGAGCCCGAGCTTCTCGGCGAGGAGGTCCAGCATCCGCTCCGTCTCGAAGTAGAGGTGGCCGCAGCCGTAGCCACGGTTCGGACCGGTCGGCGCCTTGTTCGTCATCACGACGGCGGCGTCGACCTCCAGGTGCTGGAAGCGATAGGGACCGACGTAGTTGCCGACCGGCCGGAAGGTACCGCCGGGCTCCGGGCTCCGGATGTAGCCGCCGACGTTGTCGTACCAGCGGCAGCGCATGGCGAGGATCGTGCCGTCGCGGCGGGCGGCCAGCTCCCGGTACGCGATCCGGTCGGTGCCGCTCGACGACGCGAGCAGGTGTTCCCGACGGGTCTCGATCCACTTCACGGGCACCCCCGCCCGCATCGCCGCCAGCCCGACCAGCGCGATGTAGGGGTAGAGGCTCGACTTGATGCCGAAGCTGCCGCCGATGTCGCCCGCGACGATGAAACGGAGCCGGTTCTCGGCGAGCCCGAGCGCGCGCGCCACGAGCGCGTGCATCGCGAACGGTCCCATGAAGTTGGACCAGACGGTCAGCACCTGCTCGAAGGGATCCCAGCGGGCGACGACGCCGTACGTCTCGATCGGCGTGGAGGAGTACTTGGGGTAGCGGAAGCGCTCGGCGAGCACGACCTCCGCCTCGGCGAAGGCCCGATCGGGGTCGCCGTACACGAGGCGCCGGTGACACGCCAGGTTCGAGCCGACCGCGTCGTGGAGCACGGGCGCGTCGGCGTCGAGCGCCCGCTCCGGGTCGACGACGGCGGGCAGCGGCTCGTAGCGCACGACGAGCCGCTCGGCCGCGTCCTCGGCGAGGTAGCGGTCGCGCGCGATCACCACCGCGACCGGCTCACCGACGAAGCGCGCCCGGTCGGTTGCCGCGCAGTAGTACCGCACGGGCGCCTCCACCCCGACCGAGAACGGGCGCGTGCGCGCGGCCACGTCCGCTCCGGTGAGCGCGGCGGTGACGCCCGGCATGCCGAGCGCGGCCGCGAGGTCGTACCCGCGGATCCGCGCGTGGGCGTGGGGGGAGCGGACGATCGCGGCGTGGTGGAGGTTCGGGATCGGCAGGTCGTCGACGTACTGGCCGCGGCCCGTGAGCAGGTGCGGGTCCTCGACCCGCTTCATCGCTCGGCCGATCCAGCCCCGGGCGGCCGCCACGGCTCACCGCCCCCGGTACTGCGGCGGGCGCTTCTCGAGGAACGCGGTCACGCCCTCGGCGTAGTCGTGGGTCGAGCGGAGCCACGCGTAGGCCTTCCGCTCGAGCTCGAGCGCCGCCTCGAGCGAGGCGTCGGCGCCCCGGTTGAGCACGGTCTTGAGCGTGCGGAGGGCGAGCGGCGCGCGCTCGGCGAGCTCGCCCGCGAGCTCGCCGACGGCCCCGTCGAGGGCGTCGTTCGGCACGGCTTGGGTGATGAGCCCCCACGCCTCGGCGCGCGCGGCCGAGATGCGCTGGCCGGTCAGCATGAAGAGCTTCGCGCGCGTCATGCCGATGAGCCGCGCCGCCCGCTGGGTGCCGCCGCTGCCCGGGATCATCCCGAGCCGGATCTCCGGGAAGGCGAACTCTGAGCGCACGGTGGCCAGGCGGAAGTCGCACGCGAGGGCCAGCTCGAGGCCCGCCCCCAGGGCGTACCCGTCGATGGCGGCGATCACCGGCTTCCGGCAGCGCTCGGGCGCGCCGAGCGTGTCCCCCCACTGCTCGAGGTCGGCGGGAGCCTGGGCGAGGAACTCCGAGACGTCGCCGCCCGCGCTGAACGCGGCGCCGCCGGCGCCGCGGACGACCACCACTCGGACGGCGTCGTTCGCTTCCAGGTCGCGGAAGAGCTGCGGCAGCTCCTGTCGCATCGCCACCGTGATCGTGTTCATCTTGGGGGGCCGGTCGATCCAGATCGTCGCCCGCGCCCCCTGCCGCTCCACGTGCCAACCGTCGCTCATAGAACTCTCCCGGCGCGGACCCCCGTCCTTCAGGGCGTGGAGGAGCGCCGATCTCCATAGTAGACTCTGCCCAGTTGGAGCTGAGCACGAGCTCCGCGGGCGGCCTTGGCGATAATCAAGCCGTGGGTCCGCTCAGACAGCCGTCGAAACGACGGTGGTGCTGGACGGGGAGGCTGCCGGGTTGTCGACCGGTCCGATGAATCGTCAACCTGGAACCGCAAGGCCAGGCTCTCGGGCTCAAGCACGGGCTCCCTTCTCTCGAAAGCCCCGGACTTCAGTCCGGGCGATGTTTACGAGCGGATCTCCGTGTACTGCCCCTCGCGGAGCAGCCGACGCAGGATCTTGCCCGACGGGGTCTTGGGGATCTCCCGGACGAAGACGATGCGCCGCGGTCGCTTGAAGCTCGCGAGCGCCGCGCTCTCCCGGCAGTAGCGGTCGAGGGCCTCGGCGGTGAGCCCCGGCGAGGCGGGCACGACGAACGCCAGGACCCGCTCGCCCCACCGCTCGTCCGGCTCGCCGATCACGGCGACGTCCGCTACCGCCGCATGGCGGGCGAGGACCTCCTCGACCTCGATCGGATAGATGTTCTCGCCCCCGCTGATGATCATGTCGTCCACGCGGCCGGCCACGTAGAGCTCCCCCTCCCCGTCCCGGTAGCCCAGGTCGCCAGTAAAGTACCACCCGTCGCGGAGCGCCTTCGCGTCGGCGTCGGGGCGGTTCCAGTAGCCCCGGAAAGCCTCGTCCGAGTCGAGCGCCGCGATGACCTCCCCGACCACTCCCGGGGCAACCGTCTCCTCGGGCCTCACCCGGCGCTCCGGGCTCGCGACCACGACCCGGAGCGCGCCGTGAACGCCGGGGCGGCCGGCGCAGCCCGGTTTGTCCTGCACGTCCGGGCGAACGGAGAAGGTGTAGACCTCGGTCGAGCCGTAGTGGTTGACGAACACGGCGGGGTGGAACGCCGTCACGCAGGCGGCGGTGAGCTCGGCCCGCATCGGCGCGCCGGCGTACGCGAGCTTGCGGACGGAGCCGACGGCGGCCGGCCCGAGCTCCGGGGCGCGGACGAGGTCGTAGAAGAGCGTCGGGATCAGGTAGAGCGCGGTCAGGCGCTCGGCCTCGATCAGCCGCAGGGCCCCGGCCGGGGTCCAGTCGGGCAGGCAGACGAAGCAGCCGTTGACGGCCGCCATGCTCGTCAGGGAGTGGATCCCCATGGTGTGATGGAGCGGCATGGCGCCGAGCGTGCGCTCCCCCCACTCGTACCGGCACTGGATCACATGGGCGAGCGCGCCCGCCACCTGGTTGCGGTGCGTCCGCGGCACCCCCTTCGGCCGGCCCGTCGTCCCCGACGTGTAGAGGATCAGCGCGAGGTCCTCCTCCGCCGCCGCCGCGTCGGGCGGCGCCTCCTCCGCGAGCAGCTCCGCGAAGGGGACGGCGCCGGCCGGACCGCCCGTGCCGACGAAGACGAGCGGCAGCGGCCGTCCCCGTGCCGCGTCGAGGACCGCGGCGGCGGTGGCAGTCTCGCAGACGACGGCGGCCGCGCCCGAGTCCTCCAGCACGTACCGGGCCTCGCCCGCCGACAGCCGGAAGTTGATCGGCGTGGCCACGGCGCCGATCTGCTGGAGCGCCCAGTGGGCGACGACATGCTCGAGGCGATTTTTGAGGGCGATCAGCACGCGCGCGTGCCGGCCGACGCCGAGGCGCCGAAATCCGTGGCCGGCGGCCGCCGCGCACCGGTAGAGCTGCGCGTAGCTGAGCCGCTGCCCGCCGTCTACGACCGCGTCCGCCTCCCCGCGCCGCAGCGCCGCGCGGCCGAGGAGCCCGGCGAGCGTCACGGTCTGACGCGCGGGCCGCCTCCGCCCGCGCGGGCTGGCGCCGCGCGCCCGTCGTCGGCGGTGGCGCCCCTCATCCCGCCCGTCGGAGCGGGTACTCCCGCCCGCCGAGCCGGAGGATCCCCCGCCCGCTCTGCTCGTCGTACTCGGCCAGGCGCAGGAGCTGGAAGGTCGCCGCACGGCTCAGCCGGGCCTCGAACCGGCCGTCCTTCACCGGACAGTACGGAACCTCGCCGGGGCCGAGCCTGAGCGCCGCAGGATCGATCTCCGCCTCGCTGCCGTCGTTCAGGATTCCGTGCAGACCGGGACCGCTCGGCTCGACCCGCTCGACGACGAACGGGACGTCGGCCACCTCGACGGGAACCCGCACCCGCGTCTGGAGGAAGTAGCCGCCCTGATCCCGCCGCAGATTGGCGCGCAAGTTCGCCAGGAGGCCCGGGTGCGTGATCTGCTCGTCGCCGTCGAACCAGTCGCCGTTGACGTCGAGGCGGAGCCTCGGGGGAGGCCACTCCGCCGGCGTCGGCGCGCTCACCGCACCACCACGCTCGCGAAGGTGACGGTGCCCTGGGGATCGGGCCACTGCGCGTAGCGTGTGAGCGTCCCCCGCGGCCGCTCGAGCGCGCGGAGGAGCGCGTAGATCGGCGAGAGGCCGCAGACCCGGCGCGCGTCCCGGTCGCGGGCGGCCGACTCGAAAAAGGCCCGCGCGTCGCCCGCGACCACGGCCTCGAGCATCGCCCGGTCCGCCTCGTCGAGCTCCCGGAGCCGTGCTGACGTGACCTCCGCGGGGTCGCCGAACCGCGGCCCCACGTGCGCCAGATCCGCCCCGGCCACGAGACAGACGCGGGAGCGCGAGGCGGCGATCGTCTCGCCCAGCGCGTCGAGGAACGCCGGCACGCGGGGGTCTGCCTCGACGTCGTCGCCGTGCGCGATCGCCTCGTGGACGAAGCTCGCCAGCACCGGCACGATCGTGAACTCGCGGCGCGCGGCGTACAGGTAGCGGAGAAACACCGCCTGGAACTCGATGGAGTGCTCCGACCGGTGCGCGAGCTCGCTGCCGAACAGGTCCTGACCCGCCCGCCGCTCGAGAGCCTCCGCGAACTCGCGGTCGACGGGGGCGGGTCCGAGCGGGGTGGCGTAATCCTTGAGCGTGAGCGCGAACGGATCGGGCATTCCGGCGTGGCAGGTGCCGAGGATGACGAAGCAGTCGGCGTCGGTGCCCTCGGCGAGGTCGCGGTAGCCCCAGGCGTAGGCCGGCCCGCCGCGGTGGAAGTCGATGTGGGGGGCGACGAGACCGCGGACCGGGGCCGCGACCGGGCCCGGCCCGTCCCAGCGGACGGGGCCGGGCCCCTCGGGCTCGTCGAAGAACGCGCCCATCTGCGCGCGCAGCGCGTCCGGTTCGCCCGCGTAGGCGCCGCCGACGTGCGCCGCGGGGCGCGTCGGGCTCGCCCGGAAGGCGGCCTCGATCGCCGCCCGCCGCTCGGCGAAGCGGGGGGTCTCGAGGAACCCGTGCTCGTCGAGCGTCTCCACCACGCCGCCGAGGCGCGCGGAGTCGAGCAGCTCGCCGTGCTGGCGCAGGAAGGCTTCCTGGATGTCGCCGATCGAGTGATCGCCGTCGAAGAGCGAGACGATTTCGACGAGCGCCGGGGGCAGGAACAGCACGGCCTGGGTGTAGCCCGCGGGGTCGCGGATGCCGACGGCGCGACCGCTGGCGGTCTCGACCGGAAACGCCTCGACGCGACGGAGCCGGGGGCGCGAGGTGCGATCGGGCTTCAAGGGCACCTGGAGTATATCACCCGCCCGCCAGTCGCCCCCGGAGCCACGCGTCGGCCAGCAGCAGCACCGCGCCCCGCCGGGGCTCGCCGGCGCGGTAGACGGCCGGGTGGTCGAGCCCGAGCAGGCCGGGCACGAGGGCGAGCGCCGCGTCGTAGCAGTCGCCGAGCCGCGCGAGCGATCCGGCCTCGCGCGGGCCCGGCAGGGGCGGCTCGAACGCGAGCCCGAGCGCCGGATCTTCGAGGACGCGCCGGACGCGCGCGAGCGCGCGGAGCCGGGAGCGCCGGGTGGGGGCGCGCTTGTAGCGCGGCGGCCAGCCGCGCCAGCCCGGCTCGACGTGGCCGTCGATCGCGCCCGCCCGGAGCGCGGCCAGGCTTCGCGTGCGGACGAGCGCCCAGAGCACGCGGAGGATCGCGTACGGGTAGACCTCGTCGACGATCGCGTGCGGTAGCCGGCGCCTGATCGCCCGCGCGAGGCCGGCCCCTCGCGGGCCAGCCCCCGTCCACGGCAGCACCGGAATGCCGACGCTCGCCAGCCGGCGGTCCACCGGGCGGAAGGAGTCTCGCCCCGTGCAGCCGCGGATCGGAATGTCGAGCAGGATGTGGGCGTCCGGCGTCGCGAGGTCGGCGAGCAGCGCGGGCAGGGCGCGTGGCGAGCCCACGGCCAGGACGGACACGACCCCGGAGGGGGAGAGGACGGCGATGCGGGTCCGGTCCGGGTGGGCGGCCGACCATGGCAGGTCGGCCGCCAGCACCCGCGACCGCGACACTACTCGTGCGGGAAGGACAGGATGACGGAATCCAGGCGGATGACGCGGTACTCGTCGCCGGCGACGTAGAAGTAGTGGCCCTCCACCTCTTCCGCGCTCTCTTCGAACGCGACGACCGCGTTCAGCGTGGGCATCTCGCGAAACGCGTTCGCCCCCTCGTCGAAGCCGTCGCCGCGCGCGACGACCTCGCCGTAGCGGATCGGCGACCCCTTGGGACAGTGAACGCGCACGTCGGCGGGAGCCTCGGGCATCAGCTTCACCAGGAGGTTGATACCGTAGACCTGGATCGGTATGGGGCTCATCGGCCTCCTCGCTCTGAGAGTCTCCCTATAATATCACGCCCGCCGCGATCACGTCCCCTGGACGATGTCCCCGGCGTCGAGCTGGCGCGGCACGTCGGTCGCGTTGAGCTGGCGCGGCGCGCGATCCACGGGCTCCAGGAGCGGGATCTCCTCCCCCGTCGCGGCGCCGAGCTCCTTGAAGCGTCGGGCCGCCGGCAGGACGCGCGCCTCCAGCGACGCGAGGACCCGGTTGTAGGCGTCGACCGCCTTGCCGATCTTCTCGCCGACCTCCTGGAAGTGGGAGGCGAGGACCAGGAGGCGGTCGTAGAGTTGCCGGCCGAGCTCGCTGATCGCGGTGGCGCTCGCCGCGATCTGCTCCTGGCGCCATCCGTAGGCGACCGCTCGGAGGAGCGCGATCAGCGTGGTCGGCGTCGCCAGCACCACGCCCTTGGCCACCCCGTCCTCGATGAGCGACCGGTCGGCGTCGACGGCGGCGGCAAAGAAGGGCTCGCCCGGGATGAACATGACGACGAGCTCGGGGGTCAGGTCGAGGTCGACCCAGTACGCCTTGCCCGCCAGCTGGTTCATGTGACTCCGCAGTTGGGCCGCGTGGCGCTCGAGCGCCGCCCGCCGCTCCGGCTCCGCGCCGGCCTCCATCGCCTCGAGGTACGCCGCCAGCGGGACCTTGGCGTCGACGACGATCTGGCGGCCCGCCGGCAGGCGGACGATCATGTCCGGACGCCGCCGGCCGCCCTCGGACGCCAGGGAGGCCTGCTCGACGAAGTCACAGTGGGCCGACATGCCCGCGAGCTCCACGACGCGGTGGAGCGTGAGCTCGCCCCAGCGGCCGCGCACCTGGGGCGTCCGGAGCGCGGTCGCGAGGCTCCCGGTCTCGCGACTGAGGCTCTCGAGCTCGTGCTTGAGCCCGCCGTAGGCCTGCTCGCGGGCGCGCTCGAGCTCGCGGAGCCCGGTCTCGTACCGCCGAAGGGTGTCCTCGAGCGGCGTGACCGCCTCCCGCGCGAGCCGGAGAAAGGCCTCGCTGTTCGCGCGGAGGGCCTCCCCGCTGACCGCCGTGAACCTGTCGGCGAGCCGCTCGCGGTCACCGAGCCGGGTCTCGGCCTGGGCGCGCGCCACCCGCTCGACGTCGAGGGCCGCCCGCAGCTCGGACAGCTCGAGCTCTCCCCCGCTCAGCTGCTTGCGGAGCTCATCCTGCACCGCCTCGGCGGCGAGCACCCGCGACTCGAGCCCCGCGCGCTCGACCGCCCGGATCCTGGCGAAATGCCCCCACGCGCCGAGCCAGGTCAGCGCGCCGCCGATCGCCGCCGCCAGCAGTAGGATCAGGAGCTCAGGCACGCCGGGCGCCCCGCCAGTGCCGGCAGACGGTGCGCAGCCCGCACGGCGCGCAGACGACGAGATCGCGGCGGTCGCGGCAGTCGCCGGACATGCGCTTGTGGCACAGGGCGAAGTCGTACTTCACGGGGTCGGCGGGGTCGAGGGCGGCCAGCCGGCGGGTGATCTCGACGGCCATCCGCCAGGTCCGGGACCGCCGGCGCGTCAGGCCAACCGACCGGCTCATGTTCTCGACGTGGGTGTCGACGGGGATCAGGAGCTTGGCGGGGGAGATCTGTCGCCACAGGCCAAAGTCCGGCGGCTCGGATCGCACCATCCAGCGCAGGAAGAGATGCAGGCGCTTGCAGGGCCCGCCGGTCGAGGGCCGGGGGAAGAGGTGGCGATAGCCACGGGAGAGGCGGCCCCGCGGGAAGACCCGCTTGAGGTCCGCCCCGAGGAAGGCCCGCGTGAACCGCTCGAGCGCCGGCCCCACGTGGGGGTCGTCGGCCGAGTAGCCCGCCATGAAGCAGGCCTCGAGCGAGCCCCAGGCGGCGAGGAGGTCGCGCGCGGCCAGGCAGAAGGCCACGAGGTCCCGCGGCCGGTTGAAGCGGTAGCGGAAGCCGGCGAAGGCGGCCGCGTCCCGTTCGGGTGCGAACCCTCGGACAAAGGCGGCGGGCCGGGGCCCCAGCGCGCTGAGCGCCTGCTCGAGGGCGCGGCTGAACAGGTCGACTCGGCCGTAGGCCAGGCACGCGGTCAGGAGCGCGACGACCTCACGGTCGGCGGGGTCGGGATAGCGGAGGGGAAAGCGGATCGCGTCGCGCTCGACCCGCGCCGCGTAGTCGCAGTCGCGGTAGAGCCGCTCGAGCGGTTCTCTGAGCCGGAGCACCGACGGCGCCGCACGCGCCCTGACCTCTTCCGCCGGGCTCCCGTGGCCCCGCATCCCGGCGCGCATGATAGCATGGTCACCCCGTAAACATCGCCCGGACTGAAGTCCGGGGCTTTTAAGGAGCCCACATGCCCTTCACTCCGAGAGCCGGACCTTACGGTATCCGGTTGACGGTTCATCGGACCGCCCGGCTGCGCGGTAGCCTCCCCGTCCAGCACCACCGTCGTTTCGACGGCTGTAGAGCACGGCGGGCTTGGTTATCGCCTGCCTTGCTCACGGAGCGCGTGCTCAGCTCCAACCGGGGACAGTCTACCACAGGGATCGGCGCTCCTTCCCGCCCTGAAGGGCGGGGTTTCCGCGCCGGGAGAGTTTTATGACGAGCGTCGGGGTCGTCGGGCTCGGCGTGATCGGCCGCGCCGTCTGCGGCGCGCTCGACGCGGGCATCGAAGGGCTCGCGCTGGCCGGTGCGACCGCCCGCGACCGGACGCGCGGCGAGGCGTTCCTGCGGACCCTCTCGGCGCCGCCGCCGTACCTTCCCCTGGACCAGCTGATCGGCGCCGCCGATCTGCTCGTCGAGGCCTCGACCCAGGCGCACCTGGCCGAGTGGGCGCCGGCGGCCCTCGGCGCCGGCAAGGATCTCATGGTGCTGTCCTGCGGCGCGCTGGTCGACCGCCCGGACTGGGTGGCCCTCGCCCGCGAGCGCGGCGCCCGGATCCTCGTGCCGTCGGGCGCGATCGGGGGGCTCGACGCCGTCAAGGCCGCGCGCGTCGGCCGGATCGCGTCGGTCACGATGGAGACGCGAAAGCCGCCGGCCGGCTTCGCCGGGGCGCCCTGGGTCCTGGCCCGCGGCATCGCGCTCGAGGCGTTGACCGAGCCCACGCTGATCTTCGAGGGGCGGGCCGGCGAGGCGATCAAGGGGTTCCCGGCCAACGTCAACGTGCTGGCGGCGCTCGCGCTGGCCGGCGTCGGGCCCGCGCTCACCATGAGCAGGATCTACGCCGTGCCCGGGCTCACGCGAAACACGCACGCGATCACGGTCGAGGGCGAGGCCGGGCGCGTCCGCGTCGAGATCGAGAACGTGCCCTCGGAGAACCCGCGGACGGGACGGCTGGCCGCCCTGTCCGCGATCGCGATGCTGCGCGAGCTCGGCGCGACCCTACGGGTCGGCAGCTGACCGCCGCCGCGCGCGCGTCCGCGGCGCGCGCGCGATCACCCCGTCGCGCGCCGCGCGCATCGACTCCTGCGGAGACGGAGGGACGCCTGCGATGAGTTCGGATCCGAGGCCGCTGGTCGCCGTCATCATGGGCAGCAAGTCCGACTGGGAGACCATGCGCCACGCCGACGAGACCCTCGAGCGGTTCGGCGTGCCGCACGAATGCCGCGTCCTCTCCGCCCACCGGACGCCCGCGGAGACGGCCGAGTACGCCGCCGCCGCCGAGGGCCGGGGCATCGAGGTGATCATCGCCGGGGCCGGGGGCGCGGCCCACCTGCCCGGCGTCATCGCCGCCTCCACGCTCGTGCCCGTGCTCGGGGTGCCCGTGGAGAGCCAAGCGCTCGGCGGGCTCGACTCGCTGCTCTCGATCGTCCAGATGCCCGGCGGCGTGCCGGTCGGCACGCTCGCCATCGGCCGGGCCGGCGCCGTCAACGCCGCCCTCCTCGCGATCGCGATTCTCGGCGGCTCGCGGCCCGAGCTCCGCGCCAAGCTGCGGACGTTCCGCGCCGAGCAGGCCCGCGCGGCCCACGCCGAACCGCCGCGCTAGCCCGCCCGCCGGCGGGCGCCCCCGCCGACGCGGCCTAGGACTGGCCTAGGACAGGCCTAGGACTGCGTTTCCTCGAGGAAGCGCTCGGCCTCGAGGGCGGCCATGCAGCCGCTGCCGGCCGCCGTCACGGCCTGACGGTAGGTGAAGTCCTGGACGTCGCCGGCGGCGAAGACGCCCGGCACGGACGTGCGAGTGGTCCCCGGCTCGACCTTGACGTAGTCGTTCGGCAGCAGCTCGAGCTGACCGCGGAAGACCTCGGTGTTCGGCTGGTGGCCGATCGCGATGAAGAGCCCGTCGACCGCCCGCTCGGAGCGGGCGTCGGTCTTGAGGTCGCGGAGCGCCACGGTCGTGACCCGGCCGAGCTCCGGGTCGCGGATGTCCTCGACCGCGTTGTTCCAGATGAACGCGATCTTCGGGTTTTTGAACGCCCGCTCCTGCATGATCTTGGAGGCCCGGAGCGTGTCTCGCCGGTGGACCACCTCGACCTTGCGCCCGAGGCGCGCCAGGTAGAGCGCCTCCTCGACCGCGGAGTCGCCGCCGCCGACGACCATGATGTTCTGGTCCTTGAAGAAGAAGCCGTCGCAGGTGGCGCACGTCGAGACGCCGCGCCCCATCAGCTTACTCTCGTTCTCGAGCCCCAGGAGCTTCGCCGCCGCTCCCGTGGCGACGATCACGCTTAACGCCTCCCAGCTCTCGCCGCCCGCGCTGACCGTCAACGGCCGGCGCGCGAAGTCGACGGCGGTCACGTCCTCGGCGACCATCTCCGTCCCGAAGCGCTCGGCCTGCTTCTTGAAGGTCTCCATGAGGGGCGGGCCGTCGATGCCGTCGACGAAGCCCGGGTAGTTCTCGACCAGCGTGGTCAGCATGAGCTGGCCACCCGGCTGGAGCCCGATGAACTGGAGGGGCGCCAGGTTGGCCCGGGCAGCGTAGATCGCCGCCGTGTAGGCCGCCGGCCCCGACCCGATGATGATGACCTTCCGCGTGGTTGCCATTCACCGCCTCGACTTTGAGACGCGCCCGATCCCGCTCTGGATGCGCCGGCCCGGCCTCAGGCGTCTACGATAGCCGGCAGCTCGGTCAGGTCGCGAATCTCGAACCGCGGCGGCCGGAGCCCGTCCGGCAGCGGCGCGCCCGGCCTGTTGATCCATACGGCGTCGATCTCGACGGCGTGGGCGCCCGCCACGTCGATGTCGGGACGGTCGCCGACGAAGAGCGCCTGCCGCGCGCCAACGCCGAGGCGACGGAGCGCTTCCTCGAAGATCGCCGGCTTCGGCTTGCGCCAGCCCACCTCGTCCGAGACCACGACCGCCGCGAACAGGTCGATGACGCCCGCGTCTCCGAGGATGCCGCGGACCGTCGGCGCGTAGTCGAAGTTCGAGACGATCGCCAGGCGGTGGCGCCGCGCGAGCCGCCCCAGCACCGCGCCGTGGTGCGGCGGAAACTCCATCGCCCGGGTGAGCTCGAGCCGGTGGGCGCCGAGCAGCGCCTCCACGAGCGCGGGCGGCACCGCCGCCGCGTCGAGGCCGAGCCGCTCGAACAGCAGACGGAAGCGCGCCGGGGCCGCGATCTCGCGGTGGTCGATCGCGCGGAGCCGCTCGGCCTCCTGCCAGCTCCACAGCAGGGCGTCCACGAGGCGGGCCAGGTCCACGTGCGGCGCGTACCCCCGGACGAGCTCGTGGAGCGCGCCGGCCGTGGAATGGAGCGTCTGGCCGTTGACACGAACGAGCGGCAGGCGCTCCCGCTCGAAGAGCACGAGCGTGTCGAACAGGTCGAAGAGGACGGCCTTCCACCGCATCTACGCGACCGCATCGACGGCCGTCCGGTCGGGTCCGCGCTCCCGGGCCGGCGCCGGCGGCGCGGCGCGACGCGGGCGCCCGCCGCCCCCCGCCGGGCTCACCGCGTCACTCCGAGAGAGCGTCGCGCCGCCCTGGCGGCCTCGACCACCAGCCGGAGCTTGCCGCTCGTCTCGCCGACCGTCCGGGTCTTGAGCCCGCAGTCGGGGTCGAGCCACACCTGCTCGGTGGGCAGCACGGACAGGGCCCGCGCGACCCGCTCCTTCACGACATCGGGCTCCTCGAGCACGTGGCTGTGGACGTCGACGACGCCGAAGGAGAGATCCTTCGTGAACGGGTGTCGCCGAAACAGGTCGACCAGGTCGAGCCCGCTGTTGGACATCTCGAGATCCCAGTTGTCCACGGGCAGGTCGAGCATCGCCGGATAGATGAACTCGAAGGCGCCGTAGCAGACGTGGGTCACGAAGTAGGCCGGCAAGCGGTCCGTGACGACGTGCATCGCCTCGATCGCCACCGACAGCTCCTCGGGCCTGACCGAGAGCGCGGGCTCGTCGACCTGGATGATCTTGCAGCCGGCCTCGACGAGCGCCTCCACTTCCTTGCGGAGCTCACGCGCGAGCGCCAGGGCCGCCGCCCGCCGGCCCGGGTAGTGGTCGTCGAACGACCAGTCCATCAGCGTGTAGGCGCCGGTGAGTATGCCCTTCACGGGGCGCCGCGTCATCGCCTGGGTCTTCTTCCACCAGCCGACGGTCATCGGGCCGGGCCACTTGATCTCCCCAACGATGATGGGCTTGTGGTAGTAGCGGTTGCCGTACGACCGGACGAGCCCGCCCTGCGCAAAGCCGCCCATGAGGCTCGCGAAGTAGGCGACCATGTCGCCGCGGTACATCTCACCGTCGACCAGCACGTCGAGGCCGATCTCCTCCTGCTCGCGGACCCAGAACTCGGTCGCCCGCTCCTCCAGGCGCTCGAGCTCCGCCTGCGTCAGCTCGTTGCGCGCGTGTCGGGCGCGGGCCTCGACGAGATAGTCGGGCTTGGCGAAGCTCCCGACGCTCGTCGTCGGCAGGAGCGGCAGGTCGATCCCCAGGTGCGCGAGCTTGGCGCGGCTCATCGGCGGTCTCCAACGTAGGCGTCCCGGAGCCGGCGCATCGCTTCGAGCTTGCCGCGGGCGCGGTCCCGGGGCAGGTACTCGAGGCCGGCGGAGGGGGCGAGATGCGCCGGCGTCCGCAGGCGCCGCCCGACCTGGTCGAGCACCGGGAAGACGGTCTCGCGCGTCTCCATCCGCGTGTTCCGCGCGTCGATGAGGCCGAGCGAGAGCGCTTTGCTGGCTCCCCGCTCACCGATCGCGCGGCCGAGGGCCGGCGAATAGGTGAAGTCCAGGTGCAGCAGGTCGATCGTCAGCTCCTGCAGGTCGTCGTAGATCGGCACCGCGTCGGCGAAGTACGTGGCGAGCGAGAGCCGCGCGGCTCCCTTGCCCCGGGCGAGGACCACGAGGGCCTCGCCGAGAATGGCCAAGTCGGCGCGGTGGCGGAGGATGGCGGGTTCGTCCACCTGGATGACGGGCGCCCCGGCCTCGGCCAGTTCGGCGACCTCTTGGGCCAGGACCGCGGCGTAGGCGAGCGCGAGGGCGTGGATCGAGCGGTAGCCGCCCTCGAGAATGCTCCCGCGCGCCATCGTGTACGGCCCCGTCAGGACGGCCTTCAGCGGGCGCCCGGCCGCCCGGGCGGCCTGACGGTAGTCGCGGCTGAAGAGCGGCCCGCGCCGCGCGAGCCGACCGGTGACCACTGGCTGGCGAAAGTAGGTGTTCGTGTCGAAGAAGCGCAAGAGGCCGTTGACCGAGACGCCGTTCAGGTTCGCCGCCAGATAGGAGAGGCCGTCCGCCCAGCGGATCTGGCCGTCGGTGGGCAGCTCCACCCCGGCCGCGAGCTGCTCGCGCACGACCTCCTCGGTGACCTCGTCCTGGAGCCGCGTGAACGCCTCGGCGCCGAGCTGGCCCTGCTCCCGCTCCTGGTAGGCGCGGCGCAGGCGCTGCTGCGCGGGGGTGTCCCCGATGCGCGGGTAGCTTCCGGTGTTGGCCAGGATCAGCTCCATTTGTCCTCGCTCCGGAACGGCTTGCGCGCGGCGTAGCCCTCGTCGAGTCCGTGCCAGAACCGGACCTGCGGCTCGCCGTGGCGCCAGCACAGGTTCACCTCGTCATTATCAAGCAGGCCGGGGAAATCTACGAGCCCCATGGTCAGATCCTTCGGCGTGCCGCCGAGCGCCGCGATCCGCGCGAGGCCGCGCTCGACCTCCGTGCCGTTCCGCTCGATCTGGGCGGTCGTCTCCCGCCAGCGCTCGCGGTCGATCAGCCCGCCGCCCGCCAAGACGATCCGGTGCTGCTCGCCCTGGAGCCGGCGGTTCCCCTCCGTGGCCTGGGCGTGGGCGCGCATCACCGCGTCCATGATCCGCGTCAGTTCCGGGATCAGGGCGTCCACCTCCTCGGGCCTGAAGTACCGCTTGGTCATTCCGGATCGATGAGGGTCCGCGAGCACGCGGCCCGGGGCCGGCGGCCGTGCTCGGGGTCGAGGTAGAGCGCCCCCCGGGCCCCCAGCGCGCCGCCCGATCCTGGCCGAAGGGGAAGCGCGGACACCCGCCGCCCGCCCGGGCGCGGCGCCGCGGCGCGAGCGCGCGGCCGATCCCGGGCCCGCGGCCGAGACGTCGCGACTACCGGAGACCCGCGCGGCGTTGACGTCACCGGGTCAGTGGGGTGGCGGGGGCGAGACGACGACCAGCACGAGAAGCGGGTCGGGGCCGTCGTTGACGAGCCCGTGCTCCGCCCCCGCGGGCGCGACGATCGCCTCGCCGGCGACGGCCCACTCCTCGCGGCCGTCCACGCTGAAGCGGCCACGGCCCTCGAGGACGTAGTAGATCTTGTCCTGATCGGCGTGGGTGTGCGCCTTCTGGCTCTGCCCCGGGCCGACGCAGTAGAGGTCGAGCTGGGCCCGTGGGGTCGTGGCGAGCGCGACCCTGGCCAGCTTGTCGGGCCGAAAGCTCGCGTGCTCCCGGACGCGAATCTTCACGACCCGAGCGCACGCGCGAGCACCTCCACCGGGTGGAGGACCTCGACGGCGAGCCCGCGCGCCCGGCACCCCTTCGCGATCTGGAGCAGGCAGCCCGGGTTGCCGGCCACGAGCAGCGTAGCGCTGGTGGCGGCGATGTTGTCGACCTTGCGCTCGAGCAGCCGATCGGCCATCTGGGGTTCGAGCAGATTGTACACGCCGGCGCTTCCGCAGCAGAGATCGCTCTCGGGCAGCTCCACGAGCCTCAGGCCGGGGATTCGCGCGAGGAGGGCGCGGGGAGCGCTACGGATCCCCTGGCCGTGGACGAGGTGGCAGGCGTCGTGGTAGGTCGCCACCGCCTCGATGGGGCGGAGCGGCAGGTCGGCCTCGACGAGCAGCTCGGTCACGTCGCGCGTCTTGCGGGCGAGCGCCGCGGCGGGCGCGGCCTCGCCGAGCCAGTGGCCGTACTCCCGGATCGCCGAGCCGCACCCGGCCGCGTTCACGACCAGGTGGTCGAGGGCCTCCGGGAACGCCTGGGCGAGGGCGCGCGCCAGCGCGCGGAACTCGTCGAGCCGGCCGCCGTGGAGGTGGAGGGCTCCGCAGCATCCCTGGCCCGGCGGCGTCACGACATCCCAGCCCGCGCGCGACAGCAAGCGCACGGTCTCCGCGTTCACCTGCGGGTAGATGAGGCGCTGGACGCACCCGGTGAGGAGCCCGACCCGACCCCGCCGGGCGCCCACCGCGGGCACCAGCGCGGGGAGCCGCCCGCCCCGCGGCACCGTGACCAGCAGCTGCTCCATCGCCCGGAGCCTCGGGAACGGCCGGAGCAGCTCGAGGGCGCGGACCAGGGACTGCAGCCCCGAGCGCTGGTAGAGCGCGAGCAGGCGAAGGGCGGGTCCGAGGCGGCGTGGGTGCGGGAAGAGCCCGAAGATGAGCGTCTCGAGCGCGCGCCGCGCCGGCCCGCGGCCGCGGCGCTCGATCTGGCCGCGGGTCGCCTCGAGCAGCCGCCCGAAGGGCACGCCCGACGGGCAGGCCGTCTCGCAGGCGCGGCAGCCGAGGCAGAGGTCCAGGTGCCGCGTGAATGTGGGCGTGATGTCGAGCCGCCCCTCGGCGGCGGCGCGCATGAGGTAGAGGCGACCGCGGGGAGAATCCATCTCCTCCCCGAGGACTTGGTACGTCGGGCACTGCGGCAGGCAGATCCCGCAGTGGACGCAACTCCTGAGCCCGTCCGGGTCCGGAAGGTCCGGCTCGCTGAAGGCGCCGAGCCGCGCGGGGACGGTCCCCGGCCGATTCACAGCCGACTCACAAAGCGTCCGGGGTTGAGCACGCCCGTCGGGTCGAACTCGGTCTTGATCCGGCGCATGAGCGCTAGGGCCGGCGGGTCGACCGGCCCCCAGACGTCGATGCGCTCCTTCAGCGCCGCCGGGCACTGTTCGACGGCCACGCTCCCGCCCTCGCCCTCCAGGCGGTCGCGGAGGGGGCCGAGGATCGCGGGCTCCCAGGCGTCCGGCGCGCACTCGCCCTCGAGGACCGCCGTGAGCGCCCCGAGGCCGGCGCACCCCCCGACCCGCACGCCGAGCCCGTGCCGCTGAGCCAGGGCCTCGAGGAGGGCGACGAGGTCGGTCACGCTCGTGGCCAGGCCGGCGAGCCGGAGGCGGACCCCCCGGGCGCCGGCGAAGAGCGAGCCGTAGCGCTCCCAGAAGTCGTCGGCGAGCTGCCGGGCGCCGCCGCCCGCCGCCCGTGCGAGCCGGTCGAGCTCGGCGCCCTCGGCCGCTACCGCCGCGTCCACGCTCCCGATCGAGACCGCGAGCGCCGCGGCCGTTGCGGGCTCGCCCAGCGCCGCGAGCGTACCGGCGTTGACGATCTCGACGCGCGACGGCTGGAGAGCGGAATCGAGGAGGGCGGCCAGGCAGCCCCGGGCTGGGTCGAGCGACGCGAACCCCAGGAGCCACGAGCGCTCGCACTCGGGGGCGGGGTGGAGCCGAAGGGTCGTCTCCACGATCACGCCGAGCGTGCCGAGGGCGCCCGTCAGGAGCTTCGGGATGTCGTAGCCCGTGACCGACTTCACCACCCTCGACCCGCCCCAGGTCACGGAGCCGTCGGCCTGGACGAACCGCACGCCCAGGAGCGCGTCGCGGCCGGTGCCGTAGCGGAAGCGCCAGGGGCCGCTCGCGTTCGTCGCCAGCACGCCCCCGACCGTGCGCGCCCGCCAGCCGGGCGGGTCGAGGGGCAGGATTTGGCGGTGCTTGCCCAGTACCCGCTCGAGATCATCGAGCGTCATGCCGGCCTCGACGCTCACGGTCACGTCGGCCGGCTCGTACTCGAGGACGCGGTTGAGGCGACCGAGCTCGATCACCAGGTCGAGGCGGGTCGGTGGGTTGCCGAGGCCCTGCGCCGTCCCCGCGCCGCGGGGCGCGACCGCGAGCCCCTCGGCGTGCGCCAGGCCGAGCAGTCGGCTGACCTCGGCCACGCTCGCCGGCCGCGCGACGAAGCGCGGGGCCACGCCGTCGACCGCCGCCGCCGCGCCGGAGGCCAGGTGCTCGGCGCCGACGATCGCCCGCAGGCGCTCGCCGAGGGCGCTCGCCATGCCGCTAGACCCAGGCCCCGGACGGGATCCGAGCGGGCGCCCCGACGCGCAGGCCCTCGCCGCAGGCGGGGTGGGACGGCAAGAGCTTGCCGGGGTTCATGATGTTGTCCGGGTCCCACGCGCGCCGGAGCCGCGCCATGAAGTTCAGGTCAGCGGGCGCGTACTGCTTGGGCAGGTTCTTGGCTTTGTCGACCCCGACGCCGTGTTCGCCGGTCACGCTCCCGCCGAGCGCGAGGCAGGCGGCCAGGAGCTCCTCGTTGGCCTGGATCGCGCGCTCGCGCTCGCCCGGGCGGCGCTCGTCGTAACAGATCAGCGGGTGCAGGTTGCCGTCGCCGGCGTGGAACACGTTGGCGATGAGCAGCTGGTGACGCGCGGCGATCGCGCCCACCTCGCGCATGATCGCCGGCAGCTTCGAGCGCGGCACTACCGCGTCCTGGAGCAGCCAGTTGGCCGTCATCCGCCCGAGCACGCCCGCCGCCTCCTTCCGTCCCTTCCAGAGGAGCGCTCGCTCGGCCTCGGTGGTCGCCACCCTGATGGCGAGCGGCCGGTGGTCGCGGCAGATCGCGGCGACCCGCTCGGCCTGGGCGGCGACCTCGGCCTGAGGCCCGTCGAGCTCGATCAGGAGCACCGCCGCCGCGCCCGTCGGGTACCCGGCGTGGATACCCTCGTTGATGGCGCGGATGATCGCCGCGTCCAGCATCTCGAGCGCCGCGGGGACGATACCGGCGGCGATGATGGCCGACACGGCCTCCGACGCGTCCTCGATCGAGGCGAAGGCCGCCAGCGCGGTCCGCACCCCCTCGGGGGTGTGGAGGAGCCGGACGGTGACGGCGGTCACGACGCCGAGCGTGCCCTCGCTGCCCACGGTCACGCCGGTGAGATCGTAGCCGGGGCGGTCGGTGACCTTGCCCCCCAGCCGCGCGAGCTCGCCGGCACCGGTCACGACCTCGAGCCCGAGCACGTGGTTCACCGTCACGCCGTACTTCAAGCAGTGCGGCCCGCCCGCGTTGGTCGAGGCGTTCCCCCCGATCGAGGACACCATCTGGCTCGACGGGTCGGGCGCGAAGAAGTACCCGCGGTCACGGACCGCGTTCGAGAGCCAGACGTTGATGAGCCCGGCCTGCACGGTCGCCGCGCGGTTCGCCAGGTCAATCTCGAGGATCTCGTTCATCCGGGTCGTCGAGATCATGATCCCGCCCTCGGGGGCCGTGGCGCCGCCGATGAGGCCCGTGCCCGACCCGCGGGGGATCACGGCCACGTGCTCACGCCGGCAGAGTCGGACGAGCTCCACCACCTGGGCCGTGGTGCGGGGCAGCGCGACTAGCTCCGGCGTGCCCTTGTAGAAGGTGTGCATGTCGCACTCGTACGTCATCCGCCCTTCGGGCGTGACGACGAGGCCGTCGGGCCCGAGCAGTCGACGGAGCTCCGGGATGACGGCGGGGCTCAGCGGCATGGCACGGCAGGCTCTTCAGGCCGGGGGGCGCGACGGCCTATTCGATCTTCCAGGTGTCCCCCGACTTCAGAAGCTTCGCGATCTCGCCCACGCCCTTGTCGGCGATCGCCCGCTGCTCCTGGTCGAGGACGATCTCCTCGTAGACCGGTGCCGAGACGGCCGCGAACACCCCGACGGGCACCGGGTAGTCGGGCGCGAACAGGTCGGCGAGGATCTTGGCCGCGTTCACGTTCGACTCGTCGTGGATCCAGAGCCGGTCCGGCGGGGTCTCCTTGGCCGGGGCGACCACGGGCTTGACGCCGTCCATGATGAGGGCCTGGCGCGCGTCGACGGGCCCGAAGAGGAGCGGCTTGCCGTGCTCGAGCTTCATCTCGTGCGCGAGCCGCTGCTCCTTGTCGTAGAGGACGTTCCACGCGAGGTCGTTGTAGACGTTGCAGTTCTGGAGGATCTCGACGAAGCCCGTGCCCCGATGGGCGGCCGCGCGCTTGATCGTCTCCTCCATGTGCGCGATGTGGCGGTCGACCGTCCGCGCGACGAACGTCGCGCCGCAGCCGAGCGCGAAGGCGATCGGGTTCACGGGACGGTCGGCCGAGCCCATCGGCGTCGACTTCGTGATCTTGCCCTGCTCGCTCGTCGGGGAGTACTGCCCCTTGGTCAAGCCGTAGATGCGGTTGTTGAAGAGGAGGATCGTCAGGTTCACGTTGCGCCGTAGCACGTGCAGCATGTGGTTCCCGCCGATCGACAGCCCGTCGCCGTCGCCGGTCACCACGAAGACCTTGAGATCGGGCCGCGCCACCCGGAGGCCAGTGGCGATGGCGGGCGCGCGGCCGTGGATCGTGTGGAAGCCGTAGGTGTTCATGTAGTACGGGAACCGGCTCGAGCAGCCGATGCCCGAGATGAACACGATGTTCTCGCGCGGGATCCCGAGGTCCGGCATCGATTTCTGCACCGCGCTCAGGACGGCGTAGTCGCCGCAGCCCGGGCACCACCGGACGTCCTGGTCTGACTCGAAGTCCTTCTTCGTGTACCGCGGGGCTTCGGCGGCCCCGGTCCCGGTGGCGCTCATCAGTGCCCCTCCACGAGCTGGTTGATGGTGTCGCAGATGTCCTCGGTGGCGAGCGGGAGCCCGCGGACGCGGTTGAAGCCGACGGCGTCGACGAGGTACTCGGCGCGCAGCACGCGGACGAGCTGGCCGCTGTTGATCTCCGGCACCAGCACCCGCCGGTACTCCCGGAGGATGTGCCCGAGGTCCGGCGGCAGCGGGTTCAGGTGCCGGAGGTGGACCGACGCGACCGCCTTGCCGTCCGCCTGGGAGCGCTCGACGGCGGCGGTGATGGCGCCGTAGGTTCCTCCCCACCCGACCACCAAGAGGTCGCCGGTGGCGGGCCCGTTGATCGAGGTCGGCGGAATCTCCTGGGCGACGCGCCGTACCTTCTCGGCGCGCGTCCGCACCATGTGGTCGTGGTTGTCCGGGTCGTAGGAGATGTCGCCAGTCCCGTCTTGCTTCTCGATGCCGCCGATCCGGTGCTCGAGCCCCGGCGTCCCCGGGCGGACCCAGGGGCGGCCGAGCGTCGCCGGGTCCCGGAGGTAGGGGAAGAAGCCATTGGGATCGGTCCGGAAGTGGACCTCGATCGGCGGCAGCGTGCTCGGATCGGGGATGCGCCAGGGCTCCGATCCGTTGGCCAGGAAGCCGTCGCTCAGCACCATCACCGGCACCATGTACTTGGTGGCGATGCGGACCGCCTCGTAGGCGATGAAGAAGCAATCGCCCGGCGTCGCCGGCGCCAGCACGACGACCGGCGCCTCGCTGTTGCGGCCGTAGAGCGCCTGCATCAGATCCGCCTGCTCGGTCTTCGTCGGCAGCCCCGTGGACGGCCCGCCCCGCTGGATGTCAAAGATCACGAGCGGCAGCTCGGCCGTCACCGCGAGCCCGATCGCCTCGCCCTTGAGCGCGATCCCCGGGCCGCTCGAGGCGGTGACGCCGACGGCGCCGCCGAACGACGCGCCGATGGCGGCCGAGGCCGCCGCGATCTCGTCCTCGGCCTGGATCGTCCGGATCCGGAAGCGCTTGTGCATCGCCAGCTCTTCGAGGATGCCGCTCGCCGGCGTGATCGGGTACGCCCCGTAGACGATCGGCACCTTCGACCGCTCGGCGGCGGCGAGGAGCCCCCACGCGAGCGCCCGGTTGCCGGTCATCGCCCGGTAGAGGCCGGGCGCCATCTCCGCCGGCTCCAGCTGGTAGCACTCGGAGAAGATCTCGGCCGTCTCGCCGAAGGCGTGGCCCGCCTTGAGCACCCGGGCGTTCGCCTCGGCGATCGTCGCGTTCTTCGCGAACTTCCTCTTGATCCAGTCGAGCGTGGGGTCGAGCGGTCGGGTGTAGATCCAGGACACGAGCCCGAGGGCGAAGAAGTTCTTCGTCCGGTCCTTCTCCTTCGTGTTCAGCGGCAGGTCCTGGATCGCCTCCAGCGTGAGCGCGGTCATGTCGACCTTGTGCAGGCGGTAGCGCTCGGCGAGCGTCGGGTCGTCGAGCGGGTTCGCGGCGTACCCGGCCTTGTCGAGGTTGCGCCTGTCGAACGCCGTCGTGTTGATGATCAGGAGGCCGCCCGGCTTCAGGTCGTCCAGGTGCACCTTCAGCGCCGCCGGGTTCATCGCGACCAGGCAGTCGAGCCGATCGCCCGGGGTGTACACCCGCTGGCTGCCGAACTGCAGCTGGAAGCTCGACACGCCGAACAGCGTCCCCGCCGGCGCGCGGATCTCCGCCGGGAAGTTTGGCAGCGTCGCGAGGTCGCTGCCCGCGACGGCCGACTCGAGGGTGAACTGCTCGCCCGTCAGCTGCATACCGTCACCCGAGTCCCCGGCGAATCGGACCACGGCGCGGGCCAGGTCGCGGCGGGGCTTGGGCGCGGTGACTGCGCGAGCCGCTGTCTCACTCATGGACCATCATCTCCTCCGTCGTGAGCGCCTAGCCGGCGTCCACCTCGTGCGGGCGCTTGATCGCGTCTCCGGGCCGGATGTTCAGCACCGCCTCGGGGAACAGATCCACCAGCCAGCGAATGAAATCGGTCACCGTCACGACCCCGATCGGACGCGTCTCGGCGTCCACGACCGGGATCGTCCGGTACCCTGCCACGCTCATCCGGTTCAGGGCGTACGCGATCCGGTCGCGCGGCGAGACGGCCTCCGGGTTTCGCGTCATCACCGCGCCGAGCGGGGTGAGCCGGGTGTCGAGGTCGCGCCCGACGACGCGCGTGAGCACGTCCCGCTCGGTGAAGATGCCCGTCAAGCGCCCGTCGGCGTCGATCACGAGCACGCCCGCCTGCCGCTTGGCCAGCATGGCGGCCACGGCGTCGTGCACCGTCGCCGTCTCGCGAACGCAGAGGGGTTCGGCGGGTCGGAGGGTCCTGATCGTGTCTTCGAAAAGGGCCCCCTTGATCTCTCGAATCTCTTCTTCGGATGCGGCGTGGTGCTCGGCCCCGAACTCGCTCATCGCGTACCCCCCCACCCGTCCTTTGGCCGGACGTTGGCCGTATCGGCGCGTAATGGAGTTGACTGTCCCCGCGCGGACTCGGCCCTCCCGCGACTTCTTGGCGCCCCGGCCCGCGACCCCGCCGGCCCGGGGAGTGGCGGCGCACCCCCTATAGTATCGAAATCTTTACGCGGGAGCAAGGTCATCGCCCTCCGACTAGAGCTCGAGCAGGGTGTCTTTGGGGAACGCGGTGAGGTTCCGGCAGCCCTCGGCCTCGACCACGACCATGTCTTCGATGCGCACCGCGCCCCACTCGGGGTAGTAGAGGCCGGGCTCGACGGTGACGACCTGGCCGGCCCGGAGGACGTGGTCAACCTTGCCGATGCGCGGCGGCTCGTGGACGTCGAGCCCCACGCCGTGGCCGGTGCCGTGGAAGAAGCCCTGGTGGCGGCCGTTCACCACGGCCGTCTCGAACCTGCGGCGCTCGAGGGTGCGGGCCACCTCGGCGTGGATCGCCTGCCCGGAGGCGCCGTCGCGCACGAGCTCGATGCCGCGCCGCTGGGCGGCGAGCACGGCGTCGTACATCCGCCGGAGCGCGTCGGGGGCGCGCCCCTTGACCACCGTCCGCGTCATGTCGGCGTAGTAGCGCGTGCGCGAGGAGCGGGGGAAGATGTCGAAGACGATCGACTGGTTGGCCCGGATCGGCCCCGTGCCCTCATGGTGCGGGTCCACGCCGTCGAGGCCGCAGGCAATGATCGTGTGCTCGGCCACGCAGGCCCGCTCCATCAGGCTCACGTTCACGATCCGCCTCAGCTCCTCGGCGGTGAGCGGGCGGCCCTGCCAGTACACGTCCGCGCCGCGGACGTCGCTCGCCCGCAGCACGTCGAGCGCCGCGGCGAGCGCCGCCTCGGTGTGGCGCTGGGTCTCGCCGATGGCGGCGATCTCCTCTGCCCGCTTGACCACCCGTTCCGGGAAGAACGGGTCCGCCTGCGCGGCGACGCGCACGCCCCGCTCTCGCAGCCGATCGGCGTGTTCGAGCGGGAAGTTCGCGGGGACCCTGACCTCGGCCACCCCGAGCTCCTCGAGGAGGAGGGCGACGACGTCGGCCACCCGCGGCTCCGGCCAGCGCTGGCGGGCCTTGCCTTCGTAGGCGGCGTAGGCGCGCACCTCGTCGACCCGGGCCTGGGCCCGCGCTCGGTCGACCTCGAGGTCGCTCATCAGGAGGAGCGTCCGCCCGCGCGCTTCGACGAACACGAACGGGTCCGGGGCGAGGAACCCGCAGGCGTAGTAGAGGTTCGCGTCGGCCTCGCTGGCCGCGATGATCAGCCGGGCGTCCGTCATGCCGTAGGGGTCCGCCCCGACCCGCCGTCGACGCGCGACGCGGGTGACCCCTGCGGGGTCACGGGTCCGACCCGCGCGCGGCGGAGGCCGACGCCCCGGCGGGTCGGATCGCGGACGACGGGCGCCTCCTCGCTCACGAGGGCCAGGGTACCACGCGCTCAGCCGGCGCCGCGCGCCGGCCCCGGCACGTCGTCCCGGGAGTCGCGGGCGGCGGCCTCGCGCAGGAGGTCGATGAAGCGGGCGGCGGTGGGAGTGAGCCGCTTGGCCCGGCGGTGGATGATGCCGACGGGACGGACCAGGCCGGGCGCGGCGAGCGGCACGGCCGCGAGCGTCCGGACGCCGACCTCCTTCTGCACGGTGTGCCGCGGGAGCAGGCTCACGCCGGCGCCGATCGTGATCGCCTGCTTGATCGTTTCGATGTTGTCGAACTCCATGACGACGTCGACCTTGACGTTGTCCGCCCGGAACGCCCGGTCGATCGCCTTCCGGATCGTCAGCCCCGCGTCGAACGCGACGAACCTCTCCCCCGCGAGATCGGCCGGCGCCACCAGTCTCCGACGGGCGAGCCGGTGGGCCGGGTGGCAGACGAAGGCCATCGGCTCGGCGCGGAGCGGCACGACGGACAGGGACCGGTTGACGGGAGGATAGGACATGATCCCCACGTCGGCCGCGTCGCTGAGCACCGCGTCGACCACCTTGTGTGGGTGCAGGCACTCGAGCTGGACGCGGGCCTGGGGATAGAGCGCCATGAACCGCTGCACGTGCGGGCTCAGGTCGTGCAGGCCGACCGAGTAGATCGCGGCCACGCGGACGGTCCCGGCGAGCTCGGTCTTCACGGCCACGATCTGGGCTTTCGCCTTCTCGTAGCCGTCGAGCAGCGCGCGGCTGGCGTCGTAGAAGGCGCGGCCCTCGGGCCGCAGGACGAACGGCCTCTTGGTCCGGTCGATCAGCGCCGCCCCCAGATCCGCCTCGAGCTGCTGGACGGCCTGGCTCGCGGCCGACTGGGACACGTGGTTGAGCTGCGCGCCGCGTGAAAAGCTGCGCAACCGGACGACGTCGCAATAGAGTCGAAGCGTTTCGAGGTGCACACGGTCAGGGTACACTATTAGGCGTGCTAATACAAACTATCTCTCCTTTGGCCGGTGACTTATGGTTGCGTCCCGGCGTATCATCGGCCAACTCACTGGCGGCTGCGCCCGGCACGGAGGCCGGGCGAGGCGCGGCGCGACGGAGCGCTGGAAGGGATCACGACGATGACAGGCGAGCCAGGACCCCCGCCGGCCCAGGGACTCTACGATCCCCGCCACGAGCACGACGCGTGCGGCGTCGGGTTCGTGGTGAACATCAAGGGGGTCCGCTCCCACTCGATCGTCCGCCAGGCCCTGCAGGTGCTCATCAACCTGCTCCACCGCGGCGCGTGCGGCTGCGAGGTCAACACCGGGGACGGCGCCGGCATCCTCGTCCAGATGCCCGACCGCTTCCTCCGCAAGCACGCCGGCGCGCTCGGCGTCGACCTCCCTGCCCCCGGGGAGTACGGCGCGGGCCTGGTCTTCCTGCCGCGTGACCCTGGCCAGCGCGCGGCGGTCGAACGCCTGTTCGAGCAGGTCGTCACCGCGGAGGGGCAGCGGGTCCTCGGCTGGCGCGACGTGCCGACCGACGACCGCCTCCTCGGCGCCACCGCGGTCGCGGTCGAGCCGGTCTTGCGGCAGATCTTCATCGGGCGCGGCCCGACGCTCGCCGGGCTTCCCGACGCGTCCGCGCGCTTCGAGCGCAAGCTCTACGTCATCCGCAAGCGCGTCGAGAACGCCGTCGACCGGCTCGACCTCCCCGAGCGGAAGTTCTTCTACATCCCGAGCCTGTCCGCGAACACGCTCATCTACAAGGGCATGCTCATCGCCGACCAGATCGAGACGATGTACCCCGATCTCGCCGACCCCGACCTCGAGTCGGCCCTCGCGCTCGTCCACCAGCGCTTCAGCACGAACACGTTCCCCTCCTGGCCGCTGGCGCACCCCTACCGCTACATCGCCCACAACGGCGAGATCAACACGCTCCGCGGCAACATCAACTGGATGCACGCCCGCGAGGCCCTCTGCGAGTCCGATCTGCTCGGCGACGACCTCGCGAAGGTCTTCCCGGTCATTCGCGAGGGCGGCAGCGACACGGCGACCTTCGACAACGTGCTCGAGTTCCTCGTCATGACCGGGCGGTCGTTGCCCCACGCGATCCTGATGATGATCCCGGAGCCGTGGCAGAACCACGAGAGCATGGATCCCGAGCGGCGGGCCTTCTACGAGTACCACGCGTCCCTGATGGAGCCGTGGGACGGGCCCGCCTCCATCGCCTTCACCGACGGCACCGTGATCGGCGCGGTGCTCGACCGGAACGGGCTCCGGCCGTCCCGCTACTACGTGACCAAGGACGATCTCGTGATCATGGCCTCCGAGGTGGGCGTGCTCGACATCCCGCCCGAGCGGATCCTGATCAAGGAGCGGCTGCATCCCGGGCGGATCTTCCTGGTCGACACCGCTCAGGGCCGGATCATCGACGACGAGGAGATCAAGCGCCAGGTCGCGAGCCAGCACCCGTACGCCGACTGGCTCCGCCAGAACCTCGTCAGCATCGAGGAGCTCCCGCCGGCGCCGTACCTTCCCGAGCCCGACCACGAGACGGTCGTGCAGCGCCAGCAGGCCTTCGGCTACACCCACGAGGACCTGCGGATCCTGCTCGCGCCGATGGCCCGGATGGGCGAAGAGCCGGTCGGCTCGATGGGGACCGATACCGCGCTGGCGGTGCTGTCCAACCGGCCGCGGCTCCTTTACGACTACTTCAAGCAGCTCTTCGCCCAGGTGACCAATCCCCCCCTCGACGCGATCCGCGAGGAGCTGGTCACCTCGATGGAGTCGACGATCGGCCCCGAGCGGAACCTACTCAAACCGGAGCCCGAATCCTGCCGGCAGATCACGATCAGGTACCCGATCATCGACAACGACGAGCTGGCCAAGCTCGTCCACGTCGAGGCGCGCGGCTTCCGGTCGATCACGCTGCCCATGCTCTACGACGCGGCCGGCGGCGGCGCCGCGCTCGAGCGGGCGATGGACGATCTCCGGCGGCGGACCAGCGCGGCCATCGCGGCCGGCCACAACATCCTGATCCTGTCGGATCGCGGTGTCGCCGCCGGCCGCGCGCCGATCCCGAGCCTGCTGGCGACGGCGGGCGTGCATCACCACCTCGTCCGCGAGGGCAGCCGGACCAAGTGCGCGCTCGTGGTCGAGTCGGGGGACGCGCGCGAGGTCCACCACATGGCGCTCCTGATCGGCTACGGCGCCGGCGCGGTCAACCCCTACCTCGCCTTCGAGACCCTCGACGACATGATTTCTACCGGCCTCCTGCCGGGGATCGACCACAAGACGGCCGTCAAGAACTACATCAAGGCCCTCAACAAGGGGATCCTCAAGGTCATGTCGAAGATGGGGATCTCGACGCTGCAGAGCTACTGCGGCGCCCAGATCTTCGAGGCGATCGGACTCGATCGGGACGTCGTCGAGCGCTACTTCACGTGGACGGCCTCGCGCATCGGCGGCGTCGGCGTCGACCTCCTCGCCGAGGAAGTCCGGCGGCGGCACGCCCGCGCGTTTCCCGACCGTCCGGTGCTCGAGGCCGACCTCGACTGGGGCGGCGAGTACCAGTGGCGCCGCGACGGCGAGTACCATCTGTTCAACCCGGACACCGTGTTCAAGCTCCAGCACGCGACCCGGAGCGGCCAGTACCGGATCTTCAAGGACTACACGAAGCTCGTCGACGACCAGAACCGCCGCCTCTGCACCCTCCGCGGGCTCATGGAGCTCAAGCCGGCTGGTCCGCCGGTCCCGCTCGACGAGGTCGAGCCGGTCGAGGCGATCCTCAAGCGCGTCGCGACGGGAGCCATGTCCTACGGCTCAATCAGCCAGGAGGCGCACGAGACGCTCGCCATCGCCATGAACCGGATCGGCGGCAAGTCGAACACGGGCGAGGGCGGCGAGGATCCCGCCCGCTACCGGCGCGATCCGAACGGCGACTGGCGGCGAAGCGCGATCAAGCAGGTCGCCTCGGCCCGGTTCGGGGTCACCAGCGAGTATCTCGTGAACGCCGACGATCTCCAGATCAAGATGGCGCAGGGCGCCAAGCCGGGCGAGGGCGGCCAACTCCCGGGCACCAAGGTCTACCCGTGGATCGCCCGCGTCCGGTACGCGACGCCGGGCGTCGGGCTCATCTCGCCGCCGCCACACCACGACATCTACTCGATCGAGGACCTGGCCCAACTGATCCACGACCTGAAGAACGCCAACCCGCGCGCCCGGATCCACGTGAAGCTCGTGGCCGAGGTGGGGGTCGGCACCGTGGCCGCCGGCGTCTCGAAGGCGCACGCCGACGTCGTGCTCATCTCCGGCCACGACGGGGGCACCGGCGCCTCCCCCCTCACGAGCATCAAGCACGGGGGCGTCCCCTGGGAGCTCGGCCTCGCCGAGACGCAGCAGGTCCTCGTCCTCAACAACCTGCGCGACCGGATCGTCGTCCAGGTCGACGGTCAGATGAAGACGGGCCGCGACGTGATGATCGCGGCGCTGCTCGGCGCCGAGGAGTACGGCTTCTCGACGGCCCCCCTCGTCGTGATGGGCTGCATCATGATGCGCGTCTGCCACCTCAACACCTGCCCGGTCGGGATCGCGACCCAGGATCCGGAGCTCCGCAAGCGCTTCACCGGCACCCCCGAGTTTGTGGCCCACTTCTTCCGCTACATCGCCGAGGAGGTGCGCGAGCTGATGGCGCAGCTCGGTTTCCGCACGCTCGACGAGGCGATCGGCCGCGTGGACTGCCTCGACGTCCGCCACGCGGTCGACCACTGGAAGGCCAAGGGGCTCGACTTCTCCCAGATCCTCTACCAGCCGCCGGCGCCGCCGACGGTGGCGCGGCGCTGCGTGCGGGCCCAGGACCACGGGCTCGAGAAGGCGCTCGACCAGACGCTGATCTCGCTCTGCTCGGAGGCGATCGAGCACAAGACGCCGGTCGAGTTCCGCCTGCCCATCCGGAACGTCAACCGGACGGTCGGGACCCTGCTGGGGTACGAGATCACCTCGCGGCACGGGAGCGAGGGGCTGCCCGACGACACGATCCGGCTCCACTTCGCGGGGTCGGCCGGCCAGAGCTTCGGCGCCTTCCTGCCCCGCGGCGTCACCTTTACCCTCGAGGGCGACGCCAACGACTACTGGGGCAAGGGGCTCTCCGGCGGCACGCTCAGCGTCTTCCCGCCCCGCCCCTCGACGTTCGTGCCGGAGGACAACATCATCATCGGCAACGTCGCGCTCTACGGCGCGACGGGCGGCGAGGCCTACGTGCGCGGCCTCGCCGGCGAGCGCTTCGCCGTCCGCAACAGCGGCGCCCGGGCCGTCGTCGAGGGGGTCGGGGACCACGGCTGCGAGTACATGACGGGGGGCCGGGTGGTCGTGCTGGGGCGCACGGGCCGGAACTTCGCCGCCGGCATGAGCGGCGGGGTCGCCTACGTGCTCGACCGGGCCGGCGACTTCAGGCGGCGCTGCAACCTCGGCATGGTCGACCTCGAGCCGCTCGCGGAGGCCGAGGAGATCGGGCTCGTCCGCGACCTGATCGCCCGGCACGTCGCGCACACCGAGAGCGCGTACGCGGCCCGGATCCTCGCCGACTGGGCCACTCTCCAGTCGACGTTCGTCAAGGTCATGCCCAGGGACTACAAGCGCGTGCTGCTGGCCGAGGCCCGCGCCCGCGCCGAGGGCCGCCCGCCCACGTTCGCCGAGCTCGTGGGAGCCACCAGTGGGTAAGATCACGGGCTTCCTCGAGATCGGGCGCAAGGGGCCGCCCCGCCGACCGGTCGCGGAGCGGATCCGCGACTGGAAGGAGGTCTACCTTCCGTTCCCCGAGGGAGAGATGCGGACGCAGGGGGCGCGGTGCATGGACTGCGGCATCCCCTTCTGCCACGAGGGCTGCCCGCTCGGCAACATCATCCCCGACTGGAACGACCTCGTCTACCGCGACCACTGGCGCGACGCGATCGAGCGCCTGCACGCGACCAACAACTTCCCGGAATGGACGGGCCGGCTCTGCCCGGCGCCCTGCGAGGGGTCGTGCGTCCTCGGGATCAACGACGACCCCGTCACGATCAAGCAGATCGAGCTCGGCATCATCGAGCATGCCTTCGAGGCGGGCTGGGTCGAGCCGGCCCCGCCCGCGGTCCGCACGGGCAAGAAGGTCGCCGTCGTGGGCTCGGGGCCGGCCGGGCTCGCGGCCGCCGCCCAGCTCAACTCGGCCGGGCACTGGGTCACGGTGCTCGAGCGCGACGACCGGGTCGGGGGCCTCCTCCGCTACGGCATCCCCGAGTTCAAGATGGAGAAGCGCGTCCTCGACCGCCGCCTTCAGCTCCTGGAGAAGGAGGGCGTCCTCTTCCGGACGGGGGCCCACGTCGGCGTCAACGTGCCGGTCGCGGAGATCAGGCGAGACTTCGACGCGATCGTCCTGGCCGCCGGCGCCTGCTGGCCGCGGGACCTCCCGGTCCCGGGGCGCGCGCTCGGGGGCATCCACTTCGCGATGGAGTACCTGACGCTCCAGAACAAGCGCTGCGAGGGCGACCCGATCCCCGACGACCGGTTCATCACCGCGCGCGGCAAGCACGTCGTGATCATCGGCGGCGGCGACACCGGCGCCGACTGCCTCGGTACCGTGCATCGCCAGGGCGCGCGCTCCGTGCACCAGTTCGAGCTGCTGCCGCGGCCGCCCGACCGCCGCGCTCCGGACAATCCCTGGCCCCAGTGGCCCAATATCTTCCGGGTCTCCTCGGCCCACGAGGAGGGCGGCGAGCGCGTCTACTCCGTGTCGACCGAGCGCTTCACTGGCGACGCCGACGGGCACGTCCGGCGGCTGCACGGGGTCCGCGTGGAGCTGGTCCGCGAGGGCGGGCGGCTCGACTTCACGCCCGTCGCGGGCAGCGAGTTCACGCTGGACGCCGACCTGGTGCTGCTGGCCATGGGCTTCCTCGGCCCCGAGCGCCCGGGCCTGCTCGAGGAGCTCGGAGTCAGGCTCACCGAGCGCGGCACCGTCTGGCGCGACGCCCACTGGATGACGAGCGTGCCCGGCGTCTTCGCCTGCGGCGACATGCAGCGGGGTCAGTCGCTCATCGTCTGGGCGATCGCCGAGGGTCGCAGCGCGGCCCGGGGAGTCGACGCGTACCTGATGGGCGCCTCCGACCTGCCGGCCCCGCTGCCGTAGCCCCCCGCGCCAGCCCGGAGGCGCCGCCCGGAGGAGGGTGCGTCGTGGACGCGACCGAGCTCTGCTTCACGCCGGCCACCGAGCTGGGCCGGCTGATCCGCGCGCGGGCGCTCTCGCCCGTGGAGCTCTGTGACGCCGTGCTCGCCCGCATCGAGCGGCTCAACCCGCGGCTCAACGCGTACCTGACCGTCACCGCCGACCTCGCGCGGCGGCAGGCCCGGGCGGCCGAGGAGCGCGCGCGCCGCGGCGAGCTCCGGGGCCCCCTCGACGGCATACCGTACTCGCTGAAGGATCTGGAGCCGACGGCCGGCATCCGCACCACGTACGGCTCCAAGTGGTTCGAGACCCACCTGCCCGAGGCCGACGGCGCGGTCGCCGCCCGGTTGGGGGCGACGGGGGCGGTCCTGCTCGGGAAGACCAATACCCCGAGCTTCGGCCACAAGGACAGCTGCGACAACCTGCTCGGCCCGCCCTGCCGCAACCCGTGGAAGCTCGACCGCACCTCGGGCGCCTCGTCGGGCGGCGCCGGCGCGGCCGTGGCCGCCGGGCTCGGTCCCCTCGCCCACGGGACGGACGGCGCGGGCTCGATCCGGATCCCGTCGGCCCTCTGCGGGGTGGTCGGCCTCAAGCCTTCGTTCGGGCGCGTGCCGTACCACCCGAGCCCCGACTACTGGGCGGCCCGCGCGCACGCGGGCCCGATGGCGCGCGCGGTCCGGGACGCCGCCCTCCTGCTCCAGGCCATGGCCGGGCCCGACGCGCGCGACCCCCTTTCCATCGACGCGCCTCCCGAGGACTACCTCGCGGCCTGCGACGGCGACCTCAAGGGGCTCCGCGTCGTCTGGAGCGCCGACTTGGGCTACGCCGCCGTGGATCCCGAGGTCCGCCGGATCGCGACGGCGGCGGCGCGGCGCTTCACGGAGCTGGGCGCCCGCGTCGAGGAGCGCACCCCCGGCTGGCCCGATCCGGCCGACTTCCACCGCGTGATCTACGAGGTCCAGGTCGCCGCCCGCCAGATCGATCGCGCCCGAGAGCGGGCCGAGTGGATCGAGCCGAGCTTGATGGAGATGATCGACTTCGCGCGCGGCATCTCGGCGATCGACCACACCCGGGCGCTCCTCGCCCGCAGCGTCCTCTACGGCCAGGTCCTCAAGTTCTTCGAGAGCTGCGACCTCCTGCTCACGCCCCAGATGCCGGTCCCGGCGTGGTCGGCGGAGCCCGGGCCGCACCAGGGCCCGAGGGAGATCGACGGGCGGCGGACGCCCACGATGCACCACCGGCTGGAATTCACCTTTCCGTTCAACCTGACGGGCCAGCCCGCGGCCTCGGTCCCCTGCGGCTTCACCACGGACGGGTTGCCGGTCGGGCTCCAGATCGTCGGCCGCTGGCACGCCGACTCGCTGGTCCTGCGGGCGGCGGCGGGCTTCGAGGCGGTCCAGCCCTGGGCCCGGGCCCGCCCGCGCCTCGACTGACGCGGGGCGTGGGCGGCTCAGCCGCCGCGCGTGTGCATCTCGAGGTGGGGATCCCGCTTGAGCTCGGTGAGCGCGACGAGCGGCGCCCGGTGCCGGTTCCGGAGCCGCTCCTCGGCGCCCCGGTCGTCCCGCGCGCGCCAGCTCCGGGTGATGAGCGCCGTGAGCTCCGCGGGAGACACCCCCTGCCGAAGCGGCCCGCGCAGGTCGATGCCCCGGAGCGCGTAGAGGCAGAGGTACCACACGCCGTCCGCCGTCAGCCGGCTCCGGTCGCAGCTCCCGCAGAACGGCGCCGTCGTCGACGAGATGATCCCGAACACGGTGCCGTCGGGGAGCCGGTACCGGTCCGCCGGCGCCGAGCTCGGCTCGACGACGGGGTCGATCCGGCCGTAGCGGCGCTCGAGCGACTTGAGCATCTCCGCGCGCGAGACGACCGCCTCCATCGACCACCGCGTGGCGCCGCCCACGTCCATGTACTCGATGAAGCGGACCTCGGCCGCCACCGTCTTGCCGTACTCGATCAGGTCCGCGAGCTCGTCGTCGTTGACCCCGCGCATGACGACCGTGTCGACCTTCGTGCCGCTGAACCCTGCCGCCCCCGCCGCCCGCAGGCCCTCCAGCACCTGCGGGTGGCTCGGCCGTCGCGTGAGCGCGCGGAAGCGCTCGGGCCGCAGCGTATCGAGGCTCACGGTCACGCGGTGGAGGCCGGCGGCGCGGAGCGCCGGGGCGTGCTCGGCGAGCAGCACGCCGTTGGTCGTCAGCGCGAGATCCCGGATCCGGGGCTTCCGGGCGAGGAGCCGGACCAGGTCGGCCAGGTCCCGCCGGAGCAGCGGCTCGCCGCCGGTCAGCCGCACCTTGTCGACCCCGAGGTCGGCGAGGACGTCGACGAGCGCGCCGACCTCCTCGAACTTGAGGATGTCCTCGCGCGCGAGCCAGACGTAGTCCTCCTCGGGCATGCAGTACTGACAGCGCAGGTTGCACCGGTCCGTGACCGAGATCCGGAGGTTCCTGAGCGCCCGGCCGAAGGTGTCGGTGATCGGCATCACACGTCGACCCAGACCGCGCCGTGCTCGACCGTCACCGGGTAGCAGGCGAGCTTGACGGCGGGGTTGTTCACGTTCGCCCCCGTCGTCACGTCCCAGCGCCAGCCGTGCCAGGGGCACGTCAGCACGAGGCCGTCGAGCGACCCGTCGCCGACCGGGCCGCCGCGGTGCAAGCAGGCGTTGTCGACGGCGTAGAAGCGCCCGGCCGCGTTCACGAGCGCGATCGCCTTGCCGGCCGCCTCGACCACGCGGGCGCCGCCGGGGGGGAGGTCGGCGGTCGCCGCGACCTTGACCTTCGTCGCCATCGCCGGGAGTCTAGCCGAGCGCCGCGAGGATCGCTTCGAGCGGCTTCCGCGCGCAGGTGTGTTGGGGCGTGTCCCGCACCGTGTAGCGGCTGGCGTCCGTCTCGCGAAGGCGCATCAGGAGCGTCACGAACTCCTTCGGATCGTCGCCCTCGAAGGCGACGACGAAGTCCTGGTCGTCGAGCCCGAACGAGTACGCGGTGTTGATCCGGATCGCGGGGAACTTGTGGCCGGTCCGGATGTGCTCCGCCATCAGCCGCCGCCGTTCCTCGATGGGCAGCAGGTACCACTCCCGGGTCTTCACGAACGGGTAGACGAAGAGGTACTTCGAGCGCCCGGGTTCCATCGTCACCTGGACCTCGTCCTCCGTGTGCGCCTTGACGTACTGGGACTCGCGCGTCACGGCGAGGTAGCTGTACGTGTTGTCCAGGTAGGGCGCCATCCCCGTCTTCCGGAGCGCCTCCATCAGCTCCTGGATCGGCCCGAGCTCCGGCGCGGACACCCACAGGAGGAAGTCCGTGTCCCGTCGGAGGCCGAGCGTGGAGTAGGTCCGGAGCGTGAGCCGCCCCTTGAAGTCGTCCACGGCGGCCAGGTATTCGGCGATGGCGCGGCCCCGCTCGGCCTTGGGGGCCGCCGCCCAGGCGTGGGTCGTCCTGAAGAACGAGTACAGCATGCACTGCCCGGGAGGAGTCTGTTCCGCCATCGCCCTACGCCTCTTGCCGAACCTCGGGAGTCACGGCGCGCCGCCATTCACGCGCCAGGCCAGCCTTCGTGACGCCCACTTCAAAATGATCCCACGGCAGGCGTTCGTCAAGCGGGCGCTCCCGCGTCGTATAGAAGTCGGGCACGCCCGGCCACTCGCGGAGCGCCCGCCGCCAGTCCCCGTCGAGTAGGGCCGCCAGCTCGAGGAAGTCGGCCACCCGGCGGTCGCCGCGGGCCAGGAGGGCCTGGAGCGCGGCCTCGCGCGGGTTCTCGTGGAGGACGCGGACGTTGGAGAACCGCCGCGTGCCGTCCTTGATAATCGCGAGCTTTGCCTGGAGCGCCGCCACGCCGTCGAAGGGCGCCCACTGGAACGGCGTCCACGGCTTCGGCACGTAGGATGACACCGAGAGCGTCAGCCGGCCGAACGGCTTCCCTGACGCGTCCGGGACCCGGAGCCGCTCCAGGAGCCGGCCCGCGAGGTCCACGATCGCCTCCACGTCCTCCCGGGTCTCGGTGGGCTGCCCGATCATGAAGTAGCACTTGAGATTCGGGATGCCGTACCGGCGCACGAGGTCGCAGGCCGTGTAGAGCTGCTCGTCCGAGATCGCTTTGCGGATCACGCGCCGAAGCCGCTCCGTGCCCGCCTCGGGGGCGATCGTGAGCGTCCGGTGCCCCCCCCGCTGCAGCGCGGCCACCAGCTCCTCCGTGAGGCTGTCCGCGCGCAAGGACGAGATCGAGACCTCGACGCCGTACTCGTTCAGCACCTTCATCAGATCGCCGATCCACGGATAGTCGGAGACGCAGGCGCCGACGAGCCCGACGCGCCGGGACTCCTGGGCGAGCTTCGCGACGGACGCGCGCAAGGACTCCAGGCTCCGGTGACGGACCGGACGGTAGATCTCGCCCTCCAGGCAGAACCGACAGCCGCGGCCGCACCCCTTGCCGACTTCGAGGAGCGCCATGTGGCCGTACTCGGCGTTGGGCGTCCGCACGGTCGAGATCGTCTCGAAGGCGTTGACGTCCCGGAGCCGGCGCTTCACCACGATCGGCGGCGCGCCGGGTGCCGGCACCACCTCGTCGACCGTCCCCAGGGCGGTATGGCGGACCGCGTAGCGGTCCGGCAGGTAGATGCCCGGGAGCGCCCCGAGCCGGCCGAGGAGGGCTGCCCGGTCCGTTCCCACCTCGCGCCAGCACTCGACGATCTCCCGGACGAGCTCTTCGCCCTCCCCGACCACGACGACGTCCATGAAGGGGGCGACCGGCTCGGGGTTCGAGAAGGCGCACACGCCCCCCATCAGGATCAAGGGGTCGTGGGGCGCCCGGTCCGCCGGCCGGAGCGGGATGCCGGCCATGCCGAGCAGCCTGAGCGTATTGATGAAGTCGCCTTCGTAGGTGATCGAGAAGCCCACGAGGTGGAAGTCGGCGAGGGGCCGGCCCGACTCGAGGGAGAGCGGCGGGGTCCGCGTGCGGCGGTGCTCCTCGAGGTCGGCGGGGTCCGGGAAGAAGACGCGCTCGCACACGACGTCCGGGATCTGGTTCAGGTGCCGGTAGATTGCCTGGAACCCGAGGTTTGACATCCCGACGGCGTAGCTGTTCGGGTAGACGAGGGCGAACCTGAGTCGGCCCCCCCAGTCCTTCCGGACCGTGCCCTGCTCCTGGGTAAGGAGGGCCTCCGCTTTTCTTTTCAAGATGATGGACATGCTCGCACGAGTGTACCACAAGGCTAGGGCCTCGCCCGGGGGGCGGGGCGGCGGGGTCAGGCGGCGACCTTATTACCCCCGGCCCGGACGAAGACGAAGAAGAGGCCGCCGAGCGCCAGCGCGATGCCGACCAGGCTCGCGAGCTGGGGGACGCGGAAGGAGCCCACCCAGAAGCTGTCCACGCGGATCGATTCGATCAGGAAGCGGCCGACCGAGTAGAGGCCGATGTAGAGGTAGAAGACGGCGCTTGGCCGATCCGCGAGCCGCCGCCGCGCGCCGACCAGCGCGACGAACACGAGCGCGTCCCAGAGCGACTCGTAGAGGAAGGTCGGGTGGAAGTACTCGTTCCCCGCGTACTGCAGCGGGCGGTTCGGGGGGGAAATGTAGAGCTTCCAGGGCAGGTCGGTGGGGGTGCCGAAGGCCTCCTCGTTGAAGAAGTTGCCCCAGCGCCCGATGGCCTGGCCGATCGCGATGCTCGGCGCGACGATGTCGAGCGAGCGCCGGATCGGCAACCCCTCCCGGCGGGCGACCCAGAGGCCCGTGAGGACGCCGGCGATGAGGCCGCCGTGGATCGCGAGCCCGCCCTCCCAGACCGCCGGGATCTTCCAGGGGTGCTGGCCGTAGTAGTCCCAGTTGAAGACGACCTCGTAGATCCGGGCGCCCAGGAGTCCCGCGATGATCGCCCACTGCGCGGCGTTGAGGAGCTTGTCGGCGGACACGCCCTCGCGCTTGGCGGCGCGGTCGGCGAGCCAGAAGCCGACGAGGATCGCGGTGGCCATGAGGACGCCGTACCACCGGATCGTCAAGGGCCCGAGGTGGAACGCGATCGCGCCGGGAGACCGGAACATCCCCATGGAGTATACACGGCGGCGTCCTTGACGGCCGAGCGCCACGCCTGCTAGCGTCGGTGTCGCCGTCGGCCGGCGCGAGGGATTCGGGGCGCGTGGACACCGAGACCAGGGAGTTCGTCAGGCAGCTCGCCGCGGAAAACCGCGCGTTCTGGGTCGGGCGCGACGTCCGCCTCGATCCCGCCGCCCCCCGCGAGACGCTCGAGCGCCAGCTCCGATACCGGATGCGGCAGGGCGTCTACAACGAGCTCCGCGCGGCGGAGCTGATCGCGGCCTGGATTCCGTCGGTCCGGGAGCGCGAGTTCCGCGACCTCCTCCCCGGCCAGCTCGACGACGAGCAGCGTCACTACCAGCTTCTGCGCCGCCGGCTCCGCGAGCTGGGCGAGGATCCCGACGCCTGGGAGCCGCTGCCCGAGTGGGAGGCGCTCTTCGACTGGCTCGTGGCGGCGCGCGCGCGCCCGACGCTCGAGAAGCTCGCGATGTTCCAGTTCGCGGGGGAGACGCAGTCGTGCGACGGCTTCGAGACGCTCATCCGGCTCGCCGAGCCGGTCGACCCCGAGACGGCCCGCCTGTATCGCACGGCGATCCTGCCCGACGAGTACCGCCACGCGGCGATCGGGCAGCAGGCGCTGCTGCTCCTGGCCGACACGCCCGGGCGCCGCGCTCGGGCGGCGGAGGCCTGCCGCGAGATGAACCGCCGCGTCTTCGAGGCCTACGCCGCGCATCGCCGCCGCGCCGACCGCGGCGGCTGATGCGCGCGATGCTCCTCCGCGCCCAGGCGCCGATCGCCACGGCGCCGCTCGACGCGACCGAGGTCTCGACGCCCGAGCCGGGGCCGGGCGAGCTGCGGGTGCGCGTCCGCGCCTGCGCGACCTGCCGGACCGATCTGCACGTGATCGAGGGCGATCTCGGCCCGCGCCGCCTGCCGCTGATCCCCGGGCACCAGGGCGTCGGCGAGGTCGAGGCGCTCGGGACGGGCGCCGACCGGTTCAGGCGCGGCGACCGGGTGGGCCTCGCCTGGCTCCGCCGGGCCTGCGGGACGTGCCGCCGCTGCGTCGCCGGCCGCGAGAACCTCTGCGAGGCCTCGGCCTACGCAGGCTGGACCCATGACGGCGCCTTTGCCCAATATGCGCTCGTCCCGGACGCCTTCGCCTACGCCATCCCCCGGGGGATCGACGACGCGGAAGCCGCGCCCCTCCTGTGCGCGGGGATCATCGGCTACCGCGCGCTGCTCCGCAGCGAGGTCCCGCGCGGCGGGCGGCTGGCCCTCTGGGGCTTCGGGTCGTCGGCGCACGTCACCCTTCAGGTCGCCCGGCGCTGGGGCTGCACGGTCTACGTCTCGACGCGCGCGCCGGGCCACCGGCGGCTCGCGCTCGAGCTGGGCGCGGCCTGGGCGGGCGGCCCCGGCGCGGCCCTCCCCACCAAGGTGGACGCGGCAATCGTGTTTGCCCCGGCGGGCGAGCTGGTCCCGGTGGCGCTGCGGAACCTCGACAAGGGCGGGACCCTCGCGCTGGCCGGGATCCACATGAGCGAGGTCCCCGCGATGGCCTACGAACCGCACCTCTTCTGGGAGAAGACTCTCCGGAGCGTGACCGCCAACACGCGGGCAGACGGCGAGGCGCTCTTGGCCGAGGCCGCGGCGATCCCGATCCGGCCCCGCGTGCAGCGCTACGGCCTGACCGACGCCAACCGCGCGCTCCAAGACCTGGCCGCCGACCGGGTCGAGGGCACGGCCGTCCTGCTGATCGACTGAGCGACGCTACTGGCTCCGCTCGTGCGGCCCGTCCCGGGCCAGGAGCCTCCGGAGGGCGATCAGGCGGGCGTCGCGCTGGCGGATCAAGGACTCGTGGGCGCCGGGAGGGTAGGCGTAAAAGCCGCGGCCGGCGCGGGCGCCCGTGTGGCCGCGGCCGATCGCGTCCTCCAGGAGGGGCTGGGGGGTGGCCGCGCTCGAGAGCTCCGGATACACGTAGGCGGCGATCGCCCGAAAGGTCGGGAGCCCGGCGAGGTCCGCGATGCGGAACGGCCCGACGGCCGCCCAGCGGAGCCCGAGGCCGAGCTCGACCGCCTGGTCGATGGCCTCCGGCGTCGCGATCCCCTGCTCCACGATGTGCAGCGCCTCCCGGAGCAGGGCCATCTGCAGCCGGTTCCAGAGAAAGCCGGGCGCGTCGCGCTCGACCCTGAGCGGCCGGCGCCCGAGACGCTCGGCGAGCGCGACCGTCGCCCGCATGGTCTCCTCGGAGGTCTTCTCGCCGCGCGTGACCTCGACCGGCAGCATGAGGTGCGGCGGGTTGAGCCAGTGGAAGCCGACGACCCGCTCGGGCCGATCGACCGCGGCGGCGATCGCCGTGATCGACAGCCCCGACGTGTTCGTGGAGAGAATAGTGCCGGGTCGAGCCAGTCGTGATAACTCCTTAAAAAACACCTGCTTAAGTCCGAGATCCTCAGGAATATTCTCGGAGACGAAGTCGGCACCGCCGACGGCCTCCCCCAAGTCCTGGCTCAGGCGCACCCTCGCGAGGGCGGCGGTCGCGTCCTGTTCGCCCAAGAGGCCCGCGGCCACGAGTTCGGCCTGGTTTTTCCTGATCCGCTCGTGCGCCGCCTCGAGGCTCGCCCGGCTGCGCGACTCGAGCACGACGTCGAGGCCCGCCTCCGCGCAGACCTGGGCGATCCCCGTTCCCATGATCCCGGCACCGAGTACGGCGGTCCGCATGTGTGGCCCTCCTGGGCCCGCGCCCGTCACGAGCGCCCCCCAGGCGGGGCGGCCCCGTCGCCGGGTCCCGCGCGCCGGGGGCTCACTCGAGCGGCGGCAGCACGTCGGGCTCGACCTGATAGCCGTCGGCGATCGCGTTGGTCGAGTTGAACAGCCCCACGATCGCCATGACCTCGCCGAGCCCCTCGGCGTCGAGGCCGAGCTTGCGAACGGCGGCGGTGTGGGAGTTGATGCAGTAGGCGCAGCCGTTCGTGGCCGACACGGCGAGCGCCAGCATCTCGCGAGTGAGCGGGTCGAGCTTCGACTTCCGGCCGGTGGCCTCGTGGGGCGTCAGTGCCACCGGCTGACACCCTGGGCGCGCGTGGACGGCGTGCGCCTGACCTATCCCACCCAGACTGCCGAGCCCGCCGGCTAGCCCTCCGGCCCCTCGACCGCCACCCGGGGCGCGCGCATCTCCTCCTGGCAGTGCCCGATCACGAGCGTTTGGCCGGCGGTGTCGGCGAACTCGCGCACGCCCCCCCGCGCTGCCTCGCAGGAGGCCGCCGTCGGGAACACGAACTTCGCCAACGCCTTCTGGCGGGCCTGGCCGACGACGCCCACCTGGGCCCCGCCGACAGCCAGGAAGGTCGACACCACGAACACCCACACCATCACGCGGCCTCCCGCAGGAACGTCAGGACCGCCTCGTAGAACCCCGCGTCGTGCCAGTAGTCGGTGTGCGCCTTGCCCCAGATGGGATACCAGCGCCGGACGTTCCTCACGTCGCGGAAGAAGTATAGCCGGGCGCTGATCGGATCCATCGGGGAATACACGTTGAGCCACCGCACGCCCGCATCGCGCGGATCGAACGGCGGGTCGTCGCCGATCCGCCAGCTGCTGGCGAGCAGGTCTGCGGGTCGGCGGAAGCCGTGGAGCTCGTTGACGATGTGTGCCCGGACGGTCTCGTAGGGGCGGAGCGTCGTGCGGAAGAAGTACACGATCTTGTCGAGCGGGGAGCCGAAGGTGACGAAGGTCCGGAGGCGGGCGAACTCCTCGCGGGTGAGCGGCGGAGCCTCGCCGCCGGCGGCCGGGGTGCGGAGCGTGCTCTCGAAGCGGAGCCGGTCGAGGGCGTCGTAGGCGATCGCCGAGCCCAGCGAGTGGCCCGCCAGCGCCACGCTCGTGTAGCGGGGTTGCCGGAGCAGCCACCGGAGCTTCCGGGTCGCCTCGTCCAGGATCAAGCGCCGGCTGGCGAAGAAGCGCGAGTTGTCGTCGGCCGTGGTGTAGAGCGCGATGTCGGCGATGTAGTCCACGAAGCCTCGCTTGATGATGACGGCGAGCAGCAGGAGCCCCCCCGCCAGGCCGATCTGCCGGAGCCTCCCCCGCTCCCAGAGGGCGTCCAGCCCCTTCGCGACGAACCGGCTCGGCATCCACCAGCGCTCCGCTCCGAGCCCGATCTGGACGAGCACCCACAGCAGCGCCGAGGCGCCGAGGAGGGAGAGGAGCAGGAGATACCGCCGGGACGGGATCTCCACGGTCCATCGCTTCTGCTCCGCCCCCGCCTGGACCCACGCCCTGACCACGCGCCCCACGACGGGCGTCGACGCCCAGCGGGCCCCGCGGGCCACTCCAAACAGCCGGTCGTCGCCGACGCCACTCCAGAGGAACCGGAGGAAGCTCGGGTTGCGCTCGCCGAGGCGTTTGGCCACGCGGCGCAGGTCGAGCGCCTGTCGCGGAATCGAGCCGAGCAGCGCGAGGAAGGCGCCGAGGAGCGCCAGGAAGAGGACGACCGACACGAGGTCGGCGGCGCCCGGGCCTCGCCCGCTCGCGTACCAGCGGGCGCCGTAGCGGAACAGATCCCGCGCGAAGATGCCCGAGTACGCGACGAGCAGCGCCGCGCCGACCGCACCGCCGACGAACAGTACGGCGATGTAGACCAAGCGCCAGAACTCGCGCCCGAATTCGACCAGGAGTCGGCGGGTAAACGGCGGCCCCCGCTCGGCCGCGCCCCGTTGGCGGAGCTCCTCCCGCGCGCGCTCTTCGAGCAGCGGGAGGTTGAACGCGACGCGTCGGAGCGGCGTGAACGCGGTCGCGAACACCCAGCGCCCGACATCCGTGACGGACGCCTGGCCCTGGGTCAGCCCCGTCCACCAGTACTCGTAGATGTCGAGGTTGAGGCCCGGCCGGCCCGTGTGCCGGGCCACCTGGACGCGGATGCAATGATCGCCAGGCGGGTCGGGCTTGACATGGGTGACGTCGATCTCGTCGTCCGCATGGCCCTCCGCCCGCAGCGCGCCCACGAGCCCGCCCGTGAAGCTGTCCAGAGCCTGGAAGGGACGCTGCGGGCCGATGCCGTGAACGACGAGGATGGCGACCGGCTCAGGCAGGCCCGCCGGATCCACCGCACGCGGCGTCGCCCAGTATGGGCTCACGAACGGGGGGCGCGTCGGCCGAGTCGCGGCGCTGGGGGAGGGATTCGAACCCACACTGGACCGATTTTAAAGCCGACCGCGGCGCGTACGTAGAGGTATGCGCGGCGATCGTTGACACGCGTTTTCGGGAATTTCGGTGTCGCCGGCTCTGGTCCCCTGTCCCGGACACCCCCGCAGGGGTAACTGGCGGGGTACGTGAGAGCCCGTCAGGCCGGTCAGAGCGGGACGGATCGTCTTTGCCCCTTTAGGTAAATGCCTCCACTCCCGGCTCCATGGTTTTCCCGGCTCCGGCTTGGTGGCTTCACCCAATTGTCCTCTGGCGATCTGCGGCGAGCGTTGCGTTGGGCGGGAGCGATACCACGGGAGCCTCCACGGAACGGGAGCCCCAGGCTTCAGAGGAGGACCCGCGATGGCCAGAAGCACGGCGAGGCTCTTCCTGCATGTCGGAGCGACATTCCTGCTCTCATCCGTGTGTCCGGCCCTCGCGCCGGCCCAGACCGTGTCGTTCACCGCGTCAGAGATTACGGGGAGCGCCGGTCCCGGGTCCGTGGCCGTCGCCGACTTCAACGGCGATGGCAAGCAGGATCTGGCGGTGGCCGAGCTTAATCCGGGCAGCGTCTCGGTGTTGCTGGGCCAGGGCGATGGAACCTTCCAGGTGCGCCGGACGTCAGGGTCGGTGTCTGCGCGCTGTGTTTATGTGCTCGCTTCGTGGCGGTGGGCGACTTCAACGGCGACGGCGTGTCGGACCTGGCGGTGGCCGAGTCTGCCCAAAGACTTGAAGGGGTCTACGTGTTTTTTGGCAACGGCGATGGGACGTTCACGTCTGGAGCGAAGCTGCTCGTCGGCATCCGTCCTCCTAGGTCCCTCGCCGTGGGTGACTTCAACGGCGATGGGGTGGCGGACTTGGCCGTCACCGCCCTGGGTTCGCTCAACGTCTGGGTGCTGCTGAGCAATGGCGACGGGACCTTCGAGCCCGAACGAAGCTTCGATGTCGGCTGTGGTCCTACCGCCATCGCCGTGGGCGACTTGAACGGCGATGGGGCGCTCGACCTGGCGATGGCGAGCAATTACGGCAAGTGCTCCGTCCTGCTGGGCCAGGGCGACGGCTCCTTCCGGGCGGCAGAGCCCCTGGATGCGGGCACCGCTGGGGTCGCCACCGCCATCGCCGTCGGCGATTTCAACCGCGATCGGGTGCCGGACTTGGCGGTTGCCAACTGGGACTCCAACAGCGTTTCGGTGCTGCTGGGTAACGGCGACGGCACCTTCCAGGCGGCACAGAGCTTCGCTGTTGGCACCACTCCGGTCGCCCTCGCCGTCGGCGACTTCGATCACGGTGAGCCGCGGGGCCTTGCGGTACACCGAAAGGACGCGCAAGACCTGGTGGTCGCCAATTCCCACTCCAATTCCGTCTCGGTGCTGATCAACACGACGCCCAGGGGCGCCCGTACACGTCCCGGGGGGGCTTCTCCGTAGTCACCCGGCAGCGTGAACGCTGTACGCTCGGCTCCCTCGCCGTTTCAGAAGCTGACGCGGACCCGCAGACCGAACACGTGGGCCGGGCCGCGGTCGCGGTTGTAGCCGGGGTTCTCGATGTACTCGTAGTCGGGCGAGACATGGACGTACCGAAGGAGCCGCCAGTTGTAGTAGACCTCCAGAATCCGCTCGAGCCCGTAGGTGAGCCGGCCGTCGCCGAGCACGAAGCCGGCGCCCCCCTGCTCGAGGTAGTGCCGATGCTCGGGGGAGAGCCCGTCGAGCGCATAGGCGATCCCCAGCCGGTCAGCCGGGCGCCCCCAGTGCCCCCCGCTGAGCTGTACGCCGACGCTCGCGAGGCGGTCGACTTCGGTGAACGCGAAGCTCTCGGTCTTACCGTCGTCGTAGCCCAGCCGCAGGAAGGCTCCGGTTTCTCCGGCATCGGCCAGCGGCTGCTCGATGTTGAGGCCGCCGCCCCACTTGATCCGGCCCGGGTGGTCGTCCTGGCGGATATCCGGGGTCTGGCCGGTCTGCTTGGCCTTCGCGCTGGCGTCCCGGTAGATCCCCATCCGGGCCTGGTTGACGTATCCGAGCACCCGGACCACCGTTCCCCAGTCCGGCCGAGGCTGAAGGGTGAGCTCGACCACGTCGCCTCGGGCATTCCAGACGTGCTCGTCCAGCGTGTTGCCGTTGGCGAACGTCGGCATCTGGTAGCTACCGCCGCGAAGCGCCCACGTCGGGGTGATCCAGGCGACCATGATCCCCTGGTCGAACCCGCGGGTATCGGCTGGGTAGTCCCAGGCCGAGTTGTTCCACAGGGACCAGTTCATGAACTGGGTCCGGGTACTGTTGGCATACCGGTTCTGATCGAAGTCGTCGTTCGAGGCGAGGCGCCCGAACTTGATCTCCACACGCCGTTCCGGATCCTGGCCGGGCAAATGGTCCATGGCGCGGTCGACCCGCTCGGTCGCGGGCGAGAGCGGGATGACGTACCGGAAATACGCGCGCGCGATGTACGGGTCGCTGGACAGGTTCACGGCGCCCTGGCGCACCACATCCCCGTTCGTGAGACCTCCGAGGCCGGTCGCATTGCCGATCGCGGCGCCCTTGAACATCTCGACGTCCAAGTACAGCTGAAGCCTCGTCGTCAGTCGGGAGCCCAGGTACACGCCATACGTCTGCGTGATCTCGTCGTCGCCGTTGGCCTTGAGGCTGTTGGCGTCGCGATAGGGGCTGCGAAACGGCAGCACCCACTGGTCGATCGCGGTCGCCTGCGCACCCAGCAAGCGGGGAAACCAACCCGGCAGCCGCGCGGCCTGCGGTTCCGGCGTTCCCCCCAGAATCTCGCCGAGCCACGCGGGGAGTTTCAATGGTGGCACCTCGAGCGGCTCCAGCGTGAACGCCTCGGGCCGGCTCGGCGGGCGGGGGGCCTGGCTCTCTGGCTCTTGGGACGGCGACGCTGCGTGCGCGCCGGTGACGAGGCCGAGCATCAACAAGCCGAGAAGCGCCCACCGGCCAAGAACCAGGCCCAGCCCTCGAACCGGCTGCCTGACGCTGACGCCGACGCGGGGCGGAACCAGGCGTCCGCCGCGCCCCAGGCCCCCGCGCGGCGAGCTCTCGAAGGGGCCGCGTGTCTTGGGCATCCACTGGCTTCCGCGCATCGCTCTCCGTGAACCCTTCGTGGGGCCGATCGCCCCGCACCCCCCAGCCGCGCAGTCTGCACCCGTCCGGGCGACGCCCCACCTCGAGGGGGGCCTGGAAAATCGTCAGGGCTACGCGTAGGCCGAGCGGGGCGGGAGAATCGTCCGGCTCAGCCACTGGCCGTCGAGGCCGAGGAGAACGAGGGCGAGCGATGCTCAGCGTTCGATCGGTCGAAGCGGCCGGCTGTCTTTCGGGTAGCGTTCGTCGCCTAGGTCATCGCCGTCCAACGTATCTCCTTCGCCCCGCGGGCGAGCGTGGATCGCCTGAGTCGGCGACGGCCGACTCCCAATCTCGGACGAGCTCGTGGCGCACCCAGACGACACGCACTCCCGCGGCAGTCCACCGCGGACGACGCACACCGGGGCCCCGGCGTCTCGAGAGTTATGCGGAAGGCACGGAGGAAGGTGACTATGCTCCGCCTCCGCCACAGGCCGGACGGCACTCGGCAGAGCGGACGCGGGTGACGCTCAGCGCTCGACGGGTACGCGCAGCCTGCTGTCTTCCGTCTGACTTTCGTGACTAGAGCCGTCGTCCATCTGTTCCCTTTTCCGCGCGTGAGCTGCCCTTACTCCGCGTTTCCAGCACCTTCACGCTCACCGTAAAACTCGCGGTTAAACCCTGTCAAGGGAAAAGTGGCGAAAAGTGCGCTGCCTCGCCGGCTCTTCGCGCCGGCCCCACCGATGCCTGATCCATCTCGCCCGCCGAGCCTCATCGGGCCCCGTTTCGCCCCCTCGCCCGGCGACGTCTCGAGCCGCACTCTCCGCACCGAGAAATTACCCCGGCGGCGTCATCGAGCGCGACGGACTCGATCGGGGTCGTTCCCCGCCGACGCCGGGCCCGTTCGCGGGGCGGCGGCCCGGAGCCGGTCGGTCGAGAGAGAGACCCCCTCGCACGGTGCGTTCCGCTCGCGCTGCGGCGACGAGCACAGGCGCGGTCGGCGCCACGCCAGCGAGGATGGTAGGGGCGGCAGGATTCGAACCTGCAAGTCCTTTCGGACCGAGGGTTTTAAGCCCTCTACGGTTGCCAGTTTCGTCACGCCCCCGTCAGGCCCCCCGGCTTTCGTTTACGATGATCCCGCCCACCATGCAATGCGGCGAGATGCGAGAATCTGCTTGGCTTTCTGGCCCCGGGTCTCCGGTCCGGGGCCCGCGCCGGCGAACGCCGGTGGCAGTAGACGGGCCACTCCGCCTCGGGCAGGTCAGCCGTGGCGGGCGTCCTGGATCGAATCCGCGCGCCGCTAGCACCCGAGTCGTTGCAGGCTGTCGCCTCCGTCTTCGAGGCCATGGCCAGAGGGAGACAGGGAGGGCAGACTGAACCGGTGGCGGAGACGGCCCCAGTAGGGCGTTGCCCACAGCCGGCCGGGGCGTTGCGGCGTCTCAGACAGGCCCGCGCGCATCGAGGGTGTCGGAGTGGAGGCGGCGAGCGGATTCGAACCGCTGAATAGAGGTTTTGCAGACCTCCGCCTTGGCCACTTGGCTACGCCGCCCCGATCGCTATGTGTAAACATCGCCCGGACCAAAGTCCGGGGCTCTCTCGAACGAAAGGAGCCCGAGCCATTGAGTCCAGGAGCCTGGCCTTGCGGTTCCAGGTTGCCGCTTCGCAGGCCCCCTGACATCGGGGAAGCCTCCACGGCCAGCACCACCGTCGTTTCGACGGCTGAAGTCAGCGCGCAAGGGTTGGTTATCGCCCAGCGGCCGACGGTGGGGCGCGTGCTCAGCCCCGTACTGCGGGCGATCATCCCAGAGCGGGCGAGCGGTGTCAATCTCTGGAGATCGCGCCCCCCCTCGCTGATGGGCAGGGTTTCCGCGCGGGAGGCTCTTATGAAAGCTGGAGCGGGAAACGGGATTCGAACCCGCGACCCCGACCTTGGCAAGGTCGTGCTCTACCACTGAGCTATTCCCGCCCGCGCTGGTCACTCTAGCACAGCTTCGGAATTCCAACCACTTGGCGATGATAATACCCCCTCTAGGGCTTCGGCTGTCGTCGGGCCGTTTCGACTGGCGTCGTGACCGACTCCGGGCACATCAGAGCCTCCGTGTGCCCGTCTCCTGACGCACAGAGCCCAGACCGGAACGAGCGAGCCCCCGCCAGAGTTTTTGTGGCTACCGTTCTCGAGCCTATCGGCTCATGCCGGGCTATCGCTATCTGGACCTCAATCCGGGGAGGACGGGAGTGCCTTCTATTCGAACGGCATCGAGACTGCGTGGGTCGAGCCCCAGGGCCTCAAGAATCGTCGGAGCCACCTGCGTGGTCTCGACGAAGCTCGTCACGATGCCGGGCTCGAAGCTTGGATTCGAGACCAGCAGCATGACGTTGGTGTCGTCTTGGGCGAAACCTCCGTGCTCGGCCTGCTTCTTGGCGCTCCCCGTGTAGACCACGCCCACGTCCGGCTGCACGATAATGTCGGGCGTGCGCGGATCGCCGTGCGGCGGCAGCCCCGGCGTGTTGAACATGGTTTCGAGCGAGGGACCGTAGAAGATCTGGCCGATGCCAGCCGCCGCCGCGTGTTTCTCCAACAAACCGACCGCGGTCAGTGTGTCCTTCGAATCGGCTAGCCACAGCAGTGAGACGTCATCTTGCGTGGGCCCAATCCCGTCTGGGTTCAGGGGGGATTCCGAGAAGGGCAGGAGGTGCGGGTTAGCCCCCACCAGAACGTCGGCTGGCGACGTGCCGTTGTTGGTCTTCCCCGGGATCGGGAAGAAACGGTTCGTATCGACGGGCGACTGACCGTGCTTGGCGGTGACGATGATCAGGGTCGAGTCGAGCAGGTGTTGCTTCTCGAGCTCGTTGACCATCTGGCCGATGCCGGCATCGACAAACTCGATGGCATTCCGCATAGGGACCGTCGGAGTTCCAGCGGCGTCGGTATACCCTCCCTTGACGCCCTGCTCGATCAACTTTTGTCCCACGCTCACCGCTTGGAAGTTCATGCCGAAAAGAGTGGGTACCGGAGCCCTGTGCGCGCCATCGTGGGTCTTGCCGTCGATCTCGTTCAGGATCGCGTCCACCTTGAGCGTGTCGTAGCATTGAACGTTGAGGAAACTGTCGGTCCAGGACCCGATCTGGGACGGATCGAGCACGGGGTCGCACAGACGGCCAGTCGCGGTGACCACTCCCGGAAGAGAAATCACTTGGGAATTGATGTCCGGGGAGTAGTAATCATCGACGTTGCCGGCGTTGTTGCTTGGGCCGGACACGGCGGCGTAGGCGGCGTGCTTGTCAGACCAGGCCGTATAGCCGCCGGCGGCATGGATGACGCCGTAGATCGTGTTCGTCCGGACGAAATTCCAGGGGTACACCGGCGCGCAGTCGTGGAACGGGTCGCGAGGCAGGCGTGTAGGATCGATGGATTTGATGCCGCCGTCGGTGAGGCTATAGGGCCCACCGCCGTTGACCTTCGTCTGGTCAATGTCGATGCCGTCCTCATATTCAGTGGTTGTCCCGTTTGCGACTCCTGGGATGCAGGTGCCGCCGGCGACGCCGTTGCCGGTAGTGTTCTGCGGCGGTGCCAGCACGCGGTCGTAGGCGACGTCGTAGAATGCCCCTACCGTGCGGGGCGTGCCGCCGGCCACCAGCGCCATCAATCCCGGGAATGAATCCGAGGGTTTGGAGGCCGACGTGCGCGTGTAACTCACCCCGTTCCTTCCGAGCGCGGTCAGATGCGGGCAGGTATCCGCCGTTGACGCAGTTTGTGTAATCGAGCGCATGCATGCCGTCGATGCTGATCAACAGAACCCGCCCAATTGGGCCCTGACCTCTGTCGTTGTCATTCTCCGCCGCGAGCTGTTGAAGCGGCCCTGCGATCGTCAAGAGCAAGGACACCGCGACCCCCACCAGACCCGTGCGAACAATCCTGTTCATCGACCGTTCTCCTCCGCTTGGTTGAGTTCGAAGCCGCGCCAGCTTCGCGTAGCGACGTTAACGATCGATGAGGATCTGATTAATTTCAGGTTGCGTTGCGCGGGCAGTGGGGAGGACTGCGCGACCGAACGGCTGGCACGCCGGAGAACGGCGCCAGGCAACCCCCTCGGTGGCCTTCAGCTCCCCGCCCCAATGTGGCGTTGGGGGGGAATCCGGATGAAGCGCGATGGCGGCTCGCTGCGCTGCGAGTCACCTTCGGCCATCGGCGCGACCGTTGAGACGGTCATGAGCTACAACCGCTTCTCGTCCGCGGTAGCCCTCACCCTCATGTGAGCGAACCGTCAGAGAGAACACGGCGTAGGGCTACGCGGGAGGCATCGCCGCGTTACTGAAGCCTTCGGGCGAGCGCTGAGAACGTCCTCCTTGATCGGCCCGGAGGTGGGCGACACCCTCGCGATCGAGTCCGCGAAGTGGGCCGCTCCTCGCCGCGCGTCAGCGCCTGGCCCGCTCGCACACACCCCTGCCCCGACGGGCCGATTCACGCGCGGATTCGCGGCCGGCGAGGGGATGGGCAAGGTCCTGCCCTACCACTGAGCTGTTCCCGCGTGCCGACCCCGGTTGGATCTCGGCCGCCGCCGCGTCATCGGCCGAGGCAGTAGAGGAGGCGGTACACGCCGAGGGCGGCGTCGTCGGTCGAGCCGTGGCGGGCCAGCTGCTCGCTGCTCATGAAGGTGCGGCAGACGGCCTCGACCGGCTCGGGACCGCCGCTCTCGACCAGGACGACCCACCGGGCGGTCTCGTCCGCCCGGTCGCGCAGCTTCTGTTCCTGGCTGGGCACGCGGGTCACGCCGACGTCCACCTCGCACAAGTGGACCCCAACGATGCCGGGTTGCTCGCTCACGACGGGCAGCGTCGTGCCCGTGAGCCAGACCCGCAGCTCCGTCTCCCCCTCCGGCCGCGGCCCGAGCCGGAGGGTCGCCAGCGTGCCGCCGACGCCGCGCCCCAGACTTTGCGTCACCTGGCAGGCAGACCGATTGTTGTTGCGGAAGAGCGGCAGCACCCGGCGCGACCAGGGCGTGGGGTCGTTCAGCCGCGCGACGTAGGCCCCGCCGCGGAGGGTCTCCAGGCTCTCGGTCTCGTAGAGGGTGAAGTAGGCCGGACTGCCGGAGACGGAGACGTAGCGGCGGCCACGGAGGAAGCCCGGTACCGCCACGCGCTCGGGGACGTGCTCGCGGGTATGCCAGTGGTTGAACTCGGCGTCGCCGCCGGGAGCGACGTCGTTCCAGATGGCGAGGACCGCCGCGCCGAGGAGCGCCACCCGGTCACCGGGTCGCTTCGCGCAGGTGGGCGGCGCTGTCCTCCGGCGACAGCGGGTTGATGAAGAAGCCGCTCCCCCATTCGAAGCCCGCGACCTTGGTCAGCTTGGGGATGATCTCGAGGTGCCAGTGGAAGTACGCGAGCCGCGAGTCGCGGAGGGGCGCGGTGTGCAGCATGAAGTTGTACGGGGGCTCGTTGAGCAGGCGGTTCATGCGCCCGAGGAACTCGCGGAGCGTGCGCGCGAGGGCCTGCAGCTCCTCGTAGCCGCTGTCCTCGAAGGCCGAACGGTGGGCTCGCGGCATGATCCACGTCTCGAACGGGAAGCGCGGCGCGAAGGGCGCCAGCGTGATGAAGCCGTTGTCGTCGAGGATCATGCGGCGCCCGCCCCGGTCCTGCCGGATGATGTCGCACCACACGCAGCGCTGCTTTAGGTCGTAATACCGCGCGCCGCCATCCAGCTCCTCTTTGACCATGATCGGGATGATCGGCGTCGCGATGAGCTGCGAGTGAGGGTGCTCGATGGAGGCGCCGGCCGCCTCGCCATGGTTCTTGAAGAACAGGATGTACTCGAAGCGCGCGTCCTTCTTGAGGTCCAGCACGCGCTCGCGGAACGCCAGCAGGACGTCGGTGACCGCGTCGTCGCTGAGTGTCGCCAGCGAAGCGGCGTGGTCGGGCGTCTCGATGACGACCTCGTGAGCGCCGATGCCGTTCATGCGGTCGTAGAGCCCCTCGCCCGACGGGTCGACGGCTCCTTCGATGCGGAGGGCCGGGAACTTGTTGGGCACCACGCGATACGTCCACCCCGGCGTGTTCGGCGGGGTCGCGGAGGGCCGGCCCGCCACGACCTCCTCGGGCGTCTTGCTCTCGTTGCCGGCACAGAACACGCACTCGCGTCCCTTCGGGCGCACCGGCTCCGGCCCGAAGTCCGACGGGCGCCGGGCCCGCTCGGTCGAGATGATCACCCACCGGCCCACGACGGGATCCTTCCGCAGCTCAGGCATCTTCCCTCCTCACCTCGCGACCCAGCAAGTCCGCGAGCGCTTCGCTGGCGGGCTTGTCGTCGAAGAGCACCGCGCCGACCTCGGCGCAGATCGGCATCGACACGCCGACCTGGCGCGCCAGCGCCAGCGCCGAGGCGATCGTCCGCACGCCCTCCGCGATCATGCGCGTCTCCCCCTCCACGTCGGCGCGCTTGCGGCCGCCGGCGACGGCCAGGCCGAGCGCGCGGTTGCGCGAGAGCGATCCGGTGCACGTGAGGACGAGGTCGCCGATGCCGGCGAGTCCCGCGAACGTGAGCGCCGAGGCGCCCAGCGCCACGCCCAGCCGGCTGATCTCGGCCAGCCCGCGTGTGATCAGCGCCGCCCGCGCATTTTCGCCGAGCCCGAGGCCGTCTGACAGCCCCGTCGCGATCGCCATCACGTTCTTCAGCGCGCCCCCGATCTCGACGCCGACCACGTCGCGGTTGGCGTAGAGCCGGAACTCGCGAGCGCCCAGGCGCCGCTGGAGCTCACCCCCGATCGCGTCGTCGGCGCAGGCGACCACCGCCGCCGCGGGGCGGCCGAGCGCGACCTCGCGAGCGAACGTCGGACCCGACAGTGCGGCCACCACGGCCCGCGGGCTGGCCTCGGCGAGCAGCTCGGTCATCCGCAGATGACGGAGAGGGTCGAGCCCCTTCGTCGCCGACACGATGGGGGCCCGCGGGGGGAAGGCCGGCGCCGCGCTCTTGACGACACCGCCGAAGAACTCGGACGGCACCGCGATCACCACCAGCTCCGCACGCTCGAGCGCCTCGTCGAGGGTCGCCGTCGGCCGGACGGCGGGAGGCAGCCCGATCCCGGGGAGGAACCACGGGTTGTCGCGGCGCTGCGCCATCAGCTCGAGCAGCTCGGCCTCCCGCACCCAGAGGCGCACGGCGTGCCCGACCCGACCCAGATGAACCGCGAGCGCGCTCCCCCAGCTCCCGGCGCCGACGACGGCGATGGTCATGCCGAGGCGCGCTGTCCGAGGCGGCGCTCGGTCCCGCTCCAGAGTCGCGCGATGTTCTCTCGGTGGCGCGCGACGATGACGAGCGCGACCGCAGCCGCCGCCGCCACGAACGGCTCCGGGTAGCGCCGCAGGATGACGGCGGCGATCGGCACCGAGAGGGCCGCCGCGATGGAGCCGAGGGAGACATAGCGCGACGCCGCCACGATCACGACCCACACCAGCGCCGCCGGCACCGTGACCAGCGGCATCAGCCCGAGAAAGGCGCCGAGCGCGGTCGCCACGCCCTTGCCGCCCCGAAACCGGAGGTAGACCGGCCAGCAGTTGCCGACCACCGCCAGCGCCCCGCAGGCGGCGACGACCGCGGCCGGCTCGCCGCCGAGCGCCGCCCGCCCGAGGGCGACGGCGCCGTAGCCCTTGGCCACGTCCCCGGCGAGCGTGAGTCCCGCGGCGAACCGGCCGAGGGTCCGCAGGACGTTGGTGGTGCCGATGTTGCCGCTGCCGTGGCGCCGGATGTCGAGCCCGCCGAGCGCCCGGGCGACGAGGTAGCCGACCGGGATGGCGCCCACCAGGTAGGCGCCGACGAGGGCCAGCGTCACCCTCACGACCAGCGTTCCTCGTCGGCGACGATCGCCCGGTAGTCTGCCTTGCGGAAGAACCGATAGAAGTAACCGACGCCGGACACGACGGTGAGGACGAGCGCGATCCACAGGACCCCGGTCGTGAGGGCGTGGAAGGGGGCCGACTCGATCCCCTTCTCGGAAATCAGCAGCGTGATGGCCGTGTACTGGCTCACAGTCTTGGCCTTGGCCAGCCGCGAGGCGGGGACGCTGACGCCGACGGTGGCCGCCGCCGCGCGAAGCCCGGTGACCGCCAGCTCGCGGCCGACGATGACGACCACGATCCAGGCCGCGACCTTGTCGATCTCGAGGAGCGACACCAACGCCGCCGCCACGAGGAGTTTGTCGGCGACGGGGTCGAGGAGCGTGCCGAGGGTCGTCACCTGGTTGAGGCGGCGCGCGATGAGGCCGTCGAGCCAGTCGGTGACCGAGGCCAGCACGAAGATCCCCGTGGCGATCAGCACGTTGACCCGCGACGACGAGATCAGGAAGACGATCAGGAGCGGTACGAGGACGATGCGGGTGAGGGTCAGGCCGATGGGCAGGTTCACGCGGCTCAGGTCCCCCGCTCGCGGAGCGCCCGGATCTTGAGCCGGAGGGCGTTCAGGCTGATGAATCCCTCGGCGTCGTGCTGGCGGTAGACCTGGTCCGCCTCGAAGGTGGCGAAGTCCGTCCGGTAGAGCGACCGCGGCGACCGCCGGCCGGCGACCGTCACCGAGCCCTTGTAGAGCTTCACGCGGACGGTCCCACTCACGTCCCGCTGGCAGTCGTCCATGAACCCCTGGAGGGCCTGCCGCTCGGGCGAGAACCAGAATCCGTAGTAGATCATCTCCGCGTACCGCGAAACCAGGGAGTCGCGCAGGTGCAGGACCTCGCGGTCGAGCGTCAGCGCTTCGAGGGCCCGCCGCGCGACGTGGAGGATGGTCCCGCCCGGCGTCTCGTAGACGCCGCGCGACTTCATCCCGACGACGCGGTTCTCGACCATGTCCACGCGGCCGATCCCGTGGGCACCCCCGAGGCCGTTCAGCCGCGTGAGCAGCGCCACCGGGTCGAGCCGCTGCCCGTCCACCGCCACCGGGTTCCCCGCCTCGAAGTCGACCTCGACGGCCTCGGCCGCGTCGGGCGCGTCCTCGGGCGACCGGGTCAGCAGGAACATCTTCGCGGGCGGCTCGACCCAGGGGTCCTCGAGGATTCCGCCCTCGTAGGAGATGTGGAAGAGGTTTCGGTCCGTGCTGTACGGGCGGTCGGCGGTGACCGGCACCGGGATGTCGTGGCGCCGCGCGAAGTCGAGGAGGGCGCTCCGGGAGTCCAAGTTCCACTCGCGCCACGGCGCGATGACGCGGAGCTGGGGCGCGAGCGCCGCGTACGTCAGCTCGAAGCGAACCTGGTCGTTCCCCTTGCCGGTCGCGCCGTGGGCGACCGCGTCCGCCCCCTCCTTGAGCGCGACCTCGACCTGGGCGCGGGCGATCAGCGGCCGCGCGATCGACGTGCCGAGCAGGTAGCCGCCCTCGTACACGGCGTTCGCCCGGAGCATCGGGAACACGAAGTCGCGGACGAATTCCTCCCGCAGGTCGACGATGTGCACCGACGCGGCGCCGGTGCGGAGCGCCTTGTCCCGGACGGGGATGAGCTCCTCGCCCTGGCCAAGGTCGGCGCAGTAGGCGACGACCTCGCACCCGTAGGTCTCGATCAGCCAGCGCAGGATCACCGAGGTGTCGAGGCCCCCGGAGTAGGCGAGCACGACCTTGGCGGGCTTAGCGCTCACCGACGAACTCCCGGATCACGGCCTTCTGGGCGTGCAGCCGGTTTTCGGCCTGGTCGAGCACGATGCTCTGCGGGCCGTCAAGCACCGAGTCGGTGATTTCTTCGCCCCGGTGCGCCGGCAAGCAGTGCATCACCACCGCGGTCGGGCGCGCACAGCGGACGAGCGCGTCGCTCAGCTGGTACGCCCGGAACACCTCGCGTCGCCGCGCCTGCTCGGCCTCCTGCCCCATGCTCGTCCACACGTCGGTGTACAGCACGTCGGCGCCCGTCGCCGCCGCGCGCGGGTCGGGCGTCACCTCCACCCGGCCGCCGAGTCGCCGCACCAGCGCGAGCACCTCGGGCGCCGGTCCGTAGCCGGCCGGGCACGCGGCGGTCAGCCGGCACCCGAGGAGCGCGCCCATGAGCAGGAACGAGTGGCAGACGTTGTTGCCGTCGCCGATCCAGACCGCGTGGATCCGGGCGAGGTCGAGGCCGCGCTCCCAGAGCGTGAAGTAGTCGGCCAGCGCCTGGCAGGGGTGCTCCCGGTCCGACAGCGCATTGAAGACGGGGACGGCGGCGTGCCGGGCGAGCGTCAGCACCGTCTCGTGGCTGTTCACGCGGGCCACGATGCCGTCGACCCACAGCGAGAGGTTGCGCGCCACGTCGGAGACCGCCTCGCGCGTGCCGAGGCCGATCTCGCTCGCCGTCAGGTAGACGGCCCGCCCGCCGAGCTGGACGGCGCCGACCTCGAACGTCACGCGCGTCCGGAGCGACGGCTTCTCGAAGATCAGCGCGATCGAGCGCCCGGCGAGCGGCGTCGCCAGGTCGCCGGCCTTCCGGCGCGTCTTCAGCTCGGCCGCGACCTCGAAGAGGTGGAGCACGTCCTCCCGCGTCAGGTCGGCGACCGAGACGAGGTGCTTCATGCGGTGGCCCCGAGCACCCGGTCGAGCGTGGCGAGGGCGCGGTCACAGGCGGCCTCGTCGACGATCAGCGGCGGGGCCAGCCGCAGCACCCGCTCGCCCGCCGAGAGCACGAGCAGCCCTTGGTCCCGGCACGCCGCCACGAGCGGGGCGGCCGACCGCGTCAGCTCGGCGCCGATCAGAAGCCCCCGGCCCCGCACCTCCCTCAGGCAGGGGTGCCTGGACTGGAGCCCGCGCAGGCCGTCCATGAGCCGCCGGCCCATCCGGGCCGCCCGCTCGGGGAGCTTCTCCTCGAGCAGGGTGGTCAAGGTCGCGAGCGCGACCGACGCCACGAAGGGGGTGCCGCCAAAGGTCGACGCGTGGGTCCCGGGACCGAGTGCGGAGGCGACCGACTCCCGCGCAAGCATCGCGCCCATCGGCACGCCGTTGGCGAGCGCCTTGGCCACCGTCATGACATCGGGCTCGACGCCCGCGTGCTCGTACGCCCAGAGCGTCCCCGTCCGCCCCATCCCGGTCTGGACCTCGTCGACGATCAGGAGCGCGCCTGACTCGTCGCAGAGCTTCCGGAGTCCGGGCAGGTAGCCCTCGTCGGGCACGTGGACGCCCCCCTCGCCCTGGATCGGCTCGACCAGGACGGCCGCCGTCCGGCTGTCGATCGCCCGCTCCATCGCCCCGAGGTCGTCGTAGGGTACGTGCTTGAAGCCGGCCACGAGCGGCTCGAAGCCCTGCTGGTACTTCTCTTGGCCCGTCGCGCTGAGGGTGGCGAGCGTCCGGCCGTGGAACGAGTTGCGCGTCGCGACGACCTCGTAGCGGTCGCTCGAGAACCGCTCCTTCGCGTACTTCCGCGCGAGCTTGAGCGCGGCCTCGTTGGCCTCCGCCCCCGAGTTGCAGAAGAAGACCCGGTCGGCGAACGAGTGCTCCACGAGGAGCTTGGCCAGGTGGATCTGGGGCGCCGAGTGGAACAGGTTCGACACGTGCAGCAGCGTCCCCGCCGCCTCCTGGATGGCGCCGGTCACGCGGGGATGGCAGTGCCCGAGCGCCACGACCGCGAGCCCCGCCGTGAAGTCGAGGTACTCCCGGCCGTCGGAGTCCCACACGCGCAGGCCCTCGCCGCGGACGAGGCAGATCGGCGCCCGGCCGTAGGTGTTCGCGTGGTATCTGGCCGACCATTCGAGGAGCGTGCGCGTGTCCGTCACAGCGTGATCTCCGTGCCAATTCCTTCTTTGGTGAACAGCTCGAGCAGGATCGCGTGGGGGGTGCGCCCGTCGATGATATGGGCCTTGGCGGTGCCGCCCTCGAGGGCCCGCAGCGACGACTCCACCTTCGGCAGCATCCCGCCCTCGATGACCCCGGCCTCCATCAGTCGCGCCGCGTCCTTCTTCGTGAGCGTGCTCAGGCGCGCGCCGTCCTGGTCCCGGATGCCCCCGACGTCCGTGAGGTGGACCAGCTTCTCGGCCTGGAGCGCCGCCGCGAGATGGCCGGCCACCAGATCGGCGTTGATGTTGTAGGTCTCGCCGCCGGCGCCGACCCCGACGGGCGCGATCACCGGCACGAACCCGTTCTGCTCGAGCAGGCGGATCGGCGCCGGATTGATCGCCTCCACCTCCCCGACGAGCCCGATGTCGACGGTCTCGCCGCTCGGCAGCCGATGCCCGAGGCGGCGGGCCCGGACCAGGTCGCCGTCCTTGCCGGAGAGGCCGACGGCCTTGCCCCCGTGGAGGTTGATGAGGCCGACGATCTCCTTGTTGATCCGGCCCACCAGGACCATCTCGACGATCTCGACGGTCTCCTC